>Ga0210017_1001264_pt1 | contig 21988 bp, 20 predicted proteins | sample CryGeyCG2014_020_FD_183966 | JGI IMG/M metagenome (GOLD analysis project Ga0210017, IMG submission 183966) | Groundwater microbial communities from aquifer - Crystal Geyser CG08_land_8/20/14_0.20 (SPAdes) (version 2) | ecosystem: Environmental > Aquatic > Deep subsurface > Groundwater | place... | reverse complement strand
TAGTTGCTAAAGTAAAAGAGATTTTGTCTAAAGGTTGATTGGATTACGTTTACGAAGCCCGTATCGGTTAAGGTTAGGGTAACGTAAAAAGAATAAAGACGAATAACATCACCGAAAGACGAAACGGGCATCGTAGCCCTAACCGAAGGACGAAAGGATTGTTATGAAGGCAATTTTAATGTTAGAAGACGGCAAGAGTTTTGCGGGTGAAGGTTTAGGCGTTGAAGGGGAAAAAATTGGCGAGTTAATTTTAAATACAGCAGTAGTGGGTTACCAAGAGATGATGACTGACCCGGCTAATGGGGGGAAAATATTAATACTTACCTATCCTTTAATCGGTAATTATGGAGTTGCGCCAAAATTTAATGAATCTAAAAATGTTTGGCTGGCGGGCCTTGCGATTAAAGAGAAAACTCGAATATTCTCCAATTGGCAAGCGAAGAGCAGCTTCGATGATTTTATAAAAGAGCAGAATTTAGTTACCATTAGCGAAGTGGATACGCGCACTTTAGCTGTGCATTTAAGACAAAAAGGCGAGATATTAGGAATCATTTCTACTAAAAACTTTGAGGTCAAAGAACTATTAGCCAAAATAAATGATTTTAAAAAGAAACCCGCTGAAAGCCTATTACCTAAGATTTCTGTATCTAAGCCCTTGCATCGCGGCAAGGAAAAGGCAAAGTATAAAATAGCTGTTTTGGATTTAGGCATAACCAATAGTATAATTAGGCAACTGGAAACATTAGGTTGCGCCATAACGCTTCTACCATATAATACTCCTAGCCAGGAAATATTGCGCACTAAACCCAAAGGGTTAATTATTTCTAATGGCCCTGAAGAGGATGCGGGATTAAAAGAAGTGGTGAATAATATAAAGCCGCTGATTAATAAATTGCCAATACTGGGTATATCCACTGGCCATCAGATTCTGGCGCAGGCCTTAGGCGCAAAGATAACCAAATTAAAATTAGGCCATCGCGGAGTAAATTATCCCGTACATAATCCCGCAACTTACAAAGGCGAGATTACGGTACAGAATCATGCCTATGTGGTAGATACTGATTCGCTGAATAAAATAAAAGAGATAAAGATTACAGGTTACAATTTAAATGACCGTACCGTCGAAGAAATAGAGAGCAAAAAACTAAAAATTATCGGCACGCAGTATTATCCAGCGAGCCCCGGATTTAATGAGGCAAGCGATGTGTTTAAGAGATATATTAAGATGTTAGGAAGGAGCAAATAATGCCTAAACGTAAAGACATCAAAAAAGTTCTTATGATTGGTTCAGGCCCTATTGTTATAGGACAAGCCTGTGAATTTGATTATTCCGGTTCTCAGGCTTGTAAGGCTTTAAGAGAAGAGGGATTCTTTACGATTTTAGCCAATTCTAATCCCGCTACCATTATGACTGATCCGGGCATGGCAGATGTTACCTATATAGAGCCGCTGACAGTGGAAATGGTTACGAAGATTATTGCTAAAGAGCGTCCGGATGCCATCTTACCTACCTTGGGCGGTCAGACCGGGTTGAACCTGGCTTTCTTTTTAATGAAAGAAGGCGTCTTAAAAAAATACGGAGTAGAATCTATAGGTGCATCGGTTGAGGCTATTTCCTGTGCAGAAGACCGCGAGCTTTTTAAAAAGGCGATGCAGGAGATTGGTATTGATGTGCCTCGAAGCGGTATTGCTACTACAGTTGGGCAGGGAATGAAGATTGGCCTTAATATCGGTTTCCCCTTGATTCTGCGGCCAGCTTATTGTTTGGGTGGAAGCGGCGGCTCAATAGCTTATAATAAGGAAGAGTTAGAAAAATTTCTCGACAAAGGTTTAGAGACAAGTCCTGTGCATCAGGTTTTAGTTGAGCAATCTGTTTTAGGCTGGAAAGAGATTGAATTTGAGGTGATGCGCGACTGCGTAGATAATGTGATCATGATTACTTCTATGGAGAACGTTGATCCCATGGGTGTGCATACCGGTGATAGTATTGTGGTGGCCCCCAGTCAGAGTTTGACTGCCGAGGAATACACAAATTTTGTGAATTTATCCAAGAAGATAATTCGCCGCGTAGGTATTACAGGCGGCGGCGCGAATATCCAATTTGCCCAAAACCCCGATAACGGCCATATTGTGATTATCGAGGTAAACCCCAGGCTTTCGCGTTCCTCTGCCCTTGCTTCTAAAGCTACAGGTTTTCCTATTGCCAGAGTTGCCACTAAATTAGCGGTGGGGTTGACGCTACCTGAGGTAATGAATCAGATTACAGGTAAGACTACCTCCTTTTTTGAACCCACGGTAGATTATTGTGTTTTTAAAATCTGCAGGTTCACTTTTGAAAAATTCCCAAGAGCAGAGCGGGTTATTAATACTTCTATGAAAGCAGTGGGGGAGGTAATGTCCATAGGCCGCAATTTTAAAGAGGCCCTGCAAAAAGGTATCCGTTCAACTGAGATTTCCCGTTATGGTTTTGGCGCAGACGGTAAAGATAAAATTACTGATGAGATGCTGGCAAGGCCGGAAAACGGCTTAATAAAATTGATTAAAGATAAAATTCGCATTCCCAATGATGAGCGGCTATTTTATATCCGATACGGACTAAAAGCAGGGTTATCTAGCGAGGAAATCCATAATTTTTCCAAGATAGACCACTGGTTTATTGACGAGATGAAACAATTGGTAGAAATGGAAGACCAGATAAAAAAGTTTAGGAACAACGATGCTGAGAAGGAAATAAAGATCCCTTTGGACTTATTGAAAGAGGCAAAGAAAGATGGTTTTTCTGATCGGCAGCTGGCATATTTATTGAATTCTAAGGAGGATAAGGTGCGCGAATTTCGTAAAAAACAAAATGTTAAAGCAGTATATAAATTGGTAGATACCTGTGCCGGCGAATTTCACAGCAAGCAACCCTATTTTTACTCTACCTATGAGACTCAAGAAGAAGGCCGGCCAAGCAAGAATAAAAAAGTGGTAATCCTAGGCGGCGGCCCGAATCGGATTGGCCAAGGTATTGAATTTGATTATTGCTGTTGCCATGCAGCTTTCGCCCTGCGGGAAGAAGGCACTGATAGTATTATGATTAATTGTAATCCTGAGACCGTCTCCACTGATTATGATACCTCGGATAGATTATATTTTGAGCCATTAACCCTGGAGGATATTCTAAATGTCATTGATTTAGAGAAACCCATCGGCGTAATTGTGCAGTTTGGCGGCCAGACACCGATTAATCTGGCGATACCTTTGCGTAAAGCAGGAGTGCATCTCTTAGGGACGTCAGCAGATAGTATTGATATTGCCGAAGACAGGCAGCGCTTTAAGCAAATGTTGCATAAATTAGATCTCCTGCAGCCGAATAACGGCACTGCCTTTAATTTCCAGGAGGCAAAACAAGTGGCGCTCAAAATTGGTTATCCTGTTTTGGTCAGGCCTTCTTATGTCCTGGGTGGCCGGGCAATGGAGATTGTTTATGACGAGTCAACCCTGGAGCTTTTTATCAAAGAGGCTGCTGAGGTCTCGGGTGAACATCCTGTGCTCATCGATAAATTTTTAGAGGACGCTATTGAGGTCGACGTGGATATGGTCGGCGACGGGGAGGCCTTTGTCATCGGGGGGATTATGGAGCATATTGAAGAGGCGGGAATCCATTCCGGAGATTCGGCTATGGCGCTTCCCTCCTTTAGCCTATCCCAGGATATCCTTGGTAAAATCAGAGAAGCAACTTATAAAATGGCTAAAGAATTGCATGTGGTGGGCCTGATGAATGTGCAGTACGCGGTTAAGGAGGATAAGGTCTATGTGCTTGAGGTAAACCCCCGGGCATCGCGGACTATTCCATTTGTTTCCAAGGCAATAGGCGTCCCTTTAGCAAAACTGGCAACTAAAATTATGCTGGGTGGTAAGAATTTGAAAGAGTTAGGGTTCACGCAAGAGATTATACCCAAACACGTGGCAGTTAAGGAGTCAGTATTTCCTTTTAATCGCTTTCCCGGGGTAGACATTATTTTGGGGCCTGAGATGAAATCTACCGGAGAGGTAATGGGCATTGATGCGGATTTTGGCCGCGCTTATATTAAGAGCCAGATTGCTGCCGGACAAAACCTGCCGCGTAAAGGCAATGTCTTTATTTCCGTCAGAGATAAAGATAAAAGGGCAGTGGTATTTATTGCCAAGAAATTGCGGGATTTAGGCTTTCATATTTACGCCACCTCAGGCACAGCCACTGCTTTAGAGAAAAATGATATCGAGGTTAAGGTTCTGCCCAAGATTACCGAGGGCAGGCCCAATATTTTAGACCTGATGAAAGACGGCAAAATTCAAATAGTGATTAATACGCCCTCGGGAAGGATTTCGCGACAGGACGAAATCAAGATTCGTTTGCAAGTCATTTTATACAACATCCCTTATACTACGACTATCTCCGGAGCCCAGGCAACTGTAAATGGTATTGAGGCATTAGCAAAGAAGGAATTGGGAGTAAAGTCATTGCAGGAGTACCATAAAAAAATCAACCCGCCGAAGCCTCGGCCTCGGCGGGTTGTCCGCCTTCACTAAAGTTTCGGCGGACGAAATCGCAAATCCCAAAAAAATGGAAACCATAAACGTAAAAACAAATAGTCGCATTGAATTAGTTGATATCACCGACAGAGTTCAGGCAGTAGTATCTAGAAGTAAAGTTAAAAACGGTGTGTGTTTTCTCTTTTGCCCGCATACCACTGCGGGTTTAACTATTAATGAAAATGCCGATCCGCAAGTCCAGCGGGATATTATTAATACATTAAATAAACTTGTGCCGGAAAATGCAGGCTATACACATACCGAAGGAAATGCCGACAGTCATATCAAATCTTCCCTCTTTAGTTCTTCGCTCACCATTTTTATTGAAGATGCTCAATTGGCATTTGGTACTTGGCAGGGAATATATTTTTGCGAAAGCGACGGCCCGCGCTCAAGAGAGGTCTGGGTGAAAGTCATGCAGTAGGGACTGTCCCCGAAGGGGACTGTCCCTACCAAGCGAGATATGTACTAATTGGTAAATATGCCAAAAAGGAAGTCGCGCTATGCCGGAACTACCGGAAGTTGAAACCATCAAAAGAGAATTAGAAAAAGCGGTTCTGGGTAAAAAGATTACTAAGGTATGCGTCCATAATCCCGTGGTAATACGCGAGCCTTCTGCGGATAAGTTTAAGAAGGGATTAAGCGGTGCGATTATTAAAAACATTTTGCGTAAGGCCAAGGTCTTGATTTTAGAGTTATCTAACGCCAAGTCTTTGGTTATTCATTTGAAAATGACCGGCCAGTTGATATATCCCGGTGACGGTAAAAGAAGCAGAGTTAGTTTCAAGTTGTCCGATGGCAAGATGTTGGATTTGAATGACCAAAGATTATTTGCGGAGCTTCGCCTTTTGGATGATTGGCGCACCTTAAAGTTTATTAGAGGATTAGGGCCCGAACCTTTTGATTTAACCGAAGAGGAATTTAAAAAAAGGCTTGGCAATAAAAAGACAAAGATAAAACCCCTTCTGATGGACCAAACTTTTATTTCAGGCGTGGGTAACCTCTATGCAGCAGAGGCGCTCTTTAGGGCCAAGATTCATCCTGAAAGGCCTGCGGCGAGCCTTTCGGATAAGGAGAAAGGATTGCTCTTCAAAGAGATAAAGGAGACCTTATCCGAAGCGATCAAATATAAGGGCTCATCAGTGGACCAATATGTGCAATTATCAGGTGATCCTGGAGATTATGCGAGGTATCATAAAGTCTATGGCCGAGAAGGCAAGCCGTGTTTGGTTTGCAAAACTTCGGTCAAGAGAATTTCGCTGGCTGGCCGCGGCACATACTTTTGTCCCAAGTGCCAGAAATAAAATATGAAAAGACGGCTTAAGATAAACGGGTTCATTATCTTCTTGGCTATCTTATTGCTCGCTTTGTTCCCTTCTGTATTTTTACGTAGGGCTAAAGTAGTTTCTTGGGATGAATCCGTGGAGATGTTTGGTATTGCATTTATTCTTTTGGGTCAAATCTTTAGGGCTTCTAGCCGCGGTTATAAATCTGAATATTCTAGAAACGGACACTCCTTGATTCAGGGCGGGCCTTATGCCTTGGTGCGTAACCCCATGTATTTAGGCATACTTTTCATCGGGTTAGGCATTGTGTTGATACTATTTAATTGGTGGGTAATAATTGTATTCTTGAGCATTTTTATCTGGCGCTATCTACTTCTTATATTTAAAGAAGAAAAGAAGCTGTTGGCTATGTTTCCCGGGGCGTACCTTGATTACCAGAAAAAGGTTCCTCGCTTTCTGCCTTCATTTGCTACGGCATTACAAAAGGATATTGCTGAATACTTACCGTTAAAACTACCTTGGTTAAAAAAAGAAATCGGCTCTATATTAGCAGTGTTCTTGGTTGTGCTTTTTCTGGAAGGCTGGGAAGATGTTAAAAGCGAAGGCATAAAGGTATACCTGAAGGAAGCAATATTATTCCTTACCATAATTATATTATTTATATTTTTGATTATCTATTTAATCAAGCGCACCAATAATCCAGAAAGGATAGTCCTTCCTATACATTTTAAAGGAAGGGACTAATCAACAAAAAGATGCTTCAAATAAAAGTTAAAATACTCTACAATAAAAAAATTAAGGTTAATTATTTTCATTTAGTTCTCCGAATACCGAAAATAGCCAAAGACTCTTTGCCCGGGCAATTTTTCAATATCAAGGTAAGCGATGCTTGCGAGCCGCTCTTACGCAGGCCCCTGAGTATCCACAGAGTAAAAGGAACTAATATAGAATTCCTTTATGAAGTGGTGGGTCGTGCCACACAGATCTTATCACAGCGAAGGCCCGGTGAATATTTAGACGTGATTGGGCCCTTGGGTAATGGGTTTAACCTAACACCTAACACCTATAACCTAACGCCAATATTAGTCGCCGGCGGCATAGGGGTTGCGCCGTTGTTATTTCTAGCAGACAAATTAGCGTATAGCGTAGAGCGTAGAGCGTATAGGAAAAACAAAAAATTTAAACTATCCGCTAAACGCTATCCGCTAAACGCTTTAGTATTAATAGGCGCTAAGTCAACGGGCCAGGTTCTTCGCAAGAAAGAATTTAAAGCATTAGGTTGCGAAGTTAAAATCGCCACTGATGACGCTTCCGAAGGTTTTAAAGGTAAAGTTACCGAGTTACTAAAAAATATTTTGCCATTAGCCATTAGCCATAAGCCATTAGCCATATATGCTTGCGGTCCAAGGCCCATGTTAAAAGAAATCATCCGGATTTCTAAAAAATATAATATTCCCACCCAGGTCTCCTTAGAAGAACATATGGCCTGCGGGATTGGTGCATGCTTAGGTTGCGTAATGAATACAAAAGAAGGTTTTAAACGCGTCTGTAAAGAAGGCCCGGTATTTAATGGAGATGAAATAATCTGGGTAGGAAAAGAGGAGGTGGGATAATGGTGTCTTTGAATCCTTTCGTTTCCATTATTATTCCCGTAAAAAACTTTGAACGCACTATTGAGAAGACCTTTGAATATCTTCTCAATGTGGATTACCCCCGGGATTCCTGGGAATGGATTATTGCTGACGGCGGTTCCACGGATAAAACCGTCGATATTATAAAGAGCTGGCGCAAGATTTACCCATTTATTAAATTAGTCGAGATTCCTAATTGTCCCTCTCCGGGATTCGCGCGCAATAAAGCCTTAGAAGTGGTTAAGGGAGATTTCTTGTTTTTTACAGACGCGGATTGTGCGCCAGATAAAAATTGGATTAATGAGATGCTCAAACACTTCAGCCACGATCCTAAGATCGCTAGCGTAGGAGGAGAAGTTTTTACTTTAAAAGTCGACCCTAACAATTTGGTCGAGGCCTGGTGTCAGCACTTTCGTTTTAATATGGTCTCGCCCCGTTACGGGTTTATTCAGGAAGGTTATTATCCGGAATTCCCTAAGGACCCCAAGCCCTCTGATGTCGGCGGCCACAAGGCGTATTTTTTTGGCACCTGCAATGTAGCTTATCGCAAAGTGGCCATGAAAGCTATCGCAGCCAAATTTTGGGATAGGCCAACCGGTGAAGATATGGATTTAAGCTATCAACACCGCCAGGCAGGGTGGAGATTTTACTTTGCGCCCCTGGCTAAGGTTGACCATATGCATAGGGCAGATTTAAAATCTTTACGTAAGGTCTGGGTAGCCTATGGTCAGGCGCATCTTCCTTTAATTGATAAGTATGTTCATAAGCAAGGCCTTGAGATTATCCTGCAATTTTTAAAAGGCAACCCTTCATTTATGGTACCCTTTCCTTTAAAAGGATTTGTTTATTTGGGAAATTTTCATCTCATGCACATTTTTGGTTTGCTTTTTGCTCTGGGCTTTATATTCAATTTTATCTGGGCCAGCACTTTTTGGAGGATTTTTACTATTGCCTCCTTATTGTTGACAGTCTATTTTATATTTCAATATGTGAAATGGAATTTTGGCATGGAGCCAAAATCTAAATTTTTTACCTGGTGTAAGATGAAATACCTTACAAACTTAAGTTTTATCAAGGGAGGCTTGAAGGATTTCAAGAAGTTTAAAATACTGTGCATCGAGCCAAGCTTTTGAAAAGGGGGAAATAAATGATTTATCTTAAAATTTTTTGGGAATTTATTAAAATCGGAGCATTTACGTTTGGGGGTGGATACGCAATGATCCCGTTAATGGAAAGAGAGGTTGTTAACAAATACCGCTGGTTGACGATAGGACAATTTACCGATCTTATTGCCATTTCAGAGATGACCCCCGGTCCGGTCGCTATAAACTCTGCTACTTTTGTCGGATACAAAGTAGCAAAATTCTGGGGCGCAGTAGTTGCTACCATGGGAGTTGTCTTGCCGTCGTTTTTAATTATCTGGGCTATTGCCTCTGTATTCTTTCAGTTTCAAAATAATCCTACTGTGCAGGCGGCTTTCAAAGGTTTAAGGCCGGCTGTGCTTGGGCTCATTATTGTCGCTGCTTTAAGCATAAGTAAGACGAGCATCCTTGCTGGATATAAATCCTTGCTTATCGTAATTGGCACAGTTATCGTGCTTTCAATTTTTAAAATTCATCCTATCTTAGTATTAATTACTTGCGCTATAATAGGGATCGTGTTTCTTAGATAAGAATTTATTAGAGAGATGGTTGATTTAAGGATTAAAATCGGTGAACTTAAACTAAAGAATCCGGTAATGGTTGCCTCAGGGGCATTCGGGTATGCCGAGGAATTCAAGGATTTTATGAATTTAAAAGAATTGGGCGCAATTGTGACTAAAACCATTACCCTAAAGCCCAGGCAAGGTAATCCAGCGCCGCGCACCTGCGAAACTCCTGCGGGAATGCTTAATTCTATTGGCTTAGAAAATCCCGGCTTGGAAGTTTTTATTCGAGAGAAGCTTCCTTTATTATTAAAAATCGGCCCTCCTATAATTGTAAGCATTGCTTCGGAAAGTGGGCCGGAGGAATTTGTGGAATTGGCGCGCAAGGTAGATAAAATAAAAGAAATAGCAGCAATTGAATTGAATATCTCTTGCCCGAATATCCGCGGTAAACCCCTTCTAATCTCTCAGGACCCAAAAGCAACCTACGGGGTTGTCAGGGGGGTGCGTCGGGTTACCAGCAAAACACTAATCACCAAGCTCTCTCCCAATGTTACTTTTATTGCTGATATTGCCAAGGCTACCGAAGCTGCTGGAACGGATGCGGTTTCTTTGATAAATACTATAACTGCAATGAGTATAGATGTAAAGACCAGAAAGCCTAAAATTGCCAGCCTGACTGGCGGTTTAAGTGGGCCGGCAATCAGGCCGGTTGCAGTGAGAATGGTTTGGGAAGTAAATCAGAAGATTAAAATTCCCATTATTGGAATGGGTGGTATAATGGATACTCCGAGCGCCGTGGAATTTATTATCGCTGGAGCAACGGCAATAAGTGTGGGCACGGCAAATTTTATTAATCCCAGAGTAAGTATAGAAATTATCAAAGGCATAAAAAAATATTTGCAGGAAAATAACATAAACTCAATTAACGAATTGATTGGTTCAATAAGATGTTAGAATCAAAGGATAAACTCATTGTAGCTTTAGACGTGGATAATTTAAAAGAGGCAGAACGTTTTGTTGACATCCTATATCCTACAGTAAAGATTTTTAAAGTTGGTAGTCAGCTATTTACTGCGTGTGGACCAGAAGTAGTTAAGATGATTGGTAAAAAAGGGGCTAAAGTATTTTTGGACTTAAAATTTTATGACATTCCAAATACGGTATTTCTATCTGTTGGCACAGGTACAGGTTTAAATTATGAAATATTACCAAATATTGGGAAAGGCGTTATAGATGCTACACAATTAGCGGTTTTTATGATGACTGTGCATACTAAAGGCGGCATAGCAATGTTAAAAGAAGCTGTCAGGGGTGCTAAACAAAAAGCAGAGGAATTAAAAATTGCTAAGCCGTTTGTTGTTGGCGTTACTCGCTTAACCAGCGAGGAAAATAAAGGAGATATCCAAAGCGAAGTTTTAGAAGGAGCAAGACTTGCAAAGGATGCCGGTTTAGATGGAGTAGTTTGTTCTGCTCAAGAAGCGGCGCTGATTAGAAAAGAATTCGGCAAGGATTTTATTATCGTAACTCCTGGAATAAGGCCCAAGGGTGCAGCCGTTGATGACCAGAGACGAACCGCAACAGCAAGCGAAGCGATTGCTGCGGGTTGTAATTATTTGGTTGTAGGCAGGCCCATCATAAAAGCCAAAGACCCCCTTAAAACAGCAGAAGAAATTTTAGCGGATATAAAATAACTATGGAACAATTAGAGATTTTAAACCAGATACAAACTAAGGAGCAAGAAGCCAAGAGAATCGTTGAAGAGGCAAAACGTAAGGCATCTTCAATGATTAAGGAGGCAAAATTTACAAAAAGAAAAGAGATTTTGCAAACTACAGAAAAAGAAGCCAATATGGAAGCGCAAAAGATTAAAGAGAAGTTTCAAAAACAAGCGCAAGAAAGTATACGACAAATAGACGAAGAGGCTAATCAGAAGATAGAAAGGATTAAAAATATCTCCGCTCAAAATAAGGATAGGGATAGAGATTATATTGTGGATGAGGTGCTTGGCTTATGGCAATTGCAAAGATAAAACACATCGATATATTTTTTACCAAACAGCAGAAAGAAAAAATTATCTATCTTTTGCAAAAGCTGGGAGCTGTTCAGCTGATACAGATAAAAGAAGCGCACATTGCTGCCCAAAAAGAAGAAGCAACTGAAGGTTTAGGGCAACTCCAAGAAGCGATAGATTATTTGGAGAGCCTTTCGCTCAAAAAAGGCTTTTTTTCAGAGAAACCGGTATTAGGCGAAAGCCAAATAGAGGAGCTCTTAAAAGAATTTGACATCGGGTTAATTATCCGGCATCTCAACGCCTTGAGAGAACGCATTAAGTCCACCCAAATAGAATTAGATAAATTACATAGCACTAAATATAATCTCCTGCCCTGGGAAAAATTGCGCCTATCTTTAACACAGGTCGCTGCTACGGAACATATTGAGCTTATACCGGGCATAATCAATCGAAATCAGCTCACCAGTTTTGATGAAGAGATAAAAAGTAAAAAGTTAAATCTTTATTTTGAGACCATAAACCAAAAAGACAATTTAGTTTATCTTTTAATTATCTATCTAAAACAAGAGTCTCAGATAATACACCCTCTTTTAAAGAAATACAATTTTAATCCTGTAATTTTACCTAAAATACAAGGCGCGCCTAGCCAAATAATTTTGGAAACTGAGGCAAATATTGCCAAATTAAATGAAGAGAAACAGGAACTCTGGCAGGAGGCAAGGCGTATTCTACCTGAGAAGATAAAACTTATGGCTTTAGCCGATAAATTGAGTAATGAAGATATACGTCGAGGTATCTCCGGAAGCATATTTCAGACGGATTACGTATCTTTAGTCACGGGGTGGATAAAAGAAAAGGATTTGGGGCGCCTTAAGAGTTGTTTATCTAGTTTTGTAGATTTAGAGGTAGTAATAAGAGACCCAGAACCCGATGAAGAGCCGCCCGTAACCTTGGAGAATAAACGCCTGATACAACCTTTTGAGTTCATTACCAAAATCTACGGAATGCCTAAATACAACGAGATAGACCCCACACCATTTTTAGCGCCGTTTTTCTTTTTATATTTTGGTTTTTGTGTTTCAGATGTAGGTTACGGGTTGATGTTAACTTTGATTTGTTGGTTCGCGCTTAAAAAATTTAAAATGGGGCCGCAGGGTCTGAGATTCTTTAGGTTATTTTTATTCTGCGGTATATCCACCATAATCATTGGTGCGCTCACAGGTAGCTGGTTTGGGAACCTATTTGATCTACTTGCTGATACCAATAAAGTATTCTTACCGCTTAAAAGATTTAAAGATTCGCTGATTCTGCTTGACCCTTTAAAAGAACCTACAAAGCTCTTAGGGATTGCGCTCTCTTTTGGTATAGTTCAGGTTTGGTTTGGTAATATTGTGGCAGCTATAGGAAATATAAAGAATAAACGTTATTTAGATATAGCATTAGACCAAGTTCCTATGCTTACACTGTTGTTTGGTTTAACCGGACTGGGTTTAATTTTCTTAAAATTATTAGACGCTTCCCGCATAAGTTTATTTAAATACGCCACATTATTAGCATCGATAGCGCTTATCTCGACCCAGGGGCGTACACAGAAAGGTATTAGTACAAAATTATTTTATGGCCTATATAACCTTTATAGTGCGCTTTCAGGATATCTTAGCGATATATTATCTTACAGCCGTCTTTGGGCATTGGGTCTGGTTACAGGCGTGATGGCTACCACCGTCAATTTAATTAGTGTGCAGTTTAGCCAGATATTTACTTCTATTATACCATTTATAAATAATGTAAGTTTTATCAAGGTATTGGTCAGCGGTTTCATCCTGGCTGCAATTTTTATTTTTGGGCACGTAGTTTCTTTCCTGATGAATTTATTGGGCGCATTCGTGCATCCGGTGAGGCTGCAGTTCGTGGAGTTCTTTTCTAAATTTTTTAAGAGCGGAGGCATTTCTTTTAAGCCCCTGAAAGTAGAAACAAAATATATTAATACTCATTAAAAGGAGGTTAACTATGGATGCGGGTCTAGTTTTTGCGCTTGCGGGCGCAGCAATAGTAATGGCTATTTCAGGCGTAGGTTCAGCGATTGGCGTGGCTTTAGCCGGTCAGGCCGTAGGAGGCGTGATGACAGAGGACCCGGAGAAGTTTGGCCGGATGATTCCCCTTATAGGCATCCCTGGCACGCAGGGATTCTATGGTTTTCTCATTGGATTCTTGGTATTAAATAAACTCAATCTTTTAGGGGCAGAAATTAAAATACCTACGTTACACCAAGGGATGGAGATTTTTTCTATATGCCTTGCGGTAAGTTTAGTAGAATCCATATCTGCAGTTTGGCAGGGAAAAGTTTCGGTTTCCTCCATTGGTATTGTGGCGAAAAAGCCCGAGGAAGCAGGCAAGGCCCTTGTCTTACCTATATTTGTGGAGATTTATGCCATATTGGGTTTGGCTACGGCATTCTTATTATTGTTAGGAGTTAAAATATAAGGAGAGCGCTGAAATATTCTTAAAAATCATATCAGCGCTTTCTGATTACACAGATTATTTAAGATTACACAGATTGTCTCGTCGGCGATTTAATCTGTGCAATCTGTTTTTAATCTTTAAATCAGAGATTGCTGCAGTGTTGAGGATTTTTTTAGCAATCTCATAAGTAAGGACATCCCGACGTATCGTCGCGGTTTGTCTGAACTTCCCCCACCGTTTTGTTTCGCTTATGCGTTGCAAAACGAAACAGTGGGGTTAATTCGCCCAAACAATTTACGGTCACTAACGTTGCCGTAAGTTGTGGGCTCATTTAAAGTGGCGCTAGAACAGATTTTTACCAGGATATTAGAAGACGCAAGGCTCAAGGCAGAGAATATAATTGACAACGCCTTAAAAGAGGAAAGTAATATTATTCAAGAGATAGAGAAAGAGGCAAATCTTTTAAGGCAGGATATTATTGCCCGTGCGCTTGCCGACGGCGAGTTTGTTTATAGGAAAGAGGTTATTGGTAAAAAATTAAAGGCGCAGGAAGCTGTATTACAAGAAAAGAGATTTCAGCTGGATAATTGTTTTAGGGAAGCGCAGGATGCACTCTTTAATTTAGATTCTCATTTATACCGCAATCTTATAAGCAATATGCTTTCAAAAATTCATCTTGAAGGAGAGGCAGAGATTGTATTTTCTCCTGATGATAAACCGCGCATCAGCCAAGACTACATACATAAAATAAACCCCCGCCTTAAATTGTCATTCACTGATAATATTCGGGGAGGTTTTATTCTAAGAACTAAAGAGTTTCTGATAGATAATTCTTTAGGCAGCATATTAGCGAATGTGCGGCAGAGCCTCGAACCCAAAATAGCCCAGATATTGTTTCAAGAATAACATGGAAGACTTAAGATATATATATTCAGTAGCGCGCGTGCGTGTTTTAGAAACGCACTTGTTAAAAAACGCGATTTTTTTAAATATCTCAGACGCTCCGTCACCGGATGCGGCATTACGAATTCTTGCGGATGCAGGAAGTTATGCCTTGGATATAGTAAATATAAGGGATTCCGCCGGTGTAGATACTTGGATTAATTCAGAAGCACAAAAATTAGAGCGGCTGGCTCTTGAGTTATTTGTTGACCTCTTTTTATTTGAAGCATACATTGATTTAAAAAAGGATTTGGCTAGAAGCTATTCTTTAATTATGCAGACAAATTCAGGCCTCTTAAAAGATTTTATCAGAAAATTTATAGATTTATATAATATAAAGACTTTTTTAAGGATACATTACCGGAAAGAATCTGCTGAGAACTTAAAAGCGAATCTTCTGGAAGGCGGATATATAATAAAAAAAGAATTAGTAAATCTCTTTGGTAAGGCTTTAAATGGTTTTTATCGTCAGATAATCCGGGATGGCATAATGCAGATAGAAAAGGACGGTAATTTTAGTGTTTTAGAACGAAATATCGATGATTATTTGACACATCTTATGCAACCGGCAAAATATATGTCCTTTGGGCCGGAGGCTGTATTCGGTTATTGTCTGGCTAAAGGGAATGAATTAAAGCGCCTGCGTTTACTTCTTTTGGCCAAGATTAATAATATCCCAAACCCTTGGGTTCAAGAAAGGCTGACGCTAAGCTATGCCTAACAATATCGCGATAATAGGCGACGCTGATTTTATCTTGGGATTCAAAGCCTTAGGATGCGCCTTGTATCCGATAGACGACAAAACGGATGTGCGGCCGGTATTCGAGCGGGCGGTAGAGGCCAATTTTTCTTTTATTTTTATTTTAGAAAGGTATGCCTTAAAAATTATAGATTTGATTGAGCAGTATCGAGAAAAATCGCGGCCCTTGATTATACCGCTGCCGGACTATCGGGGAGATTTATTTTTATCCGAAGATTTATTAAGTCAGTTTACCATAAGAGCAGTAGGCAAGGATATTATGCAGGGAGAGTAAATGAAGGAACCTATAATTATTCGCGTTTCCGGGCCTTTGGTAGTGGCTAAGAATTGTTCCGTTGCCAGGATGTATGATATGGTGGCGGTGTCCAAGAAGAAACTCATTGGCGAGATAGTAGAGTTAAAACAGGATTTAGCGTACATCCAGGTATATGAAGAGACCGCAGGCATTGGCCCGGGTGAGCCGGTTTATTTAAGTGGGCAACCTTTGAGCGTAGAATTAGGCCCGGGATTAATCGGCTCTATTTACGACGGAATACAAAGGCCTTTAGATTTAATAAGAGATAAAACCGGTGATTTTATTAGTCGCGGTATATCGCTACCGGGTTTAAATCGGCAGAAACGCTGGCATTTGCAACCTCTGGCGAAAGTAGGCGAGAACGTAGGGGCTGGTGATGTATTAGGCCAGATTCAGGAGACCACACTTTTATTGCATAAGATTTTAGTTCCTGTGGGTATGCGGGGTAAGTTAATTGAGATTAAAGAAGGCGATTTTACTGTTGAAGAAACAGTGGCCAGGATAGAAACGGAAAAGGGCGTGGTGGACGTGAATTGTTTGCAATTATGGCCGGTAAGAAAATCGCGTCCAGTCAAAGAAAAACTCATGCCCAATGAAATCCTAACCACAGGCCAGCGGGTGATTGATACATTATTTCCTATTGCCAAAGGCGGCACGGCTTGTATCCCTGGTCCTTTTGGCAGCGGAAAGACCGTTGTTCTGCACGAATTTGCTAAATGGTCAGATGCCCAGGTTATTGTTTATGTGGCTTGCGGTGAACGTGGAAATGAGACCGCTGACCTCTTATTAAGTTTTCCCGAATTAAAAGACCCGCGTAGCGGCAGGCCTTTAATGGAGCGCACAGTGATTATTGCCAATACCTCAAATATGCCTGTGGCAGCGCGCGAAGCTTCCATTTATACTGGGATTACTATTGCGGAGTATTTCCGCGATATGGGCTATTCAGTAGCATTGATGGCAGACTCAACCTCGCGTTGGGCAGAGGCTTCGCGTGAGATGTCGGGACGGCTAGAAGAGATGCCTGGCGAAGAAGGCTATCCGGCGTATCTATCCAGCCGCATTGCCGAATTTTATGAGCGCGCAGGAAAGGCAGTTTGTTTGGGTCAAGATAATAGAGTAGGTGCATTAAGTATTATGGGAGCTGTATCTCCACCAGGCGGAGATTTATCTGACCCGGTGGTTCAGGCCACTTTAAGGGTAGTCAAGGTTTTCTGGGGCTTAGATGACAAATTAGCTAATGCCCGGCATTTTCCCGCTATAAACTGGTTAATCAGTTATTCGCTTTATCATGATAATGTGAAGGAATATTTAAAGAATGTCTCCCCTGAATTTGTGAATTTAAAAAAAGAGGCCATGCGGCTTTTAGAAGAAGAATCCGGCCTCTTAGAAATTGCCAGGCTTGTAGGCGTGGAGTCGCTTTCTGATGAGGATAAACTTACCTTAGAGACTGCCAAAAGCATCCGCGAGGACTTTCTACACCAAAATGCTTTTCATGATATAGATACTTACGCTTCTCTTAAAAAACAGTATTTGATGTTAAAAGCGATTCTAGATTTACATAAGATCCTGCTTGCGCTGATAAAATCCGGTCGAGAGCTAAAGGATTTGTTAAAATTACCGCTGCGGGAAAAAATTGCCAAATGTAAATATATTCTGGAAACACAATTAGATGAATTTCAAGAGATTAATAAAGAAATAGATGCGCTGAATCTGACTTAGGGGAACGTATGTTGAAAGAATATTTGACCGTCAGAAATATCTCCGGCCCCATAATGCTAGTTGAACTTCCTGCAGCCAGGGAAGGGAAATTTGAAGATATAAAGTATGCAGAGTTAGTTGAAATCAAAACGCAAAAAGGCGATATATTGCGAGGTAAGGTATTAGATATCAGTCAAGACAAGGCGCTGGTGCAGGTTTTTGAAGGAACAGTAGGTTTAGGGACGGAAGGCTCGCGGGTTAAATTTTTAGGCCGCAGTCAGGAATTGGGTGTTTCTGAAGATATGATCGGCCGGGTTTTTGACGGCGGGGCAAGGCCCCGGGATAATGGGCCCCAGATTATCGCCAAGAAATTTATGGATGTCAACGGTTCACCCATTAATCCCTGTTCCCGGGCATATCCTTCAGAATTTATACAAACCGGTATTTCAGCTATAGATGGCATGAATCCTTTAGTGCGCGGGCAGAAACTTCCCATATTTTCCGGTTCAGGCCTTGCGCATTCACGGATTGCCGCCCAGATTGCCAGGCAGGCCAAGGTGTTAGGTAAAGTAGAAAAATTTGCCGTCGTATTTGCGGCTATGGGCATAACCTTCGAAGAGGCAAACTTCTTTATTCAGGATTTTAAGGATACCGGCGCTATTGAAAGAGCGGTTTTATTTATCAATTTAGCCGACGATGCTGCCATTGAAAGAATTTCAACGCCACGGCTGGCCTTGACTTGCGCAGAATATCTTGCCTTTGAACTAGATATGCATGTTTTGGTAATTTTAATTGATATGACTTTTTATTGTGAAAGTTTAAGGGAGGTTTCTGCTGCGCGTAAAGAAATTCCCGGACGCCGGGGGTATCCGGGATATCTCTATACTGATTTAGCGAGTCTCTATGAACGTGCCGGCAGGATTAAAGGTAAAGAAGGCTCGATTACTCTTCTTCCGGTTTTAACTATGCCCGAAGATGATAAAACTCATCCCATCCCGGACTTGACAGGCTATATTACCGAGGGCCAAATCATTGTCTCGCGCGAATTACAGCGTAAAGGCATATATCCTGCCATCGACGTTTTGCCTAGCCTATCCCGGCTTAAGGATAAAGGTATTGGTAAGGATAAAACCCGCGAAGACCACGCCGATGTTTCAAATCAGCTATTTGCCTGTTATGCCAAGGGCAAAGAGGCCAAAGAACTCTCTATTATATTAGGCGAGGCAGCGCTTTCAGATTTGGATAAGGTATATTTAAACTTCTCCGATAGATTTGAAAATGAATTTATCCGGCAGGGTGAATATGAGATACGCGATATACACGCCACCCTAAATATGGGCTGGAAACTTTTGAATATGTTGCCGTCTTCTGAACTTAAACGGATTGGCCTTAAGTTTATCAAGGCATATTACAGCGGCTAAGAGATTTCCGAAAAAGTCTAAAACTGAAGAAATCTCTGATTAAAAGATTAAAAATCCGATTACACAGATTAAAACTCCGGAGGAAAAATCTGTGTAATCTAAAGTAATCTGTGTAATCAGAGGTCTCTGATGGATTTTGGAGGATTTTTTCAGAGACCTCACTAAACGATGAAACTGAGAGTTAATCCTAACCGGATGGAGTTACTCCGCCTTAGGCGCAGGCTTATATTTGCCCAGCGGGGGCATAAGTTATTGGAAGATAAACTAGAGCAACTAATGCCCAGATTCCTGATTTTTATTAAAGAAATAAAAGAATTGCATTCAAAGATTAGATACGCACTTTCGCAAATTGTCCCTTTATTTATTGTCTCTCAAGCAAAAATGTCGGGAGAGAATTTGCTCAAAGCGCTGGATTTGGTGAATACCAAGCTTGATTTAGAATTTAAAGAACAAAAGGTTATGAATGTTAAGGTGCCTGAGATCAAGCTTAATAAAATCGTAGTTACTTTAAATTATAGTTTTCAAGAAACCACCGCAGAATTAGACGCAGCAATTTTAAAACTAAAGGAATTAATGCCTGACCTTATCAGGTTCAGTCAGCTCTTTAAGATTTGCCAGGTGCTTTCTTATGAAATTGAACGTACCCGTCGCAGGGTGAACGCTCTTGAGTATCTTTTAATACCTTCAATAATTGAAACCGTTGGTTTTATCGAAGATAAATTGAGTGAATTTGAGCGGGGAAATCTTGTGCGCCTGATGCGGGTTAAAGAAATCGTCAGAAGCCATTAGTTGACGAAGATAACATCTTCACCTATAATACATTTGTTTCTGGGCGATTAGCTCAGTTGGTTAGAGCATCTGCTTTACACGCAGGGGGTCAGGGGTTCAAATCCTCTATCGCCCACTACTATAATATAAAAATGATTTTACTTGAAAAATCCAATAGAATCAAAAACATAGAAGATAGGTTTAATGCATCTATAAAAGATTTATTTTATCAGATGCACTGTATCGAAGATATGAAGCACAGGGATATCGCTTTGATGTTAAATGCGCCTCGGACTACAGTAACTAAATGGTTCCGTCGTTTTCAAGTTCCAACTCAGAGCTGTCGCAGATTTACCGATAAAAACCTTACAAGCTGGCTTTATAAAACAGGACAACTAAAGAAAAAAATTAAATATAATGGGCCCGATAGAAGGATTCAAGAGGTAAAGAAAAAAGTAAATGTAGATTTCTTTAAGAAATGGTCGCCTGAAATGGCCTATGTTTTAGGCTACTTTGCTGCAGACGGCTGTATGTTTATTAATCCCAGGGGGTCAAAATATGTTTCTTTTAGTTCCACTGATCGAGAAATTTTAGAGAAAGTTAAACGAATATTAGAGTCTAAACATAAGGTATCTATGAAAAAAAGATACAACAAGAACTGGAAGGACTCATATTTTATCCAAATCGGCTCTAAAAAGATGTACGATGATTTGATAAGATTAGGATTCATGCCTAAAAAAGAAAATAGGCTTAAATTACCTATTGTGCCTAAAGAATGCATAAGCCATTTTGTCCGAGGATATTTCGATGGGGATGGCGGAATCTCTTGCGGTTTTTTTAGAAGAGGAGATAGGCATAATAATATGATGCCGTATATGTCAATGTGTTTTGCACATGCAAATTTAAGTTTTTTAAAGAAGTTATCTGAAATTTTAAGGGATAATGCCGCTTTAGTAGGTGGATATCTAGATAAAAAAAGTAAGCATCTGAATTATTCTAAGCTTGACAGTAGAAGATTATTCTATTATATGTATAGAGGAGTTTCTGAGAGTCAATATTTAGAGAGAAAATATAATAAATTTCAAGAAGCATTCAAGCTAAACGGGGTCGTCGTCTAGCCTGGAAAGACCCGTGCCTGTCGAGCACGTGATCGTGGGTTCAAATCCCATCGGCCCCGCCAGTTGAGAAATGGAGCGCTTAAGAGAAGCCCCCTATAGGGGGCTTCCGACGAGAAAACGAGGCGGCGCTCTTTTAAAATAAAGTTCGAACCAATCTTTTTCAGAAATTCTTTCTGGGATTCTAAATTTCCTTCCGAAATCGCATAACTTGCCTTATTCAAAGAAGTTACAAATTCCCTCGCCTGTTCGAACCAATTATTGCCCCCAGCAGCAAAATCCTGCAGGGCTTCTTGTGATTTCCTCTTTTCGTTAATCAAAGATTCCTTCTTTTTCTGGTATTCTTCTTTTGAGATTGCCTCCTCAATATAAATGTCTATCAGCTTGTTTATCTTATTTTCAATATCGCTGAGTTTTGCCTGTAAACTTTGCTGCTGGGGGCGTGATGATTGGACACAGCTATTCTTGTCTTTTTCTAACTGCTCTAAAATTTTCTTTGTCCAATCATCACACAAAGAAACTTTTTGAATCGCTCTCTTTATCTGCGCGGCAAGCTCCTCTTCGCGTAGGTACTTCTTTGGACAATTTGTATTTCTCTTAGTACAGCGATAATAAATAAACCCTTTATGTGTTTCTGCGGTAATCATCCTTCCGCACTCGTCGCATCTCATCATTAAATCCCTAAAGACAAAATACCTCTTTGTCTTCTTGGGCTTGCCACGCCCGCGCATAACCTCTTGGCATTTATCAAAAAGTTTCTTTGTGATAATTGGTTCGTGGGTGCCTTCGTAGGTTTCGCCATTGTAGCGGATGAGGCCGTAATAGATGGGGTTCTTAAGTATATATTGATATCTCCATATAGTTAGAGGTTTATTCTCTTTGCCCGTAAGTCCACAAGCGTTTAGAGTATCAGCTAAGCGCTCAAGGGTAAAGTTACCGGTAGAGTATAACTCAAAAGCTTTCTTAATAAGGGGCGCCTTATTCTTATCAACAACGATTGTGTGTGTATTTCGTTCATTAAGATAGCCAACTGGTGCCCATTGAGGCCAGATACCTTTACTTAGCTTTAAGCGAATACCGCGCTTTACATTTTCAGAAAGCGAATCCACGTAATACTTGCTCTGGCCGAAAGCGATAGAGAGCATAAATTTGCCTTGGGCGTTGTTATCGAGGCGGTAGGTAGGAAATTTTAGATCCTTAATAACGTCTCTGTCTATAAGATATATAATTTTACCGCCATCTACGGAATTGCGCGCCAAACGATCTGAGGCTGTGTCGCAACCTCTTAGATTTTGTCGTCGAGATACCGTCGAGAAAAACATTGAAAAAGGTTAACCATCTGCTATAATACCCTCAATAGAAAAATAACCTTTCCCGACGATAAAACCAAGGA
>Ga0210017_1001263_pt1 | contig 22000 bp, 16 predicted proteins | sample CryGeyCG2014_020_FD_183966 | JGI IMG/M metagenome (GOLD analysis project Ga0210017, IMG submission 183966) | Groundwater microbial communities from aquifer - Crystal Geyser CG08_land_8/20/14_0.20 (SPAdes) (version 2) | ecosystem: Environmental > Aquatic > Deep subsurface > Groundwater | place... | reverse complement strand
GACGACAGTCTTCTTAAGTCAAGTTAGAGAAGAATTTGTCAATAAGGTCAACTCAAAATTAGTAATTTCGCAAAAGGGATACTTTGATGATGAGATTTTTGGAAATTCGGGTCCTCTTCCTCCTAAAATTGGAGAGACCACAACTTACACAATTATCTGGCAGGTTAAGAATTATTATAATGAGATGAAAAATGTTAAAGTTAAAGCCACCTTGCCTCAAAATGTAAACTTAACTGGTAAAATTTTCCCCGAAGAGCAAACTGACAAAATTACCTTTGATTCGCAGTCCCGCGAAATAGTTTGGAATGTTGGCGACTTGATAGTTGGGCAGGGAATTTTAACGCCAGCTCCCAGCATTGCCTTTCAAATTTCTTTTGTACCCGGGGCAAACCAAGCGGGACAAGTTCCGGAATTAATCAGCGAAGCAAGAATCACCGGTCAGGACCAATGGACGGGCGAAATTCTTCAGGCCACAAGTCCTTCAATTAACACTTCTCTGCCAGATGATGAGATGGTGTCGGAGGAGGGTGTGGTTGAATAATAAAAATGTTGGATTTAATGTCGAAAATTATTTCTCTATCTAAAAGGCGGGGATTTGTTTTTCAGTCTTCGGAAATTTACGGTGGTTTTGGTTCTTGTTATGATTTTGGACCTTTAGGTGTGGAAATGAAAAATAATATTAAAAAAGCTTGGTGGGAAGAAATGACAAAAAAACATGAAAATATAGTTGGCTTGGATGCGGCAATTTTAATGTCGCCTAAAGTTTGGCAGGCTTCAGGCCATTTAACCGCAGGTTTTGCCGACGAATTAGTTGAGTGTAAAAAATGCCATCATCGTTTTAGAAAAGATTTTTTAGAAAAAGAAAAATGCCCTGATTGTGGTGGAGAGTTGACTCCTCCTAGAAAATTCAATTTGATGATGAAAACTTTTGTTGGGCCGGTTGAAGATGAGGCGGCCACCACTTATTTAAGAGCTGAAACTTGTCAGGGGATATATCTAAATTTCTTAAATGTTTTAAATTCTTCTCGTTTGAAAATTCCTTTTGGCATAGCCCAGATCGGAAAGGCCTTTAGAAATGAAATTACGCCGGGCAATTTTATTTACCGAACCAGAGAGTTTGAACAAATGGAGCTTCAGTGGTTTTGTCATCCTCAAGGAGCCGATAGATTTTTTGAATATTGGAAAGAAACAAGAATGAAATGGTATTTGGATTTGGGAATAAAAAAAGAAAATTTAAGATTTAGAGAAGTTCCCAAAGAAGAATTGGCGCATTATGCCATAAGAGCGGTTGATATTGAATATAAGTTTCCTTTCGGCTGGAAAGAAATCGAAGGAGTTCATAACCGGGGCGATTGGGATTTATCAAACCATTCAAAGCATTCCGGCCAGGACCTTAAATATTTTGATGAGGAGGGCGAAGAAAACAAGCTTTCTTCTTCCCCCTTCGCTAAAGCTCGGGAAACTAAAAAGAAATATTTTCCTTATATTATTGAAACTTCGGCCGGGGCTGACAGGAGCTTTCTAACTTTCCTGATCAATGCTTATTGCGAGGTTAAAGGCGGCAGGACCAAGACAACCAAAGCCGTTAAAGAAGAAGAAGTGGTTTTAAGGTTGGACAAAAAATTAGCGCCAATAAAAGTTGCTGTTTTACCTTTGGTTAAAAACAAACCGGAATTAGTCAAAAAAGCTAAAGAGGTTTATGGACTTCTAAAGCCCCATTTTGTTTGTCAGTACGATGAGTTGGGTTCAATCGGCCGTCGTTATCGCCGGGGAGACGAAATTGCCATTATTCTGGCCGTAACAGTAGATTTCCAGACATTAAAAGATAATACAGTGACTTTGAGAGATCGAGATACTATGCAGCAAATAAGAATTGAGATATCGGAATTACACAATATAATTCAAAAAATTCTTGAAGGGGAAAAATTTTTAAAATTTGGAAAACTCATTAAGTAATCTCAGCTATCTCTTGGTCAACTGTGATTATATTTCTTGACACTTTATGGAAATCAATATTTAAAATTTCGCACATTTTCCTGAGAATATAAATAGGCGTTCTGCTTTTCTTAAGTCGCCAATTGGAAAATGTAGCTTTATGGATTCCTAAGAAAATAGCAAAGTTTTTATCTTTCTTAAATCTTTCCCTAATTTTTTTGAAAATAAAATTATGAACTCCATCTTTAAGGAGAACCGTTGCATTCCTATTTACATAATCACTAATATAATGAGGTCGATTTGAAAGTCTAATTTTACCTTGATTTTTTAAAATTTTTAAATAAGTTCTTATAGTGGTGTGAGCACATTTAAAGTAATTTTTCAAAAAAATAGCATCACATATTTTGACTTTTTGTAAGACTTTTACTACTTTTTCTAATGACAAAGAATGTTTTTCCTTAATAATCGGAACCTGAGTTAAGTCTCCAGATAACCAGTTAAGAAGCTTCCACTTTTGAGTATCTGGTTCAAAATACTTTAATAATTTTTTCTTTTTATTTCCTGATGTGGTTGAAAGAGTAAATAAGGTGTAGCTTTTTCTCGGATTATAGCTACCTCTTCTTTTACTTATTGATTTCCCAAATTTAATATTGTCTTTTTCCCAGATTTGGTTTATTGAGGTAAATAAATTCCGGCTAACCGTACCAAATTCTATTTTTTTCCCCACTGTTACGCATCCATCAAACATTAATACTCCTTTTGCAAAAGCTTTTCGAGTTTTTAGATTGGACTTTTTTATAATCCTTGGTTCAAAGGCTGAGTAGGCTTTAGGCCCCGGCTTTACCTCAAAAAAGCTCATTAGATACCTCGCTAAAATTTTATTTGAAAAAGTAAGTCGCCAAGCATTTCTTCTCTTTTTAAAGCTATTTGGATTGATATTAAATTCTTCTTTTATCCACCTAATAAATGCTTCTACGTTATCTTTGTATTCATCGGTAAGTTCGATACTATAGTGAGTCTGAGTTAGAAAGCGAGAAGAATGCATTGCTTTATTTAGAGGTTTAAAATTATTTTTATTAGCTTGGATGTTTATGTAATGTTGATTCCGAGAAGAAGCATATCCGGTAGAATAACGAATTCTTAACTTTGTAAGTTTGGATTTCATTTTTTCTAAATCTTTCAACTGGGAAGCAGCGATTGCAATCTGGATGCTTAAACTTCCATCCGCCATGAAAGCCCCTAAAATTTTAGCCAAATTTTCATTTAATTTATAAACAGCCCTTACGGGTTTAGCAGATGCAGAATTAACTTTTAGATATTTAATATTCTTTTTAATCTCTTTTAAAATTTCTTCTTTATTCTTGTTAAATTTCAACAGTTCTAAAAGAATTGGAATTGGATAAAACTCACGTTTTCTTTGTAGTATCCATTTAATCGTGCCATAAGAACAATTTAGCTGATTAGCTATTTCTCTACTTAATTTTTCCCTACACCATCCTTGGTTTTTTAGAATATCTCTTTCTAGATCCTCTAAAATAGTTTTTAACTCTGGCTTCTTTAAACATATCCAAGTTCTGGGATGAATGTCCTCTGGTTGGTGTAATAATAGTAGATTAAATTTCTTACTCATTATGTCATTATAACATATAAAATTTGCAAGTGGGATAGGGCTATGGTATAATAAAACAAGAAAGAATTAAAATTCCCGATTTAGTCACGATTCTAAAAGAAAAACTTGGAGAATAATGTATAAAAAAATTACCCTTAAAAACGGATTAAGAATTATCACCATTCCTCAAAAAAATACCCAAGCGGTTACGGTCTTGGCTATGGTGGGAACCGGCTCCAAATATGAAACGAAAGAGACAAAAGGCATTTCGCATTTTTTGGAGCATCTTTACTTCAAGGGGACGGGGAAAAGGCCTTCTTTTTTGTCTATCGCCGAAGATCTGGATAAGCTCGGCGGCATTTACAACGCTTTTACCGGCGAAGAGTACACGGGCTATTACGCCAAAGTGGCGGCTTCCCATTTTGAAACGGCTCTTGACTGGGTTTCCGATATCTATCTTAATTCCTTGCTTCCCCCCAAAGAAATTGAAAAAGAAAGAGGAGTGATTATTGAAGAAATAAACATGTATTTGGATACGCCGATGCTCTATATTGGAGAGATTTGGAAAACTTTGCTCTACGGTAACCAACCCGCAGGTTGGGACGTGGCGGGGACGAAAGAAAGCGTTTCGAAAATCTCCAGAGAGCAGCTTTTAAACTACATGAAATCTCAGTATGTTGCCGCTAATAGCGTGGTTTGCGTTGCCGGTAATTTTTCTTCTTTATCTGCGTTAAATAAAATTAAAAATTATTTTTCCGGGATCAAAACGACGCAAGCGAAACCGAAAATTTTGGTTTCTGAGAAGCAAAGCAAGCCAAAAGTACTTCTTTTTTCCAAAAAAACAGACCAGACCCATCTTGCCTTAGGGGTGAGAACTTTTTACAGCCTTTTTCATCCTCAAAGATATGCGGCTGAACTTTTGGGAACAATTTTAGGTGGCATGATGTCTTCCCGTTTGTTTAGCGAAATCCGAGAAAAATTGGGTTTGGCCTATTATGTCAAAGCCGCCGTGGAAGCGGATACTGATACAGGATATTTTGTTACTTTTGCCGGGATAGACAACTCCAGAGTGGGAAAAGCCATTTCAACCATTTTGAGAGAGTATAAAAAAATATCCAGGACAAAGGTGCCAGTTGTTGAATTAAAGAAAGCAAAAGAAAATTTAAAAGGAAAATTGGCTCTAATTTTGGAAACTTCCGAAGCCAAAGCTTTCTTTTATGCCGGTCAGGAGATTTTGGAAAATAAAATTTCAACACCGGAAGAAATTTTCAGAAAAATTGATAAAATTTCCGTAAATGATATTCTGAAAGTAGCCAAAGACATTTTCAAGCCAGCAAGGTTAAATTTGGCTTTGATTGGCCCTTTTCAAGATAGAGAAAAATTTCAGAAATTATTAAAACTATAATATGAACGGTGAGAAAATATTAGATATTTCTTGGGGTAGCATTTTAAAGATTGCTCTTGGTGGTCTTATTATTTACCTTCTTTTTTCAATTAGAAGCATTTTAATTTTAATTATTTTCGCGTTGATTATTTCGGTTTTATTCAACCCCGCAATTGATTTTTTGCAGAGAAGAAGAATTCCTCGCGTTTTGGCAGCCGGTTTAATCTATGTTTTGATTTTCGGGGTCTTGGGATCGTCTATTTATTTGGTATCTTTGTCTTTTATCCCTGAAATTCGGCAATTTTCCGAGCTTTTTTCTCAATATTTTGAAAAGATAGCTCTTCCGTTGAAAGGATTAGGGGTTGAGGCTTTTGAGAGTTTTGAGGTTTTTGTTGAAGCTTCTGAAAAATGGCTGATAGGGGCATCGGCGAACATTTTCGCTGCCTTGGCCTCTGTTTTTGGCGGCCTTTTCTCTGCTTTTACCGTTTTTTCTCTTGCCTTCTTCTTTTCTTTAGAAGAAAAATGGATGGAAAAAGCAATAAGGCTTTTTTTTCACAAAAAACACGAAGATTCCGCGCTTAACGTTTGGAGTAAGTCCCAGCAGAAGATTTCCGGTTGGTTCGGCGCAAGGGTTTTGTGTTCTATTTTTGTGGGCTTGGTTACTTTCCTTGCTTTAAAATTATTTAAGATTGATTATGCTTTCAGCCTTGGTTTGTTTGCCGGGATAACAAACATTATTCCTATCTTAGGGCCTCTTTTTGCCGGAGCGATAATTACGATTCTGGTTTTTCTTGAAGATTGGCTAAAGGCAGTTTTTGTTCTGGGCGCTTTTATCCTGATCCAGCAAATAGAAGGAAATATTTTGAATCCGATTTTAAGCAAAAAGTTTATTGGATTGCCGCCGGTTTTGGTTTTAATTTCCTTGATAATCGGCGCTAAGCTTTGGGGGCTTTTAGGAGCAATTTTAGCAATTCCTCTGGCCGGAATTTTATTTGAATTTATAAGAGATTTCTTAAAGAAAAAGAAAGAAGAAAAAGATTTGTCCGTTGACAGGCAGCCTCCAGAAGCAATAGTAATGTAAAAAAATGGCAATTCTTTATATCGTCAGCACCCCCATCGGGAACTTAGAGGATATTTCAAGGCGCGCCCTCCGGATATTATCGGAGGTTGATTTAATTTTGTGCGAAGACACAAGGGTAACTAAAAAACTGTTGGATCATTATCAAATAAAAACCCCGACTCTTAGCTACCATCAGCATTCAAAAATTCAAAAGATTGATTATATTATTAATCTTTTAAAACAAGGGAAGGAGCTAGCTTTGGTTTCTGACGCCGGCACTCCCGGGATTTCGGATCCGGGGAATAAGTTAGTTAAAGAAATTATTGGGTCATTGAGTCATCAAGCGGAGATAGTATCTATTCCCGGCCCGTCGGCAGTTACCGCAGCTGCTTCCGTTTCCGGTTTTCCAACGGATAAATTTTTATTTTTAGGTTTTCCGCCGACAAAAAAGAAAAGAAAAAAATTTTTTGAAGAAATAATAAATTCAAAATATCCGGTTATTTTCTATGAATCAACTTACAGAATTATTAAAAGTCTGGAAGAATTAAGAATTATGAATCAAGAATTAGAAATTGTGGTTTGCCGGGAATTAACCAAAAAGTTTGAGACAATTTATCGGGGGAATATAAAAGACGTTATCGAAGAAATTAAAAAAGACAAGATAAAAGGGGAATTTGTAGTTGTTATCAAAGGTAAAAAGTGAAGTTCAAATAAAAGCAAATTTATGATAAAATAGAAGGAGGTTTCGCCTCCTTTTAATGTTATGGCAAACTTCAGTCCGATTCCTAAAAACGAGTTAAAGTCTTTATATAAAAATAAGAAACTAACTATTTCTAAAATAGCTAAATTTTATAATTGCTCTACTTCTAAAATTTGGGCATATTTATGGAAATATAACATTAATCGGTCAAGATGTAAGCAGGTTTTTATTTTTAAGAAAGATTTAGAAAAATTATACCTAAAAGAAAAATTATCTACCCGTAAAATTGCCAAAAGATATAATTGTGGAAAGTCAACTATCGAAAGTAAGTTAAGACAATATGGAATAGTTGTTAGGAATAAATCAGAAGCATTAAAACTTATTCCTCGGGTCGAGAAATATAAAATTTCAAAAGAAAAACTTAAAAAACTTTACGATAAGGGAAAATTCTCTGCATATAAAATTGCAAAAATATATAATTGTAGCCCATCAGCAATTTTCCATAAACTTCGGAAATTTAATATCCCCAGAAGAACTGATGTTGAAGGAATTATATTAACGAATAATGAAAGATGTAGAAAAATAGCAAAAGCGGTAAGTAGATATGTCAAAAAAAATTTTAACAGTTCTGCAACCGAAAAAGCTCATATGATAGGCTTTAGTTTGGGAGACATGAACGTTGCTAAAAAGAAGTACGGAGAAACAATTTATGTATCTTCTTCCACAACTAAAAATGAGCAAGTTGTATTAATGAAAAACTTATTTAAAAAATTTGGTCATATCAACATTAAAAAAAGTAAGAAAAATACAAGAAATGGAGAAAAAGACAATTTTCATTTCGTTGCTCACTTAAATTCTTCATTTGATTTTTTATTAAATAAAAGAGATAAAATTGAAAAATGGATTTTGGAAAAAAATAAATATTTCCTTCCATTTTTAGCAGGTTATATAGATGCTGAAGGCTCCTTCGGGGTTTACAATGGATTTGGAGAATTTGCCTTAGGAAGCTACGATAAGAATATTATTGGCCAAATACATCACAAATTAAAGTTTTTAGGTATAAAAAGCGAAAATCCACGAATAATGGTCAAGGGAGGTTATGTTGACAGGCGAGGCGTTAGGACACTTAAAGATCTTTGGAGTTTAAGAATAAGAAGAAAGAGTGAGTTGTCTAAATTTATAAATTTGATTAAACCATATATAAAACACCTAAAGCGAAAGAGAGACTTATTAAGGGTTAAAGAGAATGTAATCTCAAGATTAAAAAATTAGTTTATGAAAAAATTCTATATTCCAACTAGTATAGTGTATACCAATCGGAGCCCACATATTGGTTTTGCTTTAGAATTGGTTCAGGCTGATGTTTTGGCTCGTTATCACCGTCTTTTAGAAGAAGAGGTTTTCTTTTTGACTGGTACGGACGAGCATGGGACGAAAAATGTTCAGGCAGCAAAAGAGGCTGGAAAAACTCCGGAAGATTTTACTGAGGAGATCGCAAGAAAAGTTAAAAGTTTAAAAGAAGTTCTGAATCTGTCTAACGATGATTTTATAAGAACAAGTGATAAAAAAAGGCACTGGCCAACGGTTAAAAAGATTTGGTTAGAACTGAAAGAAAACGGCGATATTTATAAAAAGAAGTATAAAGGATTATATTGTGTTGGGTGCGAGGCTTTTGTTAAAGAAAAGGATTTAGTTGATGGAAAGTGCCCTATTCATGAAAAAAATCCTGAAGTCATTGAAGAAAAAAATTATTTTTTTCGCCTTTCAAAGTATCAAAATCAATTGAAAAAAATAATTAGAGCAGAGAAAATAAAAATTATTCCAGAAACTCGAAAGAATGAGCTTTTAAGTTTTATTACTCAAGGGTTGGAAGACGTTAGTTGTTCAAGGTCGAAAGAAAGGTTGGAATGGGGCATACCAGTTTCAGGAGATAACACCCAGACCATCTATGTTTGGCTGGAGGCCTTGGCAAACTACCTTTCAGCTCTGGATTATGCAAATAACGGAGATAAATTTAAGAAGTTTTGGCCTCCTGATGTTCATTGTATCGGCAAAGATATTTTTATTAGGTTCCACGGCTCACTATGGCCAGCGATGCTTTTGTCACTTAAGTTAGAACTGCCAAAAACAATATTTGTCCATGGCTTTATCACAGTTGCCGGGCAAAAAATGTCAAAAAGCTTGGGGAATGTTGTTGACCCCTTTGAGTTGGTTAAAAAATATGGGACAGACGCTGTTCGCTATTTCTTTCTGCGGGAAATTCCGGCGACCGAAGACGGCGATTTTACCTATGATAAATTTGAACAGAGATATAATGCTGATTTAGCCAATGGTTTGGGGAATTTGGTTGCGAGAGTGATTACCTTGGCTAAAAAATCCATAATCCAAAACCCGAAATCCAAAATAAATCCAAAATTCAAAACCCGAATAGATAAAACTCGGAGAGAATATAAAAAGGCATTAGAACAATTTAAATTTAACGAGGCGCTAATTTCGGTTTGGGAGTTAATTAGCTTTTGCGATAGATATATTGAGAAAGAAAAACCCTGGGAAGAGAAGTCAACCCAAAAAGGAGTCATTAGTAATTTGTTGTTTGCCGTTAATAATATTGCCGAGTTGTTGCAGCCGTTCTTACCGGGAACTTCAGAAAAGATATTTCAACAATTAAAAACAAGAAAAAGCAAACCCTTGTTTCCCAGAATATGATGTTAGTCAAAGAAGATAAATCCTCTTTTCCATCCTTCGCTGCTGCTCGGCTAATAGACACTCACGCTCATTTAAATTTTAATGCTTATAGGGATGATGTTAACATGGTTATTAAACGCTCTCTTGATAATCAGGTTTGGATGATAAATGTTGGTTCTCAATATGGTACTTCAAAAAGAGCCGTAGAAATCGCTAAAAAATATCCCGAAGGGGTTTACGCTGCCGTCGGGCTTCATCCCATTCATTTATCTAACGGAATTTTTAAGACAAAAATAGATAAAGAAGAAATAGAATTTGAAACAAGGGAAGAGGAATTCAATTACCAAAAATACAAAGAACTGGCTCAATCAAAAAAAGTGGTGGCTATTGGCGAAATCGGACTGGATTATTACTACCGGCCGAAGACAAAGAAAAAATTAGAAGAATTTAGAAACAGGCAAAGAGAAATTTTTTTGAAACAATTAGGATTAGCAGTTGACCTAAATTTACCAGTAATTTTTCACTGTCGAATGGCGCACGATGATTTGATAGAAACTCTCAATAAACAACGGACAACGAATAACGAACAATTAAAAGGAGTGGTTCATTGTTTTACCGGAAACTGGGAGCAGGCGGGGCAATATCTAGATATGGGGTTTTATTTAGGTTTTAACGGCATCATATTCAAATTAAATTTAGATGAAATAATTAAAAAAACTCCCTTAGAAAAGATTTTAATAGAGACCGATTGCCCCTATTTAACACCGCCGCCAATGACAGGAAGGAATGAACCTATATATGTAAAGTATGTAGCTGAAAAAATTGCCCAAATTAAAAATTTAAGTTTCGAAGAAATAGCTAAAATCACCACCGAAAATGCCAAAAAATTATTCAGAATCTAATTGGTATGTAATTACTGGTGGTCCCTCTTCAGGGAAAACAACCGTTCTTAAAGAATTAGAAAAACTGGGACATATTGTCTATCCTGAAGTGGCTCGAGTTTTTATTGATAAAGAGATGAAAAGAGGGAAATCATTGAAAGAAATCCGGGGTAACGAGGCAGAATTTCAGAGGAAAGTTCTAAAAATCAAAATAGAGGTAGAGAAATCAGCCCCAAAGGATAAAATAGTTTTTTTTGATCGGGCAATTCCTGATAGCATTGCCTATTATCAAATTTGCGGGCTTGAGCCGAGAAAAGTTTTAAAATCTTGCAGGGAAAAAACTTATCGAAAGATATTTCTCTTTGAACAACTTCCTTTTGAAAATGATTATGCCAGGGTCGAGGATGGGAAAACCATTGGAAAATTAAATAAGCTTTTAAAGGAAAGCTACCAGAATTTAGGATGCGAGGTGATTAATATTCCAGTAGCGTCAGTTAAAGAAAGGGTTAAAAAAATTTTAAGCGAAATAAAAAAATAAACTTATGGTTACTTATGCTAAGGCAGGAGTAAATAGAAAATTAAGAGAAAAGGCAAAACGAGGACTCAAAAGTTTTGAGCTGACTTATAAATTTCAAAAGTATGGAAAAGTAATTAAAGCTCCTTTTAATGTTCTTTATCCAATTTCGAAAAATCGCTATCAAACTAAAGTCTGTGATGGAATAGGAACAAAAGTTTTATTAGCTCAACTGGCAAATAAACACGACACAATAGGAATTGACGCTGTGGCAATGGTTGTTAATGATTGTATAAGGTGCGGGGCTAAACCAATAGCAATTACTGACATGATTGATGTTAAGAAATCAGAGCCGAAGGTTTTGGGAGAAATTCAAAAAGGGCTGATTTTAGGAGCGAAAGAAGCTGGTTGCCCAATTGTCGGAGGAGAAATAGCCGATCTGCCTGAACTTTTGAATACTGCCTATCATATAAATTGCGATTGTGTAGGTGAGGTGAAAAAGAAAGACATAATTACTGGCCAGAATTTAAAACCAGGTGATATTGTAATTGGTTTTAGGAGTTCAGGAGTTCATTCCAACGGCTTAACCTTAGCGAGAAAAGTTCTTTTTAAAAAATGGGGCGGCAAATTTGATGCCTTTGAAAAACCGGAAGGCTTAAAGAAATCCTTAGTTTATGAGTGCCTCGAGCCGACAAAAATTTATGTTAATCCTTTTCTAAAAATTGCTGAGAGATTTGAAATTTTAGGAGCGATTCACATTACTGGAGATGCTTATTTAAAGTTTAAAAAATTAATGAGGAATTTTGGCTTTGAATTTTTCAATTTTAAGCCTCAGCCAGTTTTTAATTTGATTCAAGAAGCTGGAAAAATTTCGGATAAAGAAATGTTTAGAACTTTTAACATGGGCTGGGGATTTGCTATCGTTGTCAAAAAAGAAAATGTCAATAAAATTTTAGATTTATTAGAGAAATTAAAAGTTGAGGCAGAAGTGATTGGGAAAGTGAGCAAAAAGAGAAAAATTATTATTAATTATCAAAATAAGAAATTAATTTTATAAAATGGCTTACTGGTCATAAGTAATGTTAAGACAATCAAGGGAGAGAGCATTTTCGCTCTCTCCCGCTTTATTTTTAAAAAAGATAAAATAGACAAAATCGATAAAAAAAGCTAAAATTAGAAATGATTTTATGAACTATAATCCTCAAGAAATAGAGCCTAAGTGGCAAAAATATTGGGAGAAACACGGTTTTTATCGGGCAGATGATTTTTCAAAAAAGCCCAAAAAATATATTTTAATTGAATTTCCCTATCCTTCGGGCGAGGGTCTCCACGTTGGCCATGCCCGAAGTTATACAGCTTTGGACGCTGTTGCCAGAAAGAAAAGGATGGAAGGCTACAATGTTTTATTTCCGATTGGCTGGGATGCTTTCGGTTTGCCGACCGAAAATTACGCTATAAGGACCGGAATTCATCCAAGACTTGCCACCGAGAAAAACATAGCTAATTACCGAAGACAATTGCAAAGTTTGGGTTTATCTTTTGACTGGTCAAGAGAGGTTAATACAACCCAACCAAAATACTACAGATGGACTCAGTGGATTTTTCTCAAACTCTTTGAAAATGACCTGGCTTATCAAACCGAAATTCCAATTAATTGGTGTCCCTCCTGTAAAATTGGCTTGGCTAACGAAGAGGTGGTGGAGGGCGGCTGCGAAAGATGCGGCGCTTCGGTAAAAAAGAAAGTTTTGAAACAATGGATGCTGAAAATTACCGCCTATGCCGATAAACTAATCGAAGACCTGGGGAAAGTTGATTATCCGGGAAAAGTGAAAGCCCAGCAAATAAACTGGATTGGGAAAAGCTATGGCACCGAAATTGATTTTAAAGTTGAAAATTCAAATGATTTGATAAGAGTTTTTACCACCAGAACCGACACTTTGTTCGGCGTAACCGCAGTTGTTTTGGCGCCCGAACACCCTTTAGCTGAAAAATTAACTACTGAAGAAAACCGAGAAAAAGCCAAAAAATATATTGAGGAATCTAAAAATAAAAGTGATTTTGAAAGAGAAAAATTAGAAAAAGAGAAAACAGGCGTATTCACGGGGTCTTATTGTTTGAACCCGGCGAACAACGAAAGAATGCCCATTTGGCTTGGCGATTATGTTGTGGCAACTTATGGCGGGGGAGCGGTAATGGTTGTTCCCGCCCATGATTACCGGGATTACGATTTTGCTAAGAAATACGGATTAGAAATTAGAGAGGTTGTTTCCGGCGGAGATATTTCAAAGGATGCCTTTGTTGATTATGGTGTTTTGATTAATTCAGGAGAGTTTAATGGCTTGTCTTCAAAAAAAGCAATTGAAAAAATTACGGATTGGTTGGATAAAAAAAGTTTCGGGAGAAAAGTTGTTCAATATAAATTAAGAGACTGGGTTTTTTCCAGGCAGCATTATTGGGGAGAGCCGATTCCGATTATTCATTGTCAAAAATGCGGCGCAGTTCCTGTGCCGCAAAAAGATTTGCCGATAGAACTTCCTTACGTTGAAAAATATCAGCCTACCGGAACAGGCGAATCGCCTCTGGCAGCAATTTCTGAATGGGTGGATATAAAATGCCCAAAATGCCAAGGCCCAGCCAAAAGGGAAACGGATACTATGCCCAATTGGGCAGGTTCTAATTGGTATTATATGCGCTATATTGACCCCGATAACGATAAAGTTTTGGCTGACAAAAAGAAATTAAAATACTGGCTGCCCGTCGATTGGTATAACGGCGGTTTTGAGCACACTACCTTGCATCTTTTATATTCCAGGTTTATTTATAAATTCTTATATGATATCGGGATAGCCCCAACACCAGAACCCTATCAAAGAAGAACTTCCCACGGCATAGTTTTGGCAGAAGACGGCAGGAAGATGTCTAAATCTTTTGGCAATGTAATAAATCCGGACGACATTGTTAAAGAATTTGGCGCAGACACACTGCGGCTTTACGAAATGTTTATGGGTCCTTTTGATCAAACAATTGCCTGGAATACTCGGGGAGTAAAAGGCGTTTATCGATTTTTAGAAAAAGTTTGGAATTTACAATTAAAAGTGAATGATGAATTAAAAGGAGGAGGAAAAAAGAATAAAGAATTAGAAAGATTGTCGCATAAAACAATTAAAAAAATAGATGAGGATTTGGAAGATTGTAAATTTAACACAATAGTTTCAGCCTTAATGATACTGGCTAATGAATTTGAAAAAGAGGAAAAAATTCCGTTAAATCATTATTCGTTATTCTTAATCCTTTTGTTTCCTTTTGCGCCGCATGTTGCAGAAGAGCTTTGGCAGAAATTAGGGCACAAAAAAAGTATTTCTTTGGAAAAATGGCCCAAGCCCAAGCCAGAATTTCTTAAAGAAGAGAAAATAAGCCTGATTATCCAAGTTAACGGCAAGGTTCGAGATAAGATTGAAGTTAAGGCTGATATTTCGGAAAAAGAAGCGAAAAAATTGACACTTGAGCGGGAAAAAGTTAAAAGATGGATAGAAGGCAAAGAAATAAAAAAGGTCATCTTTGTTCCAGGAAAATTAATTAATATTGTAATCTAAATCAATGTGTGGAATCGTCGGTTATATTGGTAAAAAACCAGCCTTCCCAATTTTATTGTCGGGGCTAAAGAGATTGGAATACCGTGGCTACGATTCCTTCGGCTTCTTTGTTTTGAATAAAGGCAACCCATTTTTATTCAAAAAAGTAGGAAAAATATCTGAAGCCGAAGGGGACCTTTCAAACTTTAAAGTCGACGGAGAAATTGGCATTGCTCATACCAGATGGGCGACTACCGGTGGCGTCACCGAAGCCAATGCCCACCCTCATTGCGATTGCCAAAAAAATATTTATTTAGTTCACAATGGCATTATTGAGAATTACAAAGAGCTAAAAGAACAGTTAATAAAAGAGGGGCATAAGTTTAATTCTGAAACCGATACCGAAGTTTTGGCCCACCTCATTGAAAAATTCTTTCAGGGAAATTTGGAAGAAGCGGTAAGAAAGGCTTTGGGCTACGTAAAGGGAACCTACGGGTTAGCCGTAATTTCCAAAAACGATCCCGATAAAATTGTTGCCGCTCGTCTTTCTAGTCCTTTGCTTTTGGGTTTGGGCAATGAAGAATATTTAATTGCTTCTGACCCCTCGGCCGTTATTGCCCACACAAAAAAGGTAATTTACTTAGACGATGGCGAAATAGTCACCATTACCCCGGAGAACTTTTTTATTCTTAAGGAAAAAAAGCCGGAAGAAATTGAGTGGGGATTGGAAGACGCTCAAAAAGGAGGCTATCCTCATTTTATGCTTAAAGAAATAATGGAGGAACCCGAAACAATTGAAAACGCCATCAGGGGGAGATTAATAATTGAAGAAGGTCGGGTAAAATTAGGAGGATTAGACGGAATTCAGGAAAGATTAAGGAAAATCAACAAGATAATCTTAGTTGCCTGCGGCACGGCTGGATACGCGGCCCGAGTGGGAAAATATATGTTAGAAGAGTACGCCGGAATTTCCACCGAGGTTGATATTGGTTCAGAATTTCGTTATCGCAAACCGGTTATAGATAAAAACACGGCAGCTGTTTTTGTTTCTCAATCCGGAGAAACGGCAGACACTTTAGCTTCCCTTAAAGAAATGAAAGAAAAGGGAATTTTAACCATAGGCATTACCAATGTTGTAGGTTCGACTCAGACAAGAGAGACGGATGCTGGAGTTTATACAAGATCGGGGCCTGAAATAGCCGTTGCCTCAACAAAAGCTTTTTTGGGGCAGCTGGCAATCTTAGCTATGTTAGCAGTGTATCTGGGAAGACAAAGGGAAATGGCGCTCGCGATGGGCAAAAGAATTGTCTCTGAGTTGTCAAAACTTCCGGAATTAGCCAGAGAAACTTTAAAATTAGCCCCGGAGATTGAAAAATTGGCAAAGGAATATAAAGACTTTAAAAATTTCTGGTTTATTGGAAGAAAATACAATGCTCCTATTGCCTTGGAAGGAGCTTTAAAATTAAAAGAAATTTCTTATTTGCATGCTGAAGGAGTGGCCGGCGGAGAATTAAAGCACGGCCCCATTGCTTTGATAGATGAAAATTTCCCGACAATAGCGATTTCGCCTTCTGATTCGGTTTATGAGAAAATGATTTCCAATATTCAGGAAATAAAAGCCAGAAAAGGAAAAGTTTTAGCTATTGCTACTCAGGGCAACGAAGATATTAAGAAAATTGTTGACGATGTAATTTATATTCCCAAAACCTTGGAAATGCTCACCCCCATGTTATCTGTTATTCCTTTGCATCTTTTCGCTTATTATGTAGCCTTACTGCTCGGACGTGACATTGATAAACCCAAGAATTTGGCCAAATCGGTAACGGTGGAATAAATTGTTCGACTATTCGTAAAAATTCGTAATTCATAGGACTATGGAAGAAATTTTATTACAAAAACCGGGTAAAAAAATAATTTTACTTGGCAATGAAGCTATTGTTCGGGGCGCCCTGGAAGCGGGTTGCCAATTCGTTTCTACTTACCCCGGGACGCCGGCTTCGGAAATTGGGAACACCTTTTTTAAATTATCCCGAAGCGGGGATTACAAGGGCTATTTTGAATTTTCAACCAATGAAAAAGTAGCTTTAGAAGCCGGAATCGGGGCTTCTTTTTCCGGTTTAAAAACACTGATAGCGATGAAAAATTTTGGCTTGAATGTTTGTTTTGATGCTCTGATTCCTTTTGTTTACACCGGAGCCAAAGGACCGACCGTTATTATAGTGGCTGACGATCCCTCTTGCCACAGTTCGGCTCAATCCGAAGAAAATTCACGGGCGGTCGCCTTTTTAGCTCATATTCCAATCTTGGAACCTTCCGATCCTCAGGAATGCAAGGATTTTACAAAATTGGCTTTTCAGATTTCGGAAAGATACAAAATTCCGATAATAATAAGAACAACGACCAGAGTTGCCCATCAAAAAATGCCGGTTAAATTAGGAGAATGGAAGAAAAATCCTTCTTTGGAAGGCAGATTTGTTAAAGACCCCGGAAGATTTGTTACTTTGCCGCCGAGAGTTTTAGAGATGAAGAAAGAACTATTGGAAAAGATTGAAAAAATAAAACAATTTTCTGAAAAATCATCTGTAAATCCGCTGTTCGGGACAATTTCTCGAGAAAAGTTGGGAATAATTACTTCAGGAGTCTCTTATTTATATGTAATGGAAGCGCTGAAAGAATTGAATTTAGAGTTGCCAGTTCTGAAACTCGGATTTTTTTATCCTTTGCCCGAAGAAAAAATTAAAAATTTCATAAAGAATTTTAAAAAAATATTAGTTGTGGAAGAATTGGAGCCATTTCTGGAAAAGGAATTGTTTAGCTTAGCTAAGCAATCAAATTGCAAATTAAAGGTTATCGGCAAAGAATTATTGCCCGAAGTCGGCGAATTAAAGCCCGAATATGTTATTTCGGCAATTGCAAAATTCACAGGCATTAAATATCAAATGCCTCATACCAAATACCGAATACCGGCCTCCAAACGACTGCCTCAACTCTGTCCCGGTTGCCCGTATTGGTTAGTTATCTCCGCAATCAAAAGGGCCGTTGACGTCAAAAAAGTAATTTTTGGCGGAGAGATCGGCTGTTATATGCTGTTTGGAAACTCTCCGGTTAATCTGCAGGATTATCTTTCTTGCATGGGTTCTTCGGTGGGAATCGCCCACGGAATTAAAAAAGCCGGCGGGCAAAAAATAATTTCTTTTGTCGGCGATTCTTCTTTTTTTCATGCCGGCATTCCCGCTTTAATCAATACTGTTTTTAACAAATCAAATCCTTTAATTATTATTTTGGAAAATCAAACTACGGCAATGACCGGGCATCAGCCTCATCCCGGAGCCCCGGTTGAACCAAATGGGATAAAAATAGAAGAAATTGTTAAGGCCTGCGGAGTAAAAAACGTAAGAACGATTGACCAAATAAACCAGGAAGAATTTGTCAAAACCGTAAAAGAATTTTTAGCAAAAGAAGAAGTCTCGGTAATTATTGCCAGACGTCCTTGTATATTTGTTGCTAAAAAATAAAAATGAAAAAAACAAAAAAAGATTTTAATATAGTCATAACCGGAGTCGGGGGTCAGGGATTGATTACTCTTTTGCAGATTTTGGCCGAAGCCGTTTTCAGCGAAGGATACGAAGTAAGAACTTCAGAGCTTCACGGTTTATCTCAGAGAGGAGGTTCCGTTGAGGTTCATATAAGATTTGGCAGAAAAATTTATTCGCCTTTGATTTCTCAAGGAAAAGCCGATTTGATATTATCTCTGGAAATGCAGGAGGCCCTTAAAGCCGCTTATTTCGCCAATCCAAAAACGAATTTTTTGATTAACGAATACATTGTTCCCATTCCTTTGCAGAAAACCTTATCTAAAGAAGTAATTTTTAAAAACCTTAAAAAGGTTAGCAAAAATATCAATGTGGTTCCTGCGGAAAAAATCTGCCAGGAGAAGCTTGAAAACAGCGTTGTTTCAGGGGTTTATTTGCTGAGTTTAGCTGTTTTTAAAAAACTAATTCCCCTTAAACCCGATTCGCTTTTAAAGGCAATTAAAAAAATAATTCCAGAAAAATATCTGGAATTAAATCTTAAAACCTTTGAGTTAGTTAAAAAAAGTTAAACTTTCTCAATCTTAGCGCCGAGTTTTTTTAATTTCTCTTCAATTTTTTCGTGGCCCCTTTCTATTTGAGATATATTTTCAATTAGAGTTTTTTCTTTAGCGGTTAATCCGGCCAAAATCAAAGCAGCGCCCGACCTGATGTCAGAGGAGTTTATTTTATTTCCGGTTAATTCCGTTTTACCAAAAATCAAAGCGCGATAAGGATCGGTAATTTCAATATCTGCGCCCAATTTTCTCAATTCATGTAAGTGCTGAAAACGATTTTCATATAAGGGGTCATGAATAACGCTTTTTCCTTGTGCCTGAGTTAAAATAACCGAAGTTTGGGGCTGTAAATCAGTAGGAAAACCGGGATAGGGAAGAACTTGGATTCTTGTGTTTTTAAATTCTTTAGCCGGCTTTACCCAAATTTCATCTGAAGACACCTCAAAATTTACTCCAATTTCTTTCATTTTTTCTAAAAACATTGTCAAATGTTCAGGATTAATGTTTTTTATCTTTCCTTCACCTTTGGTTAAAGCAAAAGCAATTAAGAAAGTCCCGGCCTCCAGAAGATCGGGACAGATTTTGAATTCGGCCCCGTTTAATTTTTCTTTACCTTCAATTGTAATTGTGTGGGTCCCCAGCCCTTCGATACTCGCCTCCATTTTCTTTAAAAAATTTCCCAAATCTTGGACTTGAGGTTCAGCTGCCGCCAATTCAATTATCGTTTTCCCCTTAACCAGAGCAGCCAACATCATTAAAATTTCTGTGGCGGTAACCGAAAATTCTTTTAGAACAATTCTTTTGCCTTCAAGATTTTCAGGTTTTTCAAAATGGTAAAAACCATCTTTTTCCTCAATTTTTATTCCAAAGTCCTTTAAAGCTTCAAGATGCGTAGAAATCGGCCTTAATCCAATTGTATCTCCTCCGGGATGCGGAATTTTAAATTTTTTAAATCTGGTTAAAAGCGGACCCACCAGTAAAACTGAAACACGTATTTTTTCAAAAAGGTCAGTAGGAATTTTTTCTGGGTTGATATTGGCGGGATTTACTTTGATTTTTCTTTCCCCGAGCCATTCAATCTTAGCCCCCATTTGTTTTAAAATTTCAATTTGATCTAAGACATCAGTAACCAAAGGCAGGTTATCAATGACTGAAGTTTTTTCAGAAAGCAAAACAGCCGCCAAAATTGCGCCGGCCGAATTTTTGTAGCCCGAAATTTCCACCTCTCCAGAAAGCGGGACGCCGCCTTTAATTAAAAATTTATCTACCATAGTCGAAGAGATAAATCTCTTCTTCGCCCCTTCATTGCGATTCGGGTAGTCGAAGAAAAGTTTTTCTTCTCCACCTTCGTTCCCATAAATGGGAACTCGGTGTTTGATTTTAAGTTAATTTTAGTCTAATATAAAAATTGATTTATGTCAAAAAGGAAAAAAACTTATCCTGAGTATCGCCGAAGGATTGTTTGTTTAGGCGGTGGGACAGGGACTTCAGTTGTTTTGGCTGGTCTTAAAAAATATCCAGTTAATCTTTCAGCCGTTGTCTCAATGGTAGACAGTGGAGGAGCTAATCGGATAATCAGAGACGAATTTGGACTTTTACCTACCAGCGACTTAAGGCAATGTTTCGTCGCTTTGGCAGAAGATAATAATGACTCCGAACAATCTTTAAGGAAATTATTTACATATCGTTTTCACAAAGGACGAGGTTTTAAGGGGATGACTTTTGGTAATCTTTTCATGGTGGCTCTGACCGACATATTTGGTTCGCAGATAGAGGCAATCAAAAAAACTAGCCAAATTTTAAAAATTAGAGGAAAAATTTTACCGGCAACTTTAACCGACTCAAATCTAGTAGCCATTTATGAAAATGGCAGAAAAGTAATTGGCGAACATCTCATTGACGAACCGGAACATGATGGAAAATTAAAAATTAAAAAAATTTATTTACAGCCCAAAGCAAAAGCTTACCCGGAAGCCGTTAAAACTATTTTAAGTGCGGATTTAATCGTCATCGGACCGGGGGATTTATATACTAGTTTAGTAGCGGATTTATTGGTTAAAGATATTGTTAAAGCTCTCCGGAAAACTCGAGCTAAAATAGTTTTTATTCTAAATTTAATGACCAAGTACGGTCAAACTTATGGTTTTACTGCCAAAGATCATATTCGGATTCTTGAAAAATATCTAGGGAAAAATTGCTTAGATTTTGTTTTAATGAATTCAAAACCCATTCCAAAGGTCGCCCTAAGGAAATATAAAAAAGAACACGAGTTTCCAGTTATAGACGATTTAAAAGACAGCTATTTTAAAGTAATCAGAGCCGATTTTTTAAGTGAAAAAGAAACAAAAAAAGTTCCCGGCGATATTCTTAAGAGAAGTCTTGTCCGTCATGACTTAAATAAATTAGCAAAACTAATCCTAAAACTATGCAAGCAGTAATTATAGCGGCCGGAGAATCATCTCGCTTCTGGCCGTTGAATAATAAGCAACATAAATCCCAGATTAAAATTGCGGGAAAACCTTTAATTTACTGGACGATAAAAAGTCTTCATGAAAAAGGAATAAACGATATTGTTTTGGTTGTTGCGCCGAATTCATCGATAAAAGAAGAATTATCTTCAGCCGGCAAGGAATTGAATATTAAACTTTCTTTTGTTATTCAAGAAAAACCCTTGGGGACCGGCAACGCCATACATCTGGCAAAAGAATATATCAAAGAGCCATTTTTTGTTTTCTGGCCATATAAAATCAACGCCGGAGAAATAGCCGGGGATATTTTAAACATGATTGAAAAAACAAAAGCCCAGGTCGTTTTAACCGGAATTGAGACCAATACTCCTTGGGATTTTGGAATTTTGAGAATGGAAAATAATAAAGTTGTTGGAATAGTCGAGAATCCAGAAAAAGGAAAGGAACCCTCAAATATAAAAGTTCTCGGTGCCTATTTTTTACAGCCCGATTTTTTTGATTATTATCAAAAAATTAAAAAACACCATGCCGAGGACTTTGTTGATGCGTTAAACTTTTATATTAGAGACAAAGCGACGGGTCTCATTGTTTTGGAAAGAGAGATTCCGGTTCTGAAATATCCGTGGGAACTTTTGGAAATTTTGAGAATAAAATTAAAATCAAAAGATTTTACAAATTATATTTCTCCCAATGCTCAAATCGGAAGAAACGTTGTAATTTCTGGCAATGTTTATATTGGCGACAACGTAGTAATTGGTGAGAATACGGTAATTTTAGGCCCCTGTTATATTGGCGATAATTGCAAAATCGGAGTAAATTGTGTTTTTCGGGGGCCGGTCAATTTGGAAAATGGTGTTATTGTCGGTTCTCTCGCCGAAATTAAAAATTGTTTGGTCCAAAGCGGAACTCATTTTCATTCCGGGTATTTTGGCGATTCTGCAATCGGGCAAAATTGTCGTTTTGGCGCGGGATTTATTACCGCAAACAGAAGAATTGACAGGCAAAACATAAAATCAATAGTTAAGGGTAAAAAAATAGATACGGGCTTGACATATTTGGGGGCAGTTATAGGCGATAATGCTCGTTTTGGAATTCATTCGGGAAC
>Ga0210017_1001260_pt1 | contig 22020 bp, 28 predicted proteins | sample CryGeyCG2014_020_FD_183966 | JGI IMG/M metagenome (GOLD analysis project Ga0210017, IMG submission 183966) | Groundwater microbial communities from aquifer - Crystal Geyser CG08_land_8/20/14_0.20 (SPAdes) (version 2) | ecosystem: Environmental > Aquatic > Deep subsurface > Groundwater | place... | reverse complement strand
AAGGAAGGCATCAGTATTGTCCCCCTTGTAAAGGGGGATTAAGGGGGTTAAGGGCATAGGGCTTGCCCTGGGGTTTAATACCTTTTATTATTTTAAATTTTGTCCCGAGTTTTCGGGATCATTTTGCATTTTGATTTTTAAATTTTACATTAATTATCATTTCTGGATTCCCCCCGCATTTTGCGGGGCGGGAATGACAAAATAACTTATGTCCAGAGAGTATTCATTAGAAAAAACAAGAAACATCGGCATTATTGCCCATATTGACGCTGGTAAAACTACTGTTAGCGAGCGTATTTTGTTTTATACCGGCAAAAAGCACAAATTAGGCGAAGTGCACGACGGCGAAGCAGAAATGGATTGGATGGAGCAGGAGCGCGAGCGCGGCATTACTATTACCAGCGCCGCCACGACTTGTTTTTGGAAAGATTGCCGGATTAATATCATTGATACTCCCGGTCACGTTGATTTTACGGCTGAAGTAGAGCGCAGTCTGCGTGTTCTTGACGGCGGCGTGGTTGTCTTTGACGGCGTGGCTGGTGTTGAGCCCCAATCAGAAACTGTTTGGCACCAAGCTGATAAATATAATGTGCCGCGACTGGCCTTTATTAATAAGATGGATCGCACTGGAGCTAATTTTTATGCTGATTTAGATTCAATCCATAAGCGTTTGACCAAAAATGCCTACCCGATTCAGCTGCCGCTTGGCGCTGAAGACCAATTTAGCGGCATTATTGATTTGATTGAACAAAAGGCGCTGATTTTTCAGGATGATCTTGGCACTAAATGGGAAGAGATTGATGTTCCTGCTGCCATGAAAAAAAGAGTAAAAGAGTATCGTGATAAACTGATTGAGGCAATTATTGAGGATAGCGAAGAATTAATGAATAAATATTTAGCTGGTGAAGCCATTGCTGCAGCTGATTTAAAAAAGGAATTGCGTCAAGCAGTAATTAAAAGCAGGATGGTGCCAGTTCTTTGCGGCAGCGCTTTAAAAAATAAAGGCATCCAGCTGCTGCTGGACGCGGTAACTAATTATTTGCCCTCGCCCTTAGATGTTCCGGCCCTGATTGGTTTTGACCCGAAAGATGAGGAAAAGAAGATTGAAGTTAGGCCTGACGACAACGAGCCCTTTGCGGCCTTAGCTTTTAAAATTGCTACTGATCCTTATGTGGGCAAACTTTGTTTTATCAGAGTCTATAGCGGGGTGCTAGCGGCCGGTTCTTATGTTTTAAATACTTCTAGCGGAGAAAGAGAAAGAATCGGCCGGATTGTCAGATTGCACGCTAATCACCGCGAAGAAGTCAGAGAGGTTTATGCCGGTGAGATTGCCGCTGTTATTGGTTTAAAAAATACTACCACTGGCAATACTTTATGTAATGAATCGCGGCCGGTCGTCTTGGAATCCATTACTTTTCCCGAGCCGGTTATTTCTGTGGCCATTGAACCAAAGACTAAAGCTGACCAGGAAAAAATGGGTTTGGCTTTAGTAAAATTAGCCGAAGAAGATCCGACTTTCAGAGTGAGGAGCGATGAAGAAACCGCGCAGACAATCATTGCCGGCATGGGCGAGTTGCACTTAGATATTCTGGTGGAGCGGATGAGACGTGAGTTTAAAGTTGAGGCCAATGTCGGCCAGCCGCAAGTAGCTTATCGCGAGACAATTACTAAAGAAGCAGAGGCCGAAGGAAAATATATCCGCCAGTCAGGCGGCCGCGGCCAATATGGCCATTGCTGGCTAAAAGTTGAGCCGCAGGAAGAAGGCAAAGGTTTTGAATTTGTTGACAAAGTCAAAGGCGGCGCTATTCCGCGGGAGTATATTGCGCCAATTGGCAAAGGCGTCAAAGAAGCGATGGACAAAGGAGTTTTAGCCGCTTATCCTTTGGTAGATATTAAAGCTACGGTCCTTGACGGCACTTACCATGAAGTTGATTCTTCAGAAGCCGCTTTTAAAATTGCTGGTTCAATGGCTTTTCAAGCGGCTGTTAAAAAAGCTAACCCGGTTATCTTGGAACCGATTATGAAAGTTGAAGTGATTACCCCAGAAGAGTTTATGGGCGAGATTATTGGCGACCTTAATGCCAAAAGAGCGCAAATTGAAGAAATGGGCGACCGGGCCAGTGTCAAGGTAATCAAAGCCAAAGCGCCGTTAGCCGAAATGTTTGGTTATGCCACCCAGATCCGCTCAATGAGTCAGGGCCGGGCTAGTTATAATATGGAATTTTCCCATTACAGCGAGGTGCCGAAAAATGTGGCTGAAGAAATTATTGGCGATAAGGAGAGCAAAAAATAAGCTCGTATTGCATTATTAATAAATTTGTATTATATTATTTATATATTTGGGGATGATGTAATAAATTTGTAATTTGTATTCCTATGCAAAATCAATTGCAACAAGCCATTAATTTAGCCAGGAAGACTGGCGACCGATTAATCATCTTTGATAATGCCCAGACAGACGAAGCTTATGTTGTTTTAACTCTTAGAGATTATGAAAATTTAGTTTTAGCTAAAAGTGAAGTTAAGAATTTGACAGAAGATGAATTACTTGATAAAATAAATCGCGATATTGCAGTTTGGAAAAGTGAGCAGGAATTTGACCAAGAATTTGCCAGTAAAACCGGATTTTCATTTAATCAAGACGAAGAAAATTTCCGGCAAGCAGCAGACGAAGCCAATCAGGAATATTATAATTTTTCCCAAAAAGAACAAAAGAGTGGAGGATTTAAAAGGGGCTGGTCAATACCAAGCTCAAGAAAGCAATCAGCTGAAGAAGTAATTGAAGAAGACAGGCAGTATTTAGAAGAAGTTCCATTTTAGATTTTGCATTGTCATTGCGAGCCCCGTAATCGGGGCGAAGCAATCTCACGAACGAATATACAAAAAATATTTACTTTTATAGTAAAATTTGGGAAACAGTTTATAGTTCGTGAGATTGCGAAGCTTGTCCCGACCCCGCACTTGATGCGGGGGAGGGATCTGTGTTTTCCCCCGCAGATGCGGGGTCCTCGCAATGACATTTTCAAAAGACCTTTTATAAAAGGTTTTATATATAATATTGCTACGGCTGGATGCCCGCCTTTAATTTATTTTAAGGGCAAGTAACCTGCTGAAATTTTAGAATTACAATTTTCGATTTACGATTTATAAAATCTCAAATCGAAAATCTGAAATCGTAAATTTTCCCGGGGCCGTTTTAAGAAAAATATAATATGACAGAAAAATTTGAACGCACTAAACCCCATCTTAATGTGGGGACAATCGGCCATGTTGACCATGGCAAAACAACTTTAACTGCCGCAATGCTTCAGGTGTTGCGCAGTAAAGGCCTTAAGGCATCTAATAAAAGCGTTGATCAGATTGATGCTGCTCCAGAAGAAAAAGAACGCGGCATAACTATTGCTACTTGTCATGTTGAATACGAATCGGAAAAACGCCACTATGCTCACGTTGACTGTCCTGGCCACGCTGATTATGTTAAAAACATGATTATCGGCGCCGCGCAAATGGATGGCGCGATTTTAGTGGTGGCGGCTACCGACGGTCCGATGCCTCAAACCAGAGAACACATTGTCTTGGCCAGGCAAGTTGGTGTACCCCATATTGTTGTCTTCTTGAATAAATGCGATATGGTTGAGGATAAAGAATTAATTGATTTAGTAGAGGAAGAAATTAGGGATTTATTAAAGAAGTATGAATTCCCGGGCGATACTACCCCGATTATCAGAGGCTCGGCCCTAAAAGCTTTAAATAACCCAACTGGCGAAGATGCCCAGCCGGTTTTAGATTTAATCAAGGCTTTAGATGAATATATTCCTGAGCCTAAGCGGGAGGTTGATAAGCCATTTTTGATGCCAATTGAGGATATCTTTTCCATTGAAGGGCGCGGTACAGTTGTTACTGGCAGAATAGAAAGAGGAATTGTCAAATTAAATGAAGATGTTGAGATAGTTGGTTTAAGGGACACCCAAAAGACCGTGGTTATTGGCATAGAAATGTTTAATAAGTCATTAGATGAAGGTCGCGCTGGCGATAATGCTGGCGTCTTACTGCGCGGCACTAAGAAAACCGATGTTAAAAGAGGCCAGGTAGTGGCTAAACCAGGCACGGTTAACCCTCATACTGAATTTGAAGGTGAAGTTTTTATCTTAACCAAAGAGGAAGGTGGCCGACATAAACCATTTTTTAAGGGTTACAAGCCGCAGTTTTATATCCGCACTACTGATGTTACCGGCGAAGTGGATTTGCCAGAAGGCACCGAAATGGTTATGCCGGGCGACACGGTGACTTTGAAAATAAAACTTATTTCCCAGGTTGCCTTAGAAGAGAAGCAACGTTTTGCCATCCGCGAGGGCGGCCGAACCGTTGGCGCTGGAGTAATTACTAAGATTATTAAGTAAAGACGCGTCCGTAGAGACACGCAATTGCGTGTCTCTACCTAAAGGGGCAATTTGCCAAAATAGATGACTGAAACTAAAAAAAAAGATAGTCAGCCAGCAAAAGTCAAGGAGAATAACGAAGACTTTAAGCAAAGGATTCGTATTAAAATTAAGGCTTTTGACCACAAAATTATTGATCAATCAACCAGAATTATTGTTGATACAGCGTTGCGGGCTGGCTCGCAAATTTACGGGCCAATACCATTGCCAACCGAGAAGAAAAAATATACGGTTAATAGTTCTACTTTTGTCCACAAGAATTCGCGCGATCAGTATGAGATGAGAATTCACAAGCGGCTCTTGGATATTATTGAACCAACCGCTAAAACAGTAGAAGCTTTATCCAGCTTGGGTTTGCCAGCCGGAGTGGATGTGGAGATAAAGATGTGATAAAACACGAATAAATTACACGAATTGAAAACAAATTAACACGAATTTAATAAAAAAATTTATAAAGTATAAATAAAAATTTGAATATATTAGCAATTATTTAGACAACTCCTTAAAACCGAATGAATAAAAATTAGAGCGAATTAAGGCGAATAAAATTATTTGTTAAATTCGCTTAAATTAGTTAATATTTGTGATACAGGAAAGTGCTTAAATAAAAGTTAATATAATTTGCGAGGTTAAATTCAACAATAAAGCAGCAAAATCTATTTATCTTGTTTAGCTTGAGATAAAAGGTTAATAAGTTATTATTCCGATTTTAGGCTGGTTAGTTGAATAACCAGTTTTTTGTTTAAAAATATACTAATAATGCGAATAATGCTAATGCCGCGAATATTATTAGCATCATTCGCATTATTAGCAGATTAGCATAATTTGTTATGAAATTTATCATCGGGAAAAAAATAGAGATGACGCAAATTTGGCGGGGCGAAAAAGTTTTTGCCGTGACCAAAGTTCAGGCCGGCCCCTGTCCGGTGGTTCAGCTAAAAACTGACAGTCAAGACGGCTATAGCGCGGTTCAGCTTGGTTATGGAGAAAGAAAAGAAAAAAATATAAAAAAATCGCAAGTTGGCCATTTAAAAAAAGCGGGAATTATTTCTAAAGACGGTAAAAACAATTTAAAATATTTAAGCGAATTTAGAGGTGAAGTAAAGGATTTAAAAGTCGGCGATATGGTAGATGTTAGCACTTTTGCAGTCGGCGATAAAATTAAAGTAACAGCTTTGGCCAAAGGCAAGGGTTTTCAGGGAGTAGTCAAGCGGCATGGTTTTTCTGGCCAGGATAAAACTCATGGCAACAAAGACCAGTTGCGCATGCCTGGCTCAATTGGCGCCACCGGACCCCAACATGTTTTTAAAGGCGTTAGAATGCCTGGCCGAATGGGCGGGCAGCAAGTTACGGTGCAAAATTTAGAAATTATTGATATTGATAAGGATAATAATATTTTATTGATCAAGGGAGCGGTGCCGGGCGGGAGAAACAGCTTGGTTTTAATTAAAGGAGAGGGAGAGCTTATTATAACGCGGACTAACGCGGACTAACGCGGACATTGAAGAGCAAACAATCCCAGTTGAAGAAAAAAAAGAGCAAGAGGCAGTAAAGGTAAAACAGGAGATTAAATAATACAAATTACAAATCTGACAGCTCTGCTGGCATCCCGCATCTTGCGGGATAATTGCAAAGCAATTACAAATTTACAAATGCTTTATTCGTATCATTCGTATATTAGTATTTTATATTAATTCGTATAGCTAAATATGAGCCTTAAATTACCAGTTTACAACCAGAACGCAGAATCAATTGGAGAAATGGAACTTTCACCTAAAGTTTTTGGCGTGAAAGCCAATACGGCCTTAGTTCACCAAGCAGTAGTAGCACAAATGGCTAACAAGAGGCAGGTTTTGGCCCACACCAAGGATCGGGGCGAAGTGCGCGGCGGCGGCAGAAAACCTTGGCGGCAGAAAGGCACGGGCCGAGCCCGGCATGGTTCTATTAGATCGCCTATCTGGGCGGGCGGTGGTATTACTTTTGGCCCGAGAAAAGACAGAAATTTTAAGAAAAATATTAATCAAAAGATGAAAAAAAAGGCAATATTTATGGCTTTAAGTGATAAAGTGGCTAATGCTAAAATGGTAGTATTGGATAAATTGGAAGTCGGCGAATATAAAACCAAAATTTTTAACGAAATACTTAAAAATATTGAAACAAAAATTTTATTTGTTGCGGCAGTAAAAGATAAAGCTGGTGAAGCCAAGATAGCCAAGAAGAAAATAGCCAGGAACATATTAATGATAATTGCCGACAAAGATGACAAAATAAAATATTCCAGCCGCAATTTAGTCGGCGTGAAATTAATTAATTTAGCTAACATTAATTTAGTTGATATATTAAAGTATAAATATCTGATAATAACAGAAGCAGTGGTCAAGAAAATTGCGGAGAACATAAAATAATGAAAATAAAAAGTCCCCCTTTGAATAAAGGGGGCAAAAGCAAATCCTCCTTACTTACGCAGTTGCTTGTTGGCAAATATTTTTTAAGCAAAGTTTTGTTATTAACATAAAATAATATGTGGATATTTAGCAGGAAAAAAATAAGAGACAAAAAGGCGCCTAGCAGCACTGCCAGAGGCGGCATAAAAAAAACTGCTAAAGTTGGCAGTGAGATAAAAGCTAAAGCAGCAGAAGTGAAAAGCATGAAAGACCTTTATAGTTCAGCAGAACAGGTAAAAACCAAAGAGGAAAAGGGTCCTGGCAAAAAGATTTTTAAATATCAACAGGCGCCTAAAATATTAGTCAGGCCATTAGTTACTGAGAAAGTTAGTAATTTAGGCGCTGATAATAAATATGTTTTTGCTGTGGCTGTTCGCGCCAATAAAGTTGAAGTGGCTAAAGCAATCCAGCAAGTTTACGGCATCAAGCCAATTAAAGTTAATATAATAAATATGGCAGGCAAAAAGGCCAGATACGGCAGAATTACCGGCCGGAGAAAGGATTGGAAAAAAGCCATAGTTACTTTGGCTGCCGGTCAAACAATTAAAGTTTACGAAGGCGTCTAATAATTTACGATTTATGATTTTCGATTGGCGATTTAATTCTAAAATCACTAATCGTAAATCGAAAATAACTACATGGGAATAAAACAAGTAAAACCAACTACGCCCGGCAGAAGAGGAGCAAGTTTTGACGACTTTGACGATATTACCCGGAAAACTCCGGAAAAAAGTTTAATTGTCATCAGAAAGCAACGAAGCGGCAGAAATAATCAGGGCAAAATTACCGTGAGGCATCGCGGCGGCGGAGCTAAAAGACATCTTCGCTTAATTGATTTTAAAAGGGATAAATTTGACATACCAGCTAAAGTAGCCACGATTGAATACGACCCCAACCGGGGAGCCAGAATTGCCTTACTTCATTATCAAGACGGAGCTAAGCGCTATATTATTGCTCCGTTAGGATTAACTGTTGGCTCAACTATTGTTAGCTCAAAAAATAATATCGAAATAAAAATTGGCAATGCCTTGCCGCTAAAATATGTTCCAGCTGGCATCGCAGTTTATAATATTGAGCTAGAGCCTGGCCAGGGGGCAAAACTAGGACGGGGAGCCGGTAATACTATCTATGTTATGGGTATTGAAGGAAAGTATGCGCAAATTAAATTGCCTTCAGGAGAAATTAGATTAGTCAAGGGTGAATGTCTTTGTACTATCGGACAAGTTAGCAATCCAGACAAGCGTCATATTAAAATCGGTAAAGCCGGGCGGATGCGTCATCTAGGTTTTAGGCCGACTGTTCGCGGTTCAGCTATGAATCCGGTTGATCATCCTCATGGCGGAGGCGAAGGCAATCAACCCATTGGCTTAAAACATCCTAAAACTCCTTGGGGCAAGCCAGCCTTGGGAGCAAAAACAAGAAAGAAAAATAAATTTTCCAATAAGTTTATTATCAGCCGAAGAACCAAATAACGAATTTATAACGAATTAAAGCGAATTATAACGAATTAATTCGAGATGAATTCGAGATGAATTAGATATTCTATGTCAAGAAGTTTAAAAAAGGGTCCCTATATTAACCAGCGGATTCTAAAAAAAATTAAAGAGCTGAAGCCCGGCGATAAGACTGTTATTAAAGTTTGGGATAGATCTTGCACTATTACTCCAGAGATGGTAGGTTTTACCATTGGTGTTCATAACGGCAAGCAGCATCTGCCGGTTTTGCTGGTGGAAAATATGGTAGGCCATAAATTGGGTGAGTTCGCGCCCACGCGCAAATTTATTGTTCATGGCGGCAAAATGGCCAAAGAACAAGCGAGAGATGAAAAATGATAAGATAAGACCGTTGAATAATTCAACGTTATTTAGCGTAATTCAGCGTTAAGAAGGTTCTATCACTTGAACTATGCTGAAATAGACGTTGAAAGATAATTGTTCAACACTTTCAAATATAATATGGAAGTTAAAGCGCAAGTAAAACATTTGAGAATGTCGCCCAGAAAAGTTCGTCTGGTAGTTAATGTAATTCGCGGCAGGGCTGTTCAGGAAGCTTTGGCTCAACTGAAGTTTATCAATAAGCAGGCAGCTGAACCAGTAGCGAAATTAATTAAATCAGCAGTAGCTAATGCCGAACATAATTTTGAATTGGATCAGAATAATTTATATATTAGCAAGATTATTGTTGATGAAGGCACGACTTTGCATCGCTGGTTGCCCAGGGCGCATGGCCGGGCTACGCCAATTCGCAAAAAGAATTGTCATATCAGATTAGTTTTAGCGGAAATTAAGCCTAGCGGCAAAGCTAAAGCTAAAAAACAGGCTATTACCGCGCCAGTTAAGCTAGCCGACGAGCTTAAAAAAGATAATCAAGTAAAAATAAAAGAGATTAAGCAATCAGACAAAGCAGGCGGCGCTATTGCCAAAGAAAGAGTAGAAGAGAAAGGCAAAGTTATTACTGATATTAGAAGAGAAGGACGTGCCGGACACGCCAAGATTGAAGGCGGCGACAAAGGCTTTGTCAGAAAAATATTCAGAAGAAAATCCGGTTAAGTTATAAATCGTAAATCGAAAATCTTAAATCGAAAATAATTAGATGGGACATAAAGTAAATCCCAAAGTAATGAGGCTTAATATCACTAGGACCTGGCCGTCTAAATGGTTTAGTAGTGGTGCTAAATTGGTTAAAAATATTGAGCAGGATATTAATATAAGAAAATTTTTAATTAAAGAGCTGCGTGAAGCCGGGATTGATCGGGTAGAAATAGAAAGAAGCGGCCACAAAATTAGCATCAATGTGTTTACTGCCAAACCAGGCTTGATTATCGGTCGAGGCGGCAGCGGGGTTGAAGATTTGAAGAAAAAAATTCATCAGCAGTTTTTATCACGGCCAGCCGAATTTAGATTATCAGATATTAATTTAAATGTTAGCGAGGTTGATCGACCTAATTTGAGCGCTCAGATTATTGTTCAATCAATGATTATTGATTTAGAAAAAAGAATGCCTTTTCGCCGGGTAATAAAACAAGCCATTAGCCGCATTGAGCGGGCTGGGGCTTTGGGCGTTAAAGTAGCTGTCGGCGGCCGGTTAAATGGCGCAGAAATCGCCAGAACAGAGATGCTAACATCAGGTAAAGTACCGCTCCACACTTTGCGGGCTGACATTGATTACGCGCGTGGCGCGGCCCAGACTACTTATGGCGCTATTGGTATCAAAGTCTGGATTTACCGGGGCGATGTTTTTAAGAAAGAAATAGAGAAGAGAGGCGAAATTGTGGGAAAAATTTGATATTTGCTCGCTGCGCTAGCGAAATTTGTAGAAATTCATAGAAATTAATAGAAATTTATTGTATGTTAATGCCCAAGAAAACTAAATATAGAAAATCGCATAAATTAGGCCGAGGCGGTAAAGCCAGCCGCAAGGTTAATTTAAGTTTTGGCAGTTTTGGTTTGAAAAGTTTAGAGGCGCATTGGATTACTTCAAAGCAAATTGAGGCGGCCAGGCGGGTGATAACGCGCTACATTAAACGCGGCGGCAAACTGTGGATCAGGATATTTCCTGACAAGTCAGTTACTCAAAAAGGCGACGAGATTCCCATGGGTAAAGGCAAAGGCGCGGTTGACCATTATGTTGCCATAGTCAAACCCGGCATGATTATGTTTGAAATGGACGGCGTCAGCCAGGAATCAGCCAAAGAAGCGCTGGAAGCAGCGGCGCATAAACTGCCGATAAAGTGCAAGTTTATTGTCAAATAAATTTATTGTCAAATATGGAATTTAAGGAATTAAAAAAGAAAACTGGCAAAGAATTAAACCAAATTTTAAGTGAATCTCGCGAGAAATTAAGGGATTTGCGTTTTAAAGATGCCAATAAGCAATTAAAAAATATCAGAGAAATCCGGCTAATTAGAAAAACTATTGCCCAAGTTTTAACTTTAATGAATTTAAAATAGTCCCCCTCCTTGCTAAGGAGGGGCGGAGGGGATATTTATCCAGACTGTCCAAAAATTCTGTTTTGTCATCTCGACGACCCCCCACCAAAATTTGGTGGGGGGGAGGAGAGATCTTTAATATTTTGCGCTATAACAAAACATTAAATACTGCACACAAAGTATTAAAGATTTCTCCCCCTCAACAAGCTCGGGGTCGAAATGACAAAAGGTAATTGTTTATTAGTTTTCAGACAGTTTAAGATTAAGAGGGGGTGTGGCGGAAAAACAGACCCCACCCTAACCCTCCTCTAGCTAGGGGAGGGGAAACTAACTAATAGATAAACAGAAAAAATATTTTTAATTAGCTAAAATTAATTAAAGTGCATAAGTCGTATAAACAATATGGCTAAGCAAATAAATAATATAATTAAAAGAAAATTAAACGGCATAGTTGTTAGTGATAAAATGGATAAAACCGTGGTGGTTAAAGTAAGCCGGGTAAAAATTCACCCTAAATACCACAAACGATATCATGTCAGTAAAAAATACCAGGCGCATGATGAAAAAAATCAGTATCAAGAAGGAGATAGGGTGCAAATTGTTGAAACCAGGCCATTGAGCAAAAATAAAAGATGGCGAGTAATTTATCACGAATAAAAACGAATTATAGCAAATTAACACTAATTATTAATTCGTTAAATTCGCTTAAATTAGTGTAAATTAGTTATTTTATGATACAAGTACAGACAATATTAAATGTAGCGGACAACACCGGTGCCAGAAAAGTAATGTGCATCAGTGTTTTAGGCGGCTTTAAAAAGCGTTATGCCAGAATTGGTGAAGTTATTACCGCAACTGTTAAAAAGTCAGTGCCGCACGCAGTTATTAAAAAAGGCGATGTCGTTAGGGCAGTAATCGTCAGAACTAAAAAAGAAATTAAGCGGCCGGATGGAGTTTGCCTGCGTTTTGACGAGAATGCCTGCGTGATAATTGATAAAGAAAAAAGAGAGCCCAGGGGGTCAAGAATTTTTGGACCAATCGCCAGGGAAGTCAAGCAAGCTGGTTTTGCTAAAATAACATCATTAGCTCCAGAAGTGTTATAATTTAATAATGAAAGTTTATTATGATTATTCTGTCATGCTGAACTTGCTTGCCCCGTCGAATGACTGGGGATTCAGCATCCAAATTTCTGTCATGCCCCGCAGATGCGGGGCATCCAGAAATACGGACTGTTTTCTTAGTAATCTAAGTATAAATGCTATAATTTTTCCCCAGGCATTTTTTCTGGATTGCCCCGTATCAAGTACGGGGTAAACTAAGCCCGCAATGACGACTAAAATTTGAATTTATTTAGGATTTCGGATTTAGAATTTAGTGTTTAATTAATCATTATGACAATAAAAAAAGGCGACAAAGTGAAAATATTAGCAGGCAAAGACAAGGGCAAAACTGGCAAAGTTTTGCAGATTTTTCCTGCCAGAAATCGCGCTAGCATTGAAGGCCTAAATCTTTTAATTAAGCATCTGCGGCCGAGAAAGCAAGGAGAAAAAGGCCAAAGAATTGAATTTCCCGCACCAATAGAATTATCAAATATTATGTTGGTTTGTAGCCAGTGCGGCAAGCTGACCAGAAGTAGTTATAAATACATTGAAGTTACTAAAAATAATAAACCAATTAAGCAAAAAATAAGGATTTGCCAGAAATGTAAACAGCCAATAGATTAATAAAAAACTAATTTAAAGCGAATTTTAGCGAATAATAATTTGATCACGACTTACGCGTTTGACATTAAGCAACGCATAAATTAACACTTTACCAATAAATTAACCCCGCAGCTGCGGGGTCATTGCGAGCCCCGTAGGGAAACACAGGTCCCTCGCTATCGCTCGGGATAAACTCCGCAATCTCACGAACGAATATACAAGAAATACTTACTTTTATAGTAAAATTTGGGAAACAGTTTATAGTTCGTGAGATTGCGAAGCTTGTCCCGACCCCGCACTTGATGCGGGGGAGGGATCTGTGTTTTCCCCCGCAGATGCGGGGTCCTCGCAATGACATTTGAAAAGGTCTTATAAATAGCTAAGATGCATCAATGATATATGAGACTAAAAGAATTATATAAAAAAGAAATTGTGCCAAAAATGAAAGAAAAATTTGGCTATACCAATATTTTAGCAGTACCCAGATTGTCTAAGGTGGTGATTAATGTTGGCGTGGGCCGCAGTAGTAAAGAAAAAGCTTTTATTGATAATGTGGTAAGTAGCTTGAGCCGTATCAGTGGGCAAAAACCGGTTTTAACCAAGGCCAAAAAATCTATTTCCGCTTTCAAAATCAGACAGGGGATGATTGTCGGCGTGATGGTAACTTTAAGAAATAAAAGAATGGATGACTTTGTCCAAAAGTTAGTTCAGATAACCTTTCCCCGCATTAGAGATTTTCGCGGCATCAGCCAGAAGCAGGTTGACCGACAAGGCAATTTAACTGTTGGCTTGCGCGAACATTTAGCTTTTGGTGAGATTAAGGCTGACGAAGTTGACAGTATTCATGGTGCAGAAATTTCTATCAGCACTACTGCCAAAACACGCCAAGAAGGCCTGGAACTATTTAAATTATTGGGCTTTCCGTTTAAACACGAATAGAACGAATAAGAAACGAATTAAACGAATTGTAAATTATGATAAATTATAATAAAAGATTAAATAGCAATAGACACGACAGGGAATTAGTTCATTTTGTGTTTATTGGTTAATTTTGTGTATCTATGGCAAGAAAAGCCCTAATAGTCAAAGCGAAAAAAACACCAAAATATTCTACTAGAATTGTCAGGCGCTGCTGGCGCTGCGGCCGTAACCGCGGCTACTTAAGGGATTTTGGTTTATGCAGAATATGTTTTCGGGAATTGGCTAGCAACACCGATATACCAGGAATAACTAAATCTAGCTGGTAAAAAGGGATTTTGGGGATTATTGGGATTATTAAGATTTTTAGGATGAATAATTATCTCAAAAATCCCAATAATCCCAAAGATCCCACTTTATCGGGATGAAGAATTAATTTAAATTACATATGACAGATCCAATTGCAGATATGTTAACCAGAATTAGAAATGCTTCAGCCGTAGGCAAGGAGACGGTTGTTTTGCCAATGAGCAAAATAAAATATGGCATTGCGCAAATCTTAGAGCGTGAAGGCCATATCGCCAAAGTAGAAGTTGTCAAGACTAAAAGCAAGAAAAACGGATCAGCTGTTTTTGATGAATTAAAAATTATTTTAAAATATAAGAAAGATAATCGGCCAGCTATTACTTCGCTTAAACGGATTAGCAAGCCAGGCCGCAGGGTTTACGCCAGCAAAGAGAAATTACCCCGGGTGCTAAATAATTTAGGTCTAGCCATTATTTCCACCTCCCGCGGTTTGCTGACTAACAAGGAAGCGGCTAAAGCCGGCATAGGCGGAGAAGTAATCTGCGAAATATACTAGATATAAGCACTAAATTACAAGAACCAAATCCCAAACAAATCCTAAATCCAAAATCCTAAACTCTAAACAAATCCAAAGCACAAATGACCAAAATCCAAAACCTGTTTTAAACATTTGAATTTAGAATTTTGAATTTGTTTAGAATTTAGAGTTTAGAATTTAGAGTTTTTCTGTGCAATTTGTGATTTGGAATTTAAATATATGTCAAGGCTAGGAAAAATGCCAATTGAATTAACTAAAGGAACTCAAGCTAAAGTTGAGGGAGATTTTTTAGTAATTAAAGGCCCCAAGGGAGAACTACGAGAAAAAATACATCAATTAATTAATATAGCAATTACTGATCAAGAAATAAAAGTTATGCCGCGAGGCGAAGGCAAGCAACAGAGAGCTTTATGGGGACTCTGGCGCAGCTTAATCAAGAATATGGTTATTGGCGTCACCATAGGCTATCAAAAAAAGCTAGAGATTAATGGCATTGGCTTTAAAGCAGCAGTTAGCGGTAATAAGCTTACTTTAAATGTTGGTTTTTCCCATCCAGTTATTTATGAATTGCCGGCTGGTGTTACAGCCAAGATAGAGGCCAATACCATTATTTTATCTGGTTTTGACAAGCAGTTGGTCGGTGAAGTAGCAGCGCAGATTAGAAAAATTAAAAAACCGGAACCATATAAAGGCAAGGGCATTAAATATAGTGATGAAGTTATTAGAAGAAAAGCTGGCAAGACCGCTGTTAAAGCCTAGAAATTATTCATAAACAACAAATATCCATAAATTTTGCGACTGGAGCGAAGCGTAAATTGAAATTTATAGAAATTTATAGATATTATTTAGTATGAATATGAATAAGCAAAAAGTTAAACAATTAAAGAAGGCTAGACGCCGCCAGAGAATTCGCGTAAAAATCAGCGGGACAAAAAGTTGTCCTAGATTAAACGTTTTTAGATCCAATAAAGGCATTTACGCGCAATTAATTGATGACCAGACCGGCAAAACTTTAGCTAGTGTGCATTCTCAAGAGCTCCAAGCTAAAGGGCATAAAACCGAGTTAAGTTTAGAGCTGGGCAAATTATTAGCTAAAAAAGCCGGTGAAAAAAAGATTAGTCAAGTTGTTTTTGATCGCGGCGGTTATAAATATCACGGCCGAGTTAAAGCTTTGGCAGAAGGCGCCAGAGCCGGCGGTTTAAAATTTTAAATACCCACGAATCTACAAATTTTTTACAAATATACAAATAACAGAACTTACGCATTACCTATTACTAACTAATATTAACTATAATTCATTAATTAGCGCTTACCAACTGTAATCACCCACAAATCTACCCCGCAGTATTGCGGGGTGGGGAAATATAAGTTGATAAACAGAAAAACATTTAATATAAGCTAAATTATAATGGTGCGTTAGTCGTGAAATAATATGAAAGAAGGGAACAAAATACCAGAAAATACCAAGCAAGAAGCGGCTGCCGTAGCGGAAGTTAAGGTTAATAATGCCACGCCAGCGCCAATGGTTGAAAGTAGAAATAAGAGCGGCTTGGCTGGCAGAAAAAGAGATTTTAAAGGCAAAAGAGGGACTCAACGTCGAGGCGAGGCCAGGCAAGAGGAATTTGAGCAGCGAATTATTGATATTGCTCGAGTTACCAGAGTGATGGCCGGAGGCAAAAGGATGCGTTTTCGGGCTTGCGTGGCTATTGGCAACAAAAAAGGCCGGGTAGCCATGGGTATAGCCAAGGGCGCTGACGTGAGTCTGGCAGTTACTAAAGCAGTTAATAAAGCTAAGAAAAATTTTATTAATGTTCAGATTATTAATGACACGATACCTCATGAAATCTACCAAAAATTTGGCGCGGCCAAGATATTGCTTAAGCCAGCCAGTCAAGGCCGCGGTATTATTGCCGGCGGCGCAGTCAGAATCATTATGGAATTAGCCGGAGTCAAGAATGTTACTAGCAAAATTTTAGGCACCAACAATAAAATTAACAATGTCAGGTGCGCTATTTTAGCATTAACTAATCTGCACAGAGTTGAAACTAAAAAAGATAAGCCTAAACAGAAAAATGGTAATAAACCAGAATAATTTTATAATTTTTAATTTTATAATTTTTAAATAATACTCTAATTTTTAATTTTTAAAAATTTAAACATTAAAAATTATACAAATATGTCTTTATCATTACATACAATTAGGTCGGCGCCAGGGGCGATTAAGAGAAAAAAGCGAGTTGGTCGAGGCAATGCCTCTGGTCACGGGACTTATAGTACTCGCGGTTTAAAAGGACAACGGTCAAGAGCTGGCGGCCGTAATAAATTAAAAAGGTTAGGTTTTAAAAAGATTTGGCAAAGTCTGCCCAAAAAAAGAGGCTTTAAATCAGATAAACCGAAGAATCAAGTTGTTAATTTATTTGAGCTTGATCAATTTTTTAATGATGGCGCCAAAATTAATCCGTCTAGTTTGCTTAAAGCTGGATTGATTGATACAATTAAAACAGCAGTTAAGATCTTAGGCAAAGGCGAATTAACTTTGAAAAATTTAGAATTTAAAGGAGTTAAGCTAAGTCATAGCGCTAAATTGCAGATTGAGAAAATGGGTGGAAAAGTCAGTTAATCAGTTAATCAGTTGAACGGTTATTGGTATATTTAAACCGATTAACTGATTAACCGACTAACCGATTAACCGATTAACTAATCCTATGATTGAAAAATTAACTCAAATTTGGAAAGCGCGCGATCTACGCAATAGCATCCTGTTTATTTTGGGCATGCTGGTTATTTTTCGCTTGGCCGCCCATATTCCTATTCCCGGAGTCAATGTGGTAGCTTTGCGGGAATTTTTTGCTTCTAATCAAATTTTAGGTTTGATGAATATTTTTTCCGGCGGCGGCATGGAAAATTTTTCTATTGTTATGATGGGGGTGGCGCCGTATATTACTTCTTCAATTATCTTTCAGCTATTAGCTATGATTATACCCAAGCTAGAGGAAATGCAGAAAGAAGAGCAAGGCCGGCAGCAAATAAATATGTGGACCCGTTGGCTGACTGTGCCCTTAGCTATGCTGCAGTCTTTTGGTATGATTACACTACTGCGGCGTTCTTCCAGCGCCATCTTAGGTGATATTAGCGCTTTTGATTTAGGGGCGATGATTATTACTATTACCGCCGGCACCATCTTTTTGATGTGGCTAGGTGAGCTAATTAGCGAGAAAAAAATTGGCAATGGCATATCTTTAATGATCTTTGCCGGCATTATGGCTGGCTTGCCCCAGGTAGTGCAACAGACCGTGGTAACTTTTGATCCATCACAACTTTTTCTTTTGATCAGTTTCACAATTATCGCTTTAATAACTATTATTGGCGTAGTCATTATAACCGAGGGCCAGAGAAATGTGCCGGTGCAATACGCTAGGCAAATCAGGGGTAACCGCATGTATGGCGGTACTAGCACTCATTTGCCACTCAGGGTAAATATGGCCGGAGTTATTCCTATTATTTTTGCGATTTCAGTGGTAATTTTCCCGCCCATGATTGCCCAATTTTTCATTCACGCGCGGACCGCCTGGATTGCTAAGGGAGCTGAATGGACAATTGTCTTTTTCCAAAATCAGTTAGTTTACGGCATTTTGTATTTTTTGCTAGTTTTTGCTTTTACTTTCTTTTATACTGAAGTAATTTTTCATCCCACGCAAATTGCGGAAAATCTGCAAAAACAAGGCGGCTTTATTCCGGGTATCAGGCCGGGCCGGCATACCAGTGAATATTTAGCCAATACTACGCATAAAATTATTTTTGTCGGCGCTTTATTTCTGGGCGTAATTGCTATTTTACCTTTAATAATGCGCTATTTTACTGGTATGCAATCTTTGGCAATTGGCGGCACCAGCTTATTGATCGTAGTGGCGGTGGTAATTGAAACAGTCAAACAGATTGAATCGCAGTTGACCATGCGCGAGTATGAAGGCATGTAGGAAATTATGAATTACGAATTAAGAATTAAGAATTATTGATAAAAATCCCTGGTGAGCAGGGTTTTTGTTTGTCGGCTATTTATGATATAATAGTTATAAGCGAACTTATTTAGGGTTTTGAGTTATTAAATAAAAAAAGATAATAACCCTATATCAGTTCAGTGATAAATCTAATAATTTTAAAGTAATTTTATTACGCGTTATGCGTTATGAGTTACGAGAATAAATTTATGGCAGGAATTATTTATAAAAGTAATATTGAGAAAAGGTTAGTCGGCGATAAATTGAATAAGGTTGGTAATATTCGCATCTACGATGATAAAGGCGGCGCAAAAACTTACCACGGTGTAGAATTAAAAAAGTTTATTTCTAAATTGGGCGGCAAGACAGGTACGCGGATTGAGAAAGATCTAAGAGAAAAATACAGAGTTTCTGGTTATCAATTAGATAAGAGGCATAAGCTGATGGAATTAATAAAGGGAGGAGAAGGGGTTAAAGGTTTAACGCCAAAACAAACGGAACAAAGAGAAAAAAGAAATATAAGAGCCAGCAAAGCGTCGGCGATCCTAGCAAATAAGTATGAACAAGGAATGCAAAAATCAACAGACAGGTCTGTTATGGGCAGAAGAGGGTCTCGATACACAAAAGGGAGGGAGATTTTAGGCGAAGTTGGCAAAAAAATTAAAGGTACAACCGCAAGAGGATTCGCCGGCACTTCTCAAGGTCAAGGTCCGGTTACATCCATAGCCGAGAAAATAGAAGCAAAAAATCCTGGTAAAACTTTACCTCCTAATATTAATAAGTTAGGCGGCCAGCCGCCAATTATTAAATTGGCAGCCTAAGATTTATGTTTTTTAATTAAGTTTTTTAATAATCGGTATGGCAAAAACCATTTTAATTTTTTTTGGTCCTCCTGGATCAGGCAAGGGAACGCAAGCTGATTTGTTGGGGCAGAGAAGCGGCTGGCAACAATTATCAACCGGCGCATTTTTTCGTCAAGAGATAAAAAGAGGCAGTAGATTGGGAAAGCTGACGGATAAATATCTCAAGTCAGGTGGATTGGTGCCGGATGTTATTATAAAAAAAATTATAGAGAAGTATTTAAACCAGCAACGAAAGAGCAAAGTAATAATTTTAGACGGTTATCCCAGAAATAGGCAACAGCAAAATGACTTGGTAAAAATTTTAAAAAAGATTTTTAAGTCAATTAGCCGAATTTACGCCATAGAAATTAGTTTGAGTGGTAGCGAAGCCAAAAAGCGCTTGAGCAGCAGAAGATCTTGCCGTTGCGGAGCGGTTTTTAACCAGATAACTAATCCGCCGAAAAAATCCGCTAAATGCGATTTATGCGGCGGGAAACTTTTTACAAGGAACGATGATAAGCCGCGGGTAGTTGCGGCTCGGCTAAAGTTATACCGCAGCGAGATTAAGCCGGTGATTGACTATTGGCGCCGAGCCGGTAGGCTAATTAAAATTAACGGCGAACAGACAATCAAAAAGATTCATCAAGACATAAGGGAGAGGTTAAAGAAATTAAAGTTAATTTGACAAAGCTTCGCGAGTTATAAGTTAGTTGGTCAGATTATTCGCTAAATTCGCTTTAATTCGTTTAAATTAGTTTTATATGATTATAATAAAAAATAAAAAAGAAATAGCAGTAATGCGCCAGGGCGGAAAGATTTTAGCGCAAATTATGAAAAAAATAGTTAAAGAGGTTAAACCAGGCGTTACTACCGGTCAGTTAGAGGAAATGGCTTGTCTTTTAATTAAACAAGCCGGAGCACGGCCTTCTTTTTTGGGTTACCAGTCAAAACATGAGCAAAAACCGTTTCCTACGGCTTTATGCGCTTCCATTAATCAGGAAGTTGTTCATTCGCCCGCACTACCAGCGCGGCAGTTAAAATCAGGCGATATTATTGGTTTGGATTTAGGCCTGGAATATCCTTACGGCCCCGCATTCTGCGGGGTCAAAACAGGCTATTTTACGGACATGGCAGTAACCGTAGCGGTGGGAAAAATTAATAAAGAAGCGCAGAAATTAATTAGAGTAACCAAGCAGGCTTTAAATCTAGCTGTCAGGCAAGTCAGGCCAGGCAATCCTTTAAATAATATCGGGCTAACCATTGAGCAATATGTTAAGCGCCAGGGTTTTACGGTTGTTCGTGATTTAGTCGGTCATGGCGTGGGCAAAGCAGTTCACGAAGATCCGCAAATTCATAATTATGAAGTAGCGCTAAATAATAAAATAATTTTAAAGCCAGGCATGACCTTGGCGATTGAGCCAATGGTCAATGCCGGTGATTGGCGGATTAAAAATAGCCAGGACGGCTTTTCTATTTTAACAGCAGACGAAGGTCTAAGCGCCCATTTTGAACATACGGTTTTGGTAACAGAAAATGGTTGTGAAATATTAACAACAATTTAAACTATAATTTTTATTTTTGATTTTAAATTTATGAAATATTTAGGAATTGATTGGGGAGAGGCGAGGATTGGCCTGGCTTTAGGCGACAGTGAAACTAGAATCGCTACACCTTTTAAAATTGTTAATAAATTAACAGAGCTGATAGAAGTTATTAAAGCTGAAAATATTGATCTAGTAGTTGTTGGCAAACCGTTACGAATTACGAATTACGAATTACGAATTACGAATGAAAAATACAATAAATTTATTAATGATTTGAAAAATAAAATTGGAGTACCGATTGAATTAGTTGATGAACGTTTATCCAGTAAGGCGGCCGATGCTTTGGTTGGCAGTAAAAAAACTAAAGCCCCAAGAGATATGCTGGCGGCAATGCTGATTTTACAGACTTATTTAGATAAACACGAAAGAAACGAATAATTACATATGTTTGTCATTGCGAGCCCCGTAATCGGGGCGAAGCAATCTCACGAATGACAATAACAAAATTATATTAAAATAAAATAATTAAAAGTAATTTATCGTGCGTGAGATTGCTTCGTCACCCCGCAAAATGCGGGGCTCCTCGCAATGACATATTACCTATGGACGAGACCTACCGCACTAAAGCCATTGTGTTAAATCGCCGTCCTTTTAATGAAGACGATACGCTAGTGATAATTTATTCATTGGATAAGGGAAAATTAGAATTAGTCGCGCGGGGAACAAGAAAAATAAAGTCAAAATTAGCCGGCCACCTGGAGCCATTTTGCCTGGCAGAAATAATGGTAGTGCGTGGCCGGCAGTATGATTATATTGGCGCGGCTGCGAGCGAGAATTGCTATTTTAACATCAAAAATAATTTAGCTAAAATAGCAGCGGCCAGCCAGGCGATTAACATTTTTAACCGAATTATTAAGCCCAAACAAGCCGAGGCAGAAGTTTTTAAATTAGTAAAAGATTTTTTGGATACTTTAAACAGGTGCCTGCCAGTGATGGTTGACCAAAAGCTGCTGGCCAATTTTTTTATTTTTAAATTATTAATCAAATTAGGCCACCAGCCAGAGTTATATCATTGTGTTAAGTGCCGCAATAAAATTTTACCTCAAGGCAATAAATTTGATTTAGCGGCCGGCGGCTTAATTTGTCAGAAATGTTTAACTAAGTTCAGGTCAAAAAATCAATTGACAATTTCCCAAAATACCATTAAGATTTTACGGCTGGCAGAAAAGAGTAATTTTAGAGAGTTGTTAAAAGTTAAAATAGACAAAAAAGACGAAAAAGAGATAAAAGATATTGTTGGCTCATTTTTAAACTATCATTTTTTTTAAAAAGGAGGACAAAATGATTAAAGAAATTAAAG
>Ga0210017_1001258_pt1 | contig 22035 bp, 22 predicted proteins | sample CryGeyCG2014_020_FD_183966 | JGI IMG/M metagenome (GOLD analysis project Ga0210017, IMG submission 183966) | Groundwater microbial communities from aquifer - Crystal Geyser CG08_land_8/20/14_0.20 (SPAdes) (version 2) | ecosystem: Environmental > Aquatic > Deep subsurface > Groundwater | place... | reverse complement strand
GCTATCTGAAAAAGACGACTTGGTCCAGGTTTGGACATTGGTAGATAAGCCAGTGGCAAACTGAAATTGAGCATTGGTTGTTATATTAGATAGATACTGAATCACATAGCTGGCGGTTTCCGGGGTGCGCGAGATATTATAATCAGTGCCTTCGGTTTTGACCGCGCCGTCTTTTTTGATTATTGGCTGATTCAAGTCAGTGGCTGTTAAAACATTTTCATCAAAAATATAAAACTCATCTATGTAGCCATTGGCTTCGGTTGTGCCAGCGCTCTTATAATCACCAAGATAAAAATAATTAGCAAAAGTGCCGACTGTTAATGAGCCGTCGTTGGTGTAGGTCTCGTCAGTTTCAAGACCATTAAGATTGATTTGCAGATTGCCATTGCCCGCGTCAATATCCCAGACAACCTTAAAATGATTCCATTCCCCGGCTTTATAAGGCAGTTCTGTGGCTAAGCTGACAGTTGCGGTGTGGTCTAGCCCGGCATTGTCAAGATAGTGAAAGACCAAATTATTGCTAGCGTCTTCTTCAAGATAAAGATAATTAGTTGTTTGCGAGCCGTCGTAATTGCCAAAAAATCTTTTGACTGTCGTGGCCGCGTCATAATTATCCAAAGATTGATACCAGAATTCTATAGTGCCTTCGTTTTCGTCAATAGCCGCAGTATTGCTTAAGCTGATATTTTCATTGTCAGCGTCAAACAAGGCCGAGTAGCCGCGTTTTGCTATGGCTGAATCGTAGGTTGCTCCGGTTAAAGTGCCGGCCCCGCCTGTGCCTTGATTAGCAGCGCTGTTGTCTAAACGCAAATGCGTTAGAGTATGGGTTGTTTGGGCCGAGCCGGTGGTTGGATAATATTCATGAAAATTAAAGATTGGCTTGTAGCGATTGGTGGTTGCACCGTCAAGAGTAAAATCAGCCCGGTAAGTGCCGGAAGCGGCGCCTCTTATTTCATAGCCGCCTATGCCTTCGTTAAAGCCATCGGCGTCGTCATCGCCAAAAGCATTAGTCGTGGCTGTGCTCAATAAAGTGCCGGTGGTCATAGAAGGCGCGCCCGGCGATTGATAATCAGTGATTTCACCAGTGGCTGTTTCAATAATATTGATTAACTGGCTATCCCAATAAGTAGCCGCGGCTCGGTCTGTGGCTGGTGTTGATGGATGATAACCGGACATACCAGCAGCCACAAAATCAGTTGCGCCGTCGTCAACCGCCCTTGCTTCTGCGCCAGTTAAATTTTTAACATATTTAATATATTTATGAATTTTGCCGCTGGGGTAGATATACCAGTATTCGGTGATATCTGCTTCAGAACCCAATTGAAAATAATTTCTGATAATCACCCTTGATAAACTATTTTCTAAAAGAGTTAGAGTGGAGGTTTTGTCAATCTGATAATCAGTGTCTTGGTCTAATTCGGTTAATAATTCGGTGGCTGATAAATAGTTACTTGACCAGGCGCTGCCAGTGCCTTTGTATGCCTCTGAAATTCCAGCATCAGCCGTATTAAAAACTAATTTAAAATCAGAAGTTGAATATCCGCCGGTTTGCACTGTTATTGTTGTGCTTGTTTGCGCCAGCCATAAACTCGGGTCAACAGTACGGGAGCCAAGGGTGCCGGGATTGCTGCCCGGATCAGAAAAAGTTGAAGTACCAGCCCAGAAACGGACAGCGGCTTTGTTGCCCGAAGCCCATTTTGAGCTATTATCAGAGACAAGATAGTCATCTCCGCCAACTGAAACAAAATCACTTAAATCCAAAGTAGTATCAGACCATTTTCTTTTTCTAACTGGATGACAATTCGGATCGCACTCTTGCAGATCATCCTGATTTTGAGTAATTTGACTAATGCCAGTTAAGTTCAAATCTAAGGTCCAGGGCTCAACGCCATCTTGTCCAGTCATTGAATAAGAAATTTTTGGTTTTTTAGAAACATCATTATGAAATTGCCAGGTTTCAGTTAAAAATTGCTGTGTTGCTCCCCATGCTGTAACAATTCTCTTGATTTGCAAACCTTGGCTGTTTGTTGTGGCTGTCCAAAGCTGAGTGCCAGCACCAGTATAAGCAATGCCGTAACTTTTTTCCTGCCAATTCTGGCCTTGCTTTTTGAAATAATGAGGTGTGGCTTGAGTTGTTGAAATGATTTGAGTTGTGCCGTCAAAAAAACGAGTGCCAACAGTATCATTATGAAACTCAAAATCCTGATAGCCGGCAGCAGTGGCTGATTTTAAGCGGGCATATAAATAACCGCCAGCATTAGTGCCATATAGAAATGGCTTATTGCAAACACCACTTTCTTCTAAATAAAAATCGCAGGGATGGGTTTTGGGATTATGCTCTATTGTTTCTAAAACACCTTGTTTTGGTGGCGGCATTGTTGTTGATAATTCAAATTGCGCATTGGCAGTAGTGATAACGCCGAAATACTGAAAAATCAGAGTGTCTGTTTCAGGGTCCCGGTTTAAGAAATCAACTCTGTAATCAGCGCCTTCTGTCAAAAGCGTGCTATTGAACGTAATGGTTTGGGGGATCAAATCTAAATGCCAGTCAAATATCTTGAAAACCGGATAATGCCGGTTATAAACATTGCCACTAATCTGAAAAGCCAGTTGTTCTCCAGCGGCAACCATTGTGTAATTGCCTTCTTGTTCATCAAAGCCATCGCCTAGGCGCGAGCCAATCGTAAATTCTAAAGACGATGGATTAAGATAATCCTGACCAGAATCACTTTGCAATTCTTGCAAAAACATTGTTGTTGCTGAAGCAGAAGGCGCTAGCTCTGCGGCTAGGCTTTGCGCATAAGTTAAAGTTGTGCTGGTGGCATTGTCTAAAGCAAGAGAATAGGTATTTTCTTCTGAATTATTGATTAGGTCTAATTGCGTATAAATTTTGCCTTTGGAATTTATGGTGTAATATAAATCATAGTCAACTTGGCTATCTAATTTGCCGTTATAATGCAGTTTAGCTCTGATAGAATTATAATCTGAAACTCCTTGACCAACATTGCTAGCTTGATAAAGATGCGTTGTTGTACTTGCATTGGTTAAAGTAAAATCAAACAAATCATCATTTGCCCCGCCCTTGTCTCTATCAAACTCAAGCTCAAAATCATCGCCTTTGGCAATTATTTTTGTCTCATTAAAAGCAAGATAAATTGCCGGGTCAATCAATTTATCATAGAAATAAATTATATTATCAATTATTTCTGTTTTCCCTTCAAAATCCGAACAATCAATTCTTAATTTGTCATTTGCCATTTGACATTGATTTGACATTTGGATTTTGTCATTTGGAATTTCTATATCCCAAGCCAATCTCACTGCTCTTTCGCTCTCAATACTCCAGGTTTGCTTTTTAATATACTCTTTGCCGTCAAAGCCAATATCATACTCAAAAACAATCTGGTCGTTTTCTGAAGTTTCAATTCGCTGAATAATATTTGCATAATCTGCAAATATTTGTTTTTCTGTTTTTATATTAGTCTGCTGATAAGCCAGCCACTGCTGATTAGAATCATCAAGATTCGGCAGAGTTGTTTGGCTATCGGCAGAGAGCGCATTTTCCTGCAAATATTCAAATCTCGGCTTGGAAACAGCGGCTAGCTGTTTTCCGTCATAAAGCTCCAAAGAACCGTCTGGTTTAATGGCAAAAGTCTGCACTCCGGCTTCTGTGGCTGATTTTAATTTAATCTGATAAGACAGCGGCTCTTGAGCATGGGCAATCAGTATTGAGAAAAAGCTAGTTGGCGGAGTAGAGCTGGCATTGTCGATTTCAGGAATTTCAGGAGTAGAAGTGGCATTGTTGATTTCTGGTTCAGGCGCAGAAACCGGTGGCATGGTCTGGATAATCTCTGGCGCTGGCTCTTTATTAGGCTCGCCGATTTCCTCAAAATCAAATTTTTTATCAAATCGGCCATATTCATAATTAAGCACTAAGCGGTCGCCAATTTCCACTTTTTCCGGATTGATCACTTTTGCCTGGCCGAAAACATTCATTTCAATTTTAACCGGGCCAAAAGCATAAGCCAACGGACTTTTTAAAGCAGAAAAAAGTTTCTTGAAAAAAGATTTCTCCGGATTATGCTTTTTAACTGCTTTAATGCTTTCTGGGTTAATCTGATATTCTTGGCCATTAGCATCAGCCGGCAAAGCAAGCTCTATTTGCTGGCTGTCAGTTATTTCTAAAACCTGTTCTTTAATTTCGCCTTTTTTTTCAAAAAAATAGAAAAGCTCGGGATTTTTCTCCGGACTTTGTTCAATAACTTTTAGCCCTTGCTCTTCAATATCCATCTGATTAACTTTTTCAACATCAACCGGCACATCGCCTTCCAAAGCAAAAGAAGCCCCGCCCAATAAAAAGCAAAAAGCAATAACTAATAATAAAATTATTTTTACTCCGCCGGACATAAAAATTATCTTGTCACTTGAATTGTTTCGGTCAGCTCTGCCCAGGGCGCTTTTACTGTAATACGACCGGTAACGCTGTCTTTTTGAATTTGATATTCGCTTGAATAACTGGCGCAAGAGGTATAAGAGGCCTGGGTTCTTTTTGGATCATAAGGCATCCTGGCTAAATAGATTGGTACGACACAAGAGCAAATATCATAACCGCCGGGGTCGCGATTCATATAAACTAAAGCGTGAGTTGGAATATCGCCAGCGGCACAGCCAAAGCTGCCTTTATTGTCAACCATATTCTGATGCACGGCATTTAAAATTGCATTAACATCGCTCCAGCGCTGGGTGTTGCGCGCCTGGGCAAATTGCCGAGCTGGATTAATGGCAACAACAACAATTGCCGCTAAAATGGCAATGATACCAATAACAATTAATATCTCAATTAAAGTAAATCCTCGCATTCACACCTCCTTTCTTTTTCTCTTTTTTTAAATTTTAACATATTGATTAAAAATCTGCTACTTCTTGCCATGAGTCTATTTGAGTGTCAATTTGAATTTTTCTGACTTGTCCGCTAATATCAGCTGAAGCTTTGATAATGTTATTTTTAATTTTATGAATCTTACAATGATAATTTCCAAAAGATAAAATTTCATTGCCCTGATAATCAGGATTTGTTTTTAGGTTCATCAAAGCTTGTTCAGCGCAAGCAGAGGCTAGATAAAAACTAATCGCTGATTGCTCTTGGATTAAACTTATATCAAGCTGGCTTATAGACAATAAGCTAGCGCTAACAGCAATTGTTAGTATTATAGCAGAGATTATTAAAATTGTCATTAAGGCAATATAGCCGTTCATATAATTTTCATAAAATTCCAAATGACAAAATCCAAATTACAAATGAAGCTCAAATATCAAATGACTAAATATCAAAAATTATTTGACATTTGGCATTAAGATTTTGACATTGATTTGTCGCCGACGCGCCATAGCCGCTTTGGCGACGGCGCGACATTTGAGCTTTGGAATTTGACATTTATCTAGGACTGCTTGTTGTCTCCAAGTCAATTGAAGCTAAATTATTAACATGTTCAAGCGATAATTTTATCTGATAAGCATCATAAAATGGAATAAATTCCAGATTAGTTATTTTGACCTGTTTGCTAATAAAATCATTAACTGGTATTTGACCTGGCTCTTGACCAGCTCGAATGGCACGACTAATCTTCTCTAAGATAAAATAAGCATTTTGTTGGACTTCTCTCTGGGCTCTTGCCTTCTGGCTTCCGTTAATAATCTGCCAGGCAAAATTAGAAACAATTACTAAAAACACCGCAACAATTGCCATATAAATAATTAGTTCAATCAGAGTAAAGCCTTTCATAAAAATCCAAATGACAAAATCCAAATTACAAATGAAGCTCAAATATCAAATGACAAAATATCAAAAATTATTTGGCATTTGACATTAAGATTTTGACATTGATTTGTCGCCGACGCGCCATAGCCGCTTTGGCGACGGCGCGACATTTGAGCTTTGATATTTGACATTTAATTATTTCCAATTAGTTAAATAAGAAACTAGTTCAATGCCATCAACTCTGGCAGTAATTTTTTTGCGATTAGCGTCAATTTCTTCAACAACGAGGTTATCAATCGCGCCATTAACCAAGCTGTTCCAATCATTATCTCTAATTGCCCGGGCTTTTTCCATTGCCTGCTCTGCTAAAAAAATCGCTTCTGCTCTTTGACTTGTTTTTTGATTAACAATATAGGTGTCTAAAATTAAAAACATAATACTTGAAGCAATTAAAACAAATATTGCCATAGCAACCAAGACTTCAATTAAGCTGAATCCGGCCATATTGATTAATATTAATAATTTCTATTCTTTGATTGTCAGCCACAATAATATTGCCTGTTTCTGAAGGCAAGCCGTCTAGTTTAGAAAAAATTATTTCTGTTAATCCCATGAAATAAACATTATCAGGCACTTTAAAAATTTCCTCATCAGCTCCCCCAGATATTTTATATTGACCATCTTCAAAATAAACACCAAAAGCTGCGTCATTTGTATTAGCCATTGATTTTATTTGTGCTCGGCGCAGAGCTTGGATGATTTCATCAACTGCTGTGTCAAATTGCTGGCTCTGATAAAAATCAATACTCGTTGGCATAGTTAAAGCAGCCAAACTAGCGCCAATGGCAATGACGATTAGGATTTCAATGAGAGTAAATGCGTTAGCCATGTAGTCCTTGGGTTAATTGATAAATCGGGCTAATAATTGAAACAGCCACAAAAGCAACGATTAAACCAACTATAATCAGAAGAACCGGCTCCAGAATATTGGCAAGATCTTTTAATTGTGAAGAAATTTCTTTTTCATAGAATTTGGCAAGATAAAGCAGGGTGCTGTCAAGGGTGCCGGTTTTCTCGCCAACTTCAGTCATTTGCGAAACAATCAACGGGAACAACTGTTTTTGTTTTTTTAAATATTGAGCAACGGGCCTGCCTTGTTTAACATTTTGACAAAGCGCTTTTAGTTTTTCTTGATAAATTAAATTAGTTAAACTTTTTTCAGTAATTTCTAACGCTTTAATAATGGGCAGACCGGCTTGCAAAAGAAGCCCTAGGTTAAAAGTAAAATAAACCAAATTTAAATTGCGGAAAATAGACTTAGCGATAGGCAGATATAAGAGACTGTGATGAACAATAAGTTTAATAAATTTTATTTGCCAAAGTAATCTAAAAAATATAATTAAAATAATAATCCCAGCTAAAATATAAAAACCGTAATTTTGAACAGCAACAATTATAAAAAGCAAAATGCGAGTGGCTAAAGGTAGTTCAATTTCCAAAGATTCGAAAAGTTTTATCAGCTTAGGCAGAATAAAAAAAGAAAGCCCTGCTCCTAGGCCGACAGCTGATACAAAAATAATGGCTGGATAAATCAAAGCGGCTCTAATTCTTCTCTGCAGATTATAATTCTTTGCTAATTGTCCAGCTAAATATTCTAAGTTCTTCTCTAAATTACCACTTTCCTCGCCAACTTGAATCAGGCCAATAAAAAATTTAGAAAAAACCTTTGGATGCTTTTCTAAAGAAGAAGCTAGAGACTGGCCGTTATTAATATCCTTTAATAGGCCGACTAAAATTTTCTTAAATTTTCTTGAACTGGTTTGTTTTTGTATTGTTGCCACACTCTCCTGCAAAGATAAACCAGCCCGAAGCATTATGGCCAGGTGCTTAGCAAAAAAGATTTTATCCAATTGCGAAATCATATTTCTTCTTTGGTTATTCTGGCAATTTCTTCGATAGTTGTTATTCCGCGCTGAACCTTGTCTAGGCCGCTATCCGCCATTGTTTTCATGCCGTTTTCAAGAGCTTGTTTTTGAATCTGATCAGCAGTCGCTTTTTGCATAATCAAGTCTTGAATATTGTTTTTCATTTCTAAAATCTCAAAAATACCTATTCGGCCGCTATAACCGGTTTGATTGCACTTCTCGCATCCCTTGCCCTTGTAAAGACGGGTGATTTTGCTTAATTGAGGAAAAATTTTTTGATAGGCGTTAATCTGCTTTTTCGTCAGGCGATAACTAATTACGCAGCCAAGACATATTCGGCGCACTAACCGCTGAGCAATAATCAGATCAACTGACGAAGCAATCAAAAACGGCTCAATGCCCATGTCTGTTAAACGAGGGGGAATAGTCGCCGCGGTGTTGGCATGCATAGTTGATAAAACTAGCTGTCCTGTCATAGCTGAATTTATAGCAATCTTAGCCGCTTCTTCATCTCTAATCTCGCCAACCATAATAATATTCGGATCCTGCCTGACGATTGAACGTAGCCCCTTGGCAAAAGTTAAATTGGTTTTAGGATTAACCTGAATTTGATTAACTCCTTCTATGTCGTACTCAACCGGGTCTTCAATTGTTGAAATATTAACCTCGGGCTTGTTTAATATTTTTAAAATAGCATATAAAGTAGTTGTTTTTCCGCAACCAGTAGGCCCGGTAGATAAAATCATACCATATGGTTTTTCAATATTTTTTTTAATTTTTTTTAAGTCTTGCGAAGAAAAGCCAAGGTCTTCTAATCTAAAACGTCGGACTTTTTCTGAAAGAAGCCTCATCACAACTTTTTCGCCTTTGGTAATCGGCACAACAGAAACCCTGATATCAAATTTTTTATCATCAGGCGCAAATTGAAACTTGCCGTCTTGAGCAGTAAAATGTTCGTCAGTTCGCAATTTAGCCAAAACCTTTATCCGACTGATAATTAAATCATGTTTATCTTTGGGCAGTCTAGTTGCTGTATGCAAGACTCCATCAATGCGAAATCTAATTATAGTCTCTTTCTCATGCGGCTGAATATGGATATCAGAAGCCCTATTTTCATAAGCATATTGAATTAAAATATCAACCATTTCAGCAATTGATAAAGTTGTTATTTTTTCTAAAGCTTGTTTTAATGCTGGATGATAATTCTGCAAAGCATCCCTAAAATCTTGTTTAGTGCAATAATAGGGGATAACTTTTTCGCCGGTTTTTTTCTCAAGCCACTTAATAGTCTCTTGGTCATCAGGGTTAGTTGCAGCTATTTTGAGGCCTTTTTTGTCTTTAGCAAAAGCAATGACTTGTTTTTGACTAGCTGTTAATTCGGGAATAATTTTTAAAACATCTTCTTTGATCGCCTCTTTTCTCAAATTAATAAATCGCCAAGCCGAAGCATCAGCAATAATCTGGCCAATATGCTCGTTGGAAATCAAATCTCTTTCAGTTAAAATATCCTCCACTGATTTATTTTTTTCTTCAGCTTCTTTAATTGCTTCATCAAAATCAGCTGAACTAATATGATCGACTTGCGAAACCAGCTCTTTAAGTTTTTTTAGCGAATACTTCATTAATTTTTTTTACTACTTCTGTCGGGGTGAAATCAGCCTTAATCAGATATCCAAGAGCTCCCAAATCAAGAGCTCTTTGAGCATCTTCCGGCTGTCCTAAATTAGACAAAATAATAATCGGCACAGAAGAGGTCTCGGGACTTGTTTTGGCTTTTTGCAAAATTTCAAAACCATTGCCCTTTGGCAGGATTAAATCTAAAAGAACCAAATCTGGTTTTTCTTTTAAGAACATCTGCCAGCCATCTTGAGCATCAAAAGCAGAGATTACTTCATAATTCTCTTGAGTTAATTTATGCCGATAAAGATCGTTTATAAATTGTTCGTCTTCAATGATTAAGATTTTATGTGCTCTTTTCGCCATTTTTTAATTTTAGCATGATTGCCGGATAAAAGCACTTCTGGCACTTTTAAACCCCTGAACTCTCTTGGTTTTGTGTAAACCGGACAGCCCAAATCTTTTAAAGATTCTTTGTTGCCTAAAGCGCCCGGCAATAATCTGGTTATTGCCTCTATCATAACTAATGCCGGCAATTCGCCGCCGGACAGAATATAGTTTCCAATAGATACTTCTTCGTCAATAAATTTTTTTACTCTTTCATCAACACCCTCATAGCGGCCGCAAATTAGAATAATCTGGTCTAAATTAATATATTTTTTGGGGTTAAATTTTTTACCCCGAGGGCTCAATAAAATAATCTTCGAGTTCTTAATTTTTATTTCGTCGATTGTGTCAACAATCGGCGCAACCTTCACAACCATTCCTGGTCCGCCGCCAAAAGGACTATCATCAGTAATCGGGTCTTTGGCTCTTAAATCGTGAATATTAATTTTTATTATTTTTTTGTCTAAAACTTGCTTTAAGAGGCCATAAGACAAATAAGAATCAAAGATTTTGGGAAAAATTGTTAAAATATCAAAAATCATAAAAATATTTTAACACAAAAACCCGCCTTTTGCTAGGGACGAGTTTTTGCAACAAAAAGTCTATAACTTTAATTCGTCGACAACATCGTCAACATTTTTGGCTTTTACTACTGGTTGACTCTTGGGAGATGAGACTCTGCCGCCTTCAGGCTCGACGATTTTCAGGTTAACTCGGGCATTATTTTTAATGCCGATAATGCGGAGCAGGCTTCTGATTGCTTTGGCAGTTGCGCCCTCGCGGCCGATTAACTGGCCCATATCCGCAGGATTAACCTTTAAGGTTAAAAGCACGCCCATTGCATCAATAGTTCTTTCAGCATGGACATCTTTTGGATTATCAACAATGCCTTTAACTACAAATTCAAGAAATTCTTGGTCTACTTCTTTGGCCATACTAGTATTGTCGTTAATTGCAATTAATCTTTAGATTCGACCTTTGTCTCTATTTTATCAGTTTCGCTTTTTTTGTCAATAACCTGCTCTGCTTCAGGTTTTTTCTTTTTCCTGTTTGTTGTTGCTTTACGCTTTGGTCCTTTAACAACTTTATGACTAACCAATAAATTGTGAACTGTTGGCGAGCATTGAGCGCCATGCCCCAGCCAATACAAAATTCTTTCTTTTTTAAGAGGCATTGTCTTGTTTCTTGGATTATAATGCCCAAGCATTTCAATGTATTTGCCTTTTGGCTTGCGCCAATGTTCAATAACCACTATGCGATAATAGGGCTGATTTTTTTTGCCTGTTCTTGTTAATCTGATTTTTAGCATAATTTTAGAATAGCTTAAAAAAATTTAGGCGTCAATGCTTTTCGCACTGACGCCTTGTTGCGTTTATTGCGTAACGAAACGAACATATGCCTTAATTGCGCCTGGCTCATTAGCTAAAAATTTCAAAAACTCTTCTCGCCTTTTCTCGCTTTCTTTAGCTTTGGCCAATTTGCTTAGCATTTGTTCGTTAAGCAAAATTTCGTGATTATCTGTTTTTTGCTTTATTCCTGTTATTCCTGCTTTTTTCATATTCTCATCCCCCATTTCTCTGGTAATTTTTTCAAGCTTCTTCTGAAGTCGTTGCTCTACATTTGCCACTCGCGTCTTCTTGTCGTGGATATTCGCTAATTCTTGATTCAGCATTGCTATTTTTGCTAAACCCTCCATCTTATCCTCCTTTTAAAGAACTAAAAAACTCGGTTTTTAGCCGAGTTAATTTAAACTAACAAAAACCAACTCGACTAGACCGAGACTTTAAAATTAAAACAATAAATTCTTAGTAAACTCATTACTTTAATAATAACAAAATTAAAAAATAAGTCAAGACTATCTGTTGACAAGTCTAGTAATTTCAAAGTATAATTTAAACATGCTTAAACTTAAAGCCAAAATTCGCCAAGAATTAAAAAGAGACGGGTCTACCCCGGCCATTGTTTACGGCCATAAAATTAAAAATGCGTTAATTGAGGTTAATGACGCTGATTTTGATAAGCTTTATAAACAAACCGGAGAAACTAGTTTAATCAGCCTGGAATTTGGCGATGAAAAGCGGGTAGTTTTAATTCGCGATGTTCAGACAGATCCAGTCACGGATAAATATATTCATATTGATTTTTACCAAGTTAAGATGAGCGAGAAGATTAAGGTCGAAGTCGCTTTAAATTTTATCGGCCAAGCGCCGGCAGTTATTGAGTATGGCGGTATTTTGATTAAAAATATGGATAAACTGGAAATTGAAGCTTTGCCCAAAGACCTGCCTCATGAAATTGGGATTGACGTCAGTCAATTAAAACAAATCGAAGACCATATTTGCGTCAAAGATTTGAATATTCCCGAAGGCGTTGAGGTCTTAATTGATAAAGAACAAGTAGTAGCTATGATTACTTCGCCAAAAGTGCAGGAAGAAGAAAAACCACCCGCCTCTGCTGAAGCTACGGCGGGCGAGACAGAAGAAGTTAAAAACGAAGATGAGCAAACTGAAAAAAATCTTTAGCAGTGTTTTAATCTTGATCTCTTTAAGCTTGCCGTTTGCTGTTCAAGCAGACAGCTTGATTGAGCTTCAAAAAAAAGCTCTTGAGCTACAGGGCGAAATTGATAAATTAGACCAGAATATCACTCAAACACAAAAGAAAAAACAAACCCTGCAAAGAGATATTGCAATATTGAACGATGAAATCTTAGAAATACAACTTAAGATTAAACAGATATCTTTGGCTATTCAAATAACAGAATTAGATATTACTGACAAGCAAGTTGAAATTGAAAAGCTCGAGCAAGAAATAGCCAAGCAAAAAACTATTTTAGCTGAATATATTAGGACTGTTAATTATTATGACCAAGATTCTTTATTAGAAGTTTTATTAAGCCGCGAGAATTTATCCGATGTTTTAGATAGGGTTGAGGCTCTGGAAGTTTTGCAAAAAAAGCTTCATCAGACTTTAGAAATAATTAGAGCTAATCAGGCGTTAACCGTGGAAGACAAGCAAACGCTGGAAACCCAAGAAGAAGAGCAGGTTGCTTTAAGAAAACTGCAGGAAGCGCAAAAGCGAACTTTACAGAAAAAAGAACAGGATAAAAATAAAATTTTAACGCAGACAAAAGGCCAAGAAGCTAATTATCAAAAAATGCTTAGCAAAACCGAGACAGAGCTGAAGCAAGTTAAAAGTCAAATCAGGCTTTTGCAGAGCGAAGGCAAAGAAGTTTTAAGTTTAGACGAAGCTATTTCTTTAGCCAACGAAGCTTCTAAACTAACTGGCGTACGTTCAGCTCTAATTTTGGCTATTTTAGACCAGGAATCAGATTTTAACAGATTTACCGGAGCATGTAATTATAAAACAGCTTTGCGCGCTGGCCATGATTATGAAGAAGCGATTTTTGAACAGATTACTAAAGAACTGGGACTTAATTCAGATGAAATTTTAGTTTCCTGCCCATTAAAAAACAGCAAGGGCGAATACGTTGGTTCAGGCGGAGCAATGGGGCCAGCCCAGTTTATGCCTAAAACTTGGTGGAACATGAAAGACGAATTAAAGAGTTTGCTTGGCTATAACCCTAATCCATGGATGCCGGCTGATGCAATTATTGCCATGGCTTTGTATTTAAAGCGCAACAACGCTTTAACCAATGAGCGTCAGGCGGCTGGCGCTTATTTCGGCAAATGCAGTTATTACGGCGTTGATTACTGCAACAGCGTTTTGGCTTTAGCCAAGGAATATCAAAAGGCAGTTAATGCGAGAGCTTAACAAAAACCCGCGTTTTTTTACGCGGGTTTTTGTTTTTTTAATTTGATTAAAGAGCTAGAAATTATTAGAGATTAACATTTTGGGCAAAAGGTGCTATTTGCTGAAGTTGTCCAGAAGTTAAGGTTTTTGATTTCTGAATCGCTTCTTCTATTAGAGTTTTTTGGAATGTTTTTTGTTGTCCGGTTTCAAGCATTTCATCGCTGGTTTTGTTTTGCAGATAATCTTCAATATAAATCTTATGTTCTTTGGTCAATGTTGAGTCGCCGCCGGTTTTTTTCAGATAATCAGCCAGAGCTCGGCGGGCTAAGTGGGTAACGCCGTCGCCTTTTTGCGCGGTTTCAGTAAAAACCTCGTCTGCGATAATAATTGGTCCGCCAATACCGGCTGACGTTTCCTGCACTTCTAATCTTTCTTGTTTGATATTTTCAGCTTCTTGAAGCTGAATTTGTTGATTTAATTCCGAGTTTTCAGAAGATTCTTCTGGGAAAACTGGTCCTAATGAATCTCTCTGCATATAAGCATAAATTCCGCCGGCTAAAACAATTATAATAACCACGGCCAGAATAATGCTTGAGTTATTTTTAAACCAATTTTTAGTTTTATCCCTCCAACCTCGAGCCGGCTCTAATTCAAATTCAGCGAATTGGGGCGGCAAGGGCTTGGGATTATTATCCATTTTTCTCACCCCCTTTCTTAAGAGATGCTGTAATTTTCTCCAAATTTCCACTTAATATTCGTTCTAAGTCCTGCCATGACTTATTAATCCGATGATCGGTAACGCGGTTTTGCGGGAAATTATAAGTCCGGACTTTCTCGCTCCGTTCAGCCATACCTATTTGACCGCGCCTTTCTTCAATAACAGATTCTTGGTATTTTTTGGCTGACAAGCCCTTGAGCCTGTTTTCTAAAACCTGCAAAGCCATAGCTTTATTTTGGTGCTGTGATTTTTGGTTTTGCGAAGAAGCGACTATGCCGGTTGGCAAATGAGTGATTCTTATTGCCGAATCAGTTACATTTCTGTGCTGGCCGCCCGGACCAGAGCCGCGGAAAGACTCAATTTTTAAATCGCTTGGATTGATTTTGATTTCCGGCTGGGTTTGACCGGCTAAAACCGCGACCGTGGCGGTTGAAGTATGAAGCCGACCTGATTTTTCAGTTTTTGGTATTCGCTGGACGCGGTGAACGCCAGCTTCGTATTTTAGTTGATTATAAACATCTTCGCCAGTAATAGTTAAAATAAAGTCCTCTGTTTTGACTGACCATTTTTGTTTTTCGGCATAACGCTGGTACATTCGCAACAAATCTTGGGCAAAAATCTTTGCTTCTTCGCCGCCAGTGCCAGCCCTTATTTCTAAAATAACCTTTTCAGACATATTTTCTATCATAGATAGAAAATCAGCTGTTGTCAAGAAAAAGTTTTGTTTGGTCGCAATTAATGAATGCCTGCCAGCCTCTGGATGGTCATTGGCGCGTCACCTTAAAAATTATTTAATCAGATTCCAGTTATCCAGAAAATAGCCCATTTCGTGATCTTTGTTTCCGAGATACACTTTTTCGTCTCTAAATTTAATATTCACGCGATAGCGTTTGCCGTGACCAACTTCCAAAACTGCTTTTTCGTGGACTTTCTTTTCAACTTCGTGAAATGGCAAAATCAAAAAATTGTTTTTCTTCTCTCCGTGCAAAACAAAAATATAGTAAATATTGCCGTTGCTGTGGCGTTCAAATGACACTTTGCGAATATCAAAAACATAAGTGTCAAAACTGTTGAGATTTGAAGTTTTGACCTGAATACCAAACAATTGATTTTCTTTGACCGCCACAATATCCATTCCCACATCTACGCTCATTATGCTGGCGTTGAAACCACGAAAAAGCAACTCACTACAAACTAAATGCTCACCGGCTTTTCCAGTAAATCCTCCGGCAATGACAATTTTTTCTTCTTCCTCTTTTTCCGCTTCAATAATCTTTGGCGTTTCTTTGATTTCTTTTTTGTTTGGATTAAGCGCGAATGTTCCGGGAGCGGTTTTGATAAAATCCGAGCCTTCGACTTTGGTTTTAATATCTACCGTGATTTGCGCGTTCATTGACGCTTCAGGCGTTGCACCTTCCGTCTCTAAAATACCGGATTCCAAAGCCAGCCGAGTGATCTCGGTATAGTGCAAAGGCGTTTTCGCCTTTTTCAATATTTCAATCGCTGATTGTTTGAATGTGTTCATATTGTTTTAACTGATGATATTGTGTTTTTTAAATATTTCTAGAAAAGTAGGTGTTGCAAATCCGAAAGAATAGTTAGCGTTTAAGGTTTCAATAAACGCTTTTTCCTTGTAAACTTTTAATTGTTTCGCACCTTCTTCAGAAATTACATTTTCTCGTTCGTTGATCCTTATCGATTTGAAACCTTTGACGATAGAAATGATTTTCCCTGTTTTGATATCAAAGATCGGACCACCGCTATTACCCGGATTAAAAGCGAGGGTAAATTCATACAAATAATTTGTTGCTGAAGTTTGGTATCTACAATTAACCACACCTTGATCTGTCCTAAGTAAAATATTTCCAATCAGAGGCTTGTTTATATCTCTTTCTTGAAATTCAAGCTTACAAAGAGGGTATCCAAGCACTCCGACCTCCGAACCAATTGGTAAAAATTCTTTTGATATTCTTATAAAATCATTTCTATTGGCGAATATTCGGTCACCAACCTGATAAAATTCATCATCCAAGTAAATTATAGCAAGATCAACATCAGGATAGACAAATATTTCTTTGTCTAATTTCGGTTCAAAAATTCTACAATGCCAATTATTATCATCGTCGTGCCTAAGGAGATAATATTTATCCCCGTTTTGATGCTGAGCTAATTCTCCTTTTCCCGGATCATTGATGACATGTGCAGCCGTTATGTATCTGTTTGGAGCGGCAATAAATCCTGAACCAAGAGTAATCCAGTTTATGCTTTCTTGCTCATCTATTTTAGTTTTTCTGCCACGAACAATAATATAGACAGATTTTTTTAACCATTTCACGCATTCGGAAAACGAGTGAAAATTTTCCGGTCTTTTTGGGGGTTTTGGCCCTTGATATTTCTTGTCTCTTTTCTTTTTCTTAGACATATATCAATAATTTATAATTCACCATTAAAAGCTTTTGCTAGAAGAGAGGGCATCAGAGCTGAAACAAAATTACCTCGCTTGTTAATTTCTAACTTCAACAACTCCTGTTTTTGAATCAATTTCTCTGCATGTTCAATTATTTTTTTCTGCTCTGCAATCTCGGGGACAGGAAACAAATAATCTTCTAAAAATTCCTTTGGCACTCTTTTTTGTCCAGCCGTACCCGGCATATTCTTTTCCGCTTCTTCTCTAAATTTTTTTGATCTAATAATTAAATGTATCCACTCCGGCAGCAACTCTTTTGTATTTGGTCTAATAACATGAAATTCTGTTGAGCCAAAACCAACTCCATTTATCAAGTTAGCACAAATTGCCGACTTTCCATTCTCCATACAGGGTGTAATTTTTGCAAAAATAACATCCCCATCCCGAAAAAAGGTATATCCATTTTTTACTTCTGCATATTTTTTAATTAAAGGGGCTTTAATAGTGCCAGTTTTATCATCGACTGCTGGCATAGGCAAAAATGAAACTTCCTTTTTGCTATCAAAGCCGTTTATTTCTGCCTTACTGGGATTTATTTTTGCTTTCTGTTTTAATGGAAATCGCTTCCATTTCGCGTTAGTCAAGATTAATTTCTCAACATGAGAATCAATGACCGAATCAGCACCATTAAAAGACAGGTCGTTTTGCCTTCTCAATTTTTTTGATTTTTCTTCAATCTCCTTAATCTTTTTCACAATCCGGTTTTGTTCGAGAAGTGGCGGAATTGGAATTTCAATTTCTTGCAACCTTTCAAAACTTAATGACGACCGCACAGAACCTTTGCCACCTTGCCTTATATGAAAAAGACCAACATCACTCTTAAGATATTTCCAAAGATATTCCGGATCTAAATCATTAGCGCAATAAAAAACGACATAAGCAGGACTAACAATTCCGGCGTATTCACCTCCGGTAAAAGCCAGCGAGCCAACATTTATACGATATGGGTTGTATGCGAAATACTTATCTTTAACAATTTTGTAATTACTAACATTTTCGCTCGTTCTTTTTTCAGAATTTATAAAACCTTGATCGTTAGTCACGCTCAAAACTTGAATCCCATTTAATTTTTCCGAGCCATATTGCTCTTTGGATTCAATAATGTGCCCGCCTAGTTTTTTTAATGGCCATTTACTCATAATTCTATTTAATTAAACCTTTGATTTCCGAAAGCAATGTCGTGATTGTTTTTTCTGATTCTTCTATTTTGACAATCAATTCTTCTGGCGGAAGGTGCTCAAATTCTGCTTTTTTGTTCGGATTTTTAACATCAAGGTTGTAATTATTTTTGATAATTTCCTCTACCGACACAATCCATGATTGTTCAGTGAGATCTTTCTTTTCCCACAATTTCTTGACTTCTTCAAAATACTCGCTTTTGATCGGCTTTGATTTTGAAAAGTTTTTTAATTTTTCGGGCAGGGGCATTTCATAATAAAAGATCTCTTTAGTTGGTCCGGTTTTATCAAAGAAAAGAATATTTGTCGGTATTCCCGTATAGGGAGCGAAAGAGCCGTTCGGCAAGCGAACGATATGATGCAGGTTGAATTGCTGAAGCAATTCTTTTTTGGTGTTTACATAACTTTGATCGTCTGTTTTGAAAAGCACACCCTCGGGGAAAATAATCGCGCATTTTCCGCCGTCTTTGAGAGAGCGCAAACAATGCTGTAAAAATAAAATTTCGGTTTGAGCAGAAGGATAAGGGAAATTTGATTCAATGCCTCGCACAGTTCCGGAAAATGGCGGATTCGTGAGGATAATGTCGTATTTTTCGGTGAGATTAAAAAGATTGATTGAAAGCGTATTCATTTTGCGAATATTGGGGGTAGAGATGCCGTTCAGCATCATATTCATTGTTCCCAAAATAAACGGCAAGGATTTTAATTCTTTTCCGTAAAACGATTCTTTTTGCAAAAATTCTTTGTCTTTTGTGTTTTTTTCTTGCGGACGCATAAAATGATATGCTTCGGTCAAAAATCCCGAAGGTCCATTGCAAGGGTCATAAATGGTTTGTCCTATTTTTGGTGCTACCATTTCCGTCATAAAACGAGCAATAACGCGCGGAGTATGAAATTCAGCAAGAGGTTTAATATCTGACGACTTCATTCGAGCAAAAAGACCTTCGTAAATGCTGGAAACGGTAAACGAGTCTTCATCGCCAAAAAAGTCTACGCTCGCCAAAACATCCACCACTTCACGGAGCAAATAGCCGTCTTCCATTCGGTTTTGTGTATTGTTGAAAATTTCTGCGATAATTTCTTTAGTTCGATTGCCGGAAAGCTTGCGAAGGTACGGAAAAAGTTTTGTTTGCACAAATTCCAAAAGATCTGGTCCAGTGATATAGGTATCTTTGCCAGTCCATACACTCCAGCGATACTCATTATCAATATTGCGATTGTAGGTTTTTCCTTCAAATGTCGCTTTAGCCTCATATTCGTTTTCTATTTCTTCGTATACTTTCAAAAACAAAAGCCACGAAAATTGCTCAACATACTGCAAAGCGCCCGTTGTACCCGGGTCTTGGCGCATTTTATTGCAAGTACTCCATAATTTGTTTGATATTGAATCGTTTGCCATAATTTATTTCTTGTTAATTTGCATAAATTTTTTCCTGTAAGCGGTCTACATTTTGGCGAAGTTTTTGCGGATTGCCAAAGGCTTTTTGCGAATACATAAAACCGGGCATTGGATAAACATCAAAAACATTGGCTTTTGTAATTTCTGTCACTCCGTTCTCCTGATATTTCAAAAGTAGTCCATTAACAATTTTTTGCTGTTCATTTGAGAGACTTTTCAAAAATTCTTGTTCGCGATTTAAGACAGCATCAGTTCTTTCTTTTCGTGAGTGCAAATTTTCGCCAAATCCAAGATTCGCCAAAAGATCATATTCATCGGCTTCGGTATTATTGGTAATTTTGGCAAGCATGCGGATATGAATACCTTGATTTTCCAATTCAGCAATAAGTTCATCTCTAGTTTCTTGCTTGATCCATTGTGATTTTAAGTCGTCGGTAGTTTTAACAACTTTTCCAATTTCCTCCTTGGAGTAAGCGACATATTCTTTAAGCGTTAGTCTTTTGCCTAAAATATCAACTTCAAACATCATTTCGTCTTCAATAAAAACGGTGAGTCCGTGAACTTTTATTGGCGGAACTGGCTTTTTTTGTGCAACAAGTTCGATTTGAATTTGCTCTTTGTCGCTTGTTTGTGTTTCAATCGTAATTTCCCTGTGCTTGAAGCCGTCTGCCGCCACATAGAGTTTTATTTTTCCTTCCGGAATATTGGAAAAGCTAAATTCGCCATTGGCGTTTGTTCTTGTCTGTGTCTGCTCGTTTGGCGATAATTGAATCATCATCAGAGCATTTTCAATAGGAGCGAGCGAATCTTCTTCAACAACAATTCCATTAAGAAAATTTATTTTGGGCGTGTCTGGTTTGATTTCGGGCTTGCCTTCAATCCATTCGTCAATCAATCTCGTGGCATTAGTATAATCAATTACTCGATACCAAAATTTGCCTTTTTCTTTTGAAATGCGACTGCCTCGCCCCATAATCTGTTTGAAAACTATTGGCGAGCGTATCGGCTTCATAAAGACAATATTTTGAACTGTGGGAGCGTCAAAGCCAGTGGAAAGTAAATCAACCGTCGTGGCGACAACCGGAACATTTTGCGCTTGATCTTGAAAAGTTTTTAGAAGTGCCAATGAGTCAGATTCTTCCGAGACAATCCGAATCGCATAATTTGGAAAGCCAAGGTAAGAAAAATAATTTTGCAAATGTTTTGCGACTTCGCCGGCGTGTTCCATAGTTACGCAAAAAACGATTGTCTTTTGCATTTCACCATAAGTTTTAATAAGTCCGGCAAGATGTTCGCACATTTTCTCGGTTCTATCGGGCAAAATAATACCTTTTTCAAACTGCTCCATTTTGTAAAAATCATTTGGCTCGGCTTCATCGGGCACTTCAACTCTTGCGCCTTTCTTAACGGCATCTTCAATATTTACTCCGTCTTTATCAATATTGAGTTTTACTTTGTGAAGCAAAAAGTTTGCAAGAAACCCGTCGTCAATTCCTTGCGCCATGCTGTAATCATAAACGGCCTGATTATCCTTCTTCGGGTCACCAAAATATTTGTAGGTGTTTATGTTTTCATCTTGCTTTGGTGTCGCCGTCATTCCAAGCTGAATTGCTGTTGAAAAATGCTTTAAGATTTCGTTCCAAGTACTAAATCCGCTTCTGTGACACTCATCAATCACAATTAAATCAAAAAAATCTTTAGGATATTGTTCAAAAATTCTTTGTCCGTCTTTCTCGCTCCACATTGCTTGATAAATACTAAAATAGATATCGCGAGCCGTTGGAGCTTGCCCTTCTTCAATATATCCGCGCGCATTTCCAAATGGTTCAAAAGTGTTGAAAGCTTGATCTCGTAAAACATTTCTATCTGCAAGGAATAAAACACGACGGATTTTCTTTGCCTGTTTTAATTTCCATGCGATTTGGAAAGCTATGTTTGTTTTGCCTGTGCCTGTCGCAAGGTTTAACAAAATCCGCTTTTGGCCTTTAGAAATTGCTTCAATCGCACGACGAATAGCAACTTGCTGATAATAGCGAGGGTTGGCATTGAAAGTTTGTTTGTTATAGGCGGTAGCAAGTGGTAAAATTTCTGTTTCGGATAATGCTTTCGCTTTCAAATATCTTTGATAGAGTTCATTTTGATAGAGTTCATCTTGTGTTGGGAAAGCTTCAATTGTTTTTTGTGTGTTGTTTGTAAAATCAAATTCTTCAATTTCGTGTCCATTGGTAGAATATGCAAAAAGAATATCTAACCGTTCGGCGTATTCTTTGACTTGTTGTATGCCGGAAACGGCAGGCTTTCCTTCTTCTTTCGCTTCAACGGCTGCAAGAGGCAGAGCTTCATTAAAATATAAAATGTAGTCAGCTTTTTTTGGTTCTTTTCGCCTTGATTCATCGCCAACAAGAAAAATTTTTCCGTCAGTAAAATAGTATTCCCGAGCAATAAAATCTTCAGTCCAACCGGACTGTTTTATTTTTGGATCAATTATTTTTGCTCTTGTATCGGCTTCGTTGTATGACATATTTTTATTTTATTAAATCATCAACGCCAACGCCAAGCGCTTTGGCGATTTTCCTCAATGTCTGAATTAGTCGGAGCGCCGGGAATCGAACCCGGATTACAGGACCCCCAGCCCTGTGTACTAACCGTTATACAACGCTCCGTCTTCGCTCGCCGAAGCTTTAGCGAAGGCAAGCCTACGCCCAATAAGCTACGGCTACGCAAGGCGAGTTTTGCTACTTAATCACAATCCCAAAACTTTTACTATTTGTTTTATCAAAGCAACGACAACCGGCGGAGCTAATAAACTATAAGACAAAATCCCATTATTATCTTT
>Ga0210017_1001257_pt1 | contig 22045 bp, 21 predicted proteins | sample CryGeyCG2014_020_FD_183966 | JGI IMG/M metagenome (GOLD analysis project Ga0210017, IMG submission 183966) | Groundwater microbial communities from aquifer - Crystal Geyser CG08_land_8/20/14_0.20 (SPAdes) (version 2) | ecosystem: Environmental > Aquatic > Deep subsurface > Groundwater | place... | reverse complement strand
ATTGAAATATTGGCTTCCAGTTGATTGGTATAATGGCGGCATGGAACACACCACTTTGCACTTACTTTATTCAAGATTTGTTTATAAATTTTTATATGACATCAGAGTAGCTCCAACGCCAGAACCGTATCAAAAAAGAACCTCTCACGGAATTGTTTTAGCTGAAGATGGTAGAAAAATGTCAAAATCTTTTGGCAATGTTATTAATCCCGATGATATTGTTAAATCTTACGGTGCCGACACTTTAAGAATTTATGAAATGTTTATGGGCCCTTTTGATCAGACCATCTCCTGGAGCACTCGAGGCGTTAGAGGGGTTTATCGGTTTTTAGAAAAAGTTTGGAAACTAACTTTAAATGGAGCAGGTGAAAAAAGCAGTGAGAGGGTAATAAGAGCCACCCACAAACTTAATAAAAAAATAGATGAGGATCTAGAAGCAATAAAGTTTAATACCCTAATTGCTGCCTTTATGGAGTTTACTAATTTTTGGCAGGAAAATAAAAAGGAAGTTAGTAAAGATATAATTGAAAGATTTTTAATTTTATTAGCGCCGATGGCTCCCCATATTTCTGAAGAGTTATGGTCCCGATTACAAAGTAATCGAGGATCCTCGACAAAATCGGGACAAAATTTGGGTCATAAAAAAAGTATCTTTTTGGAAAAGTGGCCAGAGTACGACCCGAAATTAGTCAAAGAAGAAATTGTAACCCTGATTATCCAAGTCAATGGCAAGGTTAGAGATAAAATCGAAGTTGAAGTTGATATTCCGGAAGAAGAAGCTAGAAAGCTTGCATTTTCTCGAGAAAAAGTGCAAAATTGGATATCAGGTAAAGAAATCAAAAAAGTGATATTTGTACCAGGGAAACTTATAAATATAGTAATATAATTAAAAACCTTCGCTTCTGCGGAAGCTCGGTAATTAATTAATATCGTTATTTAAATTATGTGCGGAATTGTAGGTTACATTGGTAAAGAAAACAATCCAAAAATAGGACTTAGTGCTTTAAAGCGCCTTGAATATCGTGGTTACGATTCTTGGGGAGCAGCTGTTTTTAATCCTGAAAAAAAGAAAATTTTTTGTTTTAAAAGGGTAGGAAAAATCAACGATTCAGCAGAGGAATTCGAAAAATCTAATTTAACTGGAAATCCTTTTTTATTTCACTGTCGATGGGCCAGTCATGGCGGTGTCACTATTGAGAATGCTCATCCCCATTGGGACTGCGCCAAAAATATCTTTTTGGTTCATAATGGCATCATTGAAAATTATCAAGAAATAAAAGATAAATTAGAAAAAGAAGGCCACAAATTCAATTCTCAATGCGATACCGAGGTCTTATGCCACTTGATTGAAAAATATTTTGAAGGGAATTTAGAGGAAGCGGTGAGAAAAACTTTAAGAGAAGTGAGGGGTACTTATGGAATTGCGGTTATTTCTGAAAAGGACCCTCAAAAAATTGTTGCCGCTCGTCTTTCTTCGCCTTTAATTTTGGGGATAAATAGCGATGAATTTTTAGTGGCTTCTGATCCGGCAGCAATCATCACTCGAACAAGACAAGTTATCAATTTAGACGATAATGAAATTGCGGTTTTAAAACCTGATAATTTCTTTATTTTAAAAGAAAAACCCCTAGTTCAAATTGAATGGACCTTAGAGGAAGCTGAGAAAAAAGGTTATCCCCACTTTATGCTAAAAGAGATAATGGAGGAGCCCGAAGCCATTGAAAATGCTATCCGTGGGAGATTAATGATTAAGGAGGGTTCAGTAAAGCTGGGAGGTTTAGATTCTATTTCCGAAAAATTAAGAGAAATTAATCGCCTGATTTTAATTGCCTGTGGTACTGCTTCTTTTGCCGCTCGAGTGGGAGAATACATGTTAGAAGAGTATGCCGGAATTCCGGCCGAGGTTGATATTGGTTCAGAGTTTCGCTATCGAAAACCAGTAGTTGATAAAAATACGGCAGCCATTTTTGTTTCTCAATCAGGTGAAACCGCCGATACTCTGGCTGCTTTAAGGGAGATGAAAAGCAAAGGAATTTTAACTATTGGAATCACCAATGCTGTTGGTTCGAGTCAAACTAGAGAAACTGATGCCGGAGTTTATATCCGCTCTGGCCCCGAAATTGCCGTCGCCTCAACTAAAGCCTTTTTAGGACAATTAACAACTCTAGCTATGTTCACTGTTTATTTAGGAAGACAAAGAGATATGGCTTTAGTTATGGGGAAAAGAATTGTTTCTGAGCTGGCGAAACTTCCGGAGTTAGCGCGAGAAGTTTTAAAATCATTGGCTCCAGAGTTCGCTGAGACTTCGTCTAATCTCACGCCTCGTTCGACTTTGTCGAACTCGGCAATTGAAAAATTAGCCAAAAAATACAAAGATTTTAAAAACTTCTGGTTTATCGGAAGAAAATATAATGCTCCCATTGTACTAGAAGGAGCTTTGAAATTAAAAGAGATATCTTATTTACATGCTGAAGGAGTAGCTGGCGGTGAATTAAAACACGGTCCTTTGGCTCTGATTGATGAAAATTTTCCCACTATTGCTATTTGTCCTTCTGATTCAGTTTATGAGAAAATGATTTCCAATATTGAAGAAATAAAAGCTAGAGGAGGTCCGGTAATTGCCATTGCTACCGAGGGAAACGATGAAATTAAAAAAATAGTTGATGACGTAATCTATATCCCAAAGACCCTAGAAATGCTAACCCCAATGCTATCGATTATCCCTCTCCATCTTTTTGCCTATTATATGGCAGTTTTATTAGGTCACGATATCGACAAGCCTCGCAACCTTGCAAAAAGTTGTACGGTGGAGTAAAAAATTAAATATATGGAGGAAATTTTATTTAATAAACCTGGTAAAAAAATAATTCTTCTTGGGAATGAGGCGATCGTCAGGGGCGCTTTGGAAGAAGGCGTTAATTTTGTTTCGACTTATCCTGGGACGCCGGCTTCAGAAATCGGGGATACTTTTTTCAAAATTGCAAAAAAAGTTGGGGTTTATTTTGAGTATTCGACTAATGAGAAGGTGGCTTTGGAAGCGGGAATTGGAGCCAGTTTTTCGGGTTTAAAAACTTTAGTGGCGATGAAAAATTTCGGATTAAATGTTGCCTTAGATGCTTTATTTCCTTTTCTATATACAGGAACGAAAGGACCGACTGTTATTATTGTTGCCGACGATCCTTCTTGTCACAGTTCCGCACAGTCGGAAGAAAATTCCCGTTTCGTGGCCTTGGCGACTCACATTCCGGTCTTGGAGCCTTCTGACCCTCAAGAATGCAAAGACTTCACAAAATTAGCATTTCAAATTTCAGAAAAATTTAAGATTCCAGTAATAATAAGAACTACCACCAGAGTTGCCCACCAAAGTGCCCCGGTGGAGTTAGGAAAACTTGCCCCGTACCGAACCGAAGGTTTTGGTGCGGGGTTTGTGAAGGACCCGAAAAAATTTGTTACCTTGCCGCCGAGAGTCCTGGAGATGAAAAAAGAACTTTTAACAAAGATTGAGAAAATCAAAGAATTTTCCGAAAAAAGTAAAATAAACCAAATCTATCGACTTCCGAAGTCAATAGATGGGAGCAGTAGGGTGGGGATAATAACTTCGGGGATTTCTTATTTATATGTAAGGGAAACCTTAAAGGAATTGACCTCCCACCAAGATGGTGGTGGGGGGTTGCCAGTTTTAAAACTGGGATTTTTCTATCCTTTGCCAGAAGAGAAAATTAAGAATTTCATTAAGAACTTTAAAAAAGTTTTAGTGATTGAAGAATTAGAACCCCATTTAGAAAAAGAAGTCGAGAGATTAGCCAAAGATGTAAATTGCAAACTGAAGGTTATAGGAAAGGACTTAATTCCTGAAGTTGGCGAGTTGAGGCCGGAAATTGTTATCTCGGCAATTGCTAAATTCGCTAATTGTAAATTAAAGGCGAAGAGCGGACGCTCTTCTTCATCTCGTTGCGACTCGATAATTGAAAATTCATTGAAAACCGAGCTTCCATGCTATGGAAGCGAAGGTGAAGAAGAAGATTTATCTTCTTCGCCTATTGAAAATTTAAAATTGAAAATTCCTCGAAGACTCCCTCAGCTCTGCCCGGGTTGTCCCTATTGGTTAGTTATCTCGGCAATAAAAAAGGCGGTTGACCTAAAAAAAGTAATATTTGGGGGAGAGATTGGTTGTTATATGCTTTTCGGCAACTCACCAATTAATTTGCAGGATTATCTTTCTTGCATGGGGTCTTCGGTAGGAATTGCTCACGGAATTAAAAAAGCTACCGGACAGAAAATAATTACTTTTGTCGGCGATTCTTCTTTCTTTCATGCGGGAATTCCAGCCTTGATTAACACCGTTTTTAATAAATCAAATCCATTAATTATCATTTTAGAAAATCGAACAACAGCTATGACCGGTCATCAACCCCATCCTGGAGCACCGATTATCCCAAACGGCATCAAAATTGAAGAAATAGTTAGAGCCTGCGGAGTCAAAAATCTAAAAGCAATCGACCCAATAAACCAAAAAGAATTTGTCGCCACAATCAAAGAATTTTTAAATAAAAAAGAAACCTCGGTAATTATCGTCCAGAGGCCTTGTATATGGATAAAAAAGTGAACCAATTTAATACCTTGATTGTTGGCACTGGCGGCCAGGGCCAGATTACACTTTTACAGATTTTAACTGAAGCAGCCTTAATCGAGGGTTATGACGTTAAAACTTCAGAACTTCATGGTTTATCTCAAAGGGGAGGCTCGGTTGAGGTTCATATTAGATTCGGCAAAAAGATTTTTTCACCTCTAATTCCTCAAGGACAAGCCGATTTAATTATTGGCTTGGAAATGCAAGAATGTTTGAAAGCCTGTTATTATGCCAACCCAAAAACAAATTTTTTGATTAATAAATATATTGTTCCTATCCCTTTGGAAAAAATTCTACCCGAAAAAGAAATTCTAGATAATCTTAAAAAAGTTAGTAAAAACATCTTTTTAATTCCAGCAGCTGAAATATGCCAGGAAAAACTCGGAACTAGTGTTGTTGCCGGGGTTTATTTAATAAGTTTATCCTCTTTTAAAAATTTAATTCCAATTAAACCCACATCACTTTTTGAAGCGATTAAAAAAATAATTCCAGAAAAATATCTGGAATTAAACCTTAAAACTTTTAAACTCGCGAGCGACAGCGAAGCGGTGAAATGAACTTTAGTTCATTGATCTCGCGAGCGACAGCGAAGCGGTGAAATGAACTTTAGTTCATTGATCTCGCGAGGGGTTAGACTTTTTCAATTCGAGCCCCTAATTTTTTCAATTTTTCCTCAATTTTTTCATAACCCCTTTCAATTTGGGAGATGTTTTCAATTAGAGTTTTTTCTTTTGAAATTAACCCGGCTAAAATTAGGGCAGCGCCCGAGCGGATATCATTAGAATTTACTTTATTCCCAATTAAGTCGGTTTTGCCGAAAATTAAAGCTCGATGAGGGTCGGTAATCTCAATATCTGCCCCCATTTTTCTTAATTCATGTAGATGCTGGAAACGATTTTCATAAAGAGGGTCATGAATTAAACTTTTCCCTTTAGCTTGCGTTAATAAGACTGAAATGTGAGGTTGTAAATCAGTAGGAAAACCAGGATAAGGAAGAACCTGGATTTTGGTTGGCTTAAACTCACTAGATTTTTTAACCAAAATATAATTTTCACCAGTTTCAAAATTTACTCCAATTTCTTTCGCCTTCTCTAAAAAGAAAGTTAAGTGTTCTGGATTAGCATTTTTTATTTTTCCTTCGCCACCGGTTAAAGCAAAAGGCTAAAAGAAAAGTTCCTGTCTCAATAAATCAGGACAGATTGAAAATTGTGCCCCTGATAATTTTTCTTTCCCTTCGATTTTAATAGTATGGGTTCCGATTCCTTCGATTTTAGCACCCATTTCTTTTAAAATTTTTCCAGTGTCCTGGACTTGGGGTTCGGCAGCCGCAATTTCAATTTTTGTTTCCCCAGGAGTTAGAGCTGCCAACATCATCAAATTTTCTGTAGCGGTAACCGAAAACTCTTTTAAAACAATTTTTTTACCAGTTAAATTCGTAGGTTTCTCAAAATGGTAAAATCCTTCTCTCTGCTCAACTTTTACTCCAAAATCCTTTAGAGCTTCTAAGTGAGTTTCAATTGGTCGAAGGCCAATTTTATCTCCGCCAGGATGAGGAACCTTGAACTTTTTAAATCTGGCTAAAAGTGGGCCGATAAGTAAAACCGAGACCCTCATTTTTTCAAAAAGGTCAACTGGAATTTTCTCTGGATTAATATTTTTAGGATTAATTTTTATCTTTCTTTCCCCCAGCCACTCAATTTCAGCTCCCATTTGTTTCAAAATTTCAATTTGGTCCAAAACATCAGTTACTTGAGGCAAATTATCAATAGTTGAACTTTCTTCTGAAAGCAAAACAGCAGATAGGACCGCCCCAGCTGCATTTTTATATCCAGAAATTTCTACCTCTCCCGAGAGAGGGATTCCGCCTTGGATAAGAAATTTATCCGGCATGTTTTGTTTTTGACTCTAAATCAGTTTTAATCTACAATAAAAATTAGAATATGTCAAAAAAGCACAAAAAAATCGTTTGCTTTGGAGGCGGTACGGGCGTTTCGATAGTTTTATCTGGATTGAAAAAATATCCCACAGATTTAACTGCGATAGTTACGATGTTTGATAGTGGAGGCTCGAGCGGTAAATTAAGGAAAGAGCTTGGCATTTCGCCCTTAGGAGATGTCAGACAATGTCTGGCGGCTTTATCTAATGAAAGTAATCTTACCAGATTTTTTCATTATCGATTCGAAAAAGGGACATTAAAAGGGCATAATTTCGGCAATCTTTTAATTGCAACAGCAATAGGAGTTACCGGGGGTTTAAATAAAGCCATAGAAAAAATAGCTAAAATTTTAAACATTAAAGACAAGGTAATTCCAGTGACCTTAGAAGAGACAGACATAATAGCTATATTAAAAAATAATAAAAAGATAAGAGAAGAAGAGAAAATTATAAATTGCCCTTATTTATCTAAAATAGGTGTAAAAAAATTATTTTTAGCGCCAAAAGTTAAAACTAATCCTAAAGCAATTTCGGCAATAAAGAACGCCGATTTAATTATTATTGCTCCGGGAAAATTTTATACTAGCATCATACCCATTTTTTTAGTTAAAGGCATTTCAGAAGCTGTCCGCGCATCTCAATCTAAAAAAGTTTTTGTTTGCAATTTGATGACTCAGGTGGGGAATACAGATGGTTTCAGCGTTGAAAATTTTCTAACAATCTTAGAAAAATATTTAGGTAAAGATGTTATTGATTATATTATTTTTAACACCGGAAAATTATCAGCAAAGCAGGTTAAAGAGGTCAGGAAAGTTTTCCCTAAGGCAGATTTCGTTAAGTATGATAAAAGTTTGTTAAAAATGAAAAATTTTATTGGAGCAGATGTGATAGATCGCCAGATTCAAAGATTGGACCCCGCTGACATCCTTGTTAAAGGGGCAAACAAAAGGACAATGATTCTTCACGATTCTAAAAAATTAGCAAAAATATTATTAAATCTATGCAGGCGGTAATTTTAGCAGCTGGCGAATCATCGAGATTTTGGCCGCTAAACAAACAACATAAATCTCAGATAAAAATTTTTGGAAAACCCTTAATTTATTGGACAATTAAAGGGCTTTCTGAGGTTGGGGTTAAAAATATTGTCTTAGTTTGTAGTTCCAATTCTTCTTTTCAAGAAATTGATTGGGATAAAGAATTAAATGTAGAGGTCGCTTATGCGATTCAAGAAAAACCCTTAGGCACTGGAGATGCTATCTTTCGAGCCAAAGATTTTATCAAAGAACCATTTTTTATTTTTTGGCCGTATAAAATAAATGCTAAAGAAATTGCCAGTAAAATTTTGGAAAAATATAATTCTGAAAAACCTCAGGCAATTTTTATTGGTGCAAAAACCTCTACTCCTTGGGAATATGGAATTTTAAAATTCGGAGGAGAGAGAATAATCGAAATAGTTGAAAATCCAAAGCCTGGGGAAGCCCCTTCTAATATTAGAATTGTTGGAGCTTATTTTTTACAATCCGATTTTTTCGATTATTATCAAAACCTTTTAAGACATCATGAAGAAGATTTCGTCGATGCCCTTAATCTTTACATCAAAGACAAAGAAACCAAACTTCTTCTTTTGGAAAAAGATTTGCCATCCTTAAAATATCCTTGGGAGCTTTTAAAGACTCTCCAGATGATGTTTCAATTAGGTGAATTTAAAAATTATATTTCCCCAACTGCTCAGATTGCTAAAAATGTCGTAATTAAGGGAAGTGTTTATATCGGTGACAATGTAACCATCGGAGAAAATACAGTAATTTTTGCCCCTTGTTTTATTGGTAATAATTGTCAGATTGGCACTAATAATGTTCTCAGGGGCCCAGTGGATTTAGAAAACGATATTATCACAGGCGCCTTTACTGAAATTAAAAATTGTATAATTCAAAAAGGGACTCATTTTCATTCGGGATATTTTGGTGATTCTATTATTGGCGAAGATTGTCGTTTCGGTGCAGGATTTATTACTGCTAATCGGCGGCTCGATAGAGAGAATATCAAATCAGTTGTGAAAGGCAAAAAAATAGATACTGGCCTTAGTTATTTCGGAACAGTCGTCGGTGATAACTCTCGTTTCGGAATCCATTCTGGCGCCATGCCTGGTGTTTTAATTGGCTCTAATTGCCTGATTGGCCCCGGTTCAATTATTTTCGAAAACATCGAAGATGAAAATAATTTTTGATTTTGACCACACTTTGTTCTCAGCAAAACAATTTTATTTTGCCTTAAAAAAGACATTTTTTAAATTGGGAGTTAAAGAAAAATTATTTCAAGAAACTTTTGAGAAATCAAAAATTAAAAAGAGAAGTTATGATCCTGATAAACAAATTCAATTGATAGTTAAAGTAAAACCCGAAATTAAAAAAAGCGATTTAAAAAGAGAATATAAAAAAACTTTAAAAAGAGCCACCCAATTTTTGTATTCGGATACAGTCTGGTTTTTGAGGAAGTGGCAGAAAAAAGCCAATTTAGTTTTGCTTTCTTATGGTGAAGAAAAATTTCAAGGAGATAAAATTAAAGATTCGAGAATCGAAAAATATTTTTACAAAAAGGTCAAAATTACCGGGGACATTTATAAAGTAAAACCATTTAAAAAATTATTTCAGAAAAAAGAAAAACTAATCTTTATTGAAGATAACCCGACGGCCCTTTCCGAAGCTAAAAAAATTTTTCCAAATGTGATAACCATCAGGATTAATCGTGGCGAAGGAAAATACAAAAAAGAACCTACTAATCCCAAAATCGATTTTTCGATAAAAAATCTAAAAGAATTAGATAGAATTTTAAACTCTTTGTGAAAAGTTTTCCACATGGTCCCTGTCTTTTCCCGACAGGGCTTCGTTTTTTTATTCAAAGTTTTCGTATGATATACTAGAAAAATGAGAATCTTAAAAGTGAATCAAAAAAATCTAAAAGAAGTTATTGAAACGGCGCTACAATTAATCAAAGAGGGCAATGTGATAATTTGCCCGACTGACACGGTTTATATTCCGGTAGCTGACGCCACTAATAAAAAAGCAGTAAAAAAAGTTTTTTTAATGAAAAAACGTTCGCTTAAAAAACCCATCCCAATTTTTGTTAAAGATATAAAAATGGCAAAAACAATAGCTGAAATCGATAAGAAACAGGAGCAATTTTTAAAATCAGTTTGGCCAGGAAAGGTAACCGCAGTTTTAAAAAGACTACAACCCTCCCACCGCCCGAAAGGAATAAAACTGTACGGAGTAGCCGAAAATACTATTGCTCTTCGAATTCCAAATTTTAAACTAGTAAACTTTTTATTAAAAGAACTTGATAGACCCTTGGTGGGCACTTCAGCTAACATTTCTGGAAAACCTGCCTCAGGTAACCTCAAAGAGGTTCTTGATCAATTTAAAGATCAAAAACATCAACCAGATTTAGTAATAAATGCCGGAATTTTACCAGGCAAACCTTCCAAAGTAATGGATTTAACAGTTTCTCCACCAAAAATCTTAAGATTATGAAAATCCTCGCTATAGAAACTTCTTGTGATGAAACCTCAATTGCTATACTTGACACAAAGAACTCGCGGCTCGAAGTTTTATCTAATGTTATTGCATCGCAAGTTAAAATTCATCAAAAATGGGGAGGGGTAGTGCCGACATTGGCAAAAAGGGAGCATCAGAAAAATCTTGCTCCAGTCTTAACAAAAGCACTAAAAGAAGCAGGGATGCTTAAAAAATCAAAAGTCGCAGTCAAAAATTCAAAGTTAAAAGAAATACTTATCCGAGAAGAGTGTCTTTATGAAAAATTAAAAAAATTCTTAGAACAATATCAAAAACCTAAAATCGATTCAATCGCCGTAACCGTTGGACCGGCCCTTGAGCCAGCTTTATGGGTGGGAGTTAATTTTGCTAAAGCTCTTTCTTTTTTCTGGCAAAAACCAATTCTGTCTATAAATCATGTTGAAGCCCATATTTTTGCTAATTTTATTCAAAATCAAATCTCAGACATTAAATTTCCAGCGATCTGTCTAGTTGTTTCCGGTGGCCACACCGGACTTATTTTAATGAAAGGTATTAGGAGATATCGAGAAATAGGCGAGACTCGTGATGACACAGCTGGTGAATGTTTTGATAAAGCGGCCAGAATTTTGGGTTTAGGTTATCCCGGCGGCCCAGCCATCGCCAAAGAAGCCCAAAAATACATAGGTGTCACCTATGTAAAATTGCCAAGACCAATGATTTATCAAAAAAATTATGATTTTAGTTTTTCTGGTTTAAAGACTGCGGTCTTGTATGATTTTAGAAGTCGTTCGTCAAAAATTAGGAAGTCAAAAGAATATATTCGGGCAATGTGCGCTGAAATTCAGCAGGCAATCATCGATGTTTTAATTCATAAAACTCTTAAAGCAGCCAAAAATTTTAAAGCAAAAAGTGTAATTCTCGGCGGGGGCGTCGCCGCCAATAATGAGCTAAAAAAACAATTTCAAGAAAAAGTTAAAAAAGACTACAACCCACCCGCCACCCCATATATTAAATTTTATATTCCAGATTCTAAATACTGTACTGATAATGCAGCAATGATAGCAGTTACAGCTTATTTCCATCGGGAAGAAGCTACATCAAGATGGCAAAAAATCAAAGTTAATGCTAATCTGAAAATAGGCGATGAAGTTTACCCCCTTCGGGGTTTACCTTCATCTTAATCTTCGCTTATCAAGTTTTCGCATAGCGAAAACGAAGATGGAAAAGAGATTTATCTCTTTGACTTTCGGAAGCTCGATAGTCGATGAAGCTGTCGCTTCATCTCCACGCTTCGCTAACGCTCGCGTATATGAAGAACAAAACCTTAAAAGAGTCTGACCCAAAAATTTACGAATTAATTGAAGCCGAAAAGCAAAGGCGGAGGGATGGTTTGGAAATGATTCCTTCGGAAAACCAAACCTCACCTGCTGTCCTCGAGGCACTAAGCTCTATCCTTACTGACAAATACTCAGAGGGCTATCCGGGAAGACGTTATTACGGGGGAAATCAGTTTATCGACGAAGTTGAGAAATTAGCGATTGAACGGGCAAAAAAGGCATTTGGGGTCCCCCATGCCAATGTTCAGCCTTATTCTGGGTCTCCGGCCAACTTTGCTGTTTATTTAGCAACTTGTAATTTAGGGGACATTATTATGGGTCAGAATCTTCCCGACGGCGGCCATCTATCTCATGGTTGGAAGGCAAATATCTCCTCAAAGTACTTCAAAAGCGTTCCTTATCATGTTAAAAAAGATGGTTACATTAATATTGAGGAAGTAAGAACATTAGCTAGAGAACACAAACCAAAGCTTATCTGGTGCGGAGCCACAGCTTATGTTAGAGAATTTCCCTTTGAAGAATTATCGAAAATTGCTGATGAAGTGGGGGCCTATTTTGTAGCTGATATTGCCCATATCGCTGGTTTAATTATTGCTGAAGTTCACAAAAGCCCAGTTAAATTTGTTCATATTATTACCACTACCACTCATAAGACTCTCCGCGGTCCTCGAGGCGCCATAATTATGGTGACAGAAAAGGGCTTAGAAAAAGATCCCGAGCTCGCCGAAAAGATAGACCGGGCGGTATTTCCGGGCGGTGTCCAAGGCGGCCCTCACAACCATCAGACAAGCGCTATCGCAGTAGCGCTTGGAGAAGCCTTGAAACCGGAATTCAAAGAATACGGAAAACAAATTGTCAAAAATGCCAGAGCTTTGGCCGAAGAATTAATGAAAAAAGGCGTGAAACTGGTTTCTAACGGAACCGATAATCATATGATGCTAATTGATTTGACGCTAGAAGGTCCAGGCAGAGGGGTATTTTTGCAGGAAGCCCTTGATTTAGCTGGGATTACTGTTAATAAAAACACCATACCTGAGGATCCCTCAACGCCCTTTTACCCCAGCGGAGTAAGATTGGGCACGCCAGCTATTACCACCCGAGGCATGAAAGAAGAAGAAATGAAATTGATTGCCAATTGGATAGCTCAAATAGTAAATGAAATAAAACCTTATCGATTACCAGAAACTAAAGAAGAAATAAAAGATTACTTAAAGAAATTTAGAGAAGAGATTGTAAAAAACGAGCCAATAAAAAGAATAAAAAAAGAGGTTTTAGAACTCTGCCAAAAATTTCCCATACCATGAAAAATATTAAATTAATTGCTCAAAAAGTTGATATTTTTTCTGGTGATGGCAGACATCCTTATGCCCGAACCGGAGAACTGGGATTTTGGCATCTTAAAAAGGCGGGAGCGACCGGAGTTATATTAGGGCACTCAGAGGTAAATGAGCCGCCAGAAATAGTTAATAAAAAGTTAATCGCTGCTTTTAATGAAGGTTTGAAAGATAACGTCGTACTTTTGGGCGAATCTTGGGAAGAGCTTGGTAAAAGTTGGGACAAGTGCAGCAATAGCGAAAAAGAAAAAGTTAAAAAGATCGTTAAGGAAAGATTTTTAAAAATTTTAGAAAATATAAATAAAGATATTGTCCGATTTACAATCTTTGGCTATGAGCCAGGCTGGGGAGTTCGCGGCAGTGGAAAGGAGGGCGTGGCGCCTCCCGGAGTAGAGCAAATAGAAGCCTCAGCTGACCTATTGAGAGAAACCCTTTCAGAACTTTATACAGAAGAAATAGCCCAAAAAATAAAAATTATTTACGGAGGAAGTTCTTCCCCCGAAAGAACTAAAGAAATAATGCCGATAGAAGATATAGATGGTTTTATTCTTGGGTCAGCTGGGACTACCATTGATGGGGTAAAGAAAATAGGAGACTCAATAATAGAAATTGCTAAAACTAAGCAGCAAAAAAGAAAACCAGTGCTTATCTTGAACTGGAAAGCTTACATGCTTCAGGAGTCTTATGATGATTTTTTGAAAGTTATTTCCGGATTTAATGACAATTTAGACATTTATTTAGCTCCGCCATCTACCGACCTCTCTGAATTGAAAGAGAAAATTGAATAAATCCCGCACCTTTTGTTCGTTATTTACAGAATTACTTAATAATTTACTCTTAACTTTTGATAATTAGCAAAAGGTGCGGGATAAAAACATGAAAGCTAAAATTTTAAATGGAAAAGAATTGTCAGAAAAAATTCTGGCTAAACTTAAAGAAGAAGTTAAGAAATCTAAATTAAAACTAAGATTAGCAGTAATTCAGGTTGGGGAGAATTCGGTTTCTCAGATTTTTATTAATCAAAAGAAAAAGGCCTGTGAGAAAACAGGCATTAATTTTAAGTTGTTTAAATTTCCAGCCAAAATTAGTGTTTTAGAATTTAAAAAAGAGATCGAGAAAATTGTTAAAAGCAAGGTTACTTCAGGAGTAATTATTCAGCTACCCTTACCAAAAAAATTTTTAGCGGAAGAGTTTTTAAATTTAATTCCTGAAGAAAAAGACGTCGATGTTCTATCTGAGAAGAGTTTGGGAAAATTTTATCAAGGGACTCTCAAAATTTTACCACCGACTGTCAATGGAATTTTATATCTTTTGAAAAGTTACAAAATTGGGTCAATCGGAAAAAATGTTGTCATTGTTGGGGCAGGAAGATTAGTTGGTTTTCCTTTAGCCACCCAACTCTTAAAAGAAAAAGCTACCCTTTCAGTGTTAAACGAATGGACCCGAGATGCCTTTTCTTTCACCAAAAAAGCCGATATTTTGATTTCCGGCGTTGGTAAACCAAATTTGATAAAAGGCAATGTGGTTAAAAAAGGGGGAGTAGTGATTGATGCAGGCACAAGTATGAAAGATGGAAAATTAATAGGCGATGTCGATTTTGGATCAGTGTCAAAAAAGGCAAGCCATATTACTCCGGTTCCCGGCGGCGTCGGCCCTCTAACCGTAGCCTGCTTGCTTGAAAATTTAGTAAAACTTAACAAAAAATAGAGCTAACTATTTTTTCTAAACATAAAACTGGCCGATTTAAAGCCAGTTTTTTTAACCATTTTAAAGATTTACTCTTTCTTTTCCGAGATTTTCTTTAACTGTAGAGAAACAATTACGACAATAACTGTCACTATTATCGCGTAGATAAATTTGCCAATTAACTCGTTGCTTTTTGCAAAAAGGGTTTCAAATAAACTTTTTATTGCTTCATTCCAAGCCAAAGCCGCCACTAACCCAAATCCCCCTAAAATTAAGGTAATCGTTGTCTCGGTAAATGCTCTTTTTGTTTCTTCAATTTCTTTCAGAGGCTTTATTTTTTTGATTTTCTCTAAAGATTTAATCATTTTAAAATAGCGCCCGAGGTGGGACTCGAACCCACACGTTTTTTTGGGACAATATCTAAGGTTATTTAATTTTACTTAAGTTTCCGTTCAAAACTTGTGCTCCGATAGCCTCTAATTCATCTTTACAAAATTCTGGAAAGGGATTTAGGACAAATATCTTTTTTCGAAGGATAAATGCCATCCCTATTTCCATAAGCGTATTCGCGCCGATATAATTTTCTTTATCTCCTTTTGTATAATTCATTACCAAGATTGCGTCGGATTTTTTTAAATTTTCGTTAAATTTTTCCATCGCTTTTCTTTTGATTGCGGGTGGTATTGGTTCTGGTGCAGGATCTTTCTTTGGTACAATTACTTCATGTCCCCTCTGTCGTAAAAATTCTCTCGCTTCTTCAAATTTCTCAAGAAAAGACATATTACCAACAATTGTAATTTTCATATTATATAAATTTTTCTGCGATTTTTCTTTTGCGGATTAAGCAGGGAACGGTTGGCGAATAATATAACCAAGACAATAATTTTGTTGATTCTTTCTTTGCGAATTTTACTTCCCACATACTTGTAGTTTGATCTGGTCTCCGTGGCTTTCTTTGATATGCTCGACCATTTATAGGAAGGAGCTTCTGAATATTTCTTCTTATCCATTCAATATGAATTCTGCTCGCAGAGATAAATCTAGTCCATAGTCGAGTATAAATATATTTCGGATTTTTAAAAGTATTCCAAGAATCTTTGTACGTCCATACGCTACCATCTCCATCGAGGTGTCCCCTTAAGAAATCGCGAAAATATTCGTCTGGAATTTTTAATTTACCAATTGTATAGGTTTTTCTTGGAGTTAAACCAATTTTAAGAAGCCATCTATATAATTGAACATTACCAAATTGTATTCTATAACTTGGTCTTTTTGCCCATCCGTTATTAAAAGTTTCTTCTATTTTATTTGATAAATTAAGACATTTTTTGAAAGTTTCTAATAATTGAGTATCAGATGACCTTATTATTATGTCTCGGCCATTATTTGAAAGACAGCCATCAGTAGTGATTAATCCAATTGCATAGGCAAGTTCTGGTGTCCATTCAAAATCTTTATCTGGTAATTTAGCTTTAGGCATAATAATGGTGCCTGGGGTGGGAGTCGAACCCACACGACCTTGCGGTCATGCGATTTTGAGTCGCACGCGTAAACCAATTCCGCCACCCAGGCGATTCTCATTTAAAATTAGCAAATTTTCGTTCATTTTTCAACTTTAAAATCACACTCTTTACTTGAACATTTAATTTGCTTCCTTTTCGTTTCTACAAGAAGTGATTTACATTTTGGGCAAAATTGAGGAGTTAGTTTGCCCTGCACCGTTTCGGTGCGGGGTTTATCCCATAAAGCAAAATCGCATTTCGGGAATTGGTCGCAGCCGTAAAAGATTTTTCCCTTCTTAGTTCTTTTTTCAGTAATTTTACCTTTTTTACATTTTGGGCATTTAATCCCTAAGGTATTTTCTTCTAAAGATTTAGTATATCTACATTTTGGAAATTTAGAGCAGGCATAAAATTTTCCATATTTTCCAAGCCGAATTAAAAGAGGGGCTCCGCATTTTGGGCAAGTTTTCTCTGTTGGCTTCTCGGTAATATCCTTTTTGGAAACCTCCTGATATTTTTTCTGAAGGTTTTCTTCAAAAGGTTCGTAAAATTCTCTAATGACTGGCGTCCATTTTCTTTTACCTTCGGCAATCTTATCTAAATCCTCTTCCATTTCGGCAGTAAACCCAATATCAACGATTTCAGGAAAATGATTTACCAAGAGGTCATTAACCACCGTTCCTATCTCAGTTGGTCGAAATCTTTTTTGCTCATCTTTCTCAATGTAATTTCTCTCTTGAATCGTGGAGAGTATCGGAGCATAAGTTGAAGGCCGGCCAATTCCATTTTCTTCAAGAGCTTTAATGAGTGTAGCTTCGGTATAACGAGGAGAGGGTTGAGTAAAATGTTGTGAGGAGACCAATTTTATTAGTTCCAAAATTTCATTTATTTTCAGTAAAGGCAGTTCATTTTCTTCATATTTAATAGGATAAACTTTTAGAAATCCATCGAATTGCAAAATTTGGCCAGTAGCCCGAAAAGTATATTTTTTAGCAGCAATGTCAACTGTTGTTGAATTAAAAATGGCTTGACTCATCTGGCAAGCAATAAATCTCCGCCAGATTAAGTCATATAACTTAAGTTCTTGCTCATTCAATTTTTCCTTGTAAGCCTGAGCTTTAGCGAAGGCGGAAGGCATTCTGTCAGGATATGCCGGTCTAATTGCTTCGTGGGCCTCCTGGGCGCCTTTAGTTTTTGTCTTATATCTTCTCAGAAAACCTGCCCAGTAATTTTTTCCATAATTTTTAATGATAAATTTTTTAGCCGCAAAAAGTGATAAATCCGAGAGATTTAAAGAATCGGTGCGATGGTAGGTAATGAAACCTCGTTCATAAAGGTTTTGGGCAATGCGCATTGTAAACTTGGCAGGGAATCTAAATTTCTGCCAGGCAGTTTGTTGGAGAGTGCTGGTGGTAAATGGTGGCAGGGGATTCCTTTTTATTTCTTTTTTTTCAACATTCGAAACTTTGTATTCAACACCACTTAAATCTTTAACGATTTTATCTGCCTCTTCTTTTGTCTTAATTCCCAATTTCGGAATAACTTCCCCATCTTTTTTCACTAAAGCCGCGTCGAATTCGTTATATTTTATCTTTAATCTTTTATCTTTAATCTTGAGGAGCGTAGCAACGATTGTCCAATATTCTTGAGGGACAAAATTTTGGATTTCTCTTTCTCGTTCTACAACAAGTTTTACTGCTACCGACTGGACTCTTCCGGCTGATAGTCCTCTGGCTACTTTTTTCCATAAAAAAGGTGATAATTTATAACCTACAATTCTGTCTAAAACTCTTCTTGTTTGTTGGGCGTCAACCAAATTCATATCAATTTTTCTTGGATTTTTTAGGGCTTCCTCAATTGCTGATTTTGTAATCTCGTGAAAGACAATTCTTTGATAAGGTTTCTGACCGTTTAAATCCAACGCATGGGCTAGATGATAGGCAATAGCTTCGCCTTCTCGGTCCTCATCGGTGGCTAAAATTACTAATTCTGCCTTTTGAGTTTCCTCTTCCAAAAATTGAATAGTTTTTTTAGCTTTGGGGATAATAATATATTTTGGTTTAAAATCGTTTTTCACGTCGATACCAAATTCGTCTTCTGGCAAATCTCGAACATGTCCATAAGAAGACAAAACCCGATATCTTCGACCCAAAAAGTTTTGAAGAGTTTTTGATTTAGTTGGCGATTCAACGATGACTAATTGCATAAATATTGCTTCCTAAGTTTTTTACCTTACCTTTTATTTCCAAAATAGCAATGGTGCTGGCAACGCTGGCAGCTGATAATTTTGTTTTCTCAATAATTTTATCAATATACAAGGACTCCTCTTTTAAAGCATTCAAAATTAAATTTTCTTCAAGAGTCTCACCAATTATTCCTTTTTGGCAAACCTGCCTGCCGGCAGGCAGGTTTAATTCTTTCAAAATGTCATTGGCATTCTCAACTAATTTTGCTCCGTTTTTGATTAAATAATGGCAGCCCTTGGAATTTGAAGAATAGATTAGACCAGGAACGGCAAAGACTTTTCTTCCTTGTTTTTTGGCCCAATTGGCTGTAATTAAAGCCCCAGATTTTTCTTTCGCCTCTACTACTAAAGCTCCTAAACTTAAACCTGAAATTATTCGGTTTCTTTGGGGAAAAGTGAATTGAGAACCAGGCGTTCCTGGCGGGTATTCAGAAATTAAACAGCCTTCGGTTTCAATAATTTTTCTGGCTAAATTTAAATTCGACTGAGGATAAATGCTTCTTTCGTCAATCCCCGTTCCCAAAACGGCGATCGTTCTTTTTTTTCTTTCAATGGTGGCTTGGTGGGCAAATGTGTCAATGCCGGGAGCCAACCCTGAAACAATTGTTAATCCTGCCTCAGCCAAATCTCCGGCAATTTCCAAAGTCACTTCCTTCCCGTATGAAGAAAATCTTCTGGTACCAACCACGGCGAAAAAAGAATCTTCAGACAAAATCTCCCCTCTCACATAGAGAAACTCAGGAGGGTCTTTAATTTCTTTAAGTAGCTTTGGATATTCTTTGTCGTCAATTGAGATTTTTCTTATCTCTTCCATAATTATTAAACTATAACACTATTTTCTAAGTTTTAGAAAAACTTGACTTTTTCTAACGGATATCTTATCTCAAATCACAAAATTTGACGAGAACAGCTTTCGTTAAGTCTCGTTTTGCATTTATCTCTGGTAAAGATAATTTGTTGTACCTCGAAAATAAAAAACCTCTTTTTGAAGAGACATTTAGAGAAAAAGATAATTATTTCCCAAACATTTCAAACATCGGTATCGGAATATTCGATGCGAGACACCAATCTACACATTCATCACGAGTAGAAAAATATTTATCATATCCTTGATATTTCCAAGCTTCGCCTTTAAATTCACATCTTAGAATACATTGTCGAGTCATTTCCCATCGTTGATACCAATAAAAACCAGCGCTGACAAGAATGGCAAGAGTGATCAGCACGAGACAAGTTTTCTTAATTTTTTCTTTCATAGATTTATTTAGTCTTATATTTTTTAAGAGAGTCGGAAATTTTTCCTAATAATTCTGCGACAAAACCCAACATAGTTCCTATTATTGAACCTTTTACAATAATAAACCAACCAAATCCGTTTCCTTTAAATAAATAAAAGATAGCAAGTATAAACCCGATAATGATACCCAGCGTAAATCCTCCCCAAACAGCACTTCTTTTTTGCCAAGAAATTATCAACAAAACAACGGTTATTACTCCGAGAATTGGCCAAAGTAAATTAGTCATTATTTATTTAGTCTTATGTTTTTTAAGAAATTGATTTAAGTCTTTTTCAGTAATTCTAAAATTCCGAGCAGTATATTTAATAACTTTGAGCTTCCCTTTTCTAATATAACGCCATACCGTATCCCTACAGACACCCAATCTTTTAGATGTTTCTAATGGGGTTAAAAGTTTGCTCATTGGTTAATTGTAGTTCTTTCAAAAAATGAAGTCAAGAAGCTAATAATAGCGGACAACACTTGACAAGCATCTTGCCGTAAGGTAAAATGGAAAAAAGTCGCACTCAAAAGAGTAAATAAATTAAATAAATTTATGAAAACAGCGGCTTATTATGTTCGGGTAAGCTCCGAACTCCAAGAAAAAAAGCAGGCAATTGAGAGTCAAATAGCAGAAGTAGAAGAAACCATTAAAAAAGATGGTAATAGGCTGATTAAAAGATATGTTGACGATGGTTATTGTGGAGGAGCGATACAGAGGCCCGCACTAACAGAATTAAGAGAAGATTTATCTAAGGGATTATTTGAAGTTCTTTATATTGCTGATTTTGATAGACTAAGTAGAAATCTCTTGAACCAATTATTGATTATAGAGGATTTGAAAAAATATAATGTGGAACTTAGATGTAAAGGAAAATCCTTAACCGAAGAAAATGATATGCTTGTAAAATTTGAAAGTATGTTTGCCGAATACCGAAAAAAAAGAATTGCTGAAGATAGCAAAAGGGGAAAGTTATATTGGGCTAATAATGGGAAGTTAATGAATACTAAGCCTCCCTATGGCTATAACTATATTCCCAAGAACGAGAATGGTAAGGCGGGGCGTTTTGAAATAAACCTAAAAGAGGCAAGGATTGTGAAACTGATAGCGGAGCTTTATCTAAAATATCAAAGCCCACTAAGGGTTGCTAAAGAATTGACCCAAAGAAATATTTCCACAAAACGAGGAGGAAGATGGACAACAGAAAAAATTAGATCACTTTTAAGAAACGAAGCTTATATCGGAAAAATTTATTATAACAAATATTATAAAGTTGAACCCCTACAGAAAAGAATAAAATTTACCAGAAGAGAGGCTGCGAGTAAAAGGTTGAGAGATAAAAAAGATTGGGTAGCTCAAAAAATACCAGCTATTTTAGATGAAGACACATTCAACACTATCCAAGAATTACTAAAAAGGAACTATAAACTATTTGGGGAATCAAAAAGATTCTATCTTCTAAGTGGAATTCTGCGCTGCGCTAAGTGTGGCTCAAAAATGAATGGTGAAATGAAGAGAATTAAAGGAAGAAAGGGGGGAGTTTACTATTATTATCAGTATTATCGCTGCCACAATAGAGAAATGAGAATGCCTCTACCCAAAACTTGTAATGCTAAGCCAGTTCGGGTTGAAGGATTAGATAATCTTGTTTGGAATGCTGTAAGTAAAGCAATCCAAGACCCCAACTATCTCCGGAGTTCAATATTTTATTACAATAATCAAGATAAAGAAAGGCAATTACTGATAGAATTGCAAGAATCCCTTTTGAAAAAGAAATGGCAAATGAAACAAAAGAGAAATAAATTACTTGATCTTTATGAAACAGGCAAAATAGATAGAGAAGCTTTTCAGGATAAAATAGTGGAGTATGCTCAAGAAGGAAAAGAAATAGATAATCTCTTAAAAGAACTTAAAACGAGATTGAATCTGATAGCCAATAAGAACAAGGTAATTAAAGAGATTGAAGAAATTTATAAATTAAATAAAACTCAACTTGCCAAGGTTCTTATTCCTCAACAAAAAAAGACCTTACTAAGGGCTATCATAAAGGAGCTTACCTATAATTCCGATACAGGAGAGGTAAATTTAATTGGACATATTCCTATTCATGGGGTCTTAGAGCCAGAGAAGAATCAGATTTATCTTTCTAAATCCTTGAAAAGAAACAATATAGTTTCCACCATGCGAAACATAATTCATCGGGATTGAGCTCTCCCTTAATGTAAAGAACCTCCGGAGAATCTTTAATTTCTTTAAGAAGTTTCGGATAATTTTTGTCTTTAATATTTATAGTTTTGATTTTCCCACTCATTTTTTTGAGTTTAACATTTCGATTTCAATTTTTCTATTGCGTCAGAAAGCACCCCGAAGGAAATCCTTCGGCTTCCTACGGGGCAGGTTTGACAATTCTTAATCTCTCTATGCTTTCTGAAAGCATCTGACAATATAGGTTGAGTCCAACCGTGTTTATATTTCCTGATTGCTCTTTGCCTAAAATATTTCCGGCGCCGCGGATTTCTAAATCTTTTAAAGCGATTTTGTAACCAGAACCTAATTCTTCCGCCT
>Ga0210017_1001255_pt1 | contig 22080 bp, 25 predicted proteins | sample CryGeyCG2014_020_FD_183966 | JGI IMG/M metagenome (GOLD analysis project Ga0210017, IMG submission 183966) | Groundwater microbial communities from aquifer - Crystal Geyser CG08_land_8/20/14_0.20 (SPAdes) (version 2) | ecosystem: Environmental > Aquatic > Deep subsurface > Groundwater | place... | reverse complement strand
GGGTCTTGGATTTGTAAATCAGATTTGGCAAAATAATTTCAAAAGTTCGCGATGTTATTTTTGGCTCCGAACGCTGAACGAAATCCGAACTTTTTTTAGCGAAAATCCGAACGCTGAATTTTGAAAAACTTTTAAGCTCGGGCGGGCAAAAAGGAAGGGAGGTTGCTATACATGCTCTACGGGTACTGCGGTTACAAATCCAATAAATAATAATTGCTCAAACGGTATAGCTGGAGTTTACTGCTGCGGCACTGCTAGCAACGGAGGGAACAAGAACAGCAAGAACAGCAAGTGTATTCCTACGGGCTGCGGTTCCTTGTGGCGCTGTTCGGGAAGCTATTATATATCAGGGGTGCAAATCAGAGTCACCGCCGCATGCTTTCCTTCAGGTTTGCGCCCCGGAGATATCTATTCAGGATGGTCGGGTACATGCAGACAGTGTCCTTAATTTTACACTGCTCACTGGAAAATTTTTCAAAAATCAGCGTCGGGCCCCGAAGGAAAGCTTTCAGCTTTCTACAGGGGCAGGCTTACGGGGGCAGGCTTTTGATTAAGTTTTAATTCGGGAGCCGAGCGGCAAAAGCAGGGTCAGAATCCCTGTTTTTGTTTTCTTTTTTGAAATTTATGCTATAATTGTAAAAATTAAATTACCTAAGTCCTTATAACAGGATATGGCATAAAAAAACCCGCTACAGGACAGAGGGCTCGTCGTCAGTCCAAAACCTGTAGCGGGTCATATACCGAAAGGTATACGGGTTCGAAAGAACCATAAAGCTGGCGGCGAGCTTTGTGGTTTCGTCGTCAGAATACATAAACAATAAAAACCCGCTACAGGTACGCCTAATCAAGATAAATTTTGGAAAACTACCAATTGGCTTATTTTTTTACTTATTTTTATCATTGTTGGTTCAGTATTAACTTATTTTTATTTTCACAGAGAAGCCAAAGAAAAAAAGCTGAGCAAATTAAAACCCTTTTAGTAGAAATAAACGAGGTTATAAATCTAATGGATGCCGTTAAAGGCGAAATGCCGAAAGAATTATCAGAAACCCACGAGTATTTAATGAGCGGTGCTTTAGGGGGTAAACTTTACAGAACCGACCCGAAATTAAAAGACCAAATAATGTATCACGGGGTAAAAACCCAGTCAGTTTTTATCAACCCCGATATAAAATTAAAAAAAGAATTATGGATACCTATTTTTTATCACGAAGTAGCACATAACTATTGGCATTCTAAACATCCAGCAAAAACCTTTGATGAATTTCAAAAACAGCTTTTTAATTCTGAAAATTACGCCTATACCGTAAATACCCAAGCGTGGGGTTTAGTGATGAGGCACTATCCGATTAAACCAGAAGATTTGAAAACCAAGCTTGAGCGAAGGTTATTTAAGATATACAGCCAAGAAACTGAAATTTACAAAGAAATGATTAAAGACAACCCAGAAGCAAAAGAATTATGGAATAAAATCATTGAGGCAGACCTCATTGAACAAAAGAAACAGCAAGAATTATTATTTGAGAAGTAGTGAGTAGCACGGTGGGGTAAAATGTATTAGAATATAAAAAGACCTTGCTGTTGATATTTTAAAGAGTACTGTTTATTATTATATTATGTTTAACTTTTTTGGGAAAAAAGAGATTATTCCTCAGGTTTTAATAGCTTATAAATGGCGGTTTCCTGAAAGGCTGGAGGTTTCTATTAACTCCTCAAAAGATGGCGGTTATATTGTTTATGTAAATAGTTTCCCCGGATGTGTAACTCAAGCAGAAACGGGGCGAGAGCTTTTTGAAATGGTTCACGATGCTGTTTATACATATCTTGAAATTCCACAAGAATACCAGCCGTATATGCCAACTTTTTTTCCTCCAGAGGAATTACGGGAGAAATTAAATATAAAAATTCCGGAAAAGTATCTTAAAGAAAAAATGGTGTTACAACGAACATAATGGGCGAATTTTATTTTCCTTGTAAAAGAAAAAAGGTGGTAAGAGCCCTTAAAAAGTTAGGGCTTTTTATTAAACGCGGGACGAAACATGATTTAGCCCAATGCGTTTCTAATGGAAAAAAAACTACTATTCCGAGACACAAAGAAATTAAAAGAGAAATTATTGAAAGTATAGCGTTATTTTTATTAGATAAGGGTTTTGAAAAAGAAAAACTGCTTGATTTACTGAGATAAGTTTAAGCTCTTGGCGTCAAGTCAGGTATGTAAATATACTCATTTTGCCTCTCAAAAATGGTTCTAACATTGTTCACAGTGCGGAGTTATCTTAAAAAGCCTTTATTAGAAGGCTTTTTGAATTAGGATTTGATATGGTTTGAACTTGTGGTATAATAGAATTGTAACAATTAATAAATATATAAATATGTTCAAAAAAGGATTTGCCCCAATCATTATTATCTTAATCATCGCTCTTTTAGCTGCAGGAGGGATTACTGGTTACACTTTAATTAAAAATAAACAACTCAATAAAGAGACAACAACTATCACTAGTGTTCCATCTACAACTGTTAGTTTAGTGCCAACAACATCAACTACAAAACTCTCTATTTTATATAAATCAACTTGGGATGACGGCGCACTCGAGGGTGCCTTTTATAGATCGTTAGATGATGGTAAAAATTGGATATTAATAAAAGAGCAGTATAAAGGACAAATAATTTATGATTATGACAAAAGAAACCCGCAGATAGTTTATTATGCAGATACTGGATTCAATATGATGGGAGAAGGGGGTAGTTGCGGTTTTTTTAAATCAATAGATGGAGGAAAAACCTCTGAAGATATATCAGATAGATTTAGAAAAGTGATGAATACTGCTGACGAGTGCTTTGAAATTATTCATATCGATTCTAATAATTCTAATAATGTTTATGTATATGAGAGTAATAATAGATTATTTTGGAAATCCATTGACGGAGGTAATACTTGGGTGCAATATATCCCAGATTTATCTATATGTGACGATTGTAAAGGGTATTATTTACCAAATACTCAAAGAGGTGCTTGCGACCAAGAAAGATGTTATATAGATGTCGCAAGTGAACTAAAGGATTTATCTATTTGCGACAAATTAACAAATTCAGATTCGTTAGAATCAGGTATGTCATATCATAGAGATAATTGCTATGAAAAAGTGGCTGTAGCTAAAAAAGATTTATCTATTTGTGATAAAATTCAAGTTCAATATCTCAAAACTTATTGTTACAACGAGGTGTTGGGCAAATAATTATTGTTTCTAAGACAGGCCTTAATGGGATTCAGTACACGGTGTCAAATTCAACTACCCATCATTAATTAGTTTTTTCAAATATAGTGAGTAGCGAGGTGGGGTAAGTTTATGCGTTAGCGTATTCTCTTAAATCTGGTATGTAAATATACTCATTTTGCCTCTCAAAAATGGTTCTAACGTCGTCCAGCCCGCGGAACAATAGAATACTATACGAACTTCCGATGTTGAGAAGATGATGTCCGCCGCTCGCCGCCGCAAAGCGACGGTCTGCCTCGCAGAAAAATAGTCTTTTCCTTTTAAAAAAAAGAACCCGGCGCGCAAAATCCAAAAATGTGAAGGCAATTTTCCTACTCGGCTCTGCCCTTAAATTTCAGGATACGAATCTCGCCTTCACGGACTCATATGCGAAGCGATCCTGAAAAGGTGCGGGGTTGACTATTTTTAATTATCCTGTAATATAAAATCGTAAGTTTCTTGTTTCTCTTCCCTTACATAACGTAATAGTCTGTGTAGGTTCAAGAGGTAAAGAAGTAGGTCGACTTACTCATTACTAATTTTATGTAAGGAAATATTATGGCAAAAAAATTGTATGTCGGCGGGTTGTCATACGACACCACCGGGGATGCACTAAAAGAGCTGTTTTCCCAAGCCGGAACCGTTGAATCGGCAACCGTTATCACCGATAGAATGTCTGGTCACTCAAAGGGATTCGGTTTTGTTGAAATGTCATCCGACGAAGAAGTTCAAAAAGCAATTGAAATGTTCAATGGCAAAGAGCTCGACGGACGGAGCATTACGGTTAACGAAGCTCGCCCCATGGAGCCAAGAGCTCCTCGCCAAGACGGGTTTGACCGCGGAGGTCGCGGATTTGGACGCGGCGGATTCAACCGGTAATCACAGAAAGAGTTACTAACCAAATCAATTAAAAAATCCTTCTGATAAAGGAGGGTTTTTTAATAATGGCACAAACCAATAAACTCAGTCAGCCGGCTAGAATTTATTTTCAGTAATCCATGATATAATAAATAAGATATTTTGGAAAATGACAGATGAAATTAATGTTTCAAGTGAAGAAAAATATCAGTTGATTGATATTACCGATAGGGTTGAGAAAATAGTAAAAGAAAGCGGGATTAAAGATGGATTGGTTTTAGTATTTGTTCCTCATTCAACAGCCGGTATTTTATTGACTGAAAATGAAGCCGGATTGAAAGAAGATTGGTTAAGTTTTCTCAAAAGATTGGTTTCTGGTTTTGACCCCGAAGCAGAGCAAGCTCGCTCCGGGGCAGATTTTCAACACAACAGAATTGACGATAATGCTGATTCTCATATTCTTTCGGGTCTTATAGGACAGGAAAAGGTTTTCCCCCTTAAAGGCGGCCGACTGCTTCGGGGAATTTGGCAACAAATTTTCCTATTAGAATTAGACGGACCGAGAAACAGAAAAATAATTGTTGAAGTTAATTGATATATGATAAAGAAAAAAGATTTTCTGTTTGTCTATTTGTTCCGCCTGCCTGTCATGCGGAATGCCTCAGAGGCGTCCGAAGCTTGGTCTCCGAGTGAAACGAGGAGTTCGGACGCCGAGAGATCAAGGCCGGCTTCGGCCGCTGGAGCCGAAGAACGGCCGGTTCCGTCAGACAGGCAGACGGAACAGAATGTAAACAACGCGGCGATTTCTTACAAATAAGAAAGGGATGTTAATGTGAAATGTGACACGTTAAAAAGCTATAGCTTTTTAAATTGACACATTTTAGGTTGGGTAAAAATGTTAAAAGAAAATAATAAAATCATTCCAGGAATATTCTTAGCGGTTGCTGCCGGAGCAATAATTGTTGGCGGGGCAATTTATTTTTCTTCCCAAGAAAAAGGTAAACCTGGCTCCCCTCTTCCCTTGGTTCAATGTCCGGCGCCCTCAAAAGTTATGGCCACCAAAATTATTGACGGAGACACAATTATAGTTGAGGGCGGTTATCATGTCCGGCTTTTAGGCATTGATGCCGATGAACGGGATTATCCTTGTTACGAGCCGGCAAAAAATAGATTAGAGGAATTAATTTTAAACAAGGAAATAAAATTAGAAAAAGATATCACCGATGTTGACCAATACAAAAGATGTTTGAGATATGTTTTTCTTGACAAACAAAATATTGACTTGGAATTGGTAAAAGAAGGGTTGACAATAGCCAGATTTTACGAACCGGATATAAAATACAAAGATGAAATTACTTCGGCGGAAAAAACAGCTATTGAAAATAAAATTGGCTGCAAGTGGAACGGCGAAAATGTTAGCGGAGGCGAAGAAAAAACAAACTTTCTTTGGGAAAAATTAACGCCGGAGAAAACCGGGTTAAAAGTAATTGACGCTTGCCAGGGAAAAAATTATTCTGGAAAAGAAATAATTGCTGAAGGAAAAATTTCTGGCGCTTATCGCTCAAAAACCAACACTATCTTTTTAAATTTTGAGAAACCGTATCCTAATCAGTGTTTTACCAGCGTGATTTTCAGCTCTGACCAATATAAATTTGTTCAAAGTCCAGAAAAATATTATTCCCAAAAAACTGTCAGGATAAGAGGCGAAATCAAAGAATATCAAAGAAAACCAGAAATTATCTTAAAAGACCCTGGACAAATTGAGATAGGAAAATAAACTCCCAAAAGAAAAAAAACATTCCGACATTCTTAAGAATATTAGAATATCATTATAAGAAAATTAGAAAAAGTTGATTAGAATTAAAGCAACCTATCTCAGTAAAGACCTCCAGCAAATAACAGGAAAGAAAACGCTATCCGGAGATATTTAAAAGGTTTGGCCCGAGCTATTTGGGATTGAGGGCGGCTTTTTTTAATTTAAATGACAGCTGGGGCAATTACTAGGCGGCAATTCTGGAAATTCCTGCTCCACCAATTCAACTTCCGGTTCTGATTTTTTCTCTTCGGCAATTGATATTTTTTCCAATTTCTCCTTGTTCGCGCCCTGGATGTTCAAAACTTGTTTTTGACGGGAATCAATCCGATAAATAGTAAGACCCTTGCAGTGAAGCTCGTAGGCAAGAAGATAAGCCTCGCGTACGTCTTCTTCCGTCGCCGAGTACGGAAAGTTGATGGTCTTTGAAACCGCATTGTCAGTATATTTCTGAAACGCCGCCTGCATCTTAATGTGCCATTCAGGAAAAATATCCTGAGCCGTCACGAAAATCTTTTTCCATTTGTCGGGGACGCCCGCTACTTCCCGCAGCGAACCCTTCTCAGCAACCTGCCTCATAATCTCTTCGCTGTAGAAGCCTTCCCCCTTGGCAACCTCCTTAAAAATCGGATTCACTTCCAAAAGCTCTGTCGTGCCGCCTAAAATATGTTTCCGGACGAAAGAAATCGCATAGTAAGGTTCAATGCCGAACGAAACGCCGGCGATGATGGAGATAGTGCCGGTGGGAGCAATTGTAGTCGTGGTGGCGTTGCGTAGTTTTGGCTTTGATGGCTCGTCATAGACGCTATCCTTGAAATTCGGGAACACGCCCTTCTTTTCCGCAATCGCGGCCGATGTCTTCTGCGCCCACTCCTGGATAAACTTCATCACCTTCTCGGCTAAGGAGAGGGCTTTTTTAGAATTGTAAGGAATTTCAAGTCTCGCCAGCATATCCGCCCAACCCATAACACCCAAACCAATTTTGCGATTCCCTTCTGTCATCGCTTCAATCTCGGGGATAGGATACCGATTGACATCCACAACATTATCAAGGAAATGGGTTCCATCCTGGATGGTTTGCTTCAGTTTTTCCCAGTCAATTTCCCATTTCCTTCTCTTTTGCCTCAACATCTTCTTAAAATTGATACTCCCTAAATTGCAAGATTCATAAGGCAGAAGCGGCTGTTCGCCACAAGGATTAGTGGACTCAATTCTACCCAAACGCGGCGTCGGATTGTTACGGTTGATTGCGTCAATGAAAATAATCCCGGGTTCGCCATTCAGCCAAGCATAATGGACAATAAGGTCAAATATTTCTTTCGCGTCCTGCTCGCCGACAACCTGATCGTTGCGAGGATTGATAAGATTATATTTCCCTTTTTTCTTCACAGCCTCCATAAACTCGTCGGTCAAGGCAACGGAAATGTTAAAATTTGATAAAATTCCCTCTTCCGCTTTGGCGGTGACGAACTTCACAATATCGGGGTGGTCCACTTTTAAAATACCCATCATCGCGCCGCGACGCTTGCCGCCCTGCTTAACAGTGTTTGTCGCGGCGTTAAAAACATTCATAAAACTAATCGGCCCGCTGGCGACACCTTGAGTACTCCTCACAAAATCACCCTCCGGCCGGAGCCGAGAAAAAGAATATCCGGTCCCGCCGCCAGACTGATGAATCAGCGCGGTTTGCTTAATTGATTCAAAAATTCCTTCCATAGAATCGGGCACCGGCAAAACAAAACAAGCAGAAAGCTGCTGCAAAACATTTCCCGCATTCATCAGCGTCGGCGAATTCGGCAAAAAACTAAGAGAAGCGATGAGACGGAAAAATTTTTCCTGAACTTTGAATAATTCATCATCAGAAATAGCCGGATTGTAAATTTTTTCAGCGGCCGCGACATTCCGCGCCACCCGCTGAAAGAGCTGCTGCGGTGTTTCAATTAATTTTCCGTTCTCATCCTTCCGAAGATAACGCGACTCAAGAACCCGTAAAGCATTTTCTGAAAGTTTCGTTTTCACCTCGCGATTCAAAAGCCACCACTTTGCCTCTCGAATCTGCTGCCGCTTAAGACGATGCTCCAAGTAAGCTTGGGCCACTTCTTCAAAACCTTCCTCTTTCAACACGTTAACGACGATATCCTGAATTTCCTCAACTTTCGGAATTTTACCTTCAAATCTTTTATTCAGAATACTGACCGCTTTGTTGGAAAGTTTCTCCGCCGTTTCCCGACTTTCCTCGTGAACTTCATTCAAGGCCTTGAGAATCGCATTCGTAATCCGCAACTGGTCAAAATCAACAATGTAACCCTCTCTTTTTCTTATTTTCTTCACCTTTAAATTAACCATAATTTTAAATATTATTTTAAAAAATCGCCAGCGATTCTTAAAAAAATAGAATTAATTTTTCAATAATTCTATTCTAAAGGATTAGAAACCAAACTTAAATGTGGATAATTTTTCTGCTTAAACCTTAGAGAAATTAGAGAAAACCCTCTCCTGAGCAATAAGCCCTCTTTTCAAAAATAATAAAACACTCTCACTATCTAATAACAAGACGATCGTCTCCTTATTAGATAATTGCTTATTTTGTTATAAGGAGCAAAAAAACAAGGAAACAATAATAAGCCCTTGATAATAATCAGAAGGCGCGATTTTAGAGACGAAAATTATTTTCTTTTTTTTCTCCTCAAAAATGCCGGAATTTCCCAAGGCTCGGGTGTTTCCAGTTGAGACGGAGCTTTAATTTCTTTTTCTTCAACAGCTTCGGATTTTTTCTCTTTTTTCCCGCTTTCTTCGGGGACCGGAATTTCACCTTCTAAAGTTTGCTTTTCCATAAATAAAGTGGGCATATTGAATCGCTGGCTAAAAATGCCGTTAAAACCAGTGGCAATAACCGTGACTTTTATTTGCTTATCCCTTAAACTATGGTCGTGATAAGCGCCGAAAATTACCCGGGAATTAGAATCCAAATTAGCGGAAATGGCTTTGGCAATATCGTGAACTTCTGACATTTTTAAATCCCGACCGCCGGCAATGCTGAAAAGAACTCCCTTGGCGCCGTCAATGGAAATTTCCAAAAGCGGCGAATTAATTGCCAAGCTGACGGCCTTGATTCCTCTTTCTTGCCCCGAAGCCAAGCCCATTCCAATCAAAGCCGGGCCGGCATCTTCAATAATAGTTTTAATATCGGCGAAATCAACATTAATAATGCCGGGCATATTAATTAAATCGGCAATGGCTTTAACGCCATTCTTTAAAATGTCATCAACATAACCAAAGGCTTTAAGAATGGGAGTTTCTTTGTCAATAAGAGAAAAAATTCGGTCATTGGGAACAATAACCAAAGCGTCAACCTTATCTTTTAAATTCGCCAAACCTTCTTGGGCGATATTCATCCTTTGACCGCCCTCAAAAGTAAACGGCTTGGTGACAATAGCGATTGTTAAAATTCCTTTTTCCCGAGCAATATCAGCAATAATTGGCAAACCGCCTGTGCCAGTGCCGCCGCCAAATCCGGCGGTTAAAAAAATTATATCGGCGTCTTTTAAAATTTCACCGATTTCCGAACGGTTTTCTTCAACCGCCTGACGGCCGATTTCCGGATTCATCCCAGCGCCCAAACCGCGGGTTAAGGCCCGACCGATATAAACTTTTTTGTGAGCCGAAACGCAATCCAAGTCTTGAGCATCGGTGTTAATGGCTATAAATTCAACGCCCCGAATTCTGTCTCCTTCCATCATCCGGTTGACAATATTTCCGCCGGCGCCGCCAATGCCGACAACTTTAATTTTAGTCAAAACTGAACTGGATTTACTCATTTTCTGACCCTTAACTTTAGCCGACTTTTCCCCGGTTTTTTTAAACTTGTTTAGTTTTTTAGCTTTCATTTTAAGGAATTAAATTACTCACCAACCTTTTTAAAAAGCCCTGGGAGTTAATGGGTTTGCGATTTTCGTCGCTGTTAATAAGGATTAGACCAACAGCTACGGCAAATTCCGGGTCGTCAAGCATTTCTTGATAACTCGGATTTTTTATCTCAAAATTTTCTAAGTTCGGGTAACCAATTTGGGTTTGAAACTTTAAGCTCTGTTTAATTAAATCGGTTGTTCCAACCATTTTCGCTCCCCCGCCGGTAATGACTATCCCGGCCGGCAGATAAGGACTGTGACCCAAAACCTTAAGTTCATTATCTACCACTTCTAAAATTTCTGCAAGTCTAACTTCAATGATTTCGGCTAAATAGTGCCGGCTAACTTCATTTTTATTATTCGGGTCAAGAGCGGAAAGTTTTATCATTTCCCGCCGGGAAATTTCCCCGGCTAAAGCGCAGCCGTAAGTTATTTTCAAGGTTTCTGCAACTTCAATCGGCACTTTTAGACCAATAGCAATGTCGGTGGTAACGTATTCAGAACCGAATGGCAAACTTTTGGCGTGTTTAATTTTATTTTCCTCATAAACCGCCAAGGAAGTTGTTTGAGCTCCAAAGTCAATCATTAAAACTCCCAATTCTTTTTGTCTTCGGGAAAGAACGGCTCGGCTAGCGGCCAAGGGCGTAAAAATTAATCCGCCGCTAACGCTCGCGCCGACTCTTTCTAAACATTTAACCACATTATTAAAATGAGGGGCAAAAGCTTCAATAATTAAAGAATCAACCCCCAAACGACTGCCGGTCATTCCCAAGGGGTCGGAAATATCGCCGACATCATCAATGACAAATTCCCTGATGATATTATGAAGAATGGAATAATTAAGCGAGCGTTTTAAAGCTTGGCAATTTTTAAGAACCGTTTCTATATCTTCCTGATGAATTTCTTGGTCGGCTCGGGAAACGGCCGTGCTCCCCCGCCCCGGACGAGAATTCACGTGTTCGCCGTTAATATTAACCACTATATTTTGAACGGCTTTACGGGAAATTTTTTGAAGGTCAAGAATTAAACCGCGAAGGGTGCGGGTCGCTTCTTCCGCGTCAACTAAAATGCCCTTTCTGAAACCGCCGGCCGGCTGCTTAAAAGCGGCAATAACCGCAAAAGTCCCGTCTTTTTTTCTTTCGGCAATAATCCCCTTAATTTGAGTTGAGCCCAAATCTAAACTAGTGACAATATAAGACATCTTGGCAAATTTTCTCGTTTAAACGCTCCATTTTTATTCTATCTCTTTTTTTAAAATGTTCATAGCCCAAGAGGTGAAGAAGGCCATGAACGAGAAAAAAAACCAATTCCTTTTTTGGCTGGCCGGTTTTAGAAAAATAGTCTGAATTTAAATAAATTTCTCCTAAAACTTTGTTTTTAGTTTCCGGATGGGGAAAATTTTTCGGTTCAATAAAAGACAAAACTTTGGCTCTTTTGTCTTGATGGCGAAATTTTTGATTTATCTCCTTCATTAAAAATTCATCGGCTAAATAAATTTCTAAATAAATTTCTTCTTTTTTTAAATAAACCAGTGATTTTTCCGCTATAAACAAGACAATTTTTTTTAATCGTTCCCCTTTTTTATTCAAAGTAATTACTTGAATGCCCATTAAAATATCTAATTTCTAACTACTAACCAGACAATTTTTCTTTAATTAGCCGAGAAACTTCTAGGCCCTCAGCCTTGCCTTTGACTTGCTTCATCACTTCTCCCATTACCCGACCGAAGTCCTTTTGAAAAGCGGCGCCGGTTTCTTTAATAACTTGAGTGATTATTTTCTCCAGTTCTTCGCCAGAAAGAGGCTTAGGCAGATATTCTTGGATAATTTTTAACTCGTTTTTTTCTTTTTCCGCCAAATCAAGCCGTTCACCTTTTTCGTAAATTTCGGCGGCTTCCTTTCGTTTTTTAATTTCGGAAAGTAAAATATTTAAAATATCTTCTTCATTTAAAATTGGGTCCTGTTTACGCGTTCGTTTTTCAATTTCCCGATTATGAAAAGCCGCTAAAAGCAATCTTAAGGTGCTGACTTTAGTCGCGTCTTTTTCTTTAAGAGCTTTATTTAGAGCGAGATTAAATTTTCCCGTTAAATTTTCCGCCATAAATTATCGTTCTTTAAAATAACTTAATTTTCTTAGACGCTTTAACTCTTCCATTTTCCCAAAACGATAAATTGCCGCCAAACGCTTTTTCCGTTTATTCAAGGGCCGGCTATGAAACCTTCTTTTTTTTGTCTCTTTTAAAACTCCTTGCTGTTTAATCTTTTTTCTAAACCGAAAGAGAAGCGAGTTAAGACTTTCCCCTTCTCTTTTTTTAACTTCCGTCATAATATTATTTATTTTTTTCTCTAATTTTTTTTGCCGTCTCGGCCAAATTTTCTTTAGGCGGGTTATTAACAACCGAATGAAGGGAAGACCCGCCGTCATTTAACCAACGCGGGATAATATGAATGTGAAGATGGTCAATGACTTGACCAGCGGCTCGGCCTTGATTAAGGCCAATAGTAAACCCGTCGGGAGAGAAAGTTTTATTCAGCAATAAAGCAACTTTTTGAACGGCTTCAAATAAGGACCCGATTTGTTCAACTGGCAAATCAATCATATTTTCCGAATGGGTTTTAGACAAAACCATGGTGTGGCCAAGAGTCCGGGGATTCACGTCCAAAACCGCTAAAGCAAAATCGTCCTCGTAAACAACTTCTGAAGGAATTTCTTTTTTGATTATTTTGCAAAATAAACAATCTGCCATAATTTTATAAATTTTGAATGAAATGATAAAATTTAACTTAATCTTTTTTTAATCTCTTCAACGAGCTTATCTAAAAGAATATTTTCTTGAGCGCCGGTTCTTAAATCTTTGATAATAATTGAACCCTCAAAAATTTCCTTTTGTCCCAAAATCAAAACCAAGGACGATTTAACTTTATCAGCGGCCTTCATTTGGGATTTTAAAGAATTTCTTCCTAAGGCTTCAACAACCGGAATATCAGCCGCCCGCAATTTCTCCATCAAACCCAGACTTTTCTTCTTGGCTTCTTCGCTGATGGCGGCAAAAAATACTAACGGCCTTTTTCTCTTGATGGGCGAAATGTTTTTTATTTTTAAAGCTTCAACAATTCTTTCCAAACCCAAACTGATTCCTACGGCCGGCACTAAACGATGGCCAATAATTTCAGCCAAGTAGTCGTAACGACCCCCGCCTCCCAAAGAAAAACTTAGGCCCGAAGAAACAAATTCAAAAACCGTCCGATTGTAATAATCCAAACCTCTAACCAAATGAGGGTCAAGTTCGTATTTAATCCCATTATCCTCAATTAATTCTAAGACAGCTTTAAAGTGATTATTGCAATTTTGGCAAAGATAATCAAGGATATTAGGGCTGCCGGATTTTAAGGTTCGACAAGAAGGTTCCTGACAATCCAGAATTCTTAAAGGATTTCTTCCCAAGCGGCGCCGGCAATCCGGACAAAGTTCTTTCTTATAAGCGGAGAAATAATTTTTCAATTCTTGCCGGAAAGCCAAACGGCAAACCCGGCAGCCTAAAGAATTTATTTTTAAAATTAAATCATTCAAACCCAAAGCTCTAAAAAAATCCAAGCTGGCTAAAATAATTTCCGCATCATAAAAAGCGCTATTGTCGCCGATGATTTCAAACCCCAACTGATGAAATTGGCGATAGCGGCCGGCTTGAGGTTTTTCATGGCGAAACATCGGCCCAAGATAAAAAACTTTTAAGGGCAAGGAAAAATAACTCAAACGATGCTGAAGATAACTGCGCATTACTCCGGCTGTGCCCTCGGGTCTTAAAGCCACCCGGTCGCCGCCCGGCGTCTTAAAAACATACATTTGTTTTTCCACAATATCAGTGGTCGCGCCGATGCTGGCTTCAAAAAGGCTGGCCGGTTCCAAAATCGGCGTTTCTATAAAATAAAAACCGTGGCGGCTGCTAACCTTAAAAGCCGTCTGCCAAAAACTTCTCCAATAATCCTGGTCAATTGGTAAAATATCAGCCATTCCCTTGATACTTTGAAACAGCTTGCCTTTTTTAAGAAATGTTTTTGCTGCGATTTTGGTTTTCCCTGTCATAATTTATAAGATTTTAGAGTGTTATTTACATTTATAATTCACTTTTTAATAATTAGGCACGCTAAAAGCTTCCACCTTGTTTAAGGGCCATAAGCGAAGCATCGCTATTCCGATAATTGCCGAATCATTAAGCGGCCCCCAGCTTCGGGAATCAAAACTGGCGCCGCGGTTGTCACCCATCACAAAATACTGATTTAAACCTAAAACAATTTCATAATGACCACTGGTTACTTCAGCCCCCAGATAACTTTCATGAAGAATTTGAGCTTGACCGTTTTTATAAATTGTCACCTTGCCGTTATCAATGAACACCCTTTCTCCCGGCAAGCCAACGATTCTTTTAATAAAGTAAGTTCCGCTTCTAGCCGGGGCTTTGAAAACAATTACCTCTCCCCGCTCGGGGGACCGAAATTTATAAGTTAATTCGTTAACCAAAAGATAATCGCTGTTTTCAAAATTTGGACTCATGCTGGAGCCGTAAACCACAAACGGCTGGGCAATATATGTCCGAATTAAAACCACCGCCGCGATAGCAATGACTATGGTTTCGGCAATTTCAAAAAAAGACCATAAAAATTTTTTCATCAAAGTCAATTAATTTTAATGACTATTGGCGGAAAGTCAATTTTGTAATATATTATAAGAAATATGCCCGAAAAAATCAAGTCTAAAAACCCTGAACAAATAAGATTTATTGTCGGCTTGGGCAACCCCGGCAATGAATATAAAAATACCTTCCACAACATCGGTTCTCTGGCCGTTGATTACTTAACCAAGGAAAATTTAAATTTCCGCCGGTCCCCCAAAACAAAAAACTTTGAATACTTAAGAGCAAATAATTTAATTTTTGTCCGGCCCTTAACTTTTATGAACGAATCGGGAATAGCTGTCCGGCAAGCCCTTCAATATTTTAAAATTAAACCAGTCGAAATTTTAATTATTCACGATGATTCTGATATTGAACTGGGAAAATATAAATTATCTTTTGGCCGAGGTTCGGCCGGACATAAAGGTATTGAATCAATTATTAAAAACTTAAAAACTAAAAATTTTTGGCGCTTGCGTTTAGGCGTAAAAACAACCGGCCAAAAAATAAAGGCCGGCGCTCTTGTTTTAAAAAAAATATCAGCTCCGACTCAAAAAATTTTCCAAAAAGTTTTTGAAGAAGTCAACAAAAATATAATTTCCCAAAATTCTAAATTGGCTTGAGGGTAAGGCTTAAATTAAAATGAACCGTTCCATCCGCCAATTCGGAAATTCCCGAAAGCGGCAAATCAATACTCGCCACCTCCGCCTGAGAAGAAAAAGCTCTTTTAAAATTTAAAACCGTTTCTGCCGAAGACGCCCGGCCGGCCATTGATATTGCTTCGCTCCGCGAACGGATATCTATGTTATCAATAGTCACTTGATAATTAGCGGCTAAACTTTGCCAGCGCTCCAATAATTCCAACCAATGAGAGTCGCTGGCTTTGACGTTTTTAACCATCACAACTAAATTGTTAAACTCTTTGGCTTTTTCTTGAAAGTCTTTTATTTCTTGAAGTTGGGGAGTGGCTTTAAAGGTTTGAACTTGCTCTTCTAATTGATTGGAAACATTCACTAAAAAGACGCTGGCCGTAAAAAAAACGATTAAAAATATCACTAAAACGCCCAAAGAAAGATTGCGCCAAAATTCAATAATTCTCAAGGTTTGTTCCTCATAATATTGCTCAATTGAACTAATGCCGCTAAAATTAATAAAGGTATCTTGAAAACGGTCAATTTGACCTCTTAAAGCCGAGCCCCAAACCGTTAAATTATTCAAGCTCAAATTTTTTTCTTTCAAATCTTTCAAAACCAAAGGCGATATTTCCAAACCAAAACGTCCTTCTAAAAGTGTTTTAATTTCGGTTTCAAAACCCGGGGCAATTAAACCGGCCTGCTTTAAATCTTCATGAAACCGACTGGAAACAAAATTTATCACCCGCTGAGTTTCTTCAATGATTACTGCTTCAAAAGCGGTTTTTGTTATTTGCCGTTCTTCTCCTTGAATAGAACGCCAAGAGCGAAAATAATCAAAAGTTAAAAAGCTGTTTTTTAAAATAAAAAAATTAAGGCCGTCGCTGGAAAGATGAATAAATAAAACCGGCTCGGCTGAAGAAAACTCCCGACTAATTGCCCGGCTTAAGGCCAAAGCCGGAAATTCAAAAACCACAACCAAAAATTTCGCTTCGGCTAACAAATTTTTAAAATCGTCAACAATTTCTTTTTCTACCACCGCTCCTAAAAATTCATAATTTTCTTCGGATTGCTCAATCACCTGCCAACTGAAGTAAGCTTTCTCGGCCGGAAGCGGCGAAGTCATTTTTAAATTCAAAAGCGCCGACTCCTCCAGTCTTTCTTCATCAAGATAAGGGACTTTGAAACTTTGGGTATAAATTAATTCCGCCGGCAAAGAAACGACGGCGCTGACAAGCCGGTCCGGTCTTTGAGGATAAATAAAATTATGGAGCTGCTTAAGCAATTTGAGCAATTCCTCTTTTTGGACAATTCGGCCGGCGACAATAATACCCGGCGGTATTTTAAGGATAAAAACTTTTGACTCTTCTTTTTGGAGCAAAAACAACTGTAAAAAAGAATCGCTAATTTGCAAGCCGGCAACAGACACTTTTTCGCTCAGCTTTTCCAAAAAATAAAAGATTTTTTCTAAAAATTTAATCATTACAAAGCTGGTTGTTCGGTTAAAGATTGAAATCCCAGTTGACCGGTGGTTTGATCAACCACCATTATCGCCACCAATTTCCTCTGCCGACTAACAGCCGTGCCCACAGAAGTGATGGTGACAATATAATTATTGTGAGCATCGGTTTGCCGGGAAAGAGAAATTGCCGCCGAATCACTGTCAATAGTTAAATTATAAGGACTGGCTAGAAACTCTTTGTCCCGGGCTAACTTAATAGCCGCGTCATCTATGCCGGCTTTAGCCGCGGCAAAAGCGCGGCTGGAAAGTTTCTCGCCCAAGCCGGAAGTGCTGAAAAAATAATTAACAAAAACAGCGGCCACGGCAAATTCCATAATTAAACCGCTAATTAAAAGAATCACCGGCAAGGCGGTCTGGCCTCTTAATTTCGCCTCCATACGATTAATTATAATAAATTAAAATTTAATTGACTATTACCAATATTATAACAATATAATGAAAAGTTTTATGACCGGCGAAAAATTTCTGGGCTAGCTTTCAGCTTCAAATACCTTCCAATATTGCTGAAGGCAGATTCAGGGGAACTAAAAAGGACTTTCTGCAATTTTTAAGAATTGCTTATAGTTCTAGCGCAGAGTTAGAAACACAGTTAGAAATAGCTAAAAGATTGAGACAAATTAAGGATTTTGATTATTTAAAGGTTGATTCTTTTTTACTTGAGGTAATGAAGCTAATAAAGCTAATGAAGCTAAAAGCTAACGGGGTTGACTTAGTAAAAATTTGTAGATTCGGATACATTTGTAGTTTTGAATCGGTTTGTGACATTTTGGAAAGAATTTGTTATAATTAAGCGGCAACCATTAAAGCTAATTTATAAAAAGTAAAATATGGAGCAAGAAACAATTCTTAAAAAAGTGGCAGAGATTATGAAGAGACATCTTGACGAGGAATACCGAGTATATCTTTTTGGCTCCTGGGCAAAAGGCGACAGTCTTCCGACATCAGATATTGATATCGGCATTCTCGGCGTCGGCCGGGTCCCTTGGGAGACAATGGCGGCAATCAAGGGAGAGATTGAAGCGATTCCCACGCTGCGGTCAATTGATGTGGTTGATCTCCAAGCCGCCGGAGCAAGCTTCAGAGAAAATGTTCTGGCTGACGCGAAACCGATTGTATAAATTTTACTCTAAATAATATGGAAGAGGGCTTAAAATTATTTGAACAATCCCTGGAACGGCTGGAAGAAATTTTAGAAAAAGAAAAAACCATTGCCTACCGGGATGCCGCGATAAAAAGATTTGAATTCACGGTTGAACTTGCTTGGAAAACAATCCAAAAATTTTTGCGGAATCAGGGAATTATGTGCCGTTCGCCCAAAGAATGTTTAAGAGAAGCTTTTAAATTCAAACTCATAGAAGACGATCCTTTATGGCTGAAAATGCTTGATGACAGAAATTTAACCAGCCATACCTATAACGAGGAGCTCGCCGAGGAAATCCATAAGCGGTTGCCGATTTATCTCAATTTGCTAAACGGTCTAAAAGATTCATTGCGTCAAGAAAAAAATAAATTATAATTATAATAATAAACTATTTTTATAATTTTACGAGGCTAAGCCTCATAAATCTTGAACCTCCATAATTTAGTAAAAATTTGTAGATTCGGATACATTTGTAGTTTCGGATCGATAGTTGACTTCTGATTTTTGAGGGTAGTATAATTAACTTATGAAAGAAATAACACCCCGAATTATCATTGATCCGAAAATAAGATTCGGCAAACCCGTGATTAAAGGGACAAGGGTGCCGGTTGATTTAATTTTGAGCAAAATCGCCGGAGGAATGACAATTGAAGAAGTGACGCAAAATTATGATTTAAAAAAAGAAGATATTTTTGCCGCCTTTCACTACGCTGCCCAAATCGTCAAGAAGGAAAGCTTGATATATGTCTAAATTAATTGGCCTGGTTGATGAAGATCTACCGCGTCTAATTGATGGGATTTTAGAAAAATTAAGTTGGAAAGTAAAAGATGTTAGAGATATTGGATTGCGAGGCAAATCCGATGAAGAAATTATAAGTTTTGCTAAAAAGAGCAGGGCTGTTTTATTCTCAGCCGATTGGGGATTTGCCAATATCTTAAAATTTCCTCCCAAAGATTATTTTGGGATTGTTATTTTGAGTTTTCCTAATGAGGTCTCTGATGTATTTTTAGTACGAGAAATTAGACGAACTTTAATGAAAATTCCCAGAAAAGATTTCAAGGGCCGTTTAATTATCCTTGAACCGGGAAAAATCAGAATAAGAAAAGAATGAATCTTACGAAATTCTTACGAAGTTGAACTTCATAAAAACTTAAAATGAGATTGCTTCGCTTTGCTCGGGATGACATTGCGATGAAGAGGAAGAGGAACAACTAATGAAGCTAATAAAGCTAATGAAGCTAAAAGCTAACGGGGTTGACTTAGTAAAAATTTGTAGATTCGGATACATTTGTAGTTTTGAATCGGTTTGTGACATTTTGGAAAGAATTTGTTATAATTAATTTGTTATAATATAAGAAAGCGTTTAAATTACCCAATGCTCAAAAATTTCAATAAAAAGTCTTCTTATTTTTGGATGCTTGGGGCGGGAGTCCTTTTAATAATTTTAGTTTTTTTAGGTTGGCTATTAAAACAATCTTCCCAGCCGACTCAATTGCCGCCGCCGACTCAATTGCCGCCTTTTCCTTTGGAAGCAGTAAAAACCGTTCCCAAGACAGCGGCTTTGGAAGCAATAACCGCGGAAACCGCCCTTGACTTGGCTTTTAAAGAAGCTAAAAGCAATTGGCAAAAAGACGCCGCTCTAGTGGAAATGCGCTCGGGAAGCGACGTGGCTTTGGACGGCCGGAGCTTAAAGTGGGAAGTTGATTTTTATTCGCCAAAGTTAATGAACTCCCCCAAAAAAGAAGGTTACCGGGTGCTGGTGGAAAACGGCAAAGTATTCCAACAGCCAAAAGCGCAATCTATTATCCGAATTGCTTCTTTCCCGGCACCAGCGGCAAAATGGATTTCTTCTCAACAAGCAATTGACAAAGCTTTGGTTGAATTTCGGCAAACCGAGCCGATAATTAAAAATTTAAAATTATTTTCAATGGGCTCAGATTGGTATTGGGCTATAGAATCTAACAAAGGAGCTGTAACCATTAAAGCTAATTTATAATAATATGATAAAAATAAAATTTCAAAAATTTTTGGTTTTTTTTAAAATTTTAAGTTTATTTTTTCTTTCTTTAATTATTATTTACAGTCTTTTTCCAAAAAATGCTCAAGCTCAGAGTTGGTATAACCCAGCTTGGCTTTATCGTAAACCTGTTACCATTAATAACACAGGCAATGCTAATACTCTAACAGATTATCAGGTTTTAGTTACATTGGATACCGCCAGCTTGACTTCTGCTGGCAAAATGCGAACAGACTGCGGTGATATCAGATTTACTGATAGCGATGGAACAACTATCTTAAATTACTGGTTAGAATCTGGTTGCGCCACAGCTTCCACAAAGCTTTGGACAAAAGTTCCTTCAATTCCAGCCTCAAGCAACTATACAATTTATGTTTATTATGGAAATTCTACAGCAACGAGCTTAAGCAATGGCACTAATACTTTCGCTCTTTTTGATGATTTTAGCGGCAGTTTTCCTGGAACATTATGGACAAATAATGTAGGAAGTAATGCTTTTATAGAGACCGGTATGTTAAGAATTAATGCCGCCGCTTTGAATCCTTGTTGGGGAAATACTTACCCCTCACCTGCAGTTAATTCTGTGACGAATTATAATCCAAAGAATTATGCCATAGATGTTAAGGTTAAATCTTCAACTGGTCTGACTGATGATATATGGCCGTTTGGTTGGTGGGTTAGTACAGGCAATGCATACTTAGTACGGTTTTCGCCAAGTACGTCGAGAAGTTGGGATTTAAGTTTAGATAGAGTGGATAATGGGACGCTTTACGGCATTTATGGTTATGATAATCAATACTCACAAGGAGTTTCTTATTTACTTAGTTTAAGAAATATCAATACAACTCTTTACTCAGACGAAAATTATGTAAACAAACTTAGTTATGATAATACTCTAAATACTTTTACAAGTGCTAAAGTTGCATTTTGCGCCTGGGCAAATGGTTCTAATTATGTTTATGAGGATGATGTTCGCGTCCGCAAATACACTTCTCCCGAACCAGCAACAAGTACAGGCACGGAACAAGCGAATAACCCGCCCAATACCCCTACTCTCGTTTCGCCGCCAAATAATACCTGGACAAACTCCCGGCAGTTCTGCGCCACGGTTTCTGACCCTGACGCTGGAAATGTAACTGGTAAATTTGTAATCGGCGGGACTACTTACACTGGCTCCACTGTAACTAGTGGTAGTAATTCCTGTTACACTCACACTGCTGACTTGAACGGTATAACCTGGTATGCCTATGCCACAGATGGAACTTTGAATTCCGGGAATACTGCTACCTGGACCGCAAACATTGACACCACTGCGCCTTCTGCTCCAACCTTAACCTGCACTGTTTATTCCGATAACACTTGGTCTTCATCAACTAGCGCCACAACCTGCTCAATTAATGATACTGCCACTCCTTCACCCCGAACTGCGGTTGCCTACTCCACGAACGGGGGCAGTACTTGGACAGACAATGCCAATGCTCTGAGTTTTAGCTTTACTCCGTCAGAAGGAACCACTAACGTGATTATGAGAATTAGTGATACTGGCGGCGGTCCCACAAATTCAAATACTTACATTATCAAAAAAGATAATACAGCTCCTATTCCTAATCCCCCAACTGTTTCCAGCAGTCCCACTGGCCAAACTACTATTAGCTGGACCTTAAGCACTGGTTCTGATAGCGGTTCAGGATTAAATGCTACACCTTATGGCTTTTCTTCAGTAAGCGGCGGGCCTTATACGTATCAGGCAGGTGCCACCTGGAGCGAGACAGGTTTGACATGCGGTTCTACATACACCCGTTACGGCGTGCTCCGTGATGCGGCGGTTAATCAAACTTCCCAAGGTTTTGTTTCAGCAACCACAGACCCTTGTACTCCCACCGCGCCAACAAGTACTGCTGCTTCGGTAGTTAGTTGTTCTCAAATAAATTTAACTTGGACTGATACTTCAAATAATGAAAGCGGATTTGATATTTATAGAAATTCTTCTTACTTAACAAGTGTGGCGGCAAATACAGTTAGTTATTCAAACACTGGTTTAGCGAGTAGCACCATTTATTCTTATTATGTTGTGGCTTATGCTACTGGTAATGGCCGTACCTATTATTCAGCTAATAGCAACACAGCTTCAGCAACTACACCCGCGTGCAATAACCCGCCCAATACCCCTACTCTCGTTTCGCCGCCAAATAATACCTGGACAAACTCCCGGCAGTTCTGCGCCACGGTTTCTGACCCTGACGCTGGAAGTGTAACTGGTAAATT
>Ga0210017_1001251_pt1 | contig 22109 bp, 13 predicted proteins | sample CryGeyCG2014_020_FD_183966 | JGI IMG/M metagenome (GOLD analysis project Ga0210017, IMG submission 183966) | Groundwater microbial communities from aquifer - Crystal Geyser CG08_land_8/20/14_0.20 (SPAdes) (version 2) | ecosystem: Environmental > Aquatic > Deep subsurface > Groundwater | place... | reverse complement strand
ATTTTATTTTTAATTTATTTAGCTTCAACCATTTTCTCTTCATGGCCCTACGGAAGTTTTTGGGGTTGGCCCCAAATAACTTCGGAAAGTTTGTTCAGCTTATTGGGCTTGGTTTTGTTTTATTTTCTGTTCATTAATATTTTTGAAAAAAAAGAAATTTTTAATGTTTTGTTTTTATTCACTTTATCTGGTTGTTTGGCAATGCTCTATGGTATTTTTCAGCTTTTTGGCAAGTTTTTCATTCCCATTGGTTTTACCAAGAACGTTTATTTTAACACTATTGGCGGAAAGAATAATTTAGGCATTTTTAGCGCTGTTTTACTGCCCTTAAACATTATTTGTTTGTTCGCAGCCAGAAAAACGTATTACCGGATTTTCTTTGTTATAAGCATAGGAATTTGTACTGTTTTGTTATTTTTAATAAATTTCTGGATTGCTTGGTGGCTATTGCTCGCGGCTTCTGTTTTAATTATAGTTTTTGGCTCTTTCAGGAGAGATATTTTTGACAATCGTTGGCTTATTCTGCCAATATTTTTTTTAGCCCTGGCTTTATTGTTTAGTTTCTTTAGATTTCAGATTCCGGGCCTTGGCCAGTCGCCAGCCGAAGTTTTTTTAAAGCAGCAGCCGAGTCTTAGTATTGCCTGGCAGGCCTTGAGAGAGAGCCCTATTTTAGGCACGGGTCCCGGCACTTTTGTTTATAACTTTTCCAAATATAAAGCTCTTAATTTTAATCAGGATGCTTTTTGGAGTTTAAGATTTGAATGGGCAGGTTCTAAGATTTTAACTATTTTGGGAACAAATGGAATTTTAGGGGTCTTGGCATTTTTGACTTTGCTCGGATTTTTTATATTTTATGGATTTAGGTCTTTATTTGCTCGAAACCGAGCCTCGAATAATTCTTGGCTTTTGTCAGCCGGCGTTTTTATCAGTTTTTTGGTTTTAAGTATTGGTTTTTTTCTTTATAGTTCCAATCTTACTCTAGATTTTACCTACTTTTTAATGTTGGGAAGTTTGGTTGCCTTGTTTTCTTCTAAGAAAAAAGAGTTTATCTTAAAACCATCTTCTTGGCTTACCTTAGGGCTGACTTTTGCTTTTACTTTAATTTTTATTTTTGGCTTGGGAATTTTTATTTTCGAAGGTCAGAGATATGTTGCTTCGGTCAGTTATTTGAAAGGTATTGAATTATGGCAGCAAGGGAGAGCCGAGAAGTCCATAGAGCAGTTGGAAAGGGCCGTTAAAATAGCGCCCCAAAATGATTTTTACTGGCGAGAATTGTCCCAACTCTATGTCCAGAATATAAATGAAATAGCCAGAAGCGCAGACTTGTCTCAAGAAGAAGTTATTAAAAAAATTCAGTTTTATATCAACAAGGCTGTAAATTCTGCCAAAATGACTGTTGATAGCAATCATGAAAATGTAGCCAATTGGTCTGTGCAGGGGTTTGTTTATCAGAGTTTAATTGGTGTTGTTGGCGGGACAAAGGATTGGGCAGTTGTTTCTTATGAAAGAGCCGGACAGCTTGAACCAACCAATCCTTATTTTCCAACCCAAACAGGGATTTCTCTTTTGAAAGAAGTTGAGACCCTGCCTCAAGATAGAGAGGGAGAACGGGAAAAGTTGCTTTCAGATGCTCAAGAGAAATTTGAAAAAGCAATTGAATTAAAAGCAGATTATGCTCCAGCTCGTTTTCAAATGGCAATGGTCTATCAAGCCAGAGGCAAGGAGGTAGAAATGATAAATGAGCTGGAGAAAACCAAAGGTCTTGCCCCCGAAGATATTGGCTTGGCTTTCCAACTGGGTTTAATCTATTATCAAAAAGAAGATTTTGAAAGAGCTAAAACAGAACTGGAGAGAACAACGAGTTTAAATCCAAATTATGCCAATGCTCTTTACTTTTTGGGTTTAACTTATGAAAAACTGGACAGAAGAGATGAGGCTATTAGAGTTTTTGAGAGAGTAGTTGTTTTGAATCCTGAGCATCCAATAGCAACAGCGGTCTTGAATAATTTGAAAACCGGGCAGGAACCATTAAAGGGAATAATTGAAGAGCAGCCGCCGCAGGTTCCAATTGAAGAATAGGGGTTGACCCCGCACCATTTGGTTATAATCTGTGTATATTTAAAAAATTTTAAAAGAGAAGTTTGGGGCGTTACCAAATGGTGCGGGGTTGACATTTTTCGAGCAAAAGATTAAAATCTAAATTAATTTATATTTGATACTAAATTCAGAGGTATTTTATTTTTTGAAATATCTCTTTTATCTATTTTGCAAACCATAAAGACAAAAAATTTTTCAAAATCAAAAGTTTTTTTACCATTGCCTTATTTAATTTCTCTGCAGAAAAACAGTTGGGCCTGGTTTCAAAAAGAGGGATTAAAAGAGCTTTTTTCAGAGATTTCTCCAATTAGGGATTATACCGGCAAAGAACTTGAACTTTGGTTTTTAGATTATAAATTAGACGAGCCAAAGTATAAAACAGACCTGGAGGCGAAGGTAAATGATGATTCTTACGAAGCATCTTTGAGGGTTAGGGTAAAATTGGTAAATTTGAAGACCAAGGAGACCAAAGAACAGGAGGTATTTTTGGCTGATTTTCCCCTGATGACAGAAAGAGGAACTTTTGTTGTTAATGGAATTGAAAGGGTGGCAATTTCTCAACTTATTCGTTCCCCAGGTGTTTTCTTTAATATGCAGATCAACCGTGGAAAGAATCGGTTTGGAGCGAAAATTATCCCAAACCGCGGAGCCTGGTTAGAATTTGACACAGACGCCTCAGGTTTTATAGGAGTAAAAATTGACAGAAAAAGAAAAGTTGCCGCCACTGTTCTTTTGAGGGCCCTGGCTGGTTTAGATGATAAAAAAATAAAAGAGACATTTGGAGACGACATTGAAGAGACCTTAAAGCGGGATCCTACCAAAAATCAAGGGGAGGCCTTGGTTGAGATTTACAGAAGATTGCGGCCAGGCGATTTAGTAACTCCGGATACAGCCAGAGAGTTGATAGAAAATATATTTTTTAATTTTTCCAGATATGATTTATTAAGAGTTGGGAGGTGGAGGATGCAACAACGTCTGCCGACGTTGAAATCCCAAATCCCAAATCCCAAATCCCAAATTACTCCAGAGGATAGAACGCTTAAGTCGGAAGATATTGTTGAAGTAATTAGAGAAATCATCCGTCTGAATAATGACCCTGAGGCAAAACCAGATGAGATTGACCATTTAGGCAATAGAAGAGTGAGGACAGTGGCTGAAGTTTTGCAAAACAGGATAAGGATTGGTTTGATGAGGATGGAAAGAAATATTAAAGATAAGATGTCTACCTTAGATATTCAGACTTTAACTCCGGTTGAATTGATTAATCCTCGGCCAGTGATGGCAGTAATAAAAGAATTTTTTACTTCTTCTCAGCTTTGTCAATTTATGGATAACGAGAATCCCTTAGCCGAGCTTGAACATAAAAGGCGTCTTTCGGCTACTGGACCTGGCGGTTTAACCCGGGAAAGAGCAGGATTTGAGGTTAGGGATGTCCAACCATCCCATTACGGAAGGGTTTGTCCAATCCAAACACCTGAAGGTCCAAATATTGGTTTGGTCAATCATTTGGCTTCTTTTGCCAGAGTTAATCCTTACGGATTTTTGGAAACCCCTTATTTTAAAGTAGAAAAAGGCAGAGTTACTTCAAAGGTTCAGTATTTTTCAGCTTTTGAAGAGGAAAAATATAATATTGCTCACGGCGGGGTGTTGATTGACGAGAAAGGAAAAATTATACCGAAAAAATGCGAAGCAAGAATTAAATCCGAGCCAGGTCTGGTTGATCGAGATAAAATAGATTTTATTGATGTTTCAGCTGAACAATGTTTTTCCATTGCCACTTCTCTTATTCCTTTTTTGCAACATGATGATGCCAACAGAGCTTTAATGGGTTCTAATATGCAAAGACAGTCAGTGCCTTTGGTAAAACCGGAGGTGCCTTTGGTTTGTTCCGGTTTAGAAGAAAGAGTGGCTCGGGATTCGGGTCAGGAAATTATAGCAGAGGAAGATGGCAAGGTTGTGGAAGTTGACGCCGAAAAAATAATTGTAGGAGCAAAGGTTTATCCTTTAAAAACCTTTATCAAAACCAACCAATATACCTGTTTTCATCAGAGGCCAGTGGTCATAAAAGGACAGAAAGTAAAAAAAGGAGATGTTTTAGCAGATGGAGGAGGAATTTGCCAGGGAAGATTGGCTCTGGGCAGGAATGTTTTGGTTGCTTTTCTTTCCTGGCGGGGAATGAATTTTGAGGATGCAATTATTGTCTCAGAACGTTTAGTGAAAGAGGACTATTATAGCTCAATTCACATTGAAAGTTTTACCTGTGATGTAAGAGAAACAAAACTTGGGCCGGAGATTACAACCTGTGACATTCCCAATGTTTCGGAGGAAAAATTAAAGGATTTGGATGGGGAAGGAATTATTCGTCTTGGGGCAGAGGTTGGGCCGAACAATATTTTAGTTGGTAAGATTTCACCAAAAGGGGAAACTGGCTTGACAGCCGAGGAACGGCTCTTGCGGGCAATTTTTGGAGAAAAAGCCAGAGACATTAAAGATACTTCTTTATTAATGGAACATGGAAGAAGAGGAAGAGTGGTGGGAGTAAAGGTTTTCTCTCGAGATGAGGGCTATAAATTGGAACCAGGAATTATTAAAAGGATTGAGGTTGAGATTGCAGTAATTCGGAAAATTCAGGCCGGGGATAAGTTGGCTGGTCGTCACGGAAATAAGGGAGTTGTTTCCAGGGTAGTGCCGGAGGAAGAGATGCCTTTTTTGGAGGACGGCACACCAGTAGATATTATTTTGAATCCCTTAGGCGTTTCTTCTCGTATGAACATTGGCCAAATTTTGGAGAGTCATTTGGGGATAGCGGCCAAGAAGCTGGGTTATATTGCCATTTCGCCTGCTATGGCCGGGGCTACAGAAAAAGACATTAAAGAAGAGCTTAAAAAAGCCGGCTTGTCAGAGGATGGAAAGGTAAATTTATACGATGGTAGAACCGGACTTCCTTTTTCAGAGAAAATTACAGTCGGCTGTATTTATATGATGAAGCTTGTTCATATGGTTGAAGACAAAATTCATATGCGGGCAATTGGACCTTACTCTTTAATCACCCAGCAGCCATTAGGAGGAAGGGCGCAGTTTGGCGGCCAGAGGTTTGGAGAGATGGAGGTTTGGGCGTTAGAAGGCTATGGTGCTGCTTATACTTTACAGGAAATGTTAACCATTAAGTCCGATGATGTCTTAGGAAGAGCAGCTGCCTACGAGGCAGTCTTAAAAGGTGAACCAATTAAAACCCCTAATTTGCCAGCTTCATTTAATTTATTAGTGGCAGAGCTTAAGTCATTAGGTTTAAACGTGGAGGTAAAAGAAAAAGGAAAAGAAAGTAAATAATTTTCAATTTACAATTTTCAATTTTCATTGAATGTTACAATTTTCAATTTTCAAACCGTTTGGAAATTAAGTCATTGAAAATTTATTAAAAATTAAAAATTAGAAATTAAAAATTACACTATGCGTGTTACTGACCTACAAGCGATAAGAATTAAAATTGCCTCGCCAGAGGATATTTTGAGTTGGTCCCACGGAGAAGTGACAAAACCAGAAACTATTAATTACCGGACTCAAAAAGCAGAGAAAGACGGCCTGTTTTGTGAGAAAATTTTTGGACCAGAGAAGGACTACGAGTGTTATTGCGGAAAATACAGAAGGATTCGCTATAAAGGCGTGGTTTGTGATAGGTGCGGCGTTGAAGTAACTAAATCCTCGGTACGTCGGGAAAGAATGGGCCATATTAAATTGGCTTGTCCTGTTTCCCATATTTGGTTTTTAAGAGGAGTTCCCTCTAGAATAGGTATGGTTTTGGATTTGCCGATGATCCGATTGGAAAAGGTAATTTATTTCGCCGCCTATATTGTAATCTCGGTAAATGAGGAAGCGAAAAAGAAAATCTTGGCTCAGGTTGAGAAAGAGTATAAACAGAAAATTAAAAATTTAAAGTTAAAAGAAGAGTTAAAGGTGGCTAAAGATAGAGTGAGAGAGGAAATTTTAGGGATTAAGCCGTTAAAAGTGCTTTCGGAAGTTGAGTATTATGATTATTCTTTAAAATACGGAGAGATTTTTGAGGCTGGGACCGGAGCCGAAACCGTTAGAAAGCTTTTTGAAAAAGTTGATTTGAAAAAAGAAATTGAAAAGTTAAAAAAAGAAAAAGAAGAAGCAATAGGTATTTCCCGGAGGAAAATTTTAAACCGGCTAAGATTTTTACAAGGGTTATTCCGAGCCGGGATTAGACCCGAGTGGCTCTTTTTGACTGTTATCCCAATATTGCCTCCGGACCTGCGTCCAATGGTCCAATTAGACGGTGGCAGATATGCTTCTTCTGATTTGAACGATTTGTATAGAAGAGTAATCAATAGAAACAATCGTTTAAAGTATTTGCTGGAGATTTCAGCTCCTGAAGTTATTGTCAGAAATGAAAAGAGAATGCTGCAGGAAGCAGTAGATGCTTTAATTGATAATGGAATGAGAAAAGGGATTTTGACTACCGCCACTACCGGGGGAAAGAGATTATTAAAGTCCTTGGCAGATATACTTAAAGGAAAGCAGGGAAGGTTTCGTCAGAACCTTTTGGGGAAAAGAGTTGATTATTCTGGCCGGTCGGTAATTGTGGTCGGTCCTGACTTAAAGCTTCATCAGTGCGGATTGCCGAAGAAAATGGCTTTGGAGCTATTTAAACCATTTGTTATCCAAAAAATTTTAGAAAGAGAACTTGCCTACAATGTTCGAGGAGCTTCAAGATTAATTGAGCAGGAAACAGATGATGTTTGGGCTATTTTGGAAGGGGTGGTTAAAGACAAGCTGGTTTTGCTAAATAGAGCTCCAACCCTTCATCGTTTAGGAATCCAGGCCTTCCAGCCGGTTTTAATTGAAGGAGAGGCAATCGAAGTTCATCCTATGGTTTGTAAGGCCTTTAACGCTGATTTTGATGGTGATCAGATGGCTGTTCATGTTCCTTTGAGCGCGGAGGCACAGAAAGAAGCAAGAGAGCTCATGCTTTCTTCCCTTAATTTGTTGAAACCAGCTACCGGAATGCCGGTGATTTCTCCTACTCAGGATATTACCCTTGGTTGTTATTGGTTGACCAAATTAAGAGAGGGAGCAAAGGGAGAAGGTAAGGTTTTCTCTAGTTCAGAGGAGGCGATTATGGCTCAGGAATTTGGAGATGTGGACTTAAAAGCAAAAATAAAAGTAAGAGTAGATAAGGAACCGAGTTCCTTAAAAAGGAACTCGGTTCCTTTGAAAGAAACCTCGGTGGGCAGGATTTTATTTAACGAGACCCTGCCGAAGAATGAGCCTTTTGTAAATGAGGTTGTGAATTCAAAGAAATTGGAAAAAATAGTTGGTGGGCTTATTAAAGAATATGACAGAGGAATTGTTGAAGAGGCCTTAGACAGAATTAAAAATTTAGGTTTTGAAGCAGCTACTATTTCTGGGGTAAGTTGGGGGATGGATGACTTGATCGTGCCACCCGAAAAAGAAGGTATTATGGCTGAGGCCGAAAAAGAAATTGAACAATTGGATAATCATTTTAAGAAGGGCTTGCTTTCTAAAGAAGAAAAAAGCAATAAAATAATTGAGGTTTGGACAAAAGTAAAGTCCGAAATTGAAAAATTAGTGCCCAAGACCTTGCCAGAAGATGGGTCGGTTTCCATTATTGTGAATTCTGGAGCCAGAGGTTCTTGGACCCAGCCCGTTCAGATGACAGGAATGAAAGGGTTGGTTATTAACCCAGCCGGCAAAATTATTGAGTTGCCGGTCAAAAGCTCTTTTAAAGAGGGTTTTGATGTTTTGGAATACTTTATTTCAACCCATGGAGCAAGAAAAGGAACTGCTGATACAGCCCTAAGAACTTCTACTGCTGGTTATTTAACCAGACGTCTGGTTGATGTTGCTCACGAAGTGGTGGTTTCAGAAGAAGATTGCGGGGACGAAGAGGGTTTTGAAATGTTAAGAGCTGAGTCAGATGAATTGGGCCAGGATTTTAGTTATAAAATAGTGGGGAGAATAGCCCTAGAGGATGTTAAAGTGCCACTTACAGAATCTGAGGTTTCGCGTCAGTTTAGCGCTTCTGAGAAAAGCATAGAACGCGAAACAGGCGCGAAACAGAACGCAAAACAAGACGCGAAAAAACAGATGAAGAAAGTTTCGCGTAGGTTTCGCGTCATTGTTAAGAAAGGCGAAATAATTGATTGGAAAAAGGCCTGTCAAATAATAAATGAGGGTATAGAAAAAATTAAGGTGCGTTCACCAATAAATTGTAAGTCAATCAGAGGGGTTTGTCAGAAGTGTTATGGTTGGGATTTTGGTCGGAACGAGCTGGTAAAGCAAGGAGAGGCAGTTGGGATTGTGGCAGCTCAGGCAATTGGAGAACCGGGGACACAGTTGACTCTGAGGACGTTTCATACCGGAGGGGTTGCCGGCGGCGGAGACATTACTTTTGGTTTGCCGCGTGTCCAGGAGATTTTTGAGGCGAGAATGCCGGGCGGTAAGGCAGAAATTTCCAAGGTTGATGGAGAAGTAAAGGACATAACTCCAGAAAAGGTAATAAGAATAAAAGTTAAGGGTCAAAAGGAGGAAATTGTTGAATATAAAATTCCGGCCAAAACAGCAATTTATGTCAAAAAAGGACAGAATATTAAAAAGGGACAGCAGCTTTGCGAAGGGAATTTGGATTTAAAAGAAATATTCAAAACAAGAGGCAAAGAAGAGTCCCAGAGATATATTGTCAGGGAAATTCAGAGGATTTATGTTTCTCAAGGAGCAATTATTCACGACAAGCATATTGAAGTAGTAATTCGTCAAATGTTTTCCCGGGTCAGAATTAAAGACCCTGGGGACAGCGATTTTACAGTTGGAGGGGTTATCGAAAGAGCTGAATTTATTGAAAGAAATAATAAACTAAGAAAAGAGAAAAAAAATCAAGCCAAGTCAATTCCTATTTTGTTGGGAATTTCCAGGGTTTCCCTTACTACTGATTCTTTCTTGTCAGCTGCTTCTTTTCAAGAGACCTCCAGGATTTTAATCAGAGCTTGTTTAGAGGGTAAAGAGGATAAATTGAGAGGACTAAAAGAGAACGTGATTATTGGGAAGTTAATTCCAGCTGGCACGGGTTTTAGAAAATAATTTGAAATGGTATAATACAGATAGAATATGTCCAAGAAGAAAAAGCGAAAATTTAAGAGGTTTTACGAAGAGAGAAAGAAGAGGTTTGCTTTACCCCAGGAGATAAAGCAGATGATTTTTGGGGTAGTTTTAATTTTGCTGGCCGTGCTTATTGGATTAAGTTTTTTTGATAAAGCCGGAAAAGGCGGTAAGTATTTTATGGAGGGCTCTATCTTTTTGCTTGGCAAGACGGTCTTTTTAATCCCTTTAATTTTTATTTTAGGGGGAATAATCCTTTTGACTTTTAGAAAAGAAAGGGATTTTTTTAAAAAAGAAGCAAGGGTTTCTTGGCCAGTGATATTGGCTGTTTTTCTCTCAATTTTAGGAGTGACTGGAATTTTGGGCATTTTTAGTCCGGAACTTAGAAGAGGAGGGTGGCTGGGTTTTCTTATAAGCTGGCCGCTTTTGAAGTTTTTGGGATTTTGGGCAACTCAGATTATATTTATAGGTTTAATTATTATAAGCGTTTTAATTTTCTGGTATTTTTTAGGCAAGTTTCGCCAGAAAGAAACCCCGCTGAAAGCGGGACTAAAAGAGGGGCAGATTCCTTCTATAGAGGACAAGACAGGAGAGGACAAGCCGTCTATTATTAAAAGAATCTTTAGTCCTAAATTTAAAGTAGAAGAAGTTCCGGGCTTGGAAAAAACAAAAGGAACCGAGTTCCTTCAAAAAAAGGAACTCGGTTCCTTAAAAATGACTGGGCCCAAAATTTTTTCTTATCAACCGCCCTCTCTTAAATTACTGGAAGCGGATCAAGATGTTCCTACGAGCGGAGACACAAAAATAAATTCAGCTATTATTGGGAAGACCTTGCAGAACTTTGGGGTTAAAGTGGCGATGTCTGAGATAAATATCGGGCCTACTGTTACCCAGTATACTTTTAAACCAGCTGAAGGAGTAAAATTGTCTAAAATAACAACTCTTTCTAATGATTTGTCTTTGGCTTTAGCCAGTCATCCAATTAGAATTGAGGCGCCAATACCTGGTAGGTCTTTGGTAGGGATTGAGGTTCCGAACAAAGGAAGGGCTCAGGTACGTCTGAGGAATTTAATTGAGAATCCTATTTTTCAAAAATCCTTGGCAGACCTAATGATTGTTTTGGGAAGGGATGTTTCCGGCTTTCCGATTTACGCTGACCTGGCAAAAATGCCTCATCTTTTGGTAGCCGGGAGTACTGGCACTGGCAAAACCATTTTTTTGAATTCTTTAATTTTAAGCTTGCTTTATCAGCCCAGTAATTCTTTTAAAAGCGCCAGTCCTGAGACATTGAGGTTTATTTTGGTTGACCCAAAAAGAGTTGAATTCCCGGTTTATAATAAAATTCCTCACTTGCTTTGTCCTGTGATTTATACGGCTTCCCAAACAATTTCGGTTTTAAAGTGGTTAACAGGTGAGATGGAGCGAAGATTTGATTTATTAGCAGAGTCCAAAGCCAGAGATATTGGTTCATTCAACGAAAAGGCCTTATTAAACGGCACAGCATTTTTACCATTTATAATTCTAATTATTGATGAATTAGCCGACTTAATGGCAGCCAAAGGCAGAGAGATTGAAGCCGGGATTGTTCGCTTAGCCCAGATGGCAAGGGCAGTTGGTATTCATTTGGTGGTAGCTACCCAAAGGCCATCTGTTGAGGTAATTACCGGTTTGATTAAAGCCAATATAACTTCTAGGGTTACTTTTCAGGTTGCCTCGCAGGTTGATTCCAGAACCGTTTTGGATACAGCCGGAGCGGAAAAGCTTTTAGGGGCTGGTGATATGCTTTATGTTTCAGCTCAAGTGCCAAAACCAAAAAGAATTCAAGGTTCCTATGTTTCAGAAAAAGAAGTTAGGAGAGTGGTTAAAGACGTGGAGATAAGAACTGCTGATAGAGAAACGCAGGCAGGGTTCGAAGAGGATCTGGTAAATGTTTTAGAACAGGACAATTTTGGCAGACGGCAAACCGAAAGTTTTTATGGAAAAGAAGAAGAGCCATTGTACGGAGAAGCAAAGAAAATGGTAATTGAGGCCGGCCGGGCGTCTTCTTCTTTGCTTCAACGAAGGTTGAGAATAGGTTATGCCCGGGCAGCCCGTCTTATTGATATGTTGGAAGAAAAAGGAGTTGTTGGTCCGGCAGACGGAGCTAAACCCAGGGACATTTATAGCGACCAAGGGTCAATAAAGACCGAAACAATGCAGCAAATAGATGGAAGAGATGATTTGGAGAATAAAGATGGCTGGGAAAAAATTTAGCTTGGTAAGAGGTCGGGCCTCTTTTAAACTTAATTAAAAATAAAAATATGAAAAAAGAAGAAGAAAAATTAGTAAGAAAAAACTTAGAGGAAGCAGTGGCAGAGATTAAACAACGTTTTGGCGAAGGAGCGATTATGAAGCTTAAAGACGCCAAACCAGTTGATATTGACAGTATCTCTACGAGTTGTATCTCTTTAGATTTGGCTTTAGGCGTTGGCGGCATTCCGAGAGGAAGAATAGTTGAGATTTATGGTCCAGAGTCCGGCGGTAAGACCACGGTTGCCTTGCATATTTGCGCTGAAGTTCAAAAAAAAGACGGAGTTGCCGCTTTTATTGATGTAGAGCATGCCTTAGATCCGGACTATGCCAAGAAAATTGGGGTGAAGATTGATGATCTTTTAATTTCCCAGCCGGACTCAGGAGAGGAAGCCCTCCAAATCGTGGAAACTCTGGTCAGATCAGGAGAGGTTGATGCTATTGTTATTGATTCGGTAGCAGCCTTGGCTCCAAAGGCCGAGATTGCCGGTGAAATGGGCGAATTTCAAATAGGTCTTCAAGCCCGTTTAATGTCCAGCGCCCTTAGAAAACTTTCGGCAATTGTCGCTAAAACCAAAACATCAGTTATATTTTTAAATCAGACAAGAATGAAAATCGGCGTTTATGGGAATCCAGAAACAACTCCCGGAGGCATGGCTTTAAAGTTTTATTCTTCGGTAAGAGTGGAGTTAAGAAGAGCAGCTAAAATAGTAAAAGGAGAGGAAATTATCGGAAATAGGGTTAAGGCAAAAATTGTCAAGAACAAAGTTGCCCCGCCATTTAAAACCGCTGAATTTGATATTTATTACAACGAGGGCATATCTTATTTGGCAGATCTTGTCAATGCTGGTTTGAAAAATGGAGTTATAACAAGAACTGGCAGTTGGTATCAGTATAAAGAAACAAAATTAGGTCAAGGAATGGAAGGAGCGAAAATATTTTTAAAAGAGAACCCGAACATAGTTAAAGAAATAAAAAAAGCCGTTATGGAACAGGTATAAATTGTAGGGGCGAGGTCTCCTCGCCCTTGGGGCGGGACAACCCCGCCCCTAGATTATTTATTTGTCGTAGATAGAAGTCCGAAGTGTCTGGCTTTTTTTATTTCTTTGGCTATTTGTCGTTGGTGTTTGGCGCAGAGGCCGGTTTTTTTTCTTGACCTGATTTTAGCCGAACCAGAGATAAACCGTTTGAGGAACTCGGTGTTTTTAAAATCAATTTCTTTTATATTTCTTTGGCAAAAGTAGCAATCCATAAATAAAAAATTATTCTAATTATTCTAATTTCTAATTATTCTAAATCCCGATTTCATCGAGGACTCTCGACAAAGTCGGAGCAAATCCTAAATCCCAATGACCAATGACCAAAATATTTTAGACATTAGACATTTAGGAATTGGGATTTATTTAGGTCAATTAGGTCAATTAGAATAATTAGGTCAATTCTTAAAAAGGTATATCTTTCACATTAATCTCTTCTTGTTGCTCACCGGAAAGGTTTGGGCCAGGGTTGGTCGGCGGATGATTTTCTTCAATAACCGGAATATCATCTTCTTGGGTTGATACGTTTTCTTTTAACGGGGGTTGTTTGGTTTCTTGATAATTGCTTCTGGGACCTAATTGCATACTTTCGGCAACGACCTCTGTTTTATATTTTTTATTTCCATTGGCATCCTGCCAGGACCTTGTTTCCATTCTTCCTTCAATTAAAACCAGGCTTCCTTTTCTTAGATACTGAGAGGCGATTTCAGCTAACTTTCTCCATAAAACAATATTATGGAATTCAGTTTTCTCTTGTTTTTGGTTTGTTTCTCGGTTAGTCCATACCCGGTTCGTAGCTAATCCAAAATTACAAACAGTTTGGCCCGAAGGGGTTGTCCTCGCTTCCGGGTCTTTGGTTAAACGACCCACTAAAATAACTTTATTTAAATTCATCCCGTTAGAAATTTTATGAACCCATTAGATTTACCAAAAATCTTAGTAATTTCTAACGGGATTCACGTAATATTTCTTCAATTTTTTTGTCAATTTCTTTTAGTTCGGCCTTTCTGTCCTTTGGCCGGCGAGCCAAAGGTTTGTTTTGTTCAATTGTTTTTTTGATTGGCATTTCCTTAAGGACTTTTTTTGTTGAAATTATATGACGAAGAATCCGATTTTCAGCTTTTAGTTTTTCAGCGAAATTTTTTAACTTTTCGGGATTCAAAGAAAAATCCAAACTGCCTAAAAAACCTTCTCTTTTTTTGTTTATAGGATAGCCGAGTTTTCTTTTCTCAAATCCTCTTGTTTTAGTTAAAACACCGTTATCTTCTTGAATAAAGTTTTTTATTCTCTCTGTAATTTCTTTTAAATCTTTTTCTGTTAAATCAGATGGAATAAGATAAGTTAATTCGTAATTTTTCATGATTATAGAGTAGGAGAAGGGCATTCTTCCTCTACTATATTATCGGTTCGCTCGGTTAAAATGAAAGCAAGCTTTCATTTTTTCCTCGCTGCCGATAATTAGAAACTTAGTTTCTTAGTTTGTATTAAATTATGACATAGAAGTATTTTTTATGGTATAATAATTTTATATGAAAGTCAACCCCGTTAGAAATAATAATAACAATAATAATAACCCAAAGAATAATGGGGGAATTTCTAACGGGGTCAATCCATCTATTTTTAAATCTCGCGATATCAGAGGAATTTACCCCATTGACTTAAATGAAAAAGTTGCTTACAAAATTGGACAGGCCTTTATTGAATATACAGGAGCGAAAAATATAGTAGTAGGCCGGGATATGCGTCTTTCTTCGCCCGCGATTTTTGAAGCAATAACTCAGGGCATTATAACTCAAGGCGCTGATGTTTATAATATTGGTCAAGTTCCAACCGAGGGTCTATATTTTGCTGTTGGTCATTATGGTTATGATGCAGGGATTATGATAACATCCTCGCATAACCCGAAAGAATATAACGGCTTTAAATTAGTTAAGAGAATTGCTGAAGGAATTGATATGATTCGGGGAAAAGATATGATTCAAATAATTGAACGAGGCGATTTTTCAAGGGCCGAGAAAACAGGGAGGACTAGAGAATTAGATATCTGGGAAGATTTTTTGGAGCATATTTTTACTTTTATTGTTTTCAAAAAAATAAAACCATTTAAGGTAGTAATTGATGCCGGTAATGGTATGGCAGGAAAAGTTATCCCTTTAATCGCTTCAAAATTACCCCTTGAAATAATTCCTCTGAATTTTGAATTAGATGGAAATTTTCCGGCCCATCCTTCAAACCCCTTACTTGAGGGAGTAACTGATCAAATAAGCAAAGAAGTGAGAAAAAGAAAAGCGGATTTCGGATTTATTTTTGACGGCGACGCTGACAGAATTTATTTAATAGACGAATTGGGTAATTTTATTAGAGGAGATACCACTCTTTTGCTTTTGGCAAAATATTTATTAAAGAAATATCCCGGCAAGGGAATCGCCCATAATTTAATTTGTTCTAAGGCCGTTCCTGAATTTATTAAAAAATGGGGAGGAAAACCTATTCGGACTGCTGTTGGCGTAGTTGAGGTGAGAGAAGGGATGTTAAAGAACGACGGAATAATGGGAGGAGAATTGTCAGGGCACTATCTTTTTAGAGATAATTTTTATCTTGATTCTGGTTTTGTTGTTTTTTTGATTTTATTAGAAATAATTTCAGAATCAGGAAAGAAAGTTTCTAAGATTACTAAAGAATTATCGCCTTATGCCAAATCAGCTGAAATTAATTTTGAAGTCAAAAATAAGGAAACAATATTAAAAAAAATCAGAGAACAGTTCTCTGACGGTAAACAGGATTATTTAGACGGCGTTACAGTAGAATATAATGACTGGTGGTTCAATGTTCGTCCTTCTCAAACCGAGCCCCTTTTACGTCTCACTATTGAAGCTGAGACCTCAAAATTACTCAAACAAAAACAAAAGGAGCTTAGCTCCTTGATTTTAATCCCGTGTTAAACCAGGCCCATTTTTTGGCGGATATCATGCATTGTGCTTTCAGCAATTGCTTTGGCCCTCTTGACTCCTAATTTTAAAGTTTCTTGAATATAAACTTCTCTTGATAGAAGTTCTTTTCTTTTTCTACGAAGAGGTTCCAAAGAATCTATTAGAAGCTGAGCCAAAGATTTTTTGAATTGGAGATAGCCCTTGCCTTTGAAATCTTTTTCTAATTCTTTGATTGATTTTTCCGAAAACAAACTATAAATTGTTAAAAGATTTGAGATGCCTGGTTTTCTTTTTAAGTTGTATTTTATTTGTTTTCCAGTATCTGTAACAGCTGACATTACTTTTCTTTTGATTTCTTCAGGTTCTTCAAAAAGGGAAATATAGCTTTGAGGACCCAGGGATTTTGACATTTTTTGCTTTGGGTTATTCAAAGACATAATTTTTGCTCCCATTTTTGCAAGCACAGCTTTTGGTTCAACAAAGGTTTTGCCAAATCTTTGATTGAATTTTCTAGCAATTGTCCTGGCAAGCTCAATATGCTGGACTTGATCTTTGCCAACTGGCACTCCTTCTGTTTTGTAAAGCAAAATGTCAGCTGCCTGCAAGATGGGATAAATTAAAAGGCCAGCATTAATATTTTTTTTGAATTGGCTGGATTTTTCTTTGTATTGGGTCATTCTTTCCAGATCCCCAATCGGGCAGACAGTAGCCAAGAACCAGCAAAGTTCAATCTGTTCTTTAATATCTGATTGGAGAAAGAAAATGCTTTTTTGAGGATCAATGCCAGCTGCTAAATGACAGATTGCTGCTTCCAAAATGTTTCTTCTAAGGTCTTCTGGTTTGTAGGGGATAGTTAAAGAGTGTAAATCAGCAATAAAAAAGATGCACTCATTGTTTTTTTGGAGTTCTGTCCATTGCTTGATAGCCCCCAAGTAATTTCCGATATGAATTTGGCCTGTCGGCTGAATACCGGATAGAATTTTCATAATTAAACTTCAATTACCACTGGCAGAATAATCGGCCTTCTTTCTGTTTTAGAGAAAAGGAATTGGCCAAGCTTGTTTCTGATTTCGTCTTTAACATAAGCCCAGTTAACTGCTTGGCCGCTTCCTGTGGCCTTATTTACAATATTGATTACTTTTTTTCTTGTCTGGCTAAGTAGTTCTTTTGACTCTCTTAAATATATGAATCCTCTTGATATTATATCAGGTGAACCCCTTACTTGACCAGTGGTTCTATCCACAACTGCCACTATAACAAACATTCCATCCTTTGCCAGCATTTGGCGGTCTCTTAAAACAACTTCTCCAACGTCTCCGACGCCCAAGCCGTCAACAAAAACATAATTTGTCGGAACTTTTTCTTTAAGTATTTTAACGTTGTTTTCGAAAACTTGAATGATTGAGCCATTATCAGGAATAAACACCCTGTCTTTTGGGAATCCTGTGTTATAAGCTATTTTGGCGGCTTCTTTTAGTATAAAATGGTTGGCGTAAACCGGAACAAAATAAGTTGGCTTGATCTGCCTTAAAATTTCTTTTATGTCAAATATGTTGCTGTGTCCGGAAATATGCACATCCATTATTTCACTGTGAAAGACATTATCGGAAAGTCGATAAATATTATCTTTGAGTCGCTGAACCGTTCTTTCATTTCCAGGGATTATTGATGAGGAAAAAATAACGGTGTCCTTTTTTTTAAGAATTATAAAGCGATGATTTCCGGTGACAATTCTTGAAAGGACAGACATTTCTTCGCCTTGGGCCCCGGTGCATATTATAACAACTTTATCTTCGGGATAATTATTAATTTTATCTATCGGGATTATAGTTCCTTTTGCTGGTTTGATATATCCTAATTTTTTTGCTATTTCCACGTTTAATTTCATAGAAAATCCGTCAAGTGTCACCTTTTTTCCGATTCTCGAAGCATACTCCAAAATTTGTTTTATTCTTTGCAGTTGCGATGAAAAGGTAGCGATAATTGTTCTCCCGGGAGCGGAACTTATTAGCTTATAAAGATTATTAAGCATTTGTTTTTCTGTTACAGGTTTTTCAAAATTAATAGCGCCTAAGCTTTCCAGCATTAAAATGGTAGGTTTTTTTAATTTTGCCAGATGTGTGTATTTTATTACGTCTCTTCCCTCGGGTCCGTGTTCAATCATCCAATCGCCCGGATGAATGATTGTTGCGACCGACGTTTCTATTATTGTACCAACGGCATCCATGATTGCGTGGTCTACTTGGAAGAAAGATATAACGAAAGAGCCAAGCCGGATTTTTTCTTGGATATTATTAATATAAATAGTTTTAAGCATTTTTGAACTTCCTTTGCTAAAATCTTCTTGGCGATGTTTGATCATTTCTATGGTTAGAGGCCTTCCTATAATAGGCGGGTTTCCAAGTTTTTTTAATAATATGGAAGCGGCTCCAGTATGGTCTAAATGTCCGTGGGAAAAGATAACGGCTTGGATATTTCTTTCTTTACCTCTTAAATATTCAATATTGGGAATTACATAGTCAATGCCAGGCATATCTTCTTCGGGGAATTGCAGGCCCATATCTAAGATGACAATATCTTTTTCTCGCGAAGCGGACGACCCATCGTCATATTCAAAAACAGTCATATTTCTTCCGACTTCTTCGCATCCTCCCAAGGGAATTATTCGTAGATTTTGTTGTTTTTTCATAATTTTGTGCGGGTAGGAGGATTTGCACCTCCATAGGATTGCTCCTGCTAGGTCCTGAACCTAGTGCGTCTTCTGTTCCGCCATACCCGCTTGACCCTTCAAAAAATCTAAATTTTTTGGCATTGTTTTTCTGGGTTTTTCAAATCGGAGTTTGGGGACTTTTTTGTAATTTTTATTTTTTATCCAGCCGGCTTGTCCTGAGCCTGGTCGAAGGATATAAAAATAGCAGGCACCTTGCATTCTTTGAATGGGCTTATAATCATTTTTTACTTCTTTTGCCATCCAATTCGCCATTTTCAAATCTTTTTTTGATGGATTAATAGTTATATGGCCGTAGTCAGGCAATATAACAACAATATCATTCTTTTTGGCTTTTACGGCATAAACATCTTTAATAATATCTTTCTCTCTTTTTTGCATCAAATAAATTGCTTGACCTTCAAGAACAATATATAGTTCTCCGTATTTTCCAACATGTTCATGACCTTTTGTTTTAACAAACTCTTTGCCTAACATTCTGGAAGGGATAATAGTAATATCATATCTTAAGCCATTTTTTTCTTTTAAACCCCTATACATATAGTATAGCTCTAAATTAGGAGCTTTTTTTGCCCATTTTTTGTTGTAAAGAACATCCTTCATTTCATTCAAATAACGAACGTTAGGTTTTAAATTTTTTAAATTTTGATTTGTCATTTTGATTTTTACATTTTAATTTTTGATTTTTTACTTCCAGGCCCGTTTGGTTTTAATATACCAATTTTCAATGTTTATAAAGCGTTTTGAGGGTTCAATAATTTTGCCTGCTTCAACCCCTTTTATTTCTTTTGAAAGCAAATAAATATAATCCGGGCTATATAAAAATACTACCGGAGCATCTTCAATTAAGATATTTTGGAAAGAAATCAATTTTTCGGTTCGGTTCTCGGCGTTTGAAGATTTTCTGATTTCTTCCAATAAATCATCTGCTTTTTTGTTGTCATAAAGAGAGAAGTTTAATCCCGGGTCTTTTTTCTGGGAAGAATGCCAAAAAGGGAAAGGGTCGGGAATAGCCCCTAAGACCTCTCCGAATAATAATATTTCATAATTTCTTGTTTTAATAAAGTCCTGTTCAAGCTGAGAAAGAGGATATTTTTCAATCTTAACTTCTACTCCCAAGGTTTTCCATTGTTCTTTTAAAAGTTCTGCCATTTTTACCATCTGCGGTTGGTCTACGGTTACCAAAGAAAAACTTAAGGGTAAAATTTCTTCCGGTTCTCCGAAACATATTTCATTTAGTTTCTCTCTGGTGTTTTTACCTACTGTTCCAGTGGTTTCTATATTATATTTTTTTTGGAACTTAAGGACTGCTGCTTTTGTTTTTGGGCCAAAATATCCGGTTACTTCTCCTTCTAAACATTTTTGAAGTTCTGTCACTTCTTTTCCTTTAGAGCCCGAAGAAAGAAGGCCTTGGAATTCAAAAGCAGGTTTCTTTTTAATAATTTTTTCTCTCAACCTTTCACCTTTGTCAGAAAGGTGAAGGGTAAATCCGACTTCTTCTAAAATTTGTTTGGCTTTTTGTAGATTAAATTCGTAAATTTTAGACGGTGATTCAAATCCATAAATTTCCGGTAAAACAGGAGAAAGGACAACTTTTTGGCCGAATTCTTCTTTATCGGTCCCATAATTCAAAGCCAGCCGAACTTCTTTATAAGATAGGGCTTTTGATTTTTCTTGATTGAAAAACAGAGCGAAATATCTTGGAAAAGAAAATAGATAATTTTGCCAATTCTCGTTTAGTTCTATTAAAGAACTTAAACTCAGTCCTTTAATTTTTTCTCGTTGAACTTCTTTGATTAATTCTTCTTCATTATTAAAAAACAAAACCTTGATTTCAGAAATATAAGGGGCTTTTCCAAAATAATAAGGATTTCTGTTCAGAATCAAAGATATTATTTGACCATCTTTCTTTCTTTCAACCTTTTTTACTTTATAGGGTCCGGAACCAACAGGTTCAAGGTTATAAGGTTCCAAGGGGAAGTTTTCCGGCAGGATATTTTGCCAGATATGTTGCGGTAAAATTTTGATAGTAGCATTTTCTAAAAAGGCGCTGTAGGGTTTTTTTAATTTAAACTTAATTGTCAAATCATCAATTTTTTCAATCTCCACTCCTATCCAGTTTGCCCGATAAGGACTTTTTAAATCCGTTTGGATTGTTTTTATAGTGAAGATTATGTCATCAGCCGTGAGTGGAGTATTATCCTGCCAGAGTAGATTTTCCTTGAGATAAAAAGTGTAGGCCTTTCCGTCTTCTTCAATAGTATAGTTGTTAACTAAATCAGGAACTATTTGAAGATTTTTATCATATTTCATTAAGCCGGAGAAAACAAGCTGGGTCAGATCTCGGTCAACATCAGAATTGGCATAGACAGGATTAATAAATCTTGGTTGGCCAACCAAGCCCTCAATATAGGTTCCTCCTTTGGCTGGCGCTATTTCAGTGTTTTTGAAGTAAAAATTGGTTAAAAGAAAAACAAAAGAAACAAGGGTTAAAACAAAAAACCCGAGAAAGGCAATTTTTTCTTTTTTAGTTAGAACTTTTAAAAATTGTCCCCACTGTGATTTGGTGGGCCACTTTTTTATTCTAAACATTAAATAACAAGATTGGCTAAGGCTAAGACAATAAAAAGGACTCCGCAAATAATGGTGGCCCAGAAGATTTTTTTCTGCAGTCCCCGCCGGGTAGCGTAAAAGCCGCCGCCTTCGCCTCCAAAAGCCGAACCCAAAGCAGTTCCTCTTTGCTGAAGAAGGATGAAAACAATTAAGAGAACAGCTACTACAATTTGAGCAATTAATAGTATATTATACATGTTTTTTCTTAGGATTGTATAAACCGAAAAATAAATTGAGGGCCCAGATTATAAGGGTTGTCCAAAAAAGAGGTAGGAAACCAACGATTTCCAGATTTTCTGGAAAAAAGATTTCTATTAGCCAGACCAAAGCCATATTTATGAGCAGGGTAAAAAGACCCAAGGTTAAAATTCTGATTGGCAAAGAAATCGCTTTTAAAATTGGTTTTAGAAAAAAATTAATAATACCAAGCGCTCCGCCGATGAGCAAGAGCATTTTATAATCGCCCCTAAATTCCACGCCCGGCACAAATCTTGAAGCCAAAAAAAGTCCTAAAATTCCAGAAATAATGTGAAAAAGCAATTTAGTCATCATATTTACAATATATCATCAATTAAAGTTTTCCACAAGGAGTAGTTTGTAATAGTTTTAAGTTTTGGTAAAATAAATAATAAATCTAAGAAAAATCTTATGAAAACTAAAATATCCTCATCAATCTTAATAATAGCCGTTTCAGCTATTTTGGTTTTTTGTTTAACTAACCAGGTCTTGGCTCAAGACATAGAGGGAATAGAATTGCCATCTCTTCCAATCATAGAAAAGCCGATTAAAGAAATGACTATAGCAGAGCTGAAAGCTAAGATTAGCGAAATTTTAATTGTTATTCAGAAATTCCAAACCATTATATCCCAAGTTAAACAAAGAGAATCAATTAAAGAAATGCCATCAGATTATACTTTTAACAAAAACCTTATTTTTGGCCAGTCATCAACAGATGTCAAATATCTTCAGATTTTTCTTAATTTAGATTCAGGGACCGGAGTTTCCAATAAAGGACCCGGCTCTCCTGGCCAGGAGACAATGTATTTTGGTCCACTAACCAAACAAGCAGTTATTAAATTCCAAGAAAAATACAAGCAAGATATTCCTCTTGTTTGGAATGTTCAGGGAACAGGATTTGTAGAAGAAAAAACTAGAGCTAAAATTAATCAACTCTTACAGGGATACCAAGCCAGCATAATAGTTTCTCCTACTCCAACTCCAACTCCAACTCCAACTCCTACTCCAACTCCTACTCCTACTCCAACTCCAACTCCAACT
>Ga0210017_1001249_pt1 | contig 22142 bp, 16 predicted proteins | sample CryGeyCG2014_020_FD_183966 | JGI IMG/M metagenome (GOLD analysis project Ga0210017, IMG submission 183966) | Groundwater microbial communities from aquifer - Crystal Geyser CG08_land_8/20/14_0.20 (SPAdes) (version 2) | ecosystem: Environmental > Aquatic > Deep subsurface > Groundwater | place... | reverse complement strand
AAGTTAATAAAGTTAATAAAGTTAATAAAGTTAATAAAGTTAGAAAGTTGAGAAAGTTAAGAGAGAGGGTAATAGAAATAGATAGAAATAGATAGAAATAGATAGAATTGGAGTTCGGATCTCAGAAAAATTATCAAAAGGGGTTTAAAGAGAATATCTATTTTGCTCGCTTTGCCAGAATTGATTCTCCTCAAGAAAAGTATCCTTCAATCGAAATTTTTAATGACAAAATTTATCTACCAGAGACCTATGCTTATCAATACATTTTTGCTAAACTTGATGTAGGCAAAGAATATTTAACGATTTATGTCGAGATAGATACTAAACCCCAGATTATTCATGAGCAAAAATTTCCTGTGAGATTTACTAAATCTAAATTAAGTAAATCGGCATATATTCCAAACTTTATTCCCGCTGCAATTACTCAATCTGTTCCTGTTTTTAATTAATTTACCTGGAAACTTTTATTCCAAACCTAACCATTAGATATTGGGATTTAGGATTTTCAACATTACCTTGAATTACGAAATTAAATAAATAAAAAAAGAAGGAGTATAAAAATTAAAAATTTTAAAATTCAAAATTTACTCCAAAATTATGCCTTCATCTGAGGAAACAAAAAACTTAGCTCGAGAAAAAGAGATTGAAAAGGAACAAGTACGAGAAAAATTAAAAGAGGAGGTGGAAGTTACTAGAGAAGAGATAGAGAAAAAAATAGAAGAAGAAAAAAAACGAGAGGAGGAAAGAAAAAAAATTATAGAAGCCGAAGAAGAAGTTCCTCCGATTGCTCCTCCGGTGCCTTCAGCACCCCCAGTCATTCCTGTTAAAACTAAAACATACCAGGAAATAGAGAATATTTTAGCTGGGGGGTTAGAAGGGGTTTATAGCAATTTAGATGAACTAACTCGTCGAGAATTTAAAATCAAAGGGGAGGAGACGGCTTCTAAAATTGAAAAATTACTTCAATCCGCAAAGGTAAAAGTTAAGACAATTTTAGATTTGATTAAAAATTGGCTCAAAATTATTCCGGGAATTAATAAATTCTTTTTGGAACAAGAAGCAAAAATTAAAACAGACAAGATTTTGAAATTGAGAAAGGGAAAGTGAATTGAGCGAATTAGAGATTGAAGGAATTGTAGATTGTAGATTGCTGATTGTAGATTTTAAAAATCATAAATCATAAATCATAAATCTAAAATCCATGATCTATCCCGCTCTCGCCCAAATGAAAATTTCTTTAGAACCCTCAACCATAGAAGTAGGCACGGGGCTACTGGAGAATCCTTTTATTGTATTAAGTTTGTATATATTAGCAAGTATTGGAGTACTTCTTTTTCTTATTTTTATAATAAGAAAATTTTTTATCTCAGGGAGCAAAATATTTTCTTCTTTTCAAAAGGTGGTGCTTCTCATCACCGTTCCGAAAGAGCAAGGGAGTAAAGAGGAGCCCCAGAAAGAAACAAAAGACTTAATTTCTCAAGTAGAAAATTTGTTTGCTGTTTTAGGGGGACTTCGTGCCCAAAGAGGATTTGAGGTTTTTCTTGCCGGCCGGCAAGACCATTTTTCTTTTGAAATAGTGGCCTCAAGAGATGGTCTTATTTCTTTTTATGTGGCGATTCCCCGGTACCTACAACGCTTTGCAGAGCAACAAATTCACGCTCAATATCCAAATGCCTATATTGAAGAAGTAGAAGATTATAATATTTTTTCTCCTCAAGGAGTAATTAGAGGAGCGGCATTAAGCCTAAAAAGGAATTATATTTTTCCTATTAAGACTTATGCCAAGATAAATGGCGATCCTTTAAATGCCTTAACTAATGCTTTAAGCAAATTAGAAAAAGGAGAGGGAGCTTGTATCCAAATTGTGGCTCGTTCAGCTTATGCTATCTGGCACAAGAAAGGGGCTAAAGTTGCCTCAGAAATGCAACAAGGTAAGAGATTAAAAGAGGTTCTAAGAAAGGTGGAGGGAGGCATTTTTCTTAATTTTCTCTGGAATATGTTTCCTGCTAAACCTAAAAAAACCAAAGAAGGGTTTCCTCAGCCTCAAAAAGAAATTTACCAGCTTTCACCTATGGAGCAGGAAATTGTGAAATCTCTTGAAGAAAAAACTTCAAAAGCTGGTTTTGATGTTTGTATTAGAATTATAACCTCAGGCAAAACCGAAGAGATAGCTGAAAGAAATCTTAGTGTAATACTCAACTCTTTTTCAGGGTATTCAACGTATGAATATGGTAACAGTTTTAAGGTCAAAAGATTGGGAAAAAATGTTAAATTAATTAACAATTTTATCTATCGTCATTTTGATGAGAAAAGAAAATTTATTTTAAATACAGAGGAGATGGCCAGCCTTTGGCATCTTCCTCTTCCTACCACAGAGACGCCTAATATTAAGTGGCTTCAAGCTAAAAAAGCTCCAGCCCCTACCGATGTGCCAAAAGAGGGGCTTCTTTTGGGTACAAATGTTTACCGGGGGGTAGAAACTCCTATTCGGATTAAAAAAGATGACCGAAGAAGACACGTTTATATTATTGGTAAATCTGGTGTAGGTAAATCATGGCTTATTCAAAATTTGGTTAGACAAGATATTCAAAATGGCGAGGGAGTTTGTGTTATTGATCCTCACGGAGATTTAGTTGAGGGTATTTTAGAAAGCATACCCAAAGAAAGAGCTGATGATGTGGTTATTTTTGATCCTTCTGACATGGCCAGACCCGTGGGCCTTAATATGTTGGAAGCAAAAACTGAAGAAGAAAAAGATTTCGCTGTTCAAGAAATGATTTCTATTTTCTATAAATTATTTTCAGCCGAGATGATTGGTCCGATGTTTGAACATAATATGAGAAATGTGATGTTAACTTTAATGGCTGATAGCGTTAATCCAGGCACGATTGCTGAAATTCCTCGTATGTTTACTGATACAGAGTTTCAAAATTATTGGATAGAGAAACTTACTGATCCAGTGGTTAAAACTTTTTGGGAAAAAGAAATGGCTAAAACTTCGGATTTTCATAAATCAGAAATGTTAGGGTATTTGATTTCTAAAGTAGGTAGATTTGTAGAAAATGAAATGATGCGCAATATTATTGGGCAAACCCATTCTGGTTTTAACTTCAGAGACATTATGGATAATAAAAAGATTCTTTTGATTAATCTGGCTAAAGGAAAAACCGGAGAAGTTAACAGTAATTTGTTAGGCCTTATTATTGTCTCTAAATTGCAGATGGCGGCTATGGCGCGGGCTGAACTTCCAGAAGAAAAGAGGCACGATTTTTATCTTTATATTGATGAGTTTCAAAATTTTATTACACCCAGCATTGGTACCATTCTTTCTGAAGCCCGAAAATATCGTCTAAATTTAATTATCGCCCATCAATATATTGGTCAGTTAGTGGTAGGGAATGATACTAAAATTCGTGACGCTGTTTTTGGTAATGCCGGAACAATGATTAGCTTTAAGATCGGGGTAGAAGATGCGGAAATAATGGCTAAAGAATTTGCTCCAGTTTTTAATGAATACGATGTAATTAACGTTGAAAGATATAATGCTTATGTAAAACTTTTAATTGACAATCAGGCTACTCGCGCTTTTAATATACGTGCTTTACCTGTAGAACGAGGAAATCCAGAATTTGCCAAGAGCATCAAAGAGCTTTCAAGGTTAAAATATGGACAGGATCGTAAGATTGTGGAAGAAGACATTTTAAGGAGAACTAGATTGGGAGAACCTGAAGCGCGACAGGCCGGAGCGATAGGGGAGAGGAACTTGTAGTTGCGAATCTAAATTAAATTACGAATCATATCCGAATTGAAGCGAATAATGTACGAATAAAGGATTTAGTACGTAGTTTTTTAGTTTGGCTTCTTAGTTTAGTTCAGCCGGTCTTCCACCCCGTGTCAATTTTAATGTAAAAAATTTATAGAATCTGATTTAATTAACCATTCGTGCGAAAGGTCAGTTGAAGAGTTGAATATTGAAATTAGTGTGGGATAAGTATAAAAGGCCAGTACTTATTAGAGATAAAACAAAAATAAAAATTTTAAATTTTAAGAAAATAAGCAAGCATTAAAGACAAGACAATTATTTGTAGAGCAAATCCAACCCAAAAAGAAAATTGGATTTTTTTTATTATATGGTGGCAAAAGTGATGAAAGCGGCCGTATATTACGAAAAATTTCCTATCACATAATTCATAAAAGCCATTTAAAAAATCCGGCAGGGTAGCGCCTGTTATTCCGGCTAAAATTATTGGAGATAAAACAAGGAAATTTTTGAAAATCAAAGTTGAAATAAGAACAGTAGCTATAGTGATATCTATAGAAGCAATGGGTACAATTCTTTTAAGTCTTTCGGCTCTTGAAAGGTGTGGGAGTAACTCTTGATCGCCATGAGGGATAGCATCTAAAATAAAATGTGAAATGAAGCTGAAAATAAATGCCCAAAGGATGTTATCTGTCTTTTGGGCTATTAAAATTCCACAAGTTGCATGTACTGTAAGATACATATTTATCGCTTCGTGATAAACCGCTGAATTTACGCCGATAGTAACGCTGATAAGACGCTGAAAAATTTAAAAGTATCAGCGATTAATCTGCGTGGTAATCAGCGACTTATCAGCGGTATTATTTTATTAAATAGCAGGGGCGGGATTTGAACCCGCGACCAACGGCTTATGAGTCCGCTGCTCTACCACTGAGCTACCCTGCCGTGAAGAAGTGAATTAAGAGATTAAGTGAATTAAGAGATTAAGAGATTATTTTATTGACTATTAAGTTTAAGAGTCCATTTAAAAATTTAATAAATGCCTTTCTTTTATTTTTCATTTTATTAATTTTCCTGGCATGAGAAATATCTGCTGCTAAATCATATAAAGTTCCAATCACTCTTTCTAAAATAATTAAGTAACCACTATAAATGATGTCAATTTTATTTCCATTAGATGCTGTTTTCTCCACTTTTTTAAATAATCTTTCTAAATATCTAAGGTGGTCATTGGCGCTTTCATATTCTTCAATTGGTAAACAGAACCATATTGGCCAAAAAATCCAACCCAGGTCATATCCCCAAAATCTCTTACCAACTTTCGCTAAATCAATAAAAGCCAGCTTGTTTTTAGGAGTAACGATTAAATTATCAACTGAAAATTTCCATTTACAGGGATAATTGTTATCTTGAAAAAAACTTCTTACTTTTTCTGTGTTTAATAATTTTACCACTTTATTAGGATTATCCATTAGTTTAATTGCGTAATTTAAATGTTTTTTAATTTTTTGATCCAAAACTTCATATCTTGGCAATTTTACTTTTTTTGCTATTTCCTGAAATTCCCAGAATGACTTTATCAATCGATTAATATATTTATCAGGTAATATTTTATTAGCCAGGGGATTATCTAGATACTTAATAATCATCTCACCCTCAATATATTCTTCAATTTCATATTTATTATCTTTAGATGTATTTATCTGGTAAATTTTAGGGATAATCAGATATTTGCCTTTATATCCATTATATAGAAAATTTTTAGTTCTATGTTCACCGATCCGTAAAACTTTTTTCAATTTATCTTTTGAATCATAAACCAAGACCACATCTTTATAATCCTCATGTTCATTAGTATCAAAAACTTTTATTAATTTAAAACCAAATTTCTTAATTAATCCATTTCTTTTAGTTATTACTTCTTTATTAAGTGGCATAATTTATCTTGGTACGGGGTTTAACGCTCGAACCCGCTGAGCTACCCTGCCGTAAATTAAGTACTTCCCCTAAACCCCAAAGGTCAGCATATTTAATTTTGGGTTGTTTTTCATTTAATTTCTTTAAAATAAATTACACCGAGTGTGAGGATACGTATCCTCGCCTTCGTTATGATAACTCCGAATAATATCCTCGCATCCCATTATTTTATTGATATTTCTTGATAAATTCCGCTTAAATGTTCCCATTATTCCCGAGATATTGAACTCTTTGCTCGGATGTATTAATAAATTCAAATGATCATAAATTACACAAAACGCGTACAGCTTAAATTTCTTCAATTCTTTGCAAATCTTTAAATCCTCAATCAACAAATCGCAAAATGTTTCTTCTTTAAAATAAGGAAAATTTTGATGCGTTTTGGTAACAATAAAATAGACAGCGTTTTCTTCGTAAACTCTCTTTTGTGAATTACGATGGAGTTTCATAATTTCCTATATCTCGCCCTTAAAATTGAATTATTTTTGATTTTTTCTATTATTGCTTTCTTTTTGAGGTTTTTGTCAGCGTTTTTCAGCGTAGTAATCGGAGTTTTTCAGTGTCTTATCATATTATCCTAAATTCGCAAATTTTATTAAAATCGCAATATTTGCATTTATGTACATTTGGAGTCGCCCTAAAATCACTCCTTTTTATTTCTTCTATTATACTCTTTATTTTTTCTTTTAATTTGTCAAACTCTTTTTCTTTTCCCAAAAAAGAGAATTTTTTATTTTCGTCCAAATAATAATAAGTGAGTTTTAGGGGTTTTAAACCCAAAATTTCTTCAACGGCTATTTGGTAAATAAGTAATTGGTCCTTGTCTATTTTTTTTTCGTCCTCAGGCACTTTTCCGGTTTTGTAATCAACAATTTCAACGTTAGTAGTTACTGATTGTTTATCGCTAGTTGCCGATTCTAATTCATCAATTCTGTCGATTGCTCCGCGTACAGAGTAATCTCCTATTTTTAAATTAAACGCTTTTTCTAAAAACTTTGGTTTAGGCCAGCAATTCTCATTAATCTTATAGAATTTCTTTAAAATTTCTTTCCCTTTTTTCTTGTATTTTTCTTGATGACTTTTACTTTCATACCAATCCTCAATCCAGCATTCTTCATAAATAGAAAGTAATTTATTTAAAGAGGGGGGAGTGGGGGATGTCTCTTTTTTTTCTTCTGAGGCAAATAAATTCTTTTGATAGAGACCCTTACTCTCCAACATTTTCTTAAAAAATCTTTCTAAGGTATTATGCATTGTTCGGCCGAAACTAATAGTGCCCTTGCCCATAGCAGGAATTTTTAAAATAAAAGCATATTTATATTGTAAAGGGCAGGTCTCAAAAGCCTTAAGTTGGGTGTAGCTAAATCGAGAAGGAATAAGAGATTTAAGATACAAAGTCTCAACAGAACTTACTGGTTTTAAGGGGAGGACAAGATCTAATCTTTTCATTTGTTGTTCTTGTGTTTTTATGTTTTTATGTTCTTGTGTTTTATACCCTAATTCTATCAAAAAACGGGAAAGTTTCTTTTTTCTTTGTCCGCCGTAATCTTCGGCAGAAGTAAAGAAAAGTCCTTTTTTAGTCCTAGTGCAAGCCACATAAAATAGCCTTCTTTCCTCTTGTAAATGTATATCTCCCTGAGAAATAACTTCTTTAATTAAGGCATCAGGTAATTCTATTGGTTCTTTTTTCTCCGTAGAAGGGAAACGTCTATCAACCAAATTAACAATAAAAACATAAGTAAATTCTAGTCCTTTTGCTCCATGGATGGTTAAGATTTTTACACTTTCTGGTCCCTCTTCCGGGCTAATCTGGAGTGCTCCTCCCTCTCCAGCCTCTATTGATAAATTTATTGTCTCTATAAAATCCTTAACCTTTTTTTCTTCATTCTTTTTTTCAAATTCTTGTACTTTCTTAAAAAATTGCTCAAGGTATCTTATGTTTTCTAAATTTTTATTTTCATTTTCTGTTAAAAATTTAAGATACCCGCTGTCTTCCAAAAACGTATAAATTATTCTTGCTACATTTTTTTCTCTTGCAAGGGCGCTGTGTTTCTTGATTAAACTTAAAAGTTTGGAAATTTCATTACAAGCTTTTTCGGAAATTCCACCCCCCCTACCAATACATTGGTGTGGGGGTAAACCTATCACCTGAGAACGTTCAAGTGTCTCAAAAAGAGACCAACTTTTCTTTTTAGCTTCATAAAGGAGTGTTGTAATGTCTCTATAAGGTATATCTAAAATAGGTAAATTTAGAATTCTGTAAAGAGCGGAACTCTCGTGATAATTATCAAGAAGTCTTAGGTAGCTTAAAATATCCAAAATTATAGGTTTGCTGTAGAGCCCGGAGGAAGCCAAAAATTCATAAGGAATTTGAGCTTGAGAAAGAATCTCTATAAACACTTCGGCGTAACTATTTGCTCTCACAAGAATAGCGAAGTCATTCCAGGTAAGTCTCTTGTCTTTTTCTTTGAGAGAAAGAATTTTTTCTACTACCAGCCGAGCCTCTTTAAATTCTGTTTCTCCGTGAAGATGCTCGATAATCCCCACTCCCTTATTTACTGCTTCTAACTTTTTAGAAACCTTACTCTTCAAATTGTTTGTTGTTTGTTGTTTGTTGCTCGTTTTATTTAGTTGCCATTCTAAACGGTTAGGATTATTAAGTTGGATAAATTCATACGCAATATCCAAAATGTTTTTGTAAGACCGATAATTTTTTGTAAGTATTATCTCTTTGCTTTGGGCATAATCTTTTTTGAATTCTAAGATATTAGAAATTGATGCGCCCCTGAATTTATAGATAGAATTGTGGACTACGATACCGGCAGCTATAAAATTATGTGTTCTTTCTATTTCTAAATCATAAACAAATTCCCGAGTATATTTTTCACTAATTTTTATAATCTTATCATAAATAATCTCTTTACCCTTTCTTACGGGTAGATAATGACCCAACACTAAATTTTTAGCTGGCATAACCAAGGCTGGTAAGTGTTGATAGTGTATCTTACCTAATTTAAATTTACATTCAATAAATCCACCAGTGAGGTGTTGTAATTTGTCAACTAATAAGTTTATTTTTTTTATATCACTATTTTGTATTCTTAATCTAGTTCCCTTTTTGGCTTTAGTTAGCGAGAAACCATTTTCTTTTAATTTCTTAATAGTTTCTTTGTTAGAAGTTTCTATAGATACTTGATGGATGATTTTTGGATTTAAAATTAATAATTTTTCCTTTTTAACATGTTCCTTGCTCCTATATCTTCTGTGACACAATTCCACATTAATCTTTATTCTTGATTTGCTACCACGCTTTACGGCTGCTAGGCAATAATGATGAGCGTCTAAATCAATGCTTAAATCATCGGCTAACTTTTTAACATTACTATCTATATCAATCTCTTGATATAATCTTGTAAGCCACTTATCTTTTAATATTATTCCTTGGCGTTCTTTAAAACAACCTTTAGGAATACCATATTTAAGGGAGTATAAAGTTTCATAATATTTTGCCTCTTCTTCTGATGAGTATGCTTTTATTCCTATGATTTTGTCTGCTGATTTTTCTAATTTTAAACGCTGAGCTAAATCATTAGTCGTTCCTATTCGCCAACCCATATCTTCTCGGTACATTAAATACACATAATAATACTCTCTATCTGATATTTTTGGAATATAACAAAATACCTTATGATTATCAGTAACGGTTAATCTATAACCCTTTGCAGTTTCTATCTTTAATAGTCTATCCCGTTTTTTATTTTTGAAGATTTTGCTAACTTTAGATATACCAATATGACCCTTACCTACTGCTGTTATAACCTCGTCACCTATTTTAATATCTTTGATTCTCTTTCGTCCTTTTTTGACATCAATAAATACATTTCCAGGAAGACATTGGTCATCATCTCCGACAACAGTTAAATTGTTTTGAGGAGCCGCTAAAAGCTTTATGAGTTCGTATTGGGCCCAGTTTGTGTCCTGAAATTCATCTACTAAGATATATTTGAATTGCCTCCGATATTTATCTAATATCAAAGGCCTTTCCTTAAAAAGTTTGTAGGTGTAATTAATAAGATCGCCAAAATCCAAAGCATCATTCTCTAAAAGCAACTTTTGATAAACATGATAAGCATTAGCTATTTCTTCAATTCTTTTAGCTTCTTCGCTTGATAACTCTGGAACATCAGTATCTTTGTTTAGTCTTATCTCTTCTGCGTAGCGCAAATATTCTTCAGGGGTTACATTCTCATCTTTAGCGCGGGAAAAGTGACGAAGCAAAGCCCGGATAAATTTGGTAGGATTACCTAAGGGTTTGAAATAATCTAAATTAAATTCATTTAGATTCTCTCTTACGAGTAGCCATTGGGCCTGTTCATTTAATAATTTAAAATCATTGGATAGTCCTATCTCTAACGCATGGTCTTTTAGAATTCTTTCGCCAAAGGCATGAAAGGTAGAAACCCATAGGTCAACATATCCGTAAGGAAGGAGTCTATCTACCCTTTCTTCCATTTCTCCGGCAGCTTTATCAGTAAAGGTCAAAGCTAAAATTTCATCTGGTTTTGATAGACCCTGAAAAATAAGCCAGGCTAAACGTCTAGTAATTACTGTAGTTTTTCCTGTTCCAGCGCCAGCTACAATCAAAAGCGGTCCCTTACCAAAAGTAACAGCTTCTTTTTGTTCTTTATTTAAATTTTTAAGAATATCTTGCATACTCCTTTATTCTATCATAAATACAACAAAAATTATACCCTTTCTTAACTTTATCAATTAATTTGCCAATCAACTAATTCACTTAATTGCTTAATCTCTTTAGATATTTTGTATACTTAATTTAGGGATTTGACAACTTCTATGAATATTGTATATTTAGATTAGATGCCAATAGAGACCACTTCAAACCAAAATAGTAAATCCCTACCACCAATGTATTGGTGTAGAGGTAAAAATAAAGGAAGAATCCTTCTTGTTATACAAGGATGGCGTTTTGGTTTTTTCAAGGAATAAAAAATAAAAGTTTTTTATTCTTTTTTAATAAAATTTATTAATTTTCAACTTATGCAAATCCTTATCATTTTAATTATTCTCATCGCTCTTTCCGCTATATTTTCTGGCACAGAAATTGCTCTTTTTTCCTTGAGTCAAATAAAGGTAAAAAGTTTAACAAAAAGAAAAATCAAAAATAGCCATCTTGTGGCTAAACTCAAACAAAATCCTGACAGACTCTTGATTATTATTTTAATAGGAAATAATCTTGTTAATATTGCAGCAGCAGCGTTGGCTACCGCTTTAGCAATAAAGTTTTTTGGTTCTATAGGAGTAGGAATCGCTACTGGGGCTATGACTCTTTTAATTTTGATTTTTGGCGAGATTATTCCCAAATCTTTTGCCACAACCCATGCCGAAAGAATATCTTTAAGTGTTGCTAAGCCACTTTGGTTTTTAAGTTACATTCTCAGCCCCATTATTACTTTATTTGAATATATTACCAAATTTTTCACTAAGCGTTGGGGGAAAATTTCCAAAAAGCCATCTATATCAGAAGATGAATTGAAAATTATGACTCGTATTGGGGTAGAGGAGGGGAGTGTTGAAAAGCATGAAGAAAAAATAATCAGAAATGTCTTTCTTTTAAATGATATTACAGCCGAGGATGTAATGACTGCTAAGTCAAAAATGTTTACACTGGACGCCAAAAATAAAATTAAAGATTCCTTGAAAGATATTATAGAGTGCAGGTATTCAAGGATCCCGGTTTACGAAAATAAACCCGATGATATTATTGGCATTCTTTATGTTAAAGATGTCTTACATGAAATTGCTCGAGACAACAGAAACATAACATTAAAAGAAATTGCTAAAAAGCCTCTTTTTATTCCCAGGTCAAAGGTTTTGGATGACCTTTTGCCCTATTTTCAGCGACAGCATGTGCATATTGCCATTGTTCTTAATGAATATGGTGAAGTGATAGGCCTGGTCACCCTTGAAGATTTATTAGAAGAGTTAGTAGGAGAAATAATCGATGAGACAGATATAGATAAAAGATTAATAAGGCGTTTGGGTAAAAATGCTATTTTAGTAGATGGCGAAACTGAGATGGGGGATATCAATGATTTCTTTAATACCGAGATTCCCGGCTCCCAGAATAACGCCATCTCTCGATTTATTTTAGATGAGTTGGGAGAAATCCCTAAACAAGGGCGAGAGATGAGAGTAGATAGTTTAAGACTTATAATTGAAGATGCTGATGAGAAAAAAATTAAAAAAGTTAAGATAGTAAAAGAGTAGATATAGACATGAACCCCAAAAATGATACATAGGTAAAGTTTATTTTTAAAGCTGTAAAAATGCCCTTTATTAAGGTTCCCTTTAATAAGCGCTAAACGGATAAATTCCAAATCCCAAGCACCAAATAACAAACAAATTCAAAATTCCAATATCCAAATTCTAAACCTCTTATTTTGGGGTTCATATCCTTATGACTATTCAAGATCTTCTAAATACAATTAAAACTAATAACCCAGAAGCTGATCTTGATTTAGTTAAATTAGCTTATGAATTTGCCCAAAAAGCTCATAAGGGCCAAAAGAGGCTTTCTGGAGAAGACTATATTCAACATCCTTTGCATACGGCCCAAATTTTGGCAGAAATGAGAGCAGACATTACGTCCATTATTGCCGGTCTCTTACACGATGTCCCAGAAGATACGAATTACACAATTCAGGATATTGAGAAAGATTTTGGAAAAGAAGTTGCCTCTTTGGTAGATGGTATCACCAAATTAGGTAAAATTAAATATCGTGGTATTGAACGCTATGTGGAAAATTTGAGAAAAATGTTTATTGCTATGGCTACAGACATTCGAACTATTCTTATTAAGTTAGCCGATAGGCTTCACAATCTTAAAACCCTTTCAGCTCTTCCCCCAAAAAAGCAATACCGCATTGCTCTGGAAACTTTGGAAATTTACACTCCTTGTGCTGGTCGATTAGGTATGAGGCATATAAAGAGGGAACTTGAGGATGCAGCTTTTCCCTATGTTTACCCAAAAGAATACAAATGGGTGAAGAGCATAGCTTCTATAAAATATAAAGAAAAGGAAAAATATTTAGAAAAGGTAAAAAAAATCCTTGAACAAGAACTTCGTAAGGCAAGTATTAAATTTTTTTCCGTTCAAGGCCGCGCCAAGGGGCTTTATAGTCTCTATAGGAAATTACTTAGTTACGATCGGGATATTAGTAAAATTTATGACCTTATAGCCCTGAGAATTATTGTGGAGAATATAAGTGAATGTTATGCAACACTTGGCATTATTCATAGCAAATGGAATCCATTTAAAAACCGATTTAAGGATTATATCGCCCAGCCCAAGCCTAATGGTTACCAATCTCTTCATACTACCGTCTTCTGCGAGGGGAGAGAAATTGTTGAGTTTCAGATTAGAACAAGAAAAATGCACGAGGAGGCAGAATATGGAATTGCTGCTCATTGGCATTATAACGAAAAGGGATCAGTTGTTTTTGATAGCAAGCATTTTAAGTGGGTTCAAGAACTAGCTAAATGGCAAGAAGAAGCAAAGGATTATAAAAAATATCTTGAAGATTTAGAATCTCTTAAGATTGATGTTTTTCGAAATAGAATTTTCGTTTTTACTCCTCAAGGCGATGTTATTGACCTGCCAGAAGATTCTACTCCCATCGACTTTGCCTATTATATTCACACAGATATTGGCAATAAATGTTCTGGAGCTAGAGTTAATGATCAAATAGCGAGCCTTGACACAAAATTAAAAAGCGGTGATGTAGTAGAAATTATCACCGACAAAAATAGAAAAAGTCCCAATCCTGACTGGTTAAAATTTGTTAAAACTCGTTCCGCCGCCTCTCGAATTAGGAGCCAAATAAGAGTTTCTGCCCAGAGTTAGACAAGATTATGAAGTAATTTTTCTTATAATTTCAGCTAATTCTTCTTCAGAATAAAAATCTATAATAATCTGGCCTTTTTGGTCTCTTTTTTTAATTTCCACTTTGGTCCCTAATGCTTCTTGAAGAGCGCTGATTTTTGCTTCAAGATTAATGTCTCTTGTCTTACTTTCAATTTTTTGTTTGCCTTTTATTCTTTGTATTCCTTTTTCTGCCTCTCGTACTGTAAGGTGTCCCTGTAAAATTTTCTTAAAAAAATTTAATTGATCTTTGGTTTTCTCTATTCCTACCAGGGTGCGGCCATGACCTTCACTGATTTTACCTTCTATTAAAGATTTTTGTATCTCTTCTGGTAATTCCAAAAGTCTTATTGTGTTGGCTATAAGCGGCCGGCTTTTACCAATTCTCTTTGCTAATTCTTCCTGAGTTAAATTAAATTTTTGAATGAGTTTATAAAAGCCCCAAGCTTTTTCAATAGGATTTAAATCTTTCCTTTGAATATTTTCAATAAGAGCTATTTCTAATTTTTCATGCTCTTTTACATCTCGAGTAATAGCCGGTACCTTTTCTAATCCCAAAATTTTTGCTGCTCTTAATCTTCTTTCTCCAGCGATTAATTGATACTTACCGTTGCTTTTACTTACAATTAGCGGTTGGATAATACCATGCTTGCGAATAGAATTGATTAAGTCTTCTAAGTCATAATGAGAAAAGTCTCTCCGTGGTTGCATGGGGTTGCGTTCAATCTCTTGAGTAGGAATTTCTAAAACTGCTCCCCTGGCGCTCGAACTTTCAGATTTTTCAGAAATTTGTTCTTTTATTTTTAAAGGAATGAGGGCGCTTAACCCTTTGCCTAAAGATTTTCGTTGCATATATTTACCTATTTATCCCGCACTTTTTAAAGAAAATTAAATAGTTTTGTGTTTAGTATGAAAAAAGTGCGGGATTTATTGATAACGTTGAAAAATATGCGTAAATTTTTCTTGATAGGAGGATATTTGCTTTTAAAAATCCCAAGCACTAAATCCTTCACCTCGTTAGATGTTTACTATCAGGGTAAACAAATTTAAAATCTTAATTTTTTAAATTCAAAACAAGAGGTTTAGAATTTAGGATTTTGGATTTAGATATTGTTTAGGATTTATCACCCCTAACGGGTGACCACCCGCTAAGGTGGGAATTTGGGATTTAGGATTTCCGATCTTTTTGATACAAGGTATCTCGAACTCAAGTTTACGCACTTTATCTTACGCCATCCACTTACTAATTATTTATATAAATTATTTCTCTTGTTAGTCTTTCATAAGCCTTAGCTCCGTGAGAATATCTACTGTAATGAAAAATAGATTTACCAAAACTTGGTGCTTCACTGAGACGAGTGTTTCTTGGAATTACCGAACGAAAAATTTTACCAGGAAACCACTGATATAGTTCTTCTAAAACTTCTTGGGAGAGGCAACTGCGTCTATCATACATAGTAATTATAACCCCCAAAATTCCTAAATTTGGTTTAAGATTTTCTCTTACTAAATTAATGGTCTCTATTAACTGTCCCAATCCTTCTAATGCATAATATTCAGCTTGGACAGGAATTAATATTTTTTGAGCCGCAACTAGCCCATTGATAGTTAAAAGCCCTAAAGAAGGGGGCGAATCTATAATAATATAGTCATATTTTTCTTTTATTTTTTCCAGTGCATCTAATAATTTAAATTCTCTTCTTTCTAAATTAACTAATTCTATATTAGCGCCGGCCAATGAAATAGTAGAAGGAGCTAAATCAAAACCTGTCCTGCAAATCCCAATGATTATCTCCTCCAAGGGTACCGAATTAATTAAAGTCTCATAAATTCCTTTTTGAAGTTTTCGGTGGTTAATCCCTATCCCTGAGGTAGCATTAGCCTGAGGGTCCATATCAATGAGCAATACTTTTTTCCCTAGGTAAGCCAAATAAGTTGCTAAATTAATAGCGGTCGTAGTTTTTCCTACTCCTCCTTTTTGATTAACAATAGCAATGACTTGAGACATAATTTTTAAATTTTTGTAAAAATTTAAAAAACTTAGAAACATAGAAACATAAAAACCTCCATTCGCGTTTTTATTTGTATTTATTGGAGTATCATTCGTGTGTTTTGGTCAATTTCAGTATAATATAGTTTAATTTTTTTGACAAGAGGTTTTTGATGGGCTATAATTTTAGCACACAAATGCCGCGGTGGCGAAACCGGCAGACGCGTACGACTCAAAATCGTATGGAGGCAACTCCATGAGAGTTCGATTCTCTCCCGCGGCACCACTTATGCGGAACACACACGACTCTCCGCAGTAGAGCAAAGCTCACTACGGGGCAATCAAAATCGTGTGGAGTTTTCTCTATGTGGGTTCGCCCTGATATACATCAGGGCGCCATGGGTTTATCCCATGGCGATTCCCACCTCCGGCATGGGCAAAATTTAGTGCAGGGCGCGTAGGACTCAAAATCTTGTGGTGGCAACACCATGAGAGTTCGAGTCTCTCCCGCGACATTTTTTAAAATCGTCAATTCCTTGACGATTTTTTTAAATATATCGTATGACTTCAGCCATTTGCGTCTAGTTTTAACCCAGATTAGATAATCCTGATTCTATTAATAATTTGTTATGAGTTTCCTACCATTCTTCCATTGCCTTTTTCTCAGACAAGGGAATATTTGAATCTACTTCAATGGGATAATACTTATCAAATAATGTATGAGCTTTTTCTGTATATCCTTTTGTTATGAGTAAAGGTTTATTGATAAGAAAGTCGTAATCCAAATTTTCATTTTTAATCATTTTATTAATGTAATAATCTACTGGAGCGAAGTCGTCAGTCAAAATTGGGATATCTGTAATAATTTCATTTTTCCATAGATGTTGCAGGTATTCGTTTAGTTTTGGATCAGCATCATTAAAATTTTGTGGTTTGTTGGATTTTAATGCCACTAAAATTACATTTTGTATTTCATGCCCATCATTTTGGTCTCTCACGGGAAATAAGTATACTTGCGAAAAGATACTTTTGTATGTTAAGTATTCTGCTCTTAAAAATTTACCTTTTTCACCCTCCATTGCTGAAATAATGTTTAAAATAACAATGCCATTATCTTTTAGAATATCAAATTTTTTTTGAACAGCCTCTTTAGTTGTTAGTTGGTATGGCAAGGAATAATGAGAGCTGAAAGCATCTCCAAAAATTACATCATATTTTTTTTGTGTTTTATTTAAATATACTCTCCCATCTTCGTGATAGATAGTTAATCTTGGATTTTCTTTCAATCTAAAGTATTTTTTTGCAAGCTCAGTTACTTTTGGATCAATTTCTACCACATCAATTGTGGCTTCTGGATATTTCAGCAAAAAATATTTGGGATACGAATATCCGGCTCCGCCAAACATCAATGTTTTTTTAAAATTAGGATTAAAGTGATTCGCCAAATTATAATATTTCGTATATTCATTAACTAATTCATCGCTATCTAAAAACATTGATGAGTGATTCTCATTATTAATTCCCATTATTTTAACTTGTTTGTTTGTTTTTGAATCAATGTGGTTATAAATCCAAATACGATTATAGGCCGTATCAACATCTATAAATTCACCTTTTTCAAGTAAATAATTAAATCCATTGAATGCAAACAAGCTAATAATCATAAAAATAAAAATTGATAATCTAATTTTAATAAATTTTTTTACATAAAGCAACAAAGAAACAGTAATTAATATTATTGATAAAATAATTAACAGTCTATTCGTGCCAAAGTGCGGAATTAAATAAAATCCAGATAAAAATGTTCCTACGATGCTTCCGGTAGTAGAAATTGCGTAAAGATTTCCCACGGTTGATCCGGAAGTATTTAAGCTGTCTAATTTAAGTTTTGCAGCGTAAGGAGAAACCATGCCCAATAAAACACTTGCGGGCATAAAAAGAATTAGTGATGCTATAACCGAAGATGTTCGTATATCTGAAACACTAACTTGTAAATAAATGAGTAGAAAATCTTTAAGAAAAATTGTTAGTCCAACAGATATTGCAGATAAAAAAATAATCAATGAGAGCATGCTTATACTGGGTTTTTTGTCGGCAATTTTTCCACCAAAATAATAACCCAAGCTGAGACTTCCTAAAATAATGCCTATTAAACTAGTCCAAACAAAAATTGATGTTCCAAAATATGGGCCAAGTATCCTTGATCCTACAAGTTCAAATATCATGACCACAACGCCACATATGAATACTGTTATTTCTAATGTGTATTTGTAGATTTTCATTAATGTTGGTTTAAAAATAAAAAAGCCCCAAATAATTAATTTCTAAAGGAAACGAGGAGGCGAAATTTGGGTGAAAGAAAAAGTGCAACCTTGTATAACGTTTCGGGCACTAGTGTTGCGTTAAACAACACAAAAATTTGATAATAATCCCATTTTTATTGATCAAACCGCACTTTTAAAATTAGCACGATTTCAATCCTTAAAGTAAGATATTAACAGTTATTTGTTTATTAATTAACTGTTAATCTTATGCATCAAGGAAAATTTATCTTTGCTCAAATCGTTGAATTTGTACCACGCTATTTATTTGATCAGTGTGTTAGAAAGTACAAAGGCGATTCAAGAATTCGTCAACTGAATTGCCGTGATCAATTCTTGGCTATGATGTTTGGCCAGCTAACTAACCTGAGGAGTCTGCGGGGAATTGTTCTGTGTCTCAATGCCCATGCGAAACAATTATATCACCTTGGATTCAAGACTAACAAATTCGTCTTATCAACTTTGACTCGAGCCAATGAAAACCGTGATTTTAGAATATACCAAGACCTGGCTCAATTACTCATTAAGAAAGCGAGGAAACTATACCTTAATGATCATAATTTTGATATCGATCTCAAGGGTGCCTTGTACATTCTCGATTCTACAGTAATTGAACTATGTCTCAGTGTATTCCGGTGGGCTAAATTTGAAAGAGATTCCGCTGCAATCAAAATCCATACCCAGCTTGATTTAAGAGCTAATATTCCCTCATTTTTCCTGATTACTACAGCTAAAACCCATGATGTAAATATCCTTGATGTGATCGAAATTGAAGTGGGTGCTTACTATATTATGGACAGGGGTTATGTTGATTTTGAAAGATTGTATCAAATAAATTCAGCTCCAGCTTTTTTCATTATTCGGTCTAAAAAAAGTTTGTCGTTTATTAGGCTATATTCCAACCAAGTTGATAAAAGCAGCGGCGTTAGATGCGACCAAATCATCAGACTCAGACATTTTTATTCCGGGAAAAAATATCCAGACAAATTGAGACGGATTAAATATTACGACCAAGAAACTAACCGCTACTATGTTTATCTAACCAATAATTTTAGACTGGATGCTAAAATCATTGCTGATCTTTACAAACACCGTTGGCAAATCGAGCTGTTCTTTAAATGGATTAAACAACATTTGTATATTCAAGTCTTCTGGGGCACTTCAGCTAATGCGGTCAAGACCCAAATTTGCATTGCTGTTTGCACTTTTTTAGTAATTGCCATCTTAAAAAAGCAACTGAAGATTGAGCGAAATTTACACGAAATTCTACAAATTTTATCAGTATGTCAGCTGGAGAAAACCCCCATAAATACAGTACTTTTTGAAGTTGACCCACCAAATTTTAAGGATCAAATACAGAAACAGCAATGTTTATGGGATATTTTAACGCAACACTAGTGCGTTTCTGGCTATGGGAAGATATACTGGTTTGTTAAACTATTTTACAACAAAACAGGATATTTTGGGTTGAGGAACGGCAGTGACGAACCCCATATACTGTGTTAGACGACCTGAGGAGGTTTGTTAAAATTCTCAAAACAAACCGACGAAAACGCAGTGAGGCGAGAGAAGCGAGAGTTAAAAATCACTTTTTCCTGTCGAACCTGTTGTTATCCCTACCATAACACTTGTCTATCGTTCTCTGAAGATGCTCGGAAAGATCAATACCTTGAGAATTGGCAAGACAGGCTAAGGCAAAGATTATGTCAGCTATTTCGTCGCCTAATTCTTTTGTCTCCTCGCTTGGTTTCTTTTTTTTAGGACCAAAGCGGGCGTTTACTTCCCGGGCTAATTCCCCCACCTCTTCAGTAACTCTAGCTAGTATTTCATGAGGACTCCAATATTGAGGTGTAAACTGACTAGTCCACTTGTCTACTTCGTCTTGATATTTTTTGATTTCCATAAAAGTGATTTTTAATTTTGTCTAATGGCTTCGGAATAAGCGAAGTGGGCGAAGGGATTTCGCCGTAGGCGAAAGACCGAGAGTCCATTTCGCGTATTCCGTGTTATCCGAAGTCGCGACCGAAGGGAGCGACGAGGAGAACCGGAATTATTTCCGAAGCCGTTATCCGGAAAAGGAGCGACCGAAGGGAGCGACATTTTGGATAACTGGTTATTATACGAAGTGTTTTCGTATATTCGACCTCTTTTTGATTGATATACGAATTGATGCTATAATTAAATTAATCGTTACGGATAAAATAATTTTATCACTTTTTGTAAATTTATGCAAATTTATTTAAGACAAACAGAAGATGAATTAAGGCTAAGAAATTACAGCAAGAAAACAATAAAAAACTATTTGTTGTGCCTCAAGGTTTATTTTAATTTTAAGAAATCCGGTTTAGAGCAGACCGATTTAGCCTTGATTAAAGAATTTTTACTATCCAAGCAGGAAAAAGGCTATTCTGCCCAGACTGTAAATTTATACCTTAATGCCATCAAGTTTTTTTACCGCGAGGTGCTGAAAAATCCGCAGGAAATTGATTTAAAATTTGCCAAAAGAAGCAAAAAATTACCAGTAGTATTATTGCGGGAAGAAATTGGTAAGGTATTGGCAAGTACTCAAAATAGCAAGCATAGACTGTTGCTTTCTTTAGCTTATGGAGCGGGGCTAAGAGTAAGTGAGGTGGTGGGATTAAAAGTGAAGGATTTAGACCTTGAAGGATTAACCATTCATATTAAGCAAGCTAAGGGCAAAAAAGATCGGATTACTGTTTTTCCCGAAAAATTAAAGACCACTATTCAAAATCTAATTGCCGGAAAGGATAAAAATGACTGGATATTTAGCAGTGAACGAGGAGGTGAGCTTACGGAAAGAACAGCTCAAAAAATTTTTGAAAAGGCTCTTAAAAAATCAGGTATTCGGAAAGAAGCCACCTTTCATAGTCTGCGTCACAGCTTTGCCACTCATCTACTGGAAAACGGGGTAGATATCCGTTACATCCAAGAGCTTTTAGGGCATCAGAATATAAGAACGACTCAAAGATACACGCAGGTTACTAATCCGAGTATTAAAAACATTAAAAGTCCGTTGTAAAAAGTCCGTTATAATAAGTAAATTGTAAGTTTTTTAGATGATTTATAAAGGCGGCACAAATAAATTTTTTGAGAGCGAAGTTGCACCATGAGCAATTTTATAACCTTTAGGATTTGCCAAAATTTTTATTATGTGTTAAACTACTAAATAGTGTCTGTGTAAATTCGTATAAATTCGCGAGGTCGCCACAGTACGAAGCTTCGTTTTTTGGCTAACTTGTGGGCGACCCAATTCGTATTTATTCGTGAAAAACGGCTAAGTAATCACTTTTTACACGGGAACTAAATAGATAAATTATTTAATTGTTTAGCTTAATCTCTTAATCTCTCAATCTCTTAATCAACTTCATTAGCTTCTTAACATAGCGGGGTGGAGAAGTTGGCATCTCGCGAGGCCCATAACCTCGAGATCGTGGGTTCGAGTCCCACCCCCGCAACCAAATATTTGAAATCCTTTTAGTTTATCCTGTACTAAAATATAGAGGTTATCACTAAAGGGATTTTTTGTTTACTAATATTTAGAGATACAAGATAAAAAAAGAGGGGGAGATCTTACTTTTTGACCTTCTCCCCTTTGAAAGAGGAGAGATACGACGCAAGTTTACCCGATTAAATTTTATTGTCGAGGGCCTTTTAAATTTTTGTGTTTTCTTTTATAATTAAAGCGTATCTACGTAAAATTAAGATTTTATTCGTACCAATTCGTGACTATATGTTTATCCCTATTAAAAAACTTGTTGGGAAATCACTTAAAAAATTTGGCGTGGCAGAAGCTGTAGAAAAGTCATTAGTTTTAGAAGAGTTTAGTAAAATTATTAAGGAATTATTAGGAACAAAAAGCATAAAACGTATAAGGCCTCTTTATGTTAAAAATAGTGTTTTAACAGTTGCTTGTCTTAGCTCTGTGGCGGCCCAAGAGATTAAATTGCACGAAAGAGAAATTACAGAGAGAATTAACAAAAAATTCAAAAAGGAAATAATAAAAGAACTAAGATTTGTTCTATAATTTGCTTAAAAATATTTTTGGGGTTGATCCCCATACCCAATTGTGACATCATAAGCCATATCTTGTGTCAATTAGGTGTAGGGGGTTGACAAATTTTTAAGAGAGTA
>Ga0210017_1001246_pt1 | contig 22169 bp, 22 predicted proteins | sample CryGeyCG2014_020_FD_183966 | JGI IMG/M metagenome (GOLD analysis project Ga0210017, IMG submission 183966) | Groundwater microbial communities from aquifer - Crystal Geyser CG08_land_8/20/14_0.20 (SPAdes) (version 2) | ecosystem: Environmental > Aquatic > Deep subsurface > Groundwater | place... | reverse complement strand
TTTGAGTTTATATTCATAATAGTTTCCAATGGTGGCCTCCTTTAGGTATTATACTATTTTTTAGGCATATTACAGCCTAAAGTTAATTAACCTTGCTGTTTGAGGTCACTGTCGCTGAAAAAACGGGCCACAGTATGGGTTATGAGAAGTATGGCTACTCCCAAAAAAGCAATGGCTACCCGGAAATCCCAGAAGAGAAGCGTAGCAAAGACAGAGGCGAAGAATATACAGAGAGAGATAGTCTGCTGGGTATTTAATCCTAACCCTTGGCTGATGAGTCCTACTAAAATAATCAGAAAAAATAGAAAACCAAATTTAAGAACTAATCTATTTCCCATCCTGCCTCTCTGGCATATGCCTTCACGATATCTTCTCTGGCAATAATACCTATTACCCTTTTTTCTTTATTTAAAACTGGGATGCGCCTTACTTTCTGAGTAAGTATAAGGCGGGCTGCCTCGCATAAACTGGTATTCTCATCAACTGTCACTACATCTTTACGCATTAACTGAGAAACCGTTAAGTTTACCAAACCCTCGAATTTCTTTTTGATGGATTTGGGGTCTTCTTCATAAACAAAACGGCCTACCTTTTCAATATAAGAAGGTAGGACAGCAGTGAGGATATCTTTTTCAGTAAACATGCCCACGAGTTTACCGGCCGCATCAATCACGGGCAAGCCGCTAATCCGCATTTTAAACAAAAACATAAGCGCATCTTGGGCATTATCATCAGGATTGATGCTGGTCACTTCCCTTACCATTATATCTCTTACCTTCATTTAAAACCTCCTATATGGATTTTAATTAGAATATTTCTTTTAAGCGAGATTGTAATTTAAAATAAAGGATGGAGGCAAACCAAGCCTTTAATAAATCCGGCGCAAGAAAAGGCAAGAACCCGATAAATAATAACCTTTTGAAGGTATACCCGAAAAGAAACCTCAACCAGAGGGTGCCTATGGCTAAAAGAACCAAGTCGGCTGTAAAAAATAAAGCGAAAATTTTAAATAAGTTATCTTGACCCTGCCTTACAAATCTACCAATGAATAAACTAGCTAAAACAAAACCAAAAAGATAACCTGCAGTCGGGCCGAATAAATAGAATAAGCCGCTGCCTGTGCCGCTGAATAAAGGTATGCCTAATATACCCAAGAATATATAGCTTAATTGAGCCAATGCGCCAAGGCCGCTTCCCAAGAAAGCGCCGCAGAGCAAAACAAAAAATGTCTGCAGGGTTATCGGCACAGGCGTAAAAGGTAAGGGTATACGCACAAAAGCGCCCAAGGCAGTTAAAATTACAAATGTCAATAGGCCAAATATCCGGCACAATGCCTTATTTAAAATTATCTCTTTCTTTAGGATTACTTCCATAGCAAATCTCCTCGTATAATCTTCACCCCGTTAGATAGCTTCGCATCTAACGGGGTTCACGTATAGCTTAAGAAACTATGCAGTGTAAAGATTAGAAATGGGGCCAAAATTATTTTTCTGACCCCATTTTTTACGCTTCTTTTAACTTATGCCTATTCTTTGGCTATGGCTAAAGTAATTACGCCTGCCAAGATCAAGAACAAACCAATACAGCCCTTGATTATCATCAGAAGCAATTTCCACCATTTTAAGATTGCCATCGCGCCTAAGCCTAAAAAAACCAGGCCTAAAACAACCTTAAGGAACGTAGAAAAAGCCTTCTTGATGTCACAACGCTTTTCTTCCTTCTTAACTTCTTCTGCCATTTCTCCACCTCCTTTAACTTGGTTGGCTCTTCCACCTGCGGTGAATCCATCCCCATTGCGCAGGATATTTACGTATATACGACTCAATAATATCGGTTAATCTCTGTATATTAATGAGGACTGTCTCTTTGGAATCCTTACCCTCCATTAAATCTAAGGCCGGCTCAAAAATTATTTTATGCCGGTCATCTTTTTGCCTTAAGATAAAACAAGGAACAAGCGCTGCCTTGGTACGCTGCGCGAAAATTACCGGGCCGGTTGCCGTAGCCGCCTGCCTGCCGAAAAAATTAACGAAAACACCGGCTGTGCCAAAATTCTGGTCTATAGGTATAAAGACCAACTCGTTATTACGCAGCGCCTGTATGGTGCTATTAACGCATATATCACGCGGCTGGCTGTAAATGGTCTTAACCCCAAACTTCTTGCGCTTTTGGAGGAAAATCTTCTCCACCCGGCTATCTCTCATCGGACGCATAATTCCTGCGGCCTTATATCCTTCAACCGCAAGCTTACCTAATAAAAGCGGAAAATTTCCAAAATGCCCGCTTACTAATATTACGCCCCTATTTTTAGATAAGGCATTTTCTAAATTCTCCCTACCTGCTATATCCACTTTGCTCTTTAAAAGCTGAGGCTTATCCATAAGAAACATAAGTTCCACTGCTGATTTAGCCATAAAAGTAAAACAGTCCCGCGCTATTTTATCCAATTCCTCCTTACTTCTATCCCGGCCAAAGGCAATGCTTAGGCTATCAAGGGCAATATTCTTTTGTTTTGTGGCAAAACGATAAGCCGAAGAACTAACCATATTAGCAAATCCATAGAGAGAACTTGACGGGATAACCCTAACTATCAAAGAACAAATTTGTAAACCTGACCAGCCGAAGAAATGACTGAAGGTTTTCTTGATTTTTTTAAAATCCATTTAATCCCGCGGAGATAGACCTTCCTGCACATTTTCCCGACGAGATGTCGGGATCCCGATTTATCGGGAAAATGAAAGGTCTAATATAAAGAGATTATAACAAAACCGAGTTCAATTTGCAAGAATAATTATAATTTATATCCAATGCTGCGTAAGAATTCTTTACGCCAAGCTACATCAGATGCATTTTCAACGCCCTTAGGCCTTAAACCATCAATGACTCCCAAAATACCGCAGCCATCCGGACTATCCGCGATAATAACTTTAACCGGATTAGAGGTTGCGCAATATATCGTGCATACCTCAGGAATATTCTTAACCGCATTTAAGACATTAATAGGATAAGCATTCTTTAATAGAATAATAAAACTATGGCCTGCGCTTATATTAAGGCAATTCTCAATAGCTAAACTTTTAAGATTAGCGTCATTGCCCTCAGACCTTACTTTGCATGCGCCGCTTGATTCGGCAAAAGCAAGCCCGAATTTTATCCCAGGTACATTATTCACCAAGGCCTCATAGATATCTTCCACTGTCTTAATGAAATGGCTCTGGCCCAAGATTATATTGACATCTTCCGGCTTTTTAACTTCAACTAATTTTAATTCTAACATGGCCCCTCCGCCTTTAATCTATATTAATTCTTCTAAACCCAGTAGCGTAAATACCTGAACCGTCTCCTTGGCTTTTACCTAGGTAAGACTTAACTGAAATAAGAACAAAATCAGGAGAACCAAGCACCTCAAGGGGAATCTTTAAGATTAAAACGTTAGGGGTTAAATCCAATGAAACCCCTTGAGGCTTAATCAACTTTTTTCCTTCTAGCATTTTAAACCCATTATGTTTGGTAATGATACGAACTTTAGGCATATCGCCAAACGGCTTTTTATAACTATAGCCAAATATATACACCATCGTAGAAAGTTTAGAAAGAGCCTCCTTGGACTTTTGTATCTGTATAACTAAGGCCTTATCTAAAATAGCATAGCTAACTTGTCTTTCATCATCTGAAATATTGCCAGCAGATAAGTAATCCGCAGGATTAAAATCAGGGAACATTTTGGAGAAGCCGAGGGAAAAAACTACTTTTTCTTTTAAGGATAACTGATTATTAAGGTCTATAGAGGGATAATCGCCAAATAACTCATTTTTACGGCCAAAGGCCAAAAGATAAAATGCGCTGGATTCAGTTTGACTTTTATAAGCAAGAATGGCCTTATGTTTTCTATTTAGCTGCTCAGAAGAAAGATTAAATTTTAACCACCTAATCTGGAAACCTAAGAAATTCTTAGGCGGGTTTAAATCCAATTCCGGATGATAATACCGAGGCAACGGCCAGCCCAAGCAGTGGACAAGATAGGGATAAACTTTAGGGTAGGGAATCCTATCCTTAAGATTCGCCAAAGCTATCTGGAGGAATAAATAAAGTGATTTATGGTCAACATTTGTATCCGCCGGATGAGAAACAAATATCTTATCCGGCCGGTAATCAAGTATGACTTTTCCCAAATCTGCAAGGATATTCTCTCCTAAATATGGCGCGCCAAAAGAAAGGCTGTCCTTATAAGGGACGCTGGATATTCTAGTCAAGAGGCTGCGGAAAGGCTTGCTCACCTGCCAATATTGAGTAAATATATTAAACGTCCCAAAATCAGGATAACCTAAAAATACAAGATCGCCCTCATCAAGCCCGAGTAACTGCATTGCCTTAATCGCTTCCTTACGGCGAACTTGCCCCATATGGATAAATTCATCCTTTTTAAAAGTAATCCTTTTTTCATAAACGATAAAAGCAAATTGATTATGTTCACCATTGGTAAGATAAACCACTCTTACCTTACCGCCTTGCGAGAGGGCTTCCTGTATTATGCCTGCGCAAGCTATTGTTTCATCATCCGGATGCGGGGCAAGTATGAGCACACGCTCCCCTTTCTTGAATTGTTCAAGATATTCTTCAGGCTTAGGCAGTTGCGCAAAAGAATACCTATAGATCAATAGGCAGAAAATCAGGCAGGAAACAAACATTGAGATTCTTTTCATCGGTGAATATGACATCATATCCTTCTTTTTGTCCTCATTATATTCACCCTGATAATGCTGTCAAGAAAAATGGCTTGTTTCTTTAAGGTAAAACTTTTATAATATAGCCATGCTGGCAAATAATCTTAAAAACTACCATAATATAAGATTAGTCTTGATATTAACCTTAGCCCTAAACTGGCTTGTGGGTATAGCCAAGATTATCTGCGGGCTTGGCATCCGCTCTTCCAGCATGACCGCCGATGGTTTCCACTCCCTCTCTGATGGAGCTTCCAATATTATCGGGCTTATCGGTATACACTTTGCCTCCCAGCCAAAAGACAAAGACCATCCTTACGGACACAGAAAATACGAAACCTTCTTTGCCTTAGGTATCGCCTTCAGCCTCTTCTTAGTAGCTATAGGTATTGTTCGTGAAAGCATAGGCCGCTTCGCTAATCCAATCGCGCCACAAATCAACACCATAAGTTTCATAATAATGATACTCACCACGGCGGTGAACTTTATTGTAATGCGCTACGAAAACAAAAAAGGCAAAGAGCTAAAAAGCGATATATTGGTTTCTGATGCCTTGCATACCCACGCCGATATATTTACCTCGCTTTCAGTTATGTTTGCGCTATTTGCAATCAAACTTGGTTATCCTATACTTGACCCCATAATCTCAATAATGATAGCTATCTTTATTGCTTATGCCGGTTACGGAATAATGAGAGAATGTTCGGTAATACTATGCGATACCGCTGCTATATTAGATGTAAAACGAATAGTTGACATAGTATTAAGAGTTAATGGAGTAAAAACCTGCCATCAAGTTCGCACGCGCGGAAGGCCTGATGATATCTATGTTGATTTACACGTGCAGGTCGCTTCCGACATGCATATCGACGCTGCCCATAAGATAAGCTGCGCTATTGAAAACGCTATAAAGAAATCTATCCCAGAAGTCGCCGATGTCGTAGTGCATATGGAACCTAAAGAGTAAATCCCGTTAGAGACCAGACCACCCGACGGGTGTCCTTAAAGACCAGACCACCCGACGGGTGTCCTTAAGGTTAAACCTCTTTTTTCTTATAAACTTTAGATATTGTGGCATATAAGACAACGAATAAACAGCAGGCGGGAAAAATATCGCCATAGCGATTATAAAATGAAGGCTTATCATACGAAATGGACATCGTTTCAGTCCTATATCCTGAAACAAATATATTGTTGCCTTTTGAATCATTGACCCAAGCGGTAATCTTGCCTAATGGCGATATAAAAGCAGACACGCCGGTATTGGCGCAGCGCACTAGATAAATTCTATTCTCTACCGCCCTGAATACCGATGCACTCAAATGTTGGTAGGCCTCGGAAGTTTTTCCAAACCAAGCGTCATTGGTAATATTTACTAGGAATTTTGCGCCGCGCGTTACAAAATTCCTAGCCAGTCCCGGAAACACATCTTCAAAACAAATCAAAACCCCAAAATTAACCGGAAATCCAAATATAGTATAATCTTTGCCCTTAGCGATATCTCCTATCGGAGCAATTGTATCTAAGAATTTTAAAATATCCCTAAATGGGACATATTCTCCGAATGGGACTAAGTGTAGTTTATCGTATTGATTTAATAATTTAGCCTCCCCGGAAAGCAGCAGCGCGCTATTATAGTAGAGATCCTGCCTTAAGGTAACTGAACCAAAAAGCAGGGGTTTGTTAAGCGTCTTTATATAATCGCATAATCTTAAATAATATGCCGGCTCATCTTCTAAGACAACCGGAAGCGCCGCTTCAGGCCAGATAATTAAATCAGGATTATCTTTGGCTGCCTTAGAGGTAAGCTCAAAATATTTTTGCATAATCAAATCTCTTGCACGCATATCCCATTTTAACTCCTGAAGGATGTTTCCTTGTATAATAGAAATCTTGATGCGTGTACCGTTTACCGTGTACCGTGTAGCATGTAGTCTATAATATCCGTAAGCTAACACAAAAGTTAAGGCAAATAACGAAATAGCTAAGCTACGTGTCTTGTGTACCGTGTACCGTTTATCTTCGCCGCGGCTAAACGGTAAACGGTAAACGGTAAACGGTAAACGAAAATTTATAATTAAACCATATAAGGTAACATTCCCCATCATTATCAAAAAAGAAACTCCCCATGCTCCGGTAATATCCGCAATTTGGATTACAGGTAGATTTAGGTATTGCGAATAACCTAAGAGCGCCCAGGGAAAACCAGTGAATAAGTGACTACGGATATATTCCAAGATGACCCAAACCGAAGGAAGGATTAGCGTATAGCGTATAGCGCCTGCCTCCCCCGTCATATTTTGCGGGGCCTGCCGGCCAGGCAGGTATAGCGCATAGCAATGAGCGATTAATCCGAAGACGCCAAAATATAATGCCAGATATAAAGCCAAAATAACCATTCCAATAAAGGTTACATGAATTAACCAGTAAATAATACCTAACCAGAAAATAACTCCCGTAAAATATGCTAGTAAGAATGCTTGTATTTTAGATTTATCTCTAAGGGCAAAAAATAAAGGTACGAATCCAAACCAGGCAAATAACCAGAGATTAGAATTAGGAAAGGAAAAAATTAACAGAAGAGCAGATAATAGACATAAAGATAACCCTTTTGCGATATGCGATATGCGATATGCGATATGCGCTCTTATTTTCCGCAACATTTTTTATATTTCAACGGCTTGCCGGTTCTAGAATCTATTTTTCCGCAAGGACAGGGGTCATTGCGGCCGACTTTGGGGTGGGATAATTGAACAGTCTTATTTAATAGTTGGACGGGGCGAATATTCAAAGATTCTCCGTTTGTGTAATCTTGAGGCCTCTTTAATTGGCTCGCCTCCGGATGCAAGAGTTCTTTAGATACAGAACTAAATGCGCCGCTGAATCTCCCCGGGCCTTTAGACTGTAATTTAAAGATCGCCTCCAAGGAATCATTCTCAATACCCGCAATCATCTGGCTGAACATATTAAAACCCTCGCTCTTATATTCTATTAAGGGATCACGCTGGCCGTAAGCGCGCAGACCAATCCCTTCGCGCAGGCTATCCATGGCATATAAATGGTCTTTCCATTTGGCGTCAATAATCTGCAAAAAAACCATACGTTCAAGATGACGCAATAAATCGCTGCCTATCCTCCTTTCTTCATCTTCGTAACAAGCTAACACCTTCTGGTATAATTCATCTTCTATATCGGTATTATTCTTAAGTTGCAGCCTAGAAACCTCCAAATTCTCAGTTCCTAAACCAAACTTTAACTTAGCCGCAGTTAATAACCCATTTAAATTAAGCTCCTGATCTTGATTCAAGTTAGAGGAAACCATATTATGTATAGCGCTTCTTAAAATCTCCAGGATTTCTTCTTTCAAAGAAATCCCTTCCAGGATCTCCCGGCGTTGAGAATAAATTATCTCCCTTTGCTTATTCATTACATTATCATATTCTAAAAGCTGCTTTCTAATTTCAAAATTATGCTCTTCTACCCGTTTTTGAGCAATCTCAATAGAGCGGCTTACCCAGGGATGCTCAATAACCTGGCCATCCTCAAGCCCCAATTTATCCATCATACCTACGAGCCGATCAGAACCGAATAAACGCATCAGGTCATCACCTAAAGAAACATAAAAGCGCGATGAACCGGGGTCGCCCTGACGGCCGCTTCTTCCGCGCAGCTGGTTATCAATCCTGCGCGCCTCATGCCGCTCTGTACCTAAAACATGCAGCCCGCCTAACTCAACCACTTTTTTATGCTCTGCTTCTGTCTCTTGTTTATACTTATCAAAAAGCTTCTTGTATTCTTCCTGATAATTTAGCGCCTTAAGGTCTAATTTCTCTTTGGCTAAGTTTTTAGCCATAAATTCCGGATTACCGCCTAATAAGATGTCTGTTCCGCGGCCGGCCATATTAGTAGCAATGGTTACAGTCTTATACCTGCCTGCCTGAGCAATAACCTGCGCTTCCATCTCATGGTATTTGGCATTAAGCACCTGGTGCAGTATGCCGCGGCGCTTAAGCATTTCCGAGAGTCGTTCAGATTTGTCTATACTAATAGTCCCTACCAGAACCGGCCTGCCTGTATTATAAAGCTCAACGATCTCTTCAACTACCGCAGCAAATTTCTCTTTTTCTGTTTTATAAATCCGGTCAGGACAATTTTCGCGGACAAGCGGCCTATTGGTAGGAATAACCACAACATCAAGCTGATAAATATTCTTAAATTCATTAGCCTCGGTAAAAGCCGTCCCGGTCATACCCGCTAATTTTTCATACATACGGAAGTAATTCTGAAAGGTTATCGTGGCTAAGGTCTGATTTTCCCGTTCAATCTTCATCCCTTCTTTAGCCTCAACCGCCTGATGCAGGCCGTCTGACCAACGCCTCCCCGGCATCATGCGGCCGGTAAATTCATCCACAATTATTACTTCGCCTTCTTTTAAGACGTAATCAATATCGCGCTGGAAGAATTCCTTGGCGCGCAAGGATGCTAAAGTGAGGGCTAGGCATTTTTCATTCTCCGGGTCTTGGGGGCTATAAAAAGATTCTATGCCCCAAATACGCTCTGCTTTTACCTCCCCCTCTTTTGTCAAAGAAATAGTCTTTGCCTTTTCATCCGCCAAATAATCAAAACCCGCAGATAAATCAACTCCTTTATATTTAGCGTCTATTTCATCCTTCTCCGTAACCCTCCTGCCCTTTAACTGGCCGGATATCTTATTGGCAGTGTAATATTTCTCCGTTGACTCCTCGGCAGGGCCGGAAATAATTAAAGGGGTGCGCGCCTCATCTATCAATATGGAATCAACCTCATCAACAATGGCGTAATAAAAAGGCCTTTGCACCAAATCATTCAAAGAATATTTCATATTATCGCGTAAGTAATCAAATCCGAATTCGTTATTCGTGCCATAAGTAATATCACAGGCGTAAGCTACCTTTCTTTCCTCATCTGACATCTCATGCTGGATTGTGCCGACAGTTAAACCTAAGAATTCGTAAATAGGCCCCATCCACTCACGGTCACGGCACGCCAGATAATCATTGACCGTAACTATATGCACCCCGCGGCCAAGCAAAGCATTTAAATACGCCGGCAGGGTTGCCACCAGGGTCTTCCCCTCTCCGGTAGCCATCTCCGCGATCATCCCTTCATGCAATATTATGCCTCCGGCAATCTGAGAATCAAAATGCCTTAAACCTATGCTCCTTTTAGATGCCTCCCTTACCACGGCAAAGGCTTCAGGTAAAATATCCTCAAATATTTTATTGCGGGTAAATTTCAGTTTCTCCTTTATCTTCTCCTTTTCCTCCGGTATAGCGACTAAAGCCATTGCTTTTTGTAACTCTTGGATTTCTTTAGCATAAATATCGGACTTCTCCGGTATGTGCGTTTTAAATTCTGAAGTCTTAGCTTTAAGTTGAGCATCACTTAAGGCTTTAATTTTGGGCTCTAAAACATTAATCCTATCAATTAGGGATGCAATACTGGCAATTTTGCTCATCGACGATTGAGGCATATCCGGATGTAAAACGATATTCACGCCCGGCGCCTTTTTCTTTATCGCCGCCTGACGGCTTTTTAAAACTGCTTTTTTGATAAAACCTAACATTTTATTTTGCCTTTTGAAATCTTAAATAAGCCTCAATAAACTCATCGAGCCCGCCATCCATAACTTTGTTTACATCGGAAGTTTCATAATCTGTGCGGTGATCCTTAACCATACTATAAGGATGCATTACATAAGAACGGATCTGACTGCCAAACTCAATTCTTTTCTTATCCTTAGCATACTGTTTTAAAAATTCATCTTCCTTCTTCTGACGTTCTAACTCATAAATGCGCGCCTTTAGAATCTTAAATGCCATCTGCTTATTCTGATGCTGTGAGCGCTCATTCTGACACTGAGCCACCAACCCCGTAGGTATATGCGTAATCCTCACCGCGGAATCAGTAGTATTTACGCTTTGGCCTCCTGCGCCTTTAGAGCGATAAACATCAATGCGTAAGTCTTTATCCTCTAACTTTATATTACAATCTTCTTTAACTTCGGGAATTACGTCAACCGAGGCAAAAGAGGTATGCCTGCGTTTATTAGCATCAAACGGAGATATGCGCACTAAGCGATGCACCCCGGCCTCTGCCTTAAGATAACCATAGGCAAAGCGGCCTTCAATCAACAAAGTAACATTCTTTACCCCTGCTTCTTCACCATAAAGTATATCTGTGGTTTTAACATCATAGCCGCGCCTTTGCGCAAATCGGGTATACATCCTTAAGAGCATCTCCACCCAATCACAAGACTCTGTCCCGCCGGCTCCGGCATTAATACTTAATATGGCGTTAGTTATATCCAGCTCGCCTGAAAGCAGGGTTTTAAATTCTAACTGACCAAGCATGCTCAAAAGCTCGTCAATATTCCGGTTTAAATCTAAGAATAATTCCTGATCTCTTGTGTTAAGTATATCGGCGAGTTCTTTAAGCTCATGGTATTTCTTGACTGCGGCCTCCCATGGCTCAACTATGCTTTTTAGGTCTTTAAGTTGTTTGACTATCCTAGTGGAATTATCAGAATCATCCCAGAACCCATAAGAAGACATCTGTTCAGATAGCTCCGCAATGATTTTATTCTTGTTATCAATGTCAAAGATAACCTCTTAGTTGGCCGAGGTTAACTTCAATATTGGTTAGTTTACTCCTGATATCATCTAACATGGCCCCTCCTTAATGAGCCCCGCCTTGGCCGGGCGGATTAATCCCGCCGCATACACCAAAATTATGGAACAGAATTTTGGTGTAGATTATAAGGCGGGACAATACTAAAATTTTATTATCCCTCTTAAAGAAAGAATAAACTCGTCTTCGTTATCCGCAAATTTCGCTGCCTCATCCTTCCCTACCTTACCCTCACCAACTAACTTAATCAATGACTGATTAAATGACTGCATGCCAAAAATGCCTCCGTCTTCAATAAATTGCGGTATCTCGCAAGTCTTTCCCTCGCGGATAAGCCGGCTGATGGTTGGAGTAAGAAGCATTACTTCATAAGCAGGAATACGGCCTACCCCATCTTTTAAAGGCAGGAGCCTTAAAGATATTATGCCTTTCAAAAGTGAGGCGAGTTGATTTCTTACCTCCTGATGTTGGTGCGGCGGGAAAAAATTAATAATTCTTTCTACGCTCTGAGCGGCATTTACGGTATGCAGTGTACTTAAAACCAAAACTCCGGTTTCCGCGGCGGTTATCGCGCTGGACATAGTCTCTAAATCCCTTATATTGCTTATAAATAATACATCCGGGGTCTGAAGGGTAAACGCGCGCAGGACATTGCTATATGATATTACATCAACGGTAAGTTCGCGTTGATTAATAAACGATTCCTTATCTTCAAAGACAAACTCTATCGGATCTTCAATGGTTAAGATATGCTTCTTGGCATTAACGTTAATATATTCAATCATGCTGGCAATAGCGGTGGATTTACCACTGCCCATACTGCCAGTTAAAAGGACTAATCCTCCCCTCTCCATACAAAGTTTCTCTAATATATCAGAAGGCAAATTCAACTCTTTAAAAGTCTGAATTACATTATTAACCTTTCTTATAATCAACGAAGGCCAGTTTCTTTGCATAAATATGCTCACCCTAAACCTGCGGTCCAGCTCTTTTATATAAATCGTAAAATCCACATCAAGGTTATTCTTAAAAATTTCTCTCTGCTTAAGAGTAGTCAGCTCCTCAGTGGCATGGATCACTTCTTCTATGGTAAGTATATTCTCACCAACAACAACCAATTTGCCATCTATCCTAAGGCGGGGAATTCCACCGGCGCGATAGAACAAATCCGAGGCATTTTTCTCAATCATCTCTTTTAATAATTTCTTTATGCTCATTTATCCTCCATATTATAAGTTATTATACCACTTTCTTGGATTTTGGGGTAGGGTTAAATTCCATATATTTACCCAAGGCAAGATGCGTCTGGGCATCTAAGGCAGGAGTTGACCCTAAAATCAATATTATAAAAGGGACTATAATCCATTCCATAATCATCACTATGTTCTTTAACCAACTCACGCCCTTAGGCCGGGGAGGTAATATTAGGCGGCTTAATATTACCCAGGCAAGGCCAGTAAAAAGAGTAAAATTAAAAAGCAATCCGGTTATCTTGGAAAGGTTATAACCTATGGCCGTTTGGTTAAAGAACGCCCCCCCAAATATAATCGGAAGGGGGCCGATAAAGACTAAAATAATCGCCCAGATCGCCCAAGTAACATGGCTCTCCAAAAGATGAAATCCTCTCCGTATTTTTCTTATTAACGGTATATCCCGATCCGTTAAGAACCCGCTAATCAAAAAAGGAAAGTTTTCAACCCCCCAAGCCCATCTCCTTTTTTGTTTATATTGTATCTTAATAGTTTTTAAAAAACTATTAGAATAAGCTATATCCATAGAAACTGTAGTATATAATGGGATAACCCGATAGTCTCCTTTATAAAAAAGAAACGCCTTCCAGTAGATAACCGAGTCGTCGGAGACCATATCCACCGGCCAATAACCTATATCAACTAAAGTCTTAAAACTCATACTATGGCTGGAGAAGGTAACAAATTTTTCCAAGCGCATACTCTCAATCATCTGGCAAAATGAAGAACTTATCTCAACTAAACGGGCAAATGACGGCGCTTGCCAGATATTGTTATTATAAACAGGCATAGGCTGGTAACTCGCCCGGTGAGGCTTAGGCGATTTAATAAAATGATAAGTAAGACAGCCAAAATACTCTTTGCTTACGCAGGTATCCGCGTCAAAACAAGAGATAATAACATCCGCGTCGCTAATTCCGCCGGCCGCTAAGAATACCTTGGCCTGCTTAGCCGCCCAAGTGGCATTTGCGCCCTTAGTGCGTTTCTCGCCAGCGATACCATCGGGATGAAAAGTAGATAAATATCCGTAAAAGATATTCCCAAACTCCGACTCGAGCGCCTTGGCATTATCTCTAGCGCCAGGATTACGTTCCTCAAAGGCAACGATTACAATCATTTTATCCTTAGGATAATTACAGTTCTTAATGGCTTCTAATGACGGCCCTAAAACATCTGGCCCTTCTTTATATACGGGGAATATAATTAAATGGTATAAATTATTATCAGGGCACTCGCTAAGCCAATTCCTGTTCCTTTCTCTATACAGCCTACGGTGCGCCATAACCAGAAGGCTCGTAAGGTAAACTGTGCGGATGATCCAGTAGAAATCAAAAATTAGACTTATAACCGCGCAGGAAACTGGATTAATAAAAGCTAACAATACGAGAATAAAGATTATTCCCCACGATATTAATCCCGGAATTATCTCAAGGGTTCTTTTCTTTAAGTTATTCTTCTTCATCCTGCCTTAATTTTATCATATTATTTAGTATAGAGGTTTACTGTTAAGCTCAAGCTTATAAATATTTTCATAAATTATACCGTCCGCGCCTCTCTCATAATCCGAAAAATAAAGCACATCTTTATTCACCTCATAAAAAACCCCCAAGGCCTTACTATTTAGATTAACTAAATTTATCTGATGAGACCCTTCCTTTAAAGGTGCAGGAAGATCTATCCCTGTGGGATTAGATTTAGGGGTTGCCTCAAGGACTGCAATATTTTTATCTGTAATTAAAACCAGATGGCAACTATCTGAATGCCAAAATACATGCTCAATCTCCTGGGCAGGATAATTTAAAATAAGGGGCGGCTGATAATACGGCAGGTTATTCTTTTGATTTAAATAAACCACGCATATCTGATGATTATTGAAAATCAGGATTTTCTCTCTGTCAAAAGAAACCTTGAGCTCCTTAGGCGGATAGTTAAAGCCCATGGGGAGATTGCTTATCTCCTTAAACTCTTCTCCGTCTAGGTTGGATTCATAAATAGCATTCTCATCTTGATTAAGATAATAAATACTCCCTTTTTCTTTATCCACGCAAAAAGATGCTATCTTACCTTGATTAAGCTGCTTTATATTCGGCCGAGTAGGAAAAAGTATAACTTTCTCAAGGCGCGTAACTTTACGCGGCTCAACCTGAACCTGCGTCCCGTAAGAATAATAGCGCTCTAATTCCAGTCGTATATCATAAACCCCGGGGAGAAGTTCATTAATAGTGGCTGGGGTCTTTTCAGGAAGCAACTTTGAGCCTAAATAAATACGCGCGCCTGGCGGTTGAGTTTTAATGCTGATTAAACCGGTCTTGGTGAATTTAAACGTATGGGAATTGAATTTATAACCTAAGGCAAAGGATAAGATAAACGGTATGCCGGTAAAAAATATCACAACGCTTAAATAAAATAAAACCCCTCTTATCCTTTGTTCGCTAAGCACCTTGAAATCTCTTTTTCTAAATCCAGAACTCGCTTTTTATTATTTTTACCCCAGGCATACCCACCTAATATATTATTACTCTTTATCACGCGATGGCAAGGGATAATTAAAGGGTAGGGATTGTTTTTTAATATCGTCCCTACCGCCCTATATGCACGGTTAGAACCGGCTTTTTTAGCCACCCACTTATAAGTACGAACCTCACCTAAAGGTATGCTTAATATAACCCGGTAAACTTTTTTTGCAAAAGGAGTCATATCCAAATTATTCTCTTCCGCCTCCTACTGACATAATCTCTTTTAGCGGGTGGCACGGGAATGCTTCGCAGCGCGTAAGCGCAAGAAGCGCCCCGTGACAGGACCCGCTAAAACTCCAACGACTAGCGCTTGAACGAGAAACACGGCAGTGTCATTTTTTTATCCTACTATACAACAATCCCCACAATTGCCGCATTTCGCTAACCTTAAAAATAAAACAAAAAATAATATATGATACAAAACCAAAAGATAAAGCAATTATAAGGCTCAAAAATTTATTTGCGCTAAGATGTACGGAAAAATAACACACTCCCCCCATGCATATGCTCGCCGCGAGGACGCGTAGGAAAGAAAAAATAATTTCTCTAAATCCAAAATCTCCAAGCTTTTTCTTTAAGAGCGCGAATAAAATACAGAATGTAATTATTCCGGATATGGAAGTAGCCAAAGCGATCCCGGCTATTTTAAAAGGAAACATAAGTATAGCGTTTAAAGTTATGTTTAAGATTAAACTCAAGGCGGCTATCTTAGCCGGAGTTATGGTATCTTTAAGGCTAAAGAAACATGATTGCAATATTTTATTCGCGCCATAAGCGCTTAACCCAATGCTATAAAAGAATAAGGCGTTGGCAGTAAGCCGGGCAGAATAAACGTCAAATTTTCCCCCCCCAAAAAGAGTGGTAACTAAGGGCTTGGCCAAAACCATAAAAAAAATCCCCACGGGCAGCATAACAAAAAATACCGCGCGCAGGCCAAAGGAAAGCGTATCTTTTAACTTGCCCGCCTCATCCGTAATTACCTGTTGAGAAAAAGTAGGCAGTATTGCTTGAGAAAGGGCATTGCTAAATATCCCTAAGGGAAACTGAATCAAACGATAGGAAAAGTATAATACCGCGACACCGCCTTCCCCTACAATCAAGGCTAAAGAACCAAATATGGAATCCACAAAATTATTCAGTTGGTAAATACAGGAGCTTAACACCCGTGGTACCATAAGCTTGCCTATAGTCCTTGCCCCCGGATGATTGAGGGTTTTAGGAATCTTAAGCCTAAAACCTTTTTTATAGAGCACCGGGATCTGCACGAGTAATTGTAAAACTCCGCCTGTAAGCACGCCAAGAGCTAATCCTTTTATGCCTTCACCAAATAAAAGGGCAAAGACGATTATGGAAATATTTAAAAGGCAAGGAGCAAAAGCAGGGATAACAAAGTGTTTCAAAGAGTTTAACAAAGCGGTAGAATAAGCAGCCAGACTAATCAATAAAATATAGGGGAAGATAATCCGGTTAAGTTTGACAGTCAAGGCAAACTTTTCTGCGGAAGCTAAAAATCCCGGGGCGATCAAGCGCACGATAAAAGGAGAAAATGTTATGCCCAATATGGTTATAGCCATAAGGGTTACCAACAAAAGGTTGAGCACAGCATTAGCCAATTCCCAAAATTCCTCTTTTGAATGTTTGAGATTGTATTCGCTAAATACCGGGACAAACGCGGCATTAGCCGCGCCTTCGCCTACAAAATCGCGGAAAAGGTTGGGAATCTTAAAGGCAATAACAAAGACCTGCGCATAGAGATAAACACCAAAAAGCCTGGCGATAATGATATCGCGGAAGAATCCTAAGAGACGAGAAGCTAAGGTAGCCATGCCGATTAAACCGGCAGACTTAGCTACTGAAAGATTAGAATGACGTATGCCTTTGTCTATTGACATGTGAATTCTATTATGTTAAGATTATCGCAATATTCATCCCTAATGATAACACCCGGCCTTATTTGAGAGGCCGGTGTGCACTTACTGTGCAAGGAGATTTTAATATGCCAAGACGTAGAACCTCAGTAAAGAAAACACGCGCTGACAGAAAAAAACACCTGCAAAACTTAAAGATTAAACAACAGCTCAAGAAAACAATCAAGAAATTCATAAGCTTAATTACCACTAAGAATCTTGATGAAGCAAAAAAAATACTGCCCGGTATATTTTCCCAATTAGACAAAGCGGCTAAAAAAAGAACCATCCATCCAGCTGCTGCCAACCGAAAAAAATCCCGCTTAATGAAACGGTTAAGTAAGGACGCATAAATTAACCACTAATTTCTCTAAAGCAACAGCGGGCTTTAATTTGCTCGTCTTTATTTCTATATCGCAATTTAAAAGGAGCTTAAGCCTAAGGCGTACCTGAGGCGCACTCATCAGGCTGTTCTCTAAAGAATAACGCAGTCCTCCTAAAATCATCTCCGGCCACTCTCCATCTTTTATAAGTTGGTTTAAAACCCTTAAGGCATAATCCGGCCGCCTTTCTTCTATTGAGCGGCTTAAATCAAAAGTATTTAAAGAAATATTCTCCCTAAAACGGATAATCTTGGCATGTTTATTTAAAGCTCTTATAAATGCATCTTTTCTATTCTCGTGGTTTATATCAAGGATCAAAATAATATTGTGATATGGCTTCTTGGGCCACTCAGTAATAAAATCCTTTATCTCCTTATCAAGCTTCTCTGAATTCTTTATAACCAATACCCTCTTGGGGGATTTAACCGGTAGGACTAAAAGCCTCTCTTGTAAACCCTTAAGCGAAAGGCCTTCTGCGTATAATATATCCAGATTAAACTGTTCTAATTCTTTAAGGAGGAACTCTTTTCTAATGCGTTTTAGTTCTATATCTTTGGCAGGCGAGTCTTGGCCGATAAGCAGGTAGACCATTTTTTATTTACCCTCGCACCAATTGCATGTTAGTTTTCGCCAAAGAACAATTGGTGCGGGGGTTTACCACTGCTCAACTGTTCGTTCAACAATTCTACGGGCAAGGTCAGTAAGGGCATCTGTGACAGCGGTATCCTCTGATTTAGCTTGTGAACCCGTAATAAAATAAGCCGTATCTCCGGTAAAATTATTCTCCTGCCAGATGAGCTTATTCTCTTTTTTATCCCAAAGGCTTATATTTACCACAAGATTAATGCGGTATTCACTTACTTCGTCATTATCAAGGTAGCGTAAAGGGCTCTTGCGGAATTCCACCACTTCCCCTTTTAGGACTAAATCCGTCAATTCTTCTTTCGTGGGTTTTAAATTCCCGTCAAATAAATATCTATTGGTTACATATTTAGTAATCTCGGTTTCAATCATCGGGCGGTAAAGCCTGTATTTATTAGCGGCATTACCCTCGCTCGTAATATCTATTTTGTTAATAAACGGAGCTACATATATGGTAAGAAATTTATCCGAAATCATGGAACGCGTAGTGTAACCACAACCCATAATGGCATATGGCATATAGCATATAGCTAATAGTAGAATAATCTGTGTAATCTGTTTTTGAAATCCGTGATATTTCATTTATTCTTCTCCATTATCCGCAGCCTCTCTAAACCCTTGGCTGCCCAAGCGCTTTCGGGATAATTATTCACGCAATTATCATAATAAATCTTAGCGGCCTTGTAAGCCTTTTGTTTCTCATAGAACCTGGCGGTATTAAAACTGGCTTCCGCCTCTTTCTCTTTTAGCTTGGCGATATTACTTTCTGCCTCTTGAGAGAGGACCGCATCCGGGTGCTCCTTGACAAACTCCTCAAATTTCTGTTTTGCCTCTTGAGTTGCGCCCTGGTCATAATCAGAACTGCGCGATACAGCCGAACGGCAGGAAGCAATCTGAAATTTCGCCGGCCCCACCCATTCACTATCCGGATAATTAGAGATTACCTTATTAAAGGCATCCTCTGCTTCATAATAACGCTCTAGGCCTTTTAAAACTAAACCCAGCTTATATTGAGCCTTAGGCGCCAATGGGCCATAAGTAGAATTATCCACTACCTTAGAGAATATCTCAATAGCCGGATTCTCCACCGGCAGGGCCATGCCTAGGGCCTTGCGTTTTTGGCCTGACATAAATTTCTCAGCGATATTGTATTCCTTCTCAATAATCTCTTTAATTCTTTCTGAAAAAGGGTATTTATCGATTACCTTCTGATACGCTTGGTATGCTTCATAAAGATTTTCGCGCGTTTCTTCAATCAAGCCTAGATAGTATTGAGATTCCGAGGCCTCAAAAGACTTAGGGTACTCCTTAAGCAGCTTCTTAAATTCGCGCAAGGCATCACCAAGCTCCTTTTCATTATAAAAAGTCAAGGCGTACTCAAACTGTGCCTTAGGACTATCCTTGGCAACGTTTTTGGGATTAACCCATTTCCTAGTTTTAGGAGTCCAGATCCAGAAGGGATACGCAGAACTAACCGACAAGGTAAAAATGATAAAAAAAATTAAGAATATCCGCCGCATAATATTACAACCTTAACACAAGGGGCTTGCTTTGTCAAACACAAAAAACTATAAGTGCGGGAACACCTTCCCCGCAATCTGCTGCGCTTTTTAATTAAGTGATGTGTCCCCGGAATTCCCCGGAATTCACCCTTGTCTCTCTTTAAGCCTTAAATATAACTCATCAAGGAGCGCCTGTCAAACGGAAAAAAATGGGGAAAAATAGAACCGTGGGGCTGTCCGAGAATTCGTCCAAACCGATATTTTTCAGCAAGACCAAATTTTTTCTCGTCGGGAGAAATTTTAATAATTCCGTTTCTGTGTACCAAAAGGCTATTATCGGACAGCCCCCCGTCCCCTGATTTATAAATACAGATAAGCAAAGGGAAGGTTAATAAGAAAATTATTCACTCCTAAGAGTATAATTACCAAGATTTCGTTAGTAGAGACAAAAGGGCCGGATAGGAGAGGCAAGATCAGGCTTATAATAACCATACTCAAGCCGGAAAGCGTAATTAAAGTAGCTAAGGGGACAATAAATATATTGGCTAAGACAGTAACCGGAGAAAAAATCTTAAAATAATAAGCTATAAAACCACAGGTTCCCAGCCATGCGGATAAAGATACCATGCAGCCCTCAACTATAACCTTTAAAAACTTTATTTTTATCTTTTCTAGCCTAAAAAGTGATTTGAGCCTTGGATATAAATATATTATGGCTGCTACGCTAACAAAAGAAAGCTGGAAACTTATAGAGAAGAGCTCTTTAGGATTAATAACCAAGATGAAAAGCGCGGCCAAAGAAAGAGAATTAGTAATATTCGGCTCTCTTTTAAGAAAATAACCTAAAATAAGAAATATCCCCATCACGGTTGCCCGCACAACCGGGGCTGATGCCCCGGTAATAAAACAATAAAAAACTAAACAAAATATAATCAGAAAATACCTTAGCTTGCGGGGAATCCTCAATATTTTAAAAAAGAGGCCGGCCATAAAAGCAATTATCCCTACGTTAAATCCGCTGACTACCAAGATATGCACAGTCCCAGACTTTATCATAGAATCATATACTATCGGAAGAATACGCCTCTTCTCCCCTAAAACCATAGCATCAACAATGCTCGCTGTTAAAGGAGAAAGCCGTTTAATAAAGACTGCCTCTATATTATCTTTAAGACAAAAAGCCAACCGCCTGAACAGGCTGCCTTTATTTTTATTTAAACGGATTAAGGCTGAATTGTTTTTTATACACATTACCGCCGATATATTACCCCTGAATAAACGGTACGGCCTATGGATATTCCCAAGTAAGATTAGTTCTTCTCCGTAAGCCAAGCGCCCCGTATCTTTGGCATAAACTAAAATGTCACCGCAAGAGTTATACCTGGCGCTTCGCACCTTGGCAAAAAGGATTGCCAAGTGCGCCTCTTCTGAGGCGGATGCGCCAGTATGCGCTTCTGCGCTATATTTATCCTTATCAAACTGCAGTTCTTCGGCCCTAAAAATAAACGAAACCCGGCCATCCTTAATAACCGGTTGGTTATTAATAAAACCCTTGATAAGATAAACGGTATTATTTTTGTAATAAATGTACTTGGATACATCGTTTTTAGGGGTTATATATGAATTCTTAAGGCACAACGCCCCTAAGATAAAACCAAGCAAAAAAAGCAATATATTAAAGCTTAATCCCTTTTTTATTAAAAATGCGCAAGTTATAATAAGCGCTAACTCTACAATATATACGGGCCAAAAAGGAACCCTGAATAAATGCGTGAATATTATGCCTAAACAAAACCAAATTGTAATAAGCCCTAGATTATCCTTCATTATCCACGATTAAATAATCCTTAATCTTGTCAAATTTAACGCCGGTAATTCCTTTTATATTTTTCAACTCTTCTATACTGCTAAAATTTCCTTGATTCTCCCTAAGTTCAATAATACGTTGGGCAAACTTTTCTCCAATTCCGGATATACTCATTAAAAGCTTCTTATCCGCGGTATTTAAATTTATCTTGCCTAACCTATCACTAAAATAGGCAAGACTTTTTGTAGGAGTAAACTGCTTGACTATAAAATTTACCCCTAAACCTAATAAAGCAACAAAGACTAAGAATAAAATAACCCTGCGCTCATCATTAGTCAGGCTCAGCATAATCTTCTCCTCCTGCGTTCCCGCCTGCGGCGGGGTTCCCGCTTACGCGGGATTTCCCTAGACCAAAGCGTTTAGTGCTCAAAAGTTCGGGCAGATAAGTTATGTCGTCCCGCCGTTGGCGGGATTCCATAACTTATGCCCTCACTTAAATAGACGCAGCAAGAGGCAAAATCTAACGCTTATTTTTGATATTATAATAAACTCTGCTGACTTTTATTAATTATCAATTAACAGCCCCGCCGTTGGCGGGGCTGTTGAAAATCAGCAAGGTTGTTACACCGTATTATTTTTAGAATATAGGGAGATTTGTTTTTAAAGAGATTGCTGAAATATTCTAAAAATAGGCAGCAATCTCTGATTAAAAGATTAAAAGCAGATTACACAGATTAAATCTCCGACGGAGAAATCTGTGTAATCTCTGGTA
>Ga0210017_1001242_pt1 | contig 22269 bp, 34 predicted proteins | sample CryGeyCG2014_020_FD_183966 | JGI IMG/M metagenome (GOLD analysis project Ga0210017, IMG submission 183966) | Groundwater microbial communities from aquifer - Crystal Geyser CG08_land_8/20/14_0.20 (SPAdes) (version 2) | ecosystem: Environmental > Aquatic > Deep subsurface > Groundwater | place... | reverse complement strand
TCGAAAAACTGTCGTTGCTCGGCAAAGCCATTACACTTTTCTTCGCGAAGAAGCAATCGCGCACGGCACACAAACAACTCAAGGCATGGTGTAATATATGTTAACATTCAAGTTTGGTTATATTTATATGATTATTTCAGTGGCTAGCGGAAAAGGCAGGACAGGGAAAACTACGATTGCTGTTAATCTGGCTTTATCCATAGATAATGTTCAGTTTCTTGATTGTGATGTTGAAGAGCCTAACGCCCATATTTTTCTTAAGCCGAAAATTAATAGGCAGGAAAAGGCATTTATACTTGTTCCGGAAATTGACAATTCAAAATGCGTTTATTGCGGCAAATGCGCCAAGGTTTGTGTTTATAACGCTATAGCAGTGCTTCCGGGTCAAGAAGGAAAGAAAGGAACTACCTTGGTATTTGCGCATTTATGCCATGGCTGCGGCGCCTGTAGCGCTCTTTGTCCAAAAAAGGCGATAAAAGAAGTGAGTAGAGAAATTGGCGTGGTAGAGTCAGGTGATTGCGGAAAAATAGAATTTGTCCACGGGAAACTCAATATAGGCGAAGCAATGTCCCCGCCTCTTATTCGCCAGGTTAAAGAGCATATTAACCCCGCTCCTGCACGCAGGGGCGGGGTTAACCCTAAGAAAACCGTAATTATTGATGCTCCTCCGGGCACGTCTTGCCCTGTAGTCACTTCCGTTAAGGGCAGTGATTTCTGTGTGTTAGTTACTGAACCTACTCCCTTTGGCTTAAATGATTTGATTTTAGCGGTAGAAGTATTAAGAAAAATAAAGATTTCCTTTGGGGTAGTGATTAACCGCTCAGATTTAGGAAATAATAAGACTGAGGAATATTGCAAACATGAAAATATCCTCATACTTATGAGAATACCATTTAAAAAAGAAATAGCCATGGCCTATTCCAAGGGAGAGCCTATTGTTAGGGCATTTCCCGAATATAGAGAAGATTTTCAGAAGCTTTTTAATACAATAAGAAATGGAAAATTTAGTTAAAGAGGAGATTCTATGAGTAAAAAAGTGGATATTCTTGTTGTTGGTGCGGGCCCTGCTGGGATGGTAAGCGCTGTTACGGCCAGAAGGTATTATCCGGATAAAAGCATTTTGGTGATAAAAAATATAGCTAATGGTTGTATACCCTGCGGAATTCCTTATATGTTTTCAAGCTTAAAGAATCCACAGGATAATATTTTGGGGGTAGATTCTTTAACGAAAAATAACATTGAAGTCGTGGTTGATGAGGTGTCTAAGATTAAGCGGGATAAAAAAATTGTAGAAACAAAAAAAGCCGATGAATACATTTACGAAAAATTGATTTTAGCCACAGGGTCTTCTCCTGTTGTTCCGAAGATACCAGGTATTGATAAAAAAGGAGTGTACCCTATATATAAAGATATGGATTATCTTAAAACTTGCATTGAAGAGATCAAAAGATCAAAAAACGTTTTGATAGTAGGAGGAGGGTTTATAGGGATAGAATTTGCGGATGAGATCTCAAAGATGCAGGGCCTTAATGTGCATTTAGTAGAAACCCTTCCCCGCCTCTTGGCAAATTCTTTTGATCAAGATTTTTCTTTCTTGGTAGAAGAGAAGCTTAAAAATAAAGGCGTTAAAATTTTTCTTAACACAAAAGTCGTAAAAATTTTAGGTAAACCCAGCCCCTGTGTACAGGAGCTGGGTAAAGATAAAGTTGAAGAAGCGCGATTCGAAAACGGCGAAGATTTAAAAGTGGATGCTGTTATTTTAGGGATAGGGGCAGTTCCCGATACAAAGCTTGCAACTGACGCAGGTTTGGATTTGGGCAGGGGTAAAGGTATATGGGTAGATGAATATATGCGTACTTCTGACCCTGATATTTTTGCGGTGGGGGATTGTGCGGGAAAAAGAGATTTCTATACGCGCAGAGACACGGCGGTGATGCTTGCTTCAACGGCTACGGCCGAAGCCAGGGTCGCTGGCGCCAACCTTTACCAGTTAAAGGTTATCCGCGAAAATAAAGGGACAATCGCAATTTATTCTACCTATGTGGATGGCTTGGTCTTGGGTTCAGCCGGGCTTACTGAAACAAGCGCCAAGAGAGAAGGTTTTGAAATTATTGTAGGCAATACCGAGGGCGTAGATAAACATCCGAAAGGCTTGCCCGGAGCAAATAAAATAAAAGTAAAACTAATTTTCTCCCGGCAGTCAGGGATACTTATGGGTGGTCAGGTATTAGGAGGAATATCAGCCGGTGAGATAATTAATATAATCGGTATGGCTATACAGCAGAGGGTTTCTCTAACTGAATTGGAGACGTTGCAGATGGCAACCCATCCGTATTTGACCAGTGCGCCTACGATGTATCCGATTGTATTAGCAGCTCAGGATGCGTTGGGTAAGATATAATTTTAAAGTTTTGGAGTACATATGAAGCAAGTAGTTATAATCAGCGGAAAAGGCGGGACAGGCAAGACCGTAATTACGGGAGCGTTTGCCGCTTTAGCGAAAAATAAAGTTATGGCAGACTGCGACGTGGATGCCGCGGATCTACATTTATTATTACAGCCAAAAATTAAAGAACGCCATGATTTTAGAAGCGGGTTAAGCGCTTCAATTGATAAGAAAATATGCCAGCAGTGCGGAAAATGTATCGCAGCTTGCAGGTTTAATGCTATAAGCGATGATTTTGTGATCGACCGTGTTTCTTGCGAAGGGTGCGGCTTTTGCAGCCATATTTGCCCTGTTGGAGCCATAAAGATGGAAGAAAATCTCGCTGGAGAGTGGTTTATTTCCGAAACGCGATTTGGCCCTATGGTGCACGCCAAGCTCGGGATTGCCGAAGAGAATTCGGGTAAGCTCGTTTCTTTGGTGAGAAAAAAGGCAAAAGAATTAGCAGAAAAGAATAATTGTGACTGGGTGATTATCGATGGCGCTCCGGGTATAGGATGCCCTGTTATTGCTTCACTTTCTGGCATTGATTGTGCGGTAGTAGTAACTGAACCTACGTTATCCGGTTTACATGATGCGTTAAGAGTCATAGAAGTAACCAAACATTTTAATATTCCCTCGCGGCTAGTAATCAACAAATATGATTTAAATCCGGACATGTCAAAGAAAATAGAAGAACATTGCGCAAAGAACGGGATTTCATTAATCGGTAAAGTCAGGTTTGATAAAGCGGTGGTAGAAGCCATGGTAGAGGGTAAAACTATAATGGAATATAAGGATACCCCAGTTAAGGATGAGATTCGGAAAATCTGGGAAAAACTTCAAGTTTAAAATGCAGGGTTGGTTTTGTTTCTGACTACGCGGAAGAAATTGACGCCAGGAACGCGCCGCATTAAGGAGCGCATATGGAAAATAACAGTAATAAAGAAGAAATACCTGGTTATTCTCAGGAGGTCATTGAGCTTTTGAATGATCCAAAGTTTTTCGGCAGAATGAACGGCCCCACAAGTTCATCATATTTAAAAGGGCCTTGCGGGGATGCTATGGAATTTTACTTGGTAATAGAAGAGGGCAGGATTACCGAGATTAAATATTATACCGATGGCTGCCATGCTACACGGGCCTGCGCGGCCATGGCGGCTAAGCTTGCAGAAGGTAAAACTGTAAAAGAGGCTCTTTCTATTTCCGCGGGAGAAGTAATTACGGAGCTGAAAGGATTGCCCGAAGACCATCTGCACTGTTCGATACTCTCAGTCAGTACGCTTTATCGGGCGATAGCGGATTATTTGCTTAAAAAGTGAGGAGCGCATCAAATGAATGAGCAAGATTTAATGGAACAGGACAAACGCCTTAAGGAAAAAATGGCAAAGATTAAGCATACCTTAATTGTCATGAGCGGCAAGGGTGGAGTTGGAAAAACAACGGTGGCGGTTAATCTTGCCTACGCGCTTTCTATTGCCGGAAAGAAAGTAGGTATTTTAGATATTGATCTTCATGGGCCCAATATCGCAAAGATGCTCGGAATAGAAAAACAAGCAATTTGTATCCATGAATTTGGCATAGAGCCGGTTGAAGTAAGTAAAAATCTTCAGGCAGTCAGTATTGCCCTGGCAGGTTATGATCCTGATCAGCCGATGATTTGGCGCGGGCCGATGAAAGCAAAGGTTATTATGCAATTTTTGGCTGATGTAAACTGGGGAGAACTTGATTATCTGATTATAGATTCGCCTCCGGGGACAGGGGATGAGCCTTTAAGTGCCTGCCAGCTAATCCCAAACGTTACCGGTGCAGTTATTGTCACTACTCCTCAAGATGTGGCGGTTTTAGATGCGCGTAAAAGTGTTCAATTTGCTAAAGCATTAAAGATCCCGGTTGTTGGAATAATTGAAAATATGAGCGGGTTTATTTGTCCGCATTGTCATACCGAAATAGATATTTTTAAAAAAGGCGGGGGAGAAAAGGCGGCAGAAGAGTTAAAAATTTCATTTCTGGGGCGAGTGCCTTTTCAGCTGGAATTTGTCGAATATGCCGATAAAGGGACTCCGTTCGTTTCTTTTAAAGAGAAATCAACCCTTCGACTACCTCGACCTTTAGGTCGAGGTTCGCTCAGGGTTGATACTGAGCCTTGCTGTTTACCTCTCCCTGAAAGGGCGGGGTCTGGCTCGGTCGAAGTATCAAAATCTGCCGAGGCCTTTATGGGCATAGTGGATAAGATAAAAGAATTTATTGGTGATAAATAATGAAACCTGCGTTTAAATATATTTACGGCCCGGTGCCATCTTGGAGGCTGGGGAGCTCTCTAGGTATAGATTTACTTTCGCAGGAAAATAAAATCTGTAATTTTGATTGCATTTATTGCCAGCTTGGGCCAATTATAAAATATGCAGTTGAACGCAAAATTTATGTTCCGGTTGAAAAAGTTATCGAAGAATTAGAAGAGCTGCCTAATGTTAGTTTAGATTATATTACTTTTTCCGGCAGAGGAGAGCCTACTCTGGCAGCTAATTTAGGCGAGGCAATAAAAGCAATAAAGTTGATCCGTAAAGAGCCAATAGCGGTTTTAACCAACGCTACTTTAATGGATAGGGATGAAGTAAGGAAAGAGCTTATTTTGGCAGATTTTGTTGTTGCCAAGTTGGATGCCTATTCTCCGGAATCCTTGCAGGAAATTAACCGGCCAGCTTGCGGAATAGAGTTTGGCGGAATTGTAGAAGGCATAAAAGCATTTAAAAAAAATTACCAGGGGAAATTAGCTTTACAGATGATGTTTATCCCGCCCCTGCACGCAGGGGCGGGATTTATCGAAAACAATAAACAGAATATTAATAAGTATATCTATCTGGCAAATTATATTAAGCCGGATGAAATTCAAGTTAATACGCCGTTAAGGCCTTGCAATGTTAAGTCATTAACAAGGGAAGAGATTCTAAAGATAAAAGATTATTTTACTTCCGCTTGTAAGGGGTTCAATGTAGTTTCCGTTTATGACGAGAGGGCATCTAAGGATGTTGCGTCTATAAGCGATGAGGATACATTAAAAAGAAGGGGCAAGGTTAAATCATAAAAATGTTAAGAGAGATTCTAAAGTCTAAAATTCATAACGCCACGGTTACAAAAAAGGAACTTTATTACGAAGGAAGTATTGGCATTGATAAGGCGCTTTTGTTAAAAAGCAATATCCTGGCGAACGAGAAAGTCCAGGTAGTAAACTTTAACAACGGCGCGCGCTTTGAGACTTATGTAATTGAAGAGAAAGAGGACAGCGGGATAATTGCGCTTTACGGCCCGGCAGCGCGCCAAGCGGAAGTAGGAGATAGGGTTTGCATTATTTCCTACGGGTTAATGGAAGATGGCGAAGCTCAATTGATAAAACCGCAGATTATTTTATTGGATGATAAAAATAAGATAAAACTATGAAGACTTATTTAGAGTGTATTCCTTGTTTTTTCAGGCAGGCGCTTGAACAAGCGCGTTTATTTACTGGGAATGAGTCTGTTCATAAAGAAATAAGGATTTGAGAGAGGCAAAAACAGTTCTTTATTTGGCGGATAATGCCGGCGAGATTGTTTTTGACAGGGTTTTTATCGAGGAGTTTTGCGATAACAGGAAGGTTATTTTTGCAGTTCGGGACAAGCCGGCGATCAATGATGCCCTTATGGAAGACGCTATTTTTTGCGGGATAGACAAAGTTGCTCAAGTTGTCTCAAGCGGGATTGATGCTCCGGGGACTATTTTAAAATACTGCTTAGACGAATTTCTAAAGATTTTTAGGCAGGCGGATTTAATTATTAGCAAAGGCCAGGGGAATTTTGAATCTTTATCGCAGGAGAAAAAGCCTATTTTCTTTTTGTTTATGGTAAAATGCCCGGTTATCGCTAAGGAGATCGGCTGTAAAATGGAAGATATGGTATTATTTTAAAGAAAAATGGAACCATTAAAGATTAGAGAGTATCCAAATAGAATTTTAAGGAAAAAATGCGCTTCAATAGAGCGGATTACTGATAGCGAAGTAAAGCTCTTTGAAGAAATGCTTTTTACTATGCGGCATTTTACGGGGATCGGTTTAGCGGCCCCTCAGATTGGAATCGCGAAAAGTTTGATAGTTGCGGATATTGGAGATGGGGCGGTTATGTTGGCTAACCCTAAAATCCTGAAAGCAAAAGGAGCCGGCAAAATGGAGGAGGGATGCTTGAGTATCCCCGGCATAAGCGTGGTTATAGGCAGGGCAGAAGAGATTATCATAACCGGGTTAAATGAGAAAGGAAAAGCCGTTGAACTGAAAGCGCAGGGGCTCCTGGCAAGGGTGCTCCAGCATGAGATAGACCATTTAAGCGGGAAATTAATCATAGATTATTTAAACCTCTTGGAGAAATTTAGGTTAAGGCTGCAAACACGAAGGAGAAGCAGGGAATATGCCAATTTATGAATATAAATGCAGAGATTGCGGAAAAGTCAGCGAATTTCTCGTAGGCGTTGGGCAGGAGAAGGCAGAAATTAAATGTAATTCATGCGGGAGTAAAGAATTAGAAAAGATGTTCTCGCAGAGTTTTATTTCTACGGGCGGCCGTATCATCGGCTCGCAAGGAGGAAAAACCTGTTGTGGTAGAACAGAAAGATGCGATACTCCGCCTTGTTCTGATGGTGGCATTTGCAAAAGATGACATATGTACTTTGGGTAGTCTTAGATAAAGATATCAAAATTTATGTTGGCAGTTTAGAGAAGTTGACTTTTAGAAGAGGTATTTATCTTTATATTGGTTCAGCCAAGAGAGGTTTAAAAGCAAGAATAGAAAGGCATTTATCCCGGAAGAAAAATATCTTCTGGCATATAGATTATCTTTTATCTTCAAATCAAGCTAAAATAAAAAATATTTGGATTAATGGCAAGCTAAAGGAGTGTCAAATTGCAAGGAGGATTCAAAGGAAAGGCTACGATTTTATGAATAAATTTGGCAGTTCCGATTGCAACTGTCCTAGTCATTTATTTTTTATCAACAAAGGCGCAAGAAAAGTTCAGGATTTACTTAAGAAGAAAGGATTCGTTAAATATGCAGATAAAAATTATTGCAGTTGGCTCAAGTAAATGGGAGAGGTTCCTCTGTAGATGGGGAATTTCATATCTTATAGGACAAGATTTATTATTTGATACTTTCGGCGATCCCTATGTTTTCTTACGCAATGTCAAGAATTTGAATATTGACCTGTCAAAGATAAAACATATAGTTATTTCTCACGACCACTGGGATCATATTTCCGGGCTTTGGTATGTTATAAACAAATATAAAGATATAAATGTTTATATTTGTCCGAATTTTGGTATAGAGATAAAAGAAAGGATTAGGTCTTTTGGCGTAAATGTAGTTGAGACAAAAGGCTTATTAAGAATTAAGGATGAAATATACTCTACCGGCGAGATAGAAGGAAGATATAAAAATATAAATATCTCTGAACAGGCATTGGTAGTAAATTCTGAAAATGGTTTAATTGTTTTAACTGGTTGTGCACATCCGGGGATTTTAAAAATTATAGAAGAGGTAAAAGCAAAATTTCCTGTTGAGCATATTTACCTTGTATTAGGCGGATTTCACTTGATGGATCAAGATAAGCGGGCAATAGAGATAGTAGCCGAGAATTTTAAGAAAATGGGGATAATAAAAGTTGGCCCTACGCATTGCAGCGGAAACGAAGCACAAGAGATTTTTAAAAAAATATATCAGGATAATTTTATGGCTATAAAAACGGGACAGACCTTAGAGGTTTAAAAAAAGATAGGAAATTAACAAGAAGGTTCAAGAAGGAGGGCGGGGCGAAATGGCATTCTTATGGGCAATTATCGCAAGTATAGTGGTTAGCCTTATTTCGCTAATCGGAATTTTTAGTTTGCTTTTAAATGAGAAGCTATTGAATAAAATTCTTATTTTATTGGTTGGTTTCGGCGCGGGCGGCCTAATCGGTGGCGCATTTTTACATCTTCTGCCTGAAACTTTAGAAAATTCAAAAAATTTCACCGCATCTTTTATATATGTTATCTTTGGTTTTATTCTCTTTTTCATTTTAGAAAAATATCTTTTCTGGCGCCATTGTCATAAAGGAAAATGCGATATTCACGCATTTACTTATTTAAATCTCATTGGAGATGGCCTCCATAACTTTGGTGATGGGCTTATTATCGGGGTAAGTTTCTTTACAGATATCAGGATAGGGATTGTTTCAACATTAGCAATTATTATGCATGAGGTGCCTCAAGAGTTGGGAGATTTTGGTATTCTAATTTATGGAGGGTTTTCTAAATTTAAGGCACTTCTTTTTAATTATATTTCGGCAACTACAGCTATTCTGGGAACAGTTATAGGATATGTTTTTGCATCCCATATAAATAATTTCTCTATCCTGTTACTTCCCTTTGCAGCCGGAGGTTTTATTTATATTGCCTCTTGCGATTTAATTCCGGAACTGCACAGACAGCCTGATATAAAAAAATCTAGCGCTTCTATGTTTTTCTTTATTTTAGGAATTCTTCTGATGTGGTGGCTGAAGGCACTTCACCATTAAAAAGATGGATTTTGCCCATATCCCAGAACATTTAAATCCAGTTAAGGGTGTTTAGACTGTATGCATCAGCAGTGGTAAAAGAAGGAGGTTAAAAAAATGGAAGTCAAAGTGAATGATGAAAATTTTAAGAAAGAGGTGTTAGAATCGGAACTGCCCTGTTTGGTAGACTTTTGGGCCGAATGGTGTATGCCTTGTAGAATGGTTGCGCCAACAGTTGAGGCAATAGCCAAAGAATATAAAGGAAAACTAAAGGTATGTAAACTTAATGTAGATGAGGCCTCAAAGACTGCATCCACTTATGGAATTATGAGCATACCTACATTAGTAATTTTTAAAAATGGTAAAGTAGCAGATAAGGTTGTAGGGGTAGTTTCTAAAAAAGAGCTGGAGGCCACGATTAAACCATATATTTAAAAGAATTGGGGGTGAGGATTATGCCTGTTTATACTTATATCTGTAAAGATTGTGGGCAGAATTTTGATTTGTTGGTAGGGATGACTTCTGAAAATGTTGAGCTTAAATGCAAAAGGTGTGGCAGTAAAAATATTAAAAAGACTTTTGGGACATTTAACGTAGGAGGACCTGGCGATAAGGCAAATTCTTCTGGCTCAGGCTGTCCCACGGGTGTTTGTCCTACCGGTTATTAAAATGGCAGAGTTTAAGATAAGAACCAAACAGTTTATATATAAAAATTCTTTAAAATGGGAAGGTGAAAAGCAAGGGTTACTCTCATCTTCTGGTAAGCCAGATATTAAGGTTGCCACTCCACCTGAATTTAAAGGTCATCCTGGAGTTTGGACGCCGGAGGATTTGTTCGCTGCCTCGGTCAACTCTTGCATTATGACCACATTTTTGTATTATGCAGAGAAAAATGGCATTGAATTTTTAGATTATAAGAGTCAAGCAGAAGGGGTTTTAGAGTTAAAGGAAGGTCGTCTCATATTCATTGAGATTAAAGTTAAACCTCTTATTTTTGTTAAACAAGATTCAGATATAGCAAAAGTAGAAGAGATAATAAATGTATCTAAAAAGAATTGTCTCATCTCCAATTCTATAAAATGTGAGATTAAAGTTTTACCCGAAATAAAAATAGAGCCATAATTAAATAATATTTTGGCTAAAAAGATAAAAATATTATGGCACAGATAAGAAAATTTATATTATATCTGATAAGATGGCAACTTAGCACCCCGATACTATGGCTGGTAGTTAAAAATTTAGGGGTAGGGGTTTGGGCCACGGTATTAGCGAATTTTATCGGAGGCGCGATTTTTTTCTGGGTAGATAGGTTTATATTTACCAGCTACGCGGTCGAGGTCTGGCAGTTTAAAGATAAAGGAAGATGTGATGAATGCGGGAGAGAAGAAAGCCTCTGGAGATTGGTTAAGGCCCCAAATTATGACAAGAGTAATTCAAAGCCGCACTTTTTGTGTATGCAATGTTCTAAGAAAAAAACCGATGAATTAAGGGGAAAAGGAATTAAGATTAGGGGTAAAAGTTTATAAGTAGAGCCCAAAATATATAAAAGGTTTTTATGCACGAGACAAGATTTATTAATGAAATATTTGCTATTTTAAAAGAGAAGCTGGCTAAAGAAACGGCCTCGGAACAGGTTGTAGTTAATGTTCGGCTAAGCCCTTTTAGCCATGTTTCTGCTGAAACTTTACAGGGATCTTTTAAGGAGTTGATCAAAGGGGAAGATTTTAAGAACGCTAAGCTTAAAGTCCTGCCTCTCAATATCTTATTAGAGTGCAAAAACTGCAAGCGCAGCACCTTGGTCGCTAAAAAAGTATTCGGCTGCCCTATTTGTAATAGTGCGGATGTTAATATTCAAATGGATAAGGAGTTTTTTGTTGAATCCATAGAAATTGTATGTCAAGAGAAGGGGGCAATAAATGGAAGAAATAACAAAGGGTAATAAAAGATTTACCCATAAAACAGTTATAATCTGGAGCGAAGAAAAGGAAGCATTTCTGTGTTCATCTGGCGGGCGAACTATTGAAATAGCCACATCCCGGGAATCTAAAAAACATGAAGGTATGTGGACACCGGAGGAGCTATTTGTAGCCTCAGTGCAAGGTTTTATAAAGGATGCCTTTATAGATTCTGCTAAAAAAAGCGGCTTTGAATTCTTGAGTTATAAGAGTAAAGCCGAGGGAATTGTCGAAAAAGCTGAAGAGAGATTTACGTTTACTGAAATTAAAATATGGCCTAAGATAACAGTTGTTTCAAGCGGCCATATCGAGAAAGCAAAAGAGCTCATAGAACTTGTTGTAAAGGATTGTTTTATATCGAATTTTATTACGTGTAAAGTCAATGTTTACCCGGAAATAAAAATAGGATCATGACATGATGAATTTTAAGCAGATTGATGAAGCAAGGCAAATATTGGGTTTGGATGAGTATGCGAGCCTGGAAGAGATAAAAGCTGTTTATAAAGAATTAGCTTTAAAGTATCATCCTGATAGATGTAAAGATGAGAAAAAGAAGGAATGCGAAGAAAAGTTTAAAAAAATAAATCACGCCAAAGATATCCTTGCAATTTATTGCGCAGGTTACAAATATTCGTTTAAAGAAAAAGATGTAAAGCGCAACACTATGGATAAAGAATTTTATGAACATTTAAAGAGATTTTATGACGGTTGGTTCGGAGATTTGGATTTATGACCCATTCGACAAAATACGCTCAGGGTCATCCTGAGCGACCGAAGGGAGTCGAAGGATGAGCGATATTTTCGATAAATATTATAAGAAATATGATACCTGGTACGAGAGAAATAAATTCGCCTATTTATCAGAGATAGAAGCCTTTAAAAAAGCTCTGCCTAAGAATGGCAAAGGTTTAGAAATTGGCGTTGGAACAGGCAGGTTTGCTTCTATTTTAGGAATAGAATATGGGATTGACCCTTCCAAAAATATGCTTCAAATTGCCCGCAGAAGAGGCATTGATGCGGTCTTGGGAGTGGGCGAAAAATTGCCGTTTGCAAACTCTGTTTTTGATTACGTCGCTATTATAATCACACTTTGTTTTGTTAAAGACCCCGTAAAGGTATTGGTTGAAGTAAAAAGGGTTTTAAAGAAGCGCGGCACGGTTATTATCGGCATTATCGATAAGGATAGTTTTTTGGGTAGGTTTTATCAAGGGAAAAAGAGCCTGTTTTATAGGCAGGCACATTTTTTCGGCGTGAAAGAAGTTACTAATTTGCTTAAGATGTCAGGTTTTGGTAGGATTTCGTATTATCAAACGATATATAAATTCCCGGATAAAATGCATTCAGTGGAGAAACCCAAGAAAGGCTTTGGCAAAGGCGCATTTGTTGTAATCTCAGGAGAAAAAAGATGAAGATATTTACCCCGCCCTTGCGCGCAAGGGCGGGGTTTATCAAATTATTCGCACTTCTATGTTATGTATGTCCGCTTTGTATAATTGCAAGGGCATTACCTGATTCCAAGTTTGCCAAAGGTATGGAGGGATTCGGCAAGATTTGCCCTTTTTGTAGAGCATATAAAAAACTCAAATCAAACTAAAGTGTGCGGTTAGCGCCATGAAAATCATTTAACCTGCGAGAGATTAAAATGAAAATAGGAATAATTATTTCAAATAATGATGCGGACTTAAGTAATAAAATAAGAAGGTTTTCTTAATAACCGCTGGGAGGATAGGATGTTATTATTAATTTTTATTTCAGTTCTTGTCCTTTTTGGTGTCGCTTATATTGTTTACGGGGCTAATATACTTGCGAAATTGTTCAATGTGGACGACAGAAATCCGACGCCTTCCCATACTCAGGAGGACGGGATAGATTATGTGCCGACTAAAAGCATTATTTTATTCGGACATCATTTTTCATCCATTGCTGGAGCTGGGCCGATTGTTGGTCCTGTTATTGTTGGTGTCGCTTTTGGCTGGCTTCCGGCTTTGATCTGGATCGTTGTCGGTTCCATTTTGATCGGCGGCCCGCATGATATGGGATCCATTATATCCTCGATAAGGCATAAAGGAAGATCCATATCGGAGATTGCAAATCAGTATATTTCGCCGCTTTCATATAAGCTTTTCCTGCTTTTTGTCTGGTTGGCGCTCGTTTATATTCTCATTGTATTCGCGGATTTGACTTCTGCCTCATTTGTAGAGGATGGCGCTACAGCCACAGCCTCATTTTTGTATATCTGCTTTGCTGTTTTATTTGGATTATCAATTTATAAATTTAATTTGAAAATCCTTTACGGCTCTTTGATATTTGTGCCTTTGGTTTTTGCCGGAATTTATCTTGGGGTAGAATTTCCTTTTAAAAATGTGCCGGAAATTTTCGGTTCCGCAAACGGATTTTTTAATATCTTGCTTATCCTCTACGTTTTTTTTGCTTCGACATTGCCTGTTTGGCTTCTTTTGCAGCCAAGGGACTATTTAAGTTCTTATCTTTTGTATGCATCCGTATTAGTCGGGGTTGTGGGAATTTTACTTGGAGGATTTGGGATTTGCTATCCTGCTTTTACTTCCTATCAGTCTGACTATTTGGGCCCTTTGTTTCCGCTTGTTTTTGTGACCATCGCTTGCGGGGCGGTATCGGGGTTTCACGCCTTGGTGGGTTCGGGAACAACATCAAAACAGATTAACAGGGAAAGCGATGCCGTTAAGATCGGCTACGGCGGAATGCTCATCGAAGGGATTGTCGCTGTGATTGCATTGACAACAGTTATGATCTTGTCTCCTTCAAAAGAGCTTGCATCAAAAGCGCCCCTTACGGTTTATGCAGAGGGCATCGCAAAATTTATGTCAGTTTTTCATTTTCCTCTTGAATTCGGCAAGACCTTCGGGCTTTTGGCCCTCGCCACCTTTATCCTGACCACTCTTGATACAGCCACAAGGTTGGGAAGATATATCTTTCAGGAATTTTTTAATATCATGGACTCAAAATACCGGTGGCTGGCAACAGCCGCGACATTGATATTACCGGTTATAGGCTTGTTTTCCACTCTTAGAGACCCATTGTCCGGAAAAGTGCTTCCTGCCTGGAAGGTTATGTGGCCACTTTTTGGCACAACCAACCAGCTTCTTGCCGGGTTGGTATTGCTTATTATATCCGTTTACTTATTAAAGAGCCGTAAGAATATTTACTACACGCTTATTCCCTGCATCTTTATGGTGGCCATGAGTCTTTGGTCACTTGTGGAGTTGATATTGAAATATAAACTCTCCGTGATAGGGTTTATAGCCATTGCTATTCTGATCTTAACGGTCATTATCATTATTGATTCCGTAGTCACTATTAAAAATTATCTTCAAAAAGAATTTTATTTAACGGTGAAGAATTCTCATAGAAGGAATCATAAAGGAAGGATATAATAAAAAGTCAAAAAGGAGGATTTTATTTCCCCCTTCTGAATTTTTTTGGTTATTTGACAGAAAAATGAATAAAAAAGATTATTCCCTCCGACATATTTTTTAATTTATTTAATATTATCCATCGGATTGCATTTTGTTTTTCCTATACAAAGAATAATTTGCCCCCCTTGGAATAATATTGGCATAGCGCTTATCGCAATAGGGATTATATTAAATATATGGGCTGATCAGTTGTTTAAAAAGAGGAATACAACAGTTAAACCCAACGAGGTTCCAGTTTTTCTTGTTCAAGAAGGGCCCTTTCGTTTTAGCCGTCACCCCATGTATTTAGGCATGGTTATTGTACTTTTAGGGACAGTGGTTATTTTGGGAAGCGTTAGCCCTTTTGCCTGTGTCGTGATTTTTTTCATGACTATGGGGACTTTCTTTGTGCCTTGTGAAGAGAAAACAAATGTGTCCTATCTCAACGATGAAAGATATGTATGAAATTATCAAAGAAAGCGACAAGGTAGTTACTTTTTAAAACGATAAGGAAGTGAAAATGATTATAGATTTAACCCAAATGCAGCCAGGAGAAACTGGCATAGTAAAAGAGATTCAGGGCGGCCACGGCTTCATAAGAAAATTACAAAGTATGGGCATGCGACCTGGTAAGAAAATAACTAAGGTAAGTTCCCATTTCTGGCGCGGTCCCCAAACAATAGAAATAGATAATTCACAAATTGCCATTGGTTTTGGCATGGCAAAAAGAATTTTAGTGGAAGTTGAGAGATGAACCCCGCCCTTCCTTTTGGGCTGGGATATATATTAGGAGGAAGGGCGGGGTGAAGATAGAAAAGATTTTATTAATAGGTAATCCTAATGTTGGTAAGAGCGTGATATTTTCAAGGCTTACAGGAGCGCAAGTAATTATCTCTAATTATCCGGGTACAACAGTAGGATTTACCCAGGGAAAGATGAAGCTTGCCGAAGAAACAATAACGATCATAGATGTGCCTGGGACATACACCTTAGAGCCAACCTGTAAAGCCGAAGACGTGGCATGCCGGATGTTAGAAGAAGGCGGCCTTGTTATTAATGTTATAGATGCCACAAATTTAGAAAGGAATCTTTACTTAACATTACAACTCATGGAGAAAGATATCCCTGTTATCGTGGCTTTGAATATGTGGGATGATACTAAACATCGCGGAATTCATATTGATATTAAGAAGTTGGAGGAACAATTGGGGGTACCGGTTGTTTCTACCTGCGGCTTAACCGGAGAAGGTATTAAAGAGTTAATCAGCCGCCTAGCCGAGGCAAAAGTAGTAAAGACGCCCTTTTCTTCTGATGGCCAGAGATGGGAGAGGATAGGAAAAATCGTGGAAGGAGTTCAAAAATTAACTCATCGTCACCATACGTTATTGGAAATATTAGAGGATCTAAGTATTAAACCGCTTACCGGGCTTCCAATTGCCATAGGTATTTTATATTGCGCTTTTTGGGTAGTCCGCTTTATCGGAGAAAATTTAATCGGGTATCTGTTTGAGCCTTTGTTTGAAAGATTGTGGCTTCCTTTGATGATGAAATTGAGCGTATTTCTAGGTGAAGGGACATTTTTGCATCATATCTTAATCGGGAATCTAATCGGCGGCACTATAGATTTTGGACAATCATTCGGATTATTAACCACTGGATTTTTTGTGCCTGTCGGCATGGTTTTGCCTTATATATTTAGTTTTTATCTTGCGTTAGGGATTTTAGAAGATTTTGGTTATCTTCCTCGTTTAGCAGTTCTAATGGATAATTTTATGCACCATCTAGGGCTTCATGGCTATGCGATAATCCCCTTTATTTTAGGTTTAGGGTGCAATGTCCCGGGGGCGTTATCTACCCGAATATTGGAAGAAAGACGCGAGAAATTCATTGCCGCTACTTTAATGGCAATTGCTATCCCTTGCATGGCGCAGATTGCTATGATTGTGGGACTAGTGGGGCAGAGAGGAGGTAAATACGTAGCGGTTGTATTCTTCACTCTTTTTGTCTTATTACTGAGAAACGCAAAAGTAATAGAATAATTTGTCATTGCGAGCGAAGCGAAGCAATCTCAAAAACAGATTGCTTCGTCGTCGCTGAAAAACGCTCCTCCTCGCAATGACAGTCATTATGACAGAATTTCATTATTTTTATTGTTTATGCGTAAGTCAGTAGTTATCAAGGGTTTAATTTTAAATAGGGTTTTAAAAGGAGCGAGTCCGGAGATATTAGTTGAAATTCCTCCTTATCGGATACCTCAGATTCAAGCGGTGATTAAGAAACTCTGGATGCGTTTATCCGGGTTTTTAAGTGAGGCTTTGCCTTTTGTGCTTTTAGGAGTGTTTGTTGTGAATATCCTCCACATGCTAAGAATAATAGATTTCTTTGCTTATATTTTTACTCCGGTTCTGACAGGTCTATGGGGGCTTCCCAAAGAAGCTGCTTCTGCTTTAATGGTCGGGTTTTTAAGAAAAGACGTTGCTGTAGGCATGCTTGGGCCGCTTAATTTAACTACCAAGCAATTAGTAATCGGCTCTACAATTTTGGCGGTTTATTTTCCCTGCATTGCTACTTATATAGTTTTAATCAGAGAATTAGGCATAAAAGATATGCTTAAAAGCACATGCATTATGATTGTAGTTGCATTACTGACAGGGACATTGCTTAATCTAGCACTTTCTTCTTGATTAAGTCCATTATATTGGATAAAATCAATTTTATGAGTATGAATAAAAACACAAGCTTAAAAGTCCTTTCGCTTTTTCTAATTTTACTTTTTACCTTCCTTTCTATCGGAGCGGATTTTTTCCATAATCACACTGATGCAGAATATCACAATGACTGCCCTGTCTGCCAATGGCTGGTTATTTCGCTATTTAGCTTCACGGTCATTCTGATTCTCTTCGACCTACTTTTGAATTTTGAGCATTTCTTTTTATATGTACCAAAAGTACCTATTACCAAATCTTACCTAACGTTTCTCTATCTTCGCTCTCCTCCTGTTTTTATCTGATTTCGTAAGCTAAATCCGCGTAAATTTACAATAATTGTTTTTATTAAAGGGGGTAAGTATTTATGAGAAAAATCTTGATGCTTTTGTTACTTGTTTTTAGCTTTTGCCCTCATTATTTATACGCTCAGGAAAATGAGGTTAGCGAGTTAAAGGAAGAGATAAAACAGCTTAAATCTCAGTTTGAAGGGATGAAATCAAACTACGAAAATAGGATTGGGCAGTTAGAGGCAAAAATAGGAGACTTGGAACAGAAATCTTCAATAGGTGAAGAAAAACCTGCCCAAGTTGCTCAAGCCGGACAGGCTGGTTCAGGCAGATATTTTCAAAGTTTTAATCCGGATATAAGCGTAATAGGCGATTTTACCTTTCACGGAACAGACAATAAAACCGACGGGCAATATAACCAATTCAAGATGCGCCAGGCAGAGCTGGCATTTTCAGCGCCGGTTGACCCTTATTCTAAGGCAGACTTTTTTATGCATGTAGAACAGGAGGACGGCGAATGGAAGATCGGGCTTTGTGAGGGATATCTTACCCTTTTGGATCTGCCGCTTGATTTACAGGCCAAGGTAGGAAAATTCAAGGCCAATTTCGGAAAGGTAAATAGATCCCATCTGCATGCCCTTCCGTGGGTAGATTATCCGAATATGCTTACGAATTTTCTGGGAGAGGAAGGGATGAGCGAACCAGGAGTATCATTAAGCAGTTTAATTCCCAATCCCTGGGATCAATATATAGAGCTGACATTCGAAGCGCTTAATAATCATAATGCAGCCAGTTTTGCCGGAACAGAAGGAAGGGATATGGTTTATTTAACCCACCTCAAGAACTTCCTTGAAATAAACGATGAATCAGCGCTGGAACTCGGAGGAAGCTTTGCTACAGGCCCCAATGATGAAGGCCATGGAGGAAAAAGAACAAATCTTGAGGGGATCGACCTTACCTATAAATGGAGGCCGTTAAAAGAAGGATTATACAAATCATTGATCTCTAGGAATGAGGCGCTTTTCAGCCAAAAAGACCAGGATGGCGGCACAGAAATAAATTCATGGGGAGCGTATTCTTCTTTAGAATATCAGTTTGCCAAGCGCTGGTCAGCTTTTAGCAGGTATGATTTTTCCGAGTTTCCCGACTACTCAGATAGAAAAGATAATGCTGTATCAACAGGTTTGACATTTGCGCAGAGCGAGTATTGTTTCTGGAGGATACAGGTCAAACATACCGACAAAGATTATGACAAGGACGTTGATGAAGTATGGCTTCAGTGTAATTTTGGATTAGGACCACACAGGGCACATGAATATTGATAGGAGGGAATGGATATGAAAAAGATAATAGCATTACCGATAATTTTTATGTTGTGTTTTTTGGTTAGTTCAAATGCCTACGCAAAAGATAAACTCAATGTAGTTACTACAACGTCTGATCTTAAATCTATCGCGGAATTCATTGGCGGAGACAAAGTTGAGGTAGATAGCATCTCAAAAGGATATCAAGATCCTCATTTTGTAGAGGCAAAACCCTCTTTTATGATAAAGGCAAAGAAAGCAGACCTTTTTATCCGCGTAGGGCTTGAACTTGAGATTGGCTATGAAGAGTTAATTATAAACGGCTCACGAAACCCTAAAATAAGAATCGGCCAGATTGGCCATCTGGACGCATCAGAAGGAGCGCTTTTATTAGAAGTTCCTACCACTACCAAAATAGACCGCTCAATGGGCGATGTGCATCCTATGGGTAATCCGCATTATTGGCTTGACCCCTTGAACGCTAAGGTAATGGCTTCTAATATTGCAGAGCGCTTGAGTAAACTTCATCCGGAAGATGAAACATATTTTAAAAGAAATCTGTCAGATTTTAACCACAAAATAGATGAGAAACTGATTGAGTGGAAGAATAAGTTAGCGCCTTTTAAAGGAGAAAAGATTGCTGTCTATCACCGCAGTTGGCCGTATTTTGTCAATAGGTTTGGCCTGGAAATTACCTGTGAATTAGAACCTAAGCCGGGTATACCGCCTTCACCTGAGCATCTAAAAGATGTTATTGAAAAGATAAAAGAGGCTGATGTTAAAGTAATCCTGATGGAGGTTTTTTACGATGAGAAGCCTGGCCAGTTTGTTGCTGAACGAACAGGTGCTAAAGTAGTAATAGTGCCGAATTCTGTTGGTGGCACAAAAGAGGCCAAGGATTATTTCAGCCTCATGGATATAATCATAGATAAATTAGTGCAAGAGTTTCATTCCTAAAAGGGGGAGATGCTGTTATGGAAATGTGGACATTAATGGCTGCGCCTTTTGCTGTCTGTTTGATTCTTACAGGGATACATTGTTATTTAGGCCTGCATGTTGTAACTAGAGGGGTAATATTTGTTGATTTAGCGTTGGCTCAGATTGCCGCGTTTGGTGCTGTTCTGGCCCTTCTCTTCGGATATGAGCTTTCGAGTATTCAGGCCTATATTTTTTCACTTCTTTTTACTTTTGTCGGAGCGGGGATTTTTGCGCTGAGTCGTTTCCGGGAAAAAGTAGTTCCTCAAGAGGCGATTATCGGAATAACCTATGCGGTTTTTTCCGCGGCGGCGATATTAGTCTTAGACCGCGCGCCGCATGGCCATGAAGCAATAAAGGCTATGCTTGTAGGAAGCATTCTTTATGTCAATTGGCATGAGGTTCTAAAAATACTTTTGATTTATTCAGCCGTGGGAGTTTTCCATTTTATCTTTCGCCAAAAATTCTTTCTCATATCACAGGATATAGATGAGGCGAGAAGGCAGGGTATCCCTGTTATGTTTTGGGATTTCCTTTTTTATATTACCTTTGGGTTTGTGGTTACGAGTTCCGTAAAGATCGCAGGGGTACTTTTAGTTTTTAGTTACCTTGTTGTCCCTGCAGTGTGCGCCATGCTTTTAACAAAGGGCATATTGAAAAGGCTTGTTCTTGGTTGGATTATAGGATTTTTAGTCAGCGCTTTAGGTTTGTTCTTTTCTGCGAAATGGGATCTGCCAACAGGCGCGTCGGTGGTTACTTGCTTTGGTGTGGCATTGATCGTATCCGCAGGCATGTCAATGCTACTGATAAAGAAAGCTTGATTATCTTGAGTTGACGGCCAATCTAAGATATAATTATATCTTAGATAAGCTATGAATATTTCTAATCTCATTATTTATTTTATCACTGGCGGATTGGTTACCACCATTATAGTGGTGCTTGAAGAAAGCGGCCGAAGGACACTTTCTGGGCTTGCTACCCTTATCCCAGTGTTTACCCTTGTAGCATATTTTTTTATAGGTCAGACTAAAGGTGGTAAAGCGGTCGGCCAGCATGCCAAATTTGTTTTAGTTGGTACGCTTATATCGTGGGTACCATATATGCTTGTCGTTGCATATCTTTCGCCTAGGATCGGCCCGAACAAGGCGATTCTTGCCGGACTTACCGTATTTTTTGTACTTGCGTTGATCTATATTGCGGTAGCAAACCGTTTCGGATTTTTTAAATAAAAGAGGGGTAGGGGTGGTCCAGAAAAAAGATAAATTTTATACTTGACAAATAGGTTAAGTATGATATACTCTATTTAAAAGAGGGGATAGAAGATGGTTGTAAATTTGAGCAGTAAATTAAAGATGATGAGGACGCAGCAGGGATTGACTCAGCTGGAGCTGGCTAAGAAGATCGGTGTCAGCGAGAGCTATATCTGTCAAATAGAGAATGGCAAGATGATTTCTATAAAGAAGCTTGATAAGCTGGCAAAAGTATTGGGATGCGAGGCGAGGGATTTACTTTAGATAGAGGAGATAGAATTTATGCTTAGCAAAAATGATATTGTAAAGACAATTCAGGAAAATATGAAAGAAATAAAAGACTATGGCATTGAAAGGATAGGGATTTTTGGTTCTGTGGCCACCGCTTCTCAGACAGAGCAAAGCGATATTGATATCCTTGTTGAATTTCAAAAAGACAAAAAGGCGTTTGATAATTATATGGAGCTTAAATTCTTTTTGGAAAAGCTATTTAATCACAAGGTCGATTTGGTGATTGAAGGCGCATTGAAGTCAAGAATCAGGGATAGTGTGCTAAAGGAAGTCTCATATGCGTGATTCTAAACTTTATTTAGAAGATATCTTACAAGCAATTCAGAAAATAGAGAAATATACTAAGGGTTTGAGCGCTGACAAGCTCAAGAAGGAAGAGCTGGTAGTCGATGGCATTGTCAGAAACTTAGAAATCATTGGCGAAGCCGCAAAGAACATACCACAGGATATAAAGAAAAGCCACCCTGATATTGAATGGAAAAAGATTGCTGGATTGAGAGATATATTGGCGCATGAATATTTTGGCATAGATTTGGAAATATTGTGGGATATTATTAAGAATAAACTCCCGGAATTAAAGGCCGGAATTACCCGCTTATTGAAATGAGCAAATTTTTTTATATATATACTTTACAAATAAGTTAAGTTGCATATATTTTTTGTCTTGAAACTTGACAAATAGGTTAAGAAAGGAGGAGAGATGGATCTTATGACAGTTATTGAAACAGCGGAGTATTTAAGGATATCCAAACAGACATTATATAAATGGAATTCTATGGGGATTGTTGGCGCGCATGACAACGGTACCAAAAGTAATCACGGTGGTTCCTTCGTAAGCGGATGATGGCGCATGGGCAGCTAAAATCCCGACAATAGTTCCCCCTGTAAATCAATCCTTCGGCAAAAGCTCATGATTGATACCGAGCCTGCCGAAGTATCAGTCTTAAGAATAGAAGACGCCGAATTATTTCTTACTTCGATACGACCTCCCTTCACAGGTAATAAAACGCCCGTTTAAACTGAGCCTGTCCAAAATAGCGGTAGCCGTAGACGCCTCAAAGATCTTTCCCCATTGAGAGGGGATTAGATTA
>Ga0210017_1001235_pt1 | contig 22345 bp, 12 predicted proteins | sample CryGeyCG2014_020_FD_183966 | JGI IMG/M metagenome (GOLD analysis project Ga0210017, IMG submission 183966) | Groundwater microbial communities from aquifer - Crystal Geyser CG08_land_8/20/14_0.20 (SPAdes) (version 2) | ecosystem: Environmental > Aquatic > Deep subsurface > Groundwater | place... | reverse complement strand
TCGAGTATCTGTTTTTCAATATCTTCAGGGCAAGGCCTCTTTGCCTTTGCCTTGAACTCCGGGATAATCTCACAATTCTTGCCAAAACTAATTTTAATTCTTTGTAACTCACTCTCGTTTATAGGGTGGCAATATTTTTCGGTTGGTGGACGAACTACGGTATTCAACTGAATTCTATTAGGATTTATCTTCGAAATAATAGAATTTAACAGACCTATCTCCTTGATGTTATCGTTTATCTCCTTGATAAACATCACTTCAAGCCATATATCTCCCTTGAATTCCTCTCTAAATTTCAACAATCCTGTTACCATTCTATCAAACTCAACTGCAGAATGTGGGCGGTTTATCCTTGAAAAGGTTTCAGAGGAGGCAGCATCAAGCGAAGGAACTACAAGATCTGCAGGAAGAAGCTCGGTGCGCAATCCCGGGTCGCTCAGCAAAGACGCATTTGTGAGGATTGCAATCTTTATATTGGTCATCTTCTTTATCTCCTTTAGCAACTCCCCGAGTGACGAATTGAGTGTGGGTTCTCCTGAACCTGAGAATGTGATGTAATCAATTGCGTGGTTAGTTTTGAGTATCCCCTCAAGTTGCGAAAGAACGGCGTCCTTTGGGACATACTCCTTTCTCTCTATGGTTTTATTCGTAGTTTTGCCCAGTTGGCAGTAGATACAGTCATACGAACAGGTCTTGTAGGGGACAAGGTCTATTCCCAGGGAAAAACCCAGCCTCCTCGATGGCACAGGACCGTAGATATGGCTTTTATTTGCTGACATATTGACTCCTTGGTCATTAGGTAATTAAGTTATTAAGTAATTGAGTAATTATGTTATTAACGCAACGACGCAATGCCACTATGGCGTCTCGACCAGGATTTGTTTAATCTGCTTAATCCGTTGATAAAATCTGAAATCTTAGTGTCTTTGTGCCTTTTCGTTAGCTAACGGACTTTATAGTGAACAATCTTTCAATCTTCAATTGTCAATCGTCAATCGTATTGGGTCATTGGGTTATTGGGTTATCAAGCTATCTGGCATCCGGCATCCGGCATCTGGCTATCAAGCAATAAAGTCATTGGTCATTAATCATCTTATATGTAAACTTATCATAATATATATTCCCCTCTCTCCATTCCATCTCTCCACGCTGATTATCTACAGGGTCGGACCTTACAGACTTTTTTGTGGGAGTAAACTGTGTTAAAATATCACTGTTGCAAACCAGTCTAAAATTATCAATATTTCCAAAATAAAACTTATGTAACTTTGGGTCATGAACTTTATGTCCCCCGAAAGATGCATCTGCAAATAGCCAGCCATAAGGTTTTATAAAGAACTGTGCCCAGTCATGAGGGCTTGCCTTAAACTTGTTTATATACCAGCCTGATTGCCAGCGAGCCGGTATTCCGCTAATCCTGCATAGAGTTATAAAAAGCAAAGCCTGCATACCACAATCACCCTGCAGATTTGTAGCAACATATTCACTGATATTTTCATAAGTAGAGTACTCACAAGTAAGCGCATATCTCACATTATGGGTTATCCAATCATATATTCTCCATGCCTTATGATATGGATTTGTCTCTTTGCCTACCATCTCCGATGCGAGGTTCTTTAAATATGGAGTAAAGAGTATATGAGGACAATGCTCTCTTGTATACTTCGTATATAGCTCATCTCTGTCATAAGGTTCCACTTTATCAGGAAATACACCCGTGTAGGAGGCATGGGTAACATATTCGTATTCAACCTCAAACACTGCAGGTTTTGTGTCCTCAACCTTTTGTTCTAAAAAAATTGTCCTCTGTGGATAATCTTCAGGTGCCAGAATATACTTTTGGGGGGAACTTGATATCAAATTGACAGCAATCTGTTGATCACCTATTCTGGGAAACGGCAACCAGCATCGTACATATTCCCCATCAGGAACAGTGTTGGACTTCAGGGAGACCCGCATTTTGATTCTCCGTTTTACGGGTAGGATATACTTTTCTGGGAATTGTGACTGGCATATTTTTTCCACTTGCGCATTTAGCACACTCTCAGCAACCTGGTCTTTAGCATCAGAGATCTTTTTTCTAAGAGATTTTGCCTCTGATGAGAACCTGAAAAGATTTGGGATAAATCTCCCGAAATATTTCTCCTTCCCATCTATCCTTCTATAATCTATATATCCACCTTCTACCCAGTTCTGGAATTTCTTCCGGGTGAGATTCGGAATTTCCTTTTTTAGTAATTGAAATGCCTTCTTTTTTCCGATACTGTAATCTTTTTTTACCCTATTAATACGCTCCAACTCATATTCCAGACGCCTTCTCAATAATAAAGGCAGTTTGCTGTTTAAGGTTTTTTCTATTCTCTTGATGGCACTTTTGAAGTCGCCAATATCCTCAAGTCTTCTAATATCTTCAGGCAATCTTACAGCCAAAAAATCAAACCCTTGCATCTCTTTCAGCATTTTTGTTTATAAATTGTAGGCACGAATTCAATTCGTACATAACGGAATCAGCCCGACCTTTTACTGTGGTGTCAGGAGTTGCCTTAGGGCGACCTTCGGTATGCCCTCCTGACACAGGTTATTAGGTAATTAGGTTATCGGGTAGCAGGTGTTAGGCAATCAACTAACCAACTAACAAACTAACCAACTAACAAACTAACCCCCTTTCAATATAATATCACCGTTCTCTACTCCTAAATCCCTGGCGATGATGAGACATTTTGCCTTAAGGAGAAAGAATATCGGACGGTTCTCCCCGGAGAGTGCCTCATAATTTCCTTGACCTTTTGATATAATCATATTAGCATCTTCGTATATCTTTAAAAAATCTTTTGAGCAGTACTTGAGTATGGTCCCCGGAGCATCACATCCCGTTGATATTATCTCTGCAATCCTATGAATGCCTGCATCTCTCGCATTCTCAAGGGTAGCATCATTTATAATAGGTCTTCCCTTTACAGCGTATTTTATGGGTTTTCCTATCTCCTCAATCAGTATTCTATCCACAACTGTCTCGCCTGCATTGTCGGCAAGATAAAGAATATTATGAGAATTCTGTAACGCTTTTTTAAATTCAGTGTAGTCAAATATGGCAAAATTGTAATGGAGGGCTTTTTTAATCTCTTTTTCTATATCAAAATCTGAGTTGGGGCCAAAGTCAATGATGTTTCCTGCTATTGCAAACTTTATTGCTGAAAGAAGCGGATCAGAAGAAGATGCTATTCTCTTCTTGATGTCGGGGTAGAGAGCAAGCAGGTATCTTGTATGTTCCTTTTTTATATTATAATATGGGTCCTCAATACCAATTACCCTGTTTATGGTCTTATAAATCTCTCTACCAATCTCTGGGGGTGGAGCATTGAAAGAGATTTTAGGTAAAAGGAGGCAAACCTTATTAAGTGCCTCTCGTATTTTCCGTTCGTCTTTGGTAGCAACCCTTGCAGTCTCAAGGGTCTGACGGAGAAAACAGGGAATACAATCAAGATAGGTCTTCATAACATCTATAACCTTTGTGTCCTTTGTGGTTAGAATCAGAGCCTGCATCTGCACGAATTCAATTCGTGCATAACGGGGTCAGGTCACACAATCCCTTACCACTTACAACCCTTTCTTCTTACCTCAAGTATTTTCTTTTTTCAGGTCTGACCCCAGTGACCCCGTGACCCCAGTGACCCCGTGAGCTGAAAAATAGAAATAACTAAACTCCAATTCTCTTGCTATTGACAAACCTGTCTGCCGCTAGGCAGGTATTATACCGTTCCACCTCCAATTCCCCACAAATAATTTCTATTTTTAAATCCGTATTCAGTGTCCCCGCCAAGAAAAATGTCCAATGTCTGCCTTGCTTGCCATATGTAATTTGTCTTTTCTATTATATGTGGTGAAATGTAAATCTATTTCACTGAGGTCAAGACCCGACCCCTGATTTTCGCCTAATCGTTCACTAATTACCCATTTCCCGGTGCGATTAATGTCAAGGAAAGGAAATGAACTGGAAACAAAGGAAACGCAAAGGAAACGCAAAGGAAACGCAATTTCGTAGATATTATCCAATTTTAAAAACATAGTGTATCATCTTACCTGCTCCCTTTCTTGCAATGAGTCCTAAATCAATTAGTTTCTTTAAATAGCTATTTGCTGCCTTTCTGCGAACATTAAACATTTTCTGAATCGCACTGCTTGTTATCCTGTTATTTACTTTTATATGTTCAATAATTTTGAGTTCTCGCTCATTCAACCCCAAGTTTTCCAGATATTCGCGTGTCAGCTTAGATTTCCTGAATGTTGTCACAATACTTGTTCTCGTATATTCAAAATCCGGCTCAGGCAAACCCCATTCCTTGCACCAATCTATTATCTTGTTGGTGCCAGTTCCTACTTCTTCTATATATTTAATCCAGAAGAAAGCACGGGCAATAAGTGGATTGAACGGCTTTGACTCATGCTTCTCTTTTAATGTTTCAACAGTCCATCCCTCTGGTAATTTACCTGGATTCCAGAATTCAATTCGGTCATCGAATATTCTGACCTGAACCTTAGACGGAGACCTGTAATCACGATGGGCAATTGCATTAACCAACGCTTCTCTAATTGCCTTAGGCGGATATTCCCACTTTTCCTGCCTTTCAATTTTTCCGTTTTCAATCCAAGATGTCAAAGAGATGTGGCTAAAAATAAATTTCTCTACCTCTATTACCTGGTCAATTAGATTGCTACCGATGTCCTTCATATCAATCATTGTGCCAGTGACTCCTGTTCCTTTAAACCTGACACATTTTACTTCGGTCTGAATAAAAAAATCTTGTGGATTATTACCAAATAATAATATGGCAGAATTAATTAACTTGCTATCTTTTATTAATTTCAAACGCATCAATATCTCTTTTAACGATAAATCTAATTCAATATCTAATCCTCGTTCGGTTTTTGCTTTTTTCAAAAATTCAATAATGCCATCATTGTTTATATCGTTTAATTTCGCATTCTTACAGATTTGATTATCAAAACGCAACTTTTCTTTGTGTTTCTCAAGAATTGATGTTTCGTATTCATCTTTGGACATCCTGATAGTAGATTTGCCCACCCTTTTAAAAGGTCTACCGAATGCCAAGACCAGTTTATCAGTAGACTCATTAACTTCTATTACGATAACATTTTTCTCTCCAATTTTTTCTGCTGCAATTTTGGGATAAATTTTTGGGTCGGTATTAGTGACAATTTTATTTGTTAAATCTTCAATCGTACTTTTTCCTATTTCCATTCCAACAATCTTTCCAGACTTTGATACACCAACAATTATCTGTCCGCCGCTTGTGTTAGAGAATGCAGCAACTGTTTCCACAATTTCTTTCCACTCTCCGACGGATTTTTTAAATTCAAGATTTTCTGATTCTTTCTTATCAATGAATTTAGTCATATTTCCCTCTCACAAAGCAAAACTTGTTCCGAAGGATCCGTCCCCCGGGTCCGCATGGATATAGTCGGGCAGGTGATAGATCTGTAATTTAAAGACCAGAGATTGAATCTCCTTCACCAAGAAAAATGTCCAATGCCTGCTGGTGAAATGTGGCTCGCCCGGTGTAGTGAGCAATCTACTCCACGGGGAGCTATTTCACTGAGGTCAAGACTTGATCCTTTCTTCTCCTGATGAAAATAAATAACCCCACCAGATTTCTTCTTATGTCAAGTATTTTCTTTCTTCAGGTCTGACCCCAGAATCCTCATTTTGACAAACCTGCCTGCCGGTGGGCAAGTATTATTCCATCCTATCCCCCATCCCTCACAAATAATTTCTATTTTTCAGCCTAACCCCATTGGACCCAATACCATTCATGCTTGTTTTACCTCCTCATTTATGATACATTTAATAAATATATAATTCTTATTTCACATTTTTATTGTATCTCTACACTTAATATTGTATCACACATCTCGTTACCTATTTTTCTAGAGCACCATAAACAACTTTATTTGTAAAGCAAGCGGGGTCAGGTCACAGACTCGTATTTCAATTCTAAATGTGCCGACTTAAATACTTGAGCCTGACCCCATTACCTTTCTAAGATTTGACCCTATTCTAGATTAATCGTAATACTTCTATAGCTCTTATTCTTTCTGCAAAAGTTAAAGCTGGGAACTCAAATAAGCCATTTTTCGTAATATGAGAAATTCCAAGAATGCTCTTACTAGAGAGTTTTGTCAGACAGGAAAAAGCAGGTTCTCTTCTCCCTTGAAGGTAAACAGCATATTTATCTGCATCTAACTCCTTTTGGGCGGTAATTTGTTCTTCTATTGTTGTTTGTTTGCTAATAATAGTTGATAATAGTTTGATTCCTCCAACAATATTTTCAGCCTCCTCGCGAGTAAGGCTTGACCGCTTCAATAAAGTGGTTATAAAGATTTCCTTTGTAAAAGCCAGCGAAGCTGATATAACAAGGTGATTTAACATAATGTGCCCAATCTCATGAGCAACCACAAACTCCGCTTCTTCTTTACTTAAGGAATTACAGAGGTGATCGGAAATAAATATAAGACCGATGGGAAAAACATCAAAGAGTTGGATTCCCAAAGCGAAACCAAGAGGATGGTCTTCACTTTCTGCTGTGAACTTCATCCCCATTACGGCCGTAACTTTTATGCCTTTCTTTACAAAGAGATCACTAATAATAGCGTCTAAATTCTTATCATTTACAGCTGAAGAAATTATTTTCTCTAAATGAGTCATAGTAATTATCTCGCTTTCAACCGAAACTAGCCAAACTTCTAATATTTTCCAAACCGCGATCGCTTATTAATTGGATCTAATAACTTTACTTTCCAATTATCAATCACTCATTTTCTCTCCTTTTAGGTATTTCGATCTCATCCCAAAATGGTGAAGGTTTACGGCCTATTACCCCATTCTTCCCAGCGCGGTGCCTTTCATAACCTTTTCTGCTCCAAGCGTTTGATAAGAACACTGCCTCTCGTGCTCTTGTCATAGCGACATAGAGCATACGACGTTGTTCTTGCTCTAAAAAGTTACCCGGTATCACGGAGTTTTCAAGTGCGGGAATAAATACCACATCTACATCATCTAAACCTTTGACATTATGCATCGTCATAAAACGCACTTTGTCATTGGTCTTTTCATCCGTTTCCAGCAAAGTAACTTTAGGAATTTTTCCTTCACGGAATTTCTCTAATATTTGCCAATCTTCTAACGCAATGTTTTTCTCTGCTAAAGCCATAAGGTCCCTAACGGAGTTGAAGTCAGCGTATCCAAGAAGATCCGTGACCTGCTCAAATTTCTCATGCAAGGAAAGGGTATGGTTAATCGAGATTACTTTTTCAATCCACTCGTATATCTGTTTGAACCCTTGTGGCCATCGTTTAAAGTTATCTTGTTTTTGACTGGCGACAACTACTTGATGGAGTGCACCACGCAATGTGAGGTCCCATACCTCTGCATGTTCTCTGAGCTTGCTGACAGCTCGATCAGAGATGCCCGGCTCAAGAACCAATAACTGTCTCAAAGCCAAACCATCATCCTTATTAAGGAGTAATCTTAACAAAAAGTAGAGCCTTCTTTTTTCAATACAATCAAGCGCTTCCAATCTACGTAACTGATTATTAACTGGTATACCGGCTTTTTCAACCTCCTGAACATAGTGGTTCCCTATTGCTCCAATGTTGAAGAGAATAAGAATTCGTTTATAAATAACGTCTTGTCGGTGAAGTTCCTCAATGACCTGGACAATCCATTTCCCTTCTCTTTGCTTGCTCCCGAACCCTCCTTCTTTATACACAATCCCATCTTTGCGAACAGTGTGTAATTGCTTTGGGATCCTATTCGGATTATTATGTTCAATAAGGGACACAGCTGCTTTGAGAATAGTTTCAGGACATCGATGAGAAGTAGTCAATGTAGTTTTATCAATTATTGCGTTGGAATATTTTTGCCTAAAATGTTTTATTCCCAAGGGATCCGCAAACCGCCCAGACTCATATATACTTTGATCGTCATCTCCCACAACAAATAATGTTGCATTCGGATCTCTAATTAGACTTACAAATGTTTGCTCAGCCGGGTTCAGATCCTGATACTCATCTACCACTATATGGTCAAACCACTGTTGTACTTGATTTTTAATATCATCATTATTAAGTAAAGAGTTCGTCAATGGCACAACTTCAAACCAATCTACTGCATTATAGAAACGTGAAAGTTCTATGTAACGCTGTTCAAATCGGGAAAAATTTGGATCGGCGATCTCTACACCATTGCGAAACGTAGCACTCCCTGGTAAACCACATGAGACTTTCTCTTGGAAAGCCCTCATAAACTTCTTATCACTCCGTGGGAGCATTTGATATCCTTTATTTTTCAGATCACTGAAGACGTCTTTTGCGACGAGTTCAGACTCGTCTGAGTTTGCAACCACAAAACCTGAGGGAACACCAACTTTTAATGAATTAAGTCTTAATACCCTCATAGCAAACGAATGAAGTGTACGGATATTTTCTGGTATTTGTTTAACACCTAATTTTTCAAGTTTCCTCTTCATCTCATCAGCTGCTTCGTTAGTAAATGTTATAGCCAAAATTCGTGAAGAAGAAGTGGTAGGTTTTTCGATTAAAAACTTCAACCTACAGGCAATTGCGGTTGTTTTGCCAGTACCCGGACCCGCAACTACCAGCACAGGAGAATCAAAGTTAGCAACCAAATTATTTAATTGTTTACATGGATTCTCTTTTAAGGCGGTATCTTCTCGCATTTCTTGCCTTCTACAGATTATTTTATTTACACACTTTCCTCAACCAAAGCTATTTCTTCATCAGTTAAACCATCTATCTCACAAATATCTCTCAGTTACGGAGGAGGCGCGGTGGGTGTAATTCTAACCAGCCCGACCGTCCAAAGCTGATAGAGCACAACACTATTACCTACTGCCTCCTGTAGCCTAGTTAGGGGGTTCCGACGATAAATGGACGGTCTTACTCAATCGGAATAATCCCTTCTCTACTAGCTATAAGAGCGCGCCCCTTCCAAAATTTGGCTCAACATACGAACCTCCTTTCAGAAGGTATTAACCTCCTTCTATTATTTTGATTTCCTTATCAGTTAAGCTGTATACCTCATAGATCTTTTGGTCAATCTGACGCTCTAATTCCCTATTCTTCGCCTCTATCTCATTCGGTAAAGGGAAGTCATATTGGTAGTGAATGAAGAAAAATATATCACCCTAAAGATATAAATTTTCTTTTCTCTATACCTTAATTTTCAGTCTTTTTAAAATCTCTTCTTGGTCTATCTTTTCTTGTGAACGCACTACAGCTTCCTCTACAAAGAATTTGATGGCGAAATTTAATGCATTCTCATCGACTTTTATATGTTGGTTACCAGTTCTAAAATAAGACGATAGTGACATGGCACAGGCAAGTTGAATAGCTCTACGTTCTAATCTCGGGCTAAAAGGAACAATTTTGGACTTTAATCGTCTAAGTGCGACAAGTATTTCTTCTTTCGCTTCTTCTATTTTCTTGTAGACCTTAACAGTAAGTGATATGTTTTTAACAGGAAAGCTGTCCCTGACCATTTTATTTTGCGTTTCTATGGCATATACTAATAGTAAGTGGTTCATTATCTTATCCGCTTTGTCCATATTTATAGTACCAAGTGCTAAAGCCTTTTGACTCTCTGCTATTGCTCTATATCTTCGCTCAGTCATCTTATGTAGTCTACAAAGCATTCTATCCTCAATAGCATTAAAATTAGTATCGGCGATAGTAATTCGATAACCCTGTTCTAAGACTTTTGTGTTGTAATTAGTACTAAAGAATGAACTGAAACAATACGGTCCAATTGTCTCATGTTTAGTTTCATAAGTTATCTCCCCCTGTTCTAACGCTAACTTAAGTGGTTCAACCATACCCTTGTATTTGAACCAGTCATTGAACTCAGGGATAATGAAATTAAATCGTCTATCTTGATAAGCTTCACCCATCCTTATAAACCTTGCTGGTGTGATTCCACCACAATATCTATTTCTGCCGGGTAATCCGTGAGGATTTACCCCTTTCTTTTTATTTCCTCTAATAATGTCGTTGATAGAAAAGGTCTTGCCTGTTCCTGGTGCGCCGAAAAAGGCAAGATTAAAGCCTGTATGCATTGCTATTTTGCCTTCAGGGTTAACAACTGCAACATCGGCTAAGCTATATTGCTGAGTTATACTAAGCAAGCTGTCAAAATATAGTATGTCTCCAAACATCCTTTTTAAATACTCTGCAATGTATTCAACGGACATTTCTTTACCAAACCTTACTGTTTCTTCAAGTTTATTCTCAATCAGCTCTTTAAGAGATGTTTCAAATTCACTCTCCATATCCTTTATTCTATTGTATTCCGCTCTCGCTATATCTGATTCAAATGATATCAATCCTCCTTCTTCTATTTCAAGAGTATTCAACACCTCTCTGACCAGAGGGAGTGTCTCCTCAGGAAGAGCATATTGAATAGATTCCCCAACTTTACTTTTCGTCAATATTTCATAGCCTGTCAAAATATCCAAAGGATTTCGTATTTTATCAAATCTTGCCTTAAAGGTTGTGAAATCCACGGGGCTCTCTTTTTCTACAATGAACTTCAGAACATCCATTATTATTTTACCTTGGTCACCATATAAGCAATTCAATAGATTTTGTTTGATAATCCCCCAAGAGCCTTCCAAAATTAACTCGCCTTTTCTTACTGTGTAATATCTACCGTAGAAATCTTCACATACTATCTTCCGTTTGAGAACATCGAGCATTGTAGACTTGGAGCCCTTAAATACTTCTAAGAAATCATTATCACTTATAACTCGTCTTAATAATTCATCTACTTCACCAGACCTATACCCAAAACACTTTGTTAATAATAACCTGCGCTCTTTAGTCTTTTCCTCTTCAAATTGCTCTGCCATATTAGATTACCTCCTTTGCAATTTTGTCTATATCTACATCCTTCTTATTTTGAATATCAGAAAACAAAACATATCTTATTCTTTCAGTTAATCCATCCCGCCTATTAGCAAGAGAGCCAATTTTCTTCTTCGCATTTCCTTCCAATTTATCAGGCACAACCAGATAAGTGGGTATATTCAAAGCTGGAGTGGCTGCAAAGAGTTCTCTAAACTTGGCAATTTCCGGGGCAACTTCACGACTTTTTTCAACCTCCAATGCCGCAACTATGGAGATTCCTTTTACCCACAAAACATCAATCTCTCTTACTCTGTTGAAAGCTATCTCATTTAAGCCAAACTGAACATTGCTTCCCATCGGAATACTTAATTCCTTGAATTCCTTATATTTCTTCTGCTCCGTAAGCCCAATGTGAGAATCATAACCTTTGCTCTTGCCAATTTTAACCAGTTGCTCAATCATTACATCATGTTCTGACTCTTCCGAATATTTGTACTTCTCCATTTTCTCTTCAATTGTCCTAAACAATAATCCTCTATCTCTATCTTCTTTTAACTGCCATGCTTCTCTGATACCCTTCCCCTTTACTTTGGCACATATTCTATTTACCACATGAACTATCTCCTCATATTCAGCCGCATTACTATTAATAAGTCTTGAATACACCACCCGTAGTATTTCATCCATTGTAGCTGTCTTACATTGGTAAAGAAACCTACGAATTATAGACTCTAATCTTGTTTTAACTGGTGCATATTCTTCTATTGCTTTATCTAATAAGCTATCTGTCTTTTCGTCAATATGTTCTTTAAGATACCATTTATCATCTCTTTTAACAAAATCCTTCCTAAGGTAACTCTCAAGGTCGCTTTCTTTTATTTGATCTAATAGTTCACTGTTAAGCAAAAACGGCATAACCCGCATATAAATTGTAGTAAGTTTTGCCCCACCATGATATTCAATTGCTTGCCTTGCCATGTCTTTAATCTTTTTACCCACTTCCACTTCCTCAACCCACTTTTCCCCCGGTGGTTTTTCTGCTTTCTTATAGCTAAGGATAAAATCACCAAGCATCGAGCCAGCTGCACGAAGATTATAAGTATTTGTATAAGGGCTAATGGGCCCTTGATAAATCATACCATCTTTTTCAGACCACACAAAGCCGGCATCGTGAACAGCCAAATGGATTGCATTCCAGACTTTAAAATTCCTATTGTGAAAAGTCATTACTAACCAGCGATTTGGTTTTAATACTCGATAACATTCTTTAAAAATTTCATACATTAGTTGTCTGTACTCCTTACTTCCTTTTCCTTGATATTTGTTTTCTATTGCCTCTTTCGTGTTGTCAATCAACCCATTTCTCACTCCTATAATATCTCTAAGCCATATAGTCCAAAAATCTGATAGTTCCGTATAATTTACGTTTGCTCCGTACGGAGGATCTGTAATTATCACATCTACGCTCTCATCAGGGATTTCTTTCAAGTCAGTTGCGGATTTAGCGAATAGATAACAATTCGATTTACTGTCTGTTATGTTACTGAAAGATTTTGCTTCTTCCCAATAATTTCCGATTTCATCTTGAGAATATGTCTTCCCCCGTATTATTTTCTTATAACATCGTTCAAAATATCCCCATACACGCCATTCAAGAGGAACATTTGGTGTCCAATAATCATGCCCAGGCCAATCACTTGGTCTTCCTCCCTGCCATTTTTGAGGTATAAAACAAAATTTATTCGTTCCTCTCAAAGTGGAGCTAAAAATAAAGAAAAACATTTCTTGAGTTCTAGGATCCTCAAACTGCAATTGTTTTATAGCATTCGACAAGATCATCAAGGAAAGAAGATTTCTCTTTGTAAACAATTCATAAAAATATTTATATCCATTACTAAGCAATTCTCTTGTTTTCTCACCAAGAAAGATTTTATCCTTTGGGTACCATAAATCTCGCTCTTTGACAATTCTACCAAAATTATCTTCAATCCATTGATATTTTTCAAAATCATATTTGTCTGGTTTCTTCTCGTCCTTAAAGCCACATTGACATTGAAGTTTTAGCCTTACAATCTGGTCTGGTCTTCTTCTTGCAGTAAGCGATTTAATCGGTATTCTACAGTGCGGACATTGATAAATGCCTGCTTTTAACTTCTTGGCCTCAGCAAAAGCTACTTCTCCACCACATCTTGGGCATTCAACAACAGTACTCCATTCAAACCAATCAGCGGGTGTCTCCCTGCCACATTTAGGGCATTTGGTAAGGTAAAAACTCTTAATCTCATTTTTCACTTTATCACTAATTTCTTGAAATGCACTCTTTAGTTTGTTTAAATCAACATCCATTACTTCACACCTTGTAATAAAAATTGCCATTGGATTTAAATCAACGCCAACGACTTTTCTTCTTAGTTTTAATCCCTCAACAATTGTTACTCCACCACCACACATTGGGTCAAGAACGATACTTCCCGGATTAGAGTAATGCTTTATTAACTCATTGAAAACAGTATAAGGTCTTCTTGCAAAATAGCGATGCATCTTATACACAGGGGTATGCGGTTTTGCCACGACTCCATAATCAATAGGCTCAACTTTATCCAAATCCTTAATTTCCTCTTTGTCCCTATTAGTCTTCATCTTGTCTCCCAGCTATTTTGTAAGTGGGGTCAGGCTGAAAAATAGAAATAACTAAAACCCGATTTTCTTGCCACTGACAAATGTTGTTGACAAAGAAAGTAATTAATTATGATATCCGTATTATACCATAATAATCATAGGGTGTCAAGTTTTTATCCCCTATTTACCTGTCGGTAGACAGGCAATCTTACAATACCAAATAGTCAAATAAGGTCGATATTCCCTGTCTGATAGTTAGAGTTATATTTTAATAATAGTTTTCCCTGTTTAAGTATTTTTAATATGCAATTATCCAACAATTCGTGCATTTACTCGTATTTACGTGTGAGCATGTATGTTTTACGTGCGCACACGTATTTTTGTGTATAGGAATTCTATTGGTGTCAGTTCTCTCCAAGTCCTTGTATTTCATAGCATTACGCCGTTACTTTTATTATAACAAGGTTACTTACAACTTGTCTAATTTCAATCTCCTGAAAATCAGGGTTGGGTCTTCATTTTACACTTTACTTTGCTTAAGCTTCTTCCTTGATTTCTTTTTCTCCCAAGGAACTTGTCAGTTTGCCCTCAATTATGTGTAATGTGAAGAGCTGATTCTGCTCTCTTTCTATTCTCATAAATAATTTTTATTTTTCAGCCCAACCCTACTGTCCGAATTTTTTTTATTTTTTTCTTGACTTTTGATAAATTTTGTGGTATATTTAAAGTGTCTCATCTACCAATGATAGAAAGAGCTCTTTCGCCGTTTGGATTTTCCAGACGGCGATTGCCCTTTATACTGTAGTCTGTACTCTTTTTTGATAACGCCGTTTTAAATCTCTCTTCTTCTTTCTCGCCATCGTCAAACCTGCCTGTCCATACGAATCCGAAGGGACCGGTAGGCAAGCATTATTCCGTTCCACATCCAATTTCTCACAAATAATTTCTGTTTTTCAGCCCGACCTCAGTACTTTCCGCCATCCTTAAATACTATAACCAAAGAAGCGTAGTCCATCATCTGCTAATGAATTACGTATCGGATACCTATTAGGAAAAATGAAACCCAATAATTCTTGGGTACCTGAAGGCCCAAACCAGCTGAGTTTGCCTGATAGGCATTTATTTATTCTCGTTTGGACACTTCCATTACCATACAGAAGATCTTTCCAGCATCGTTTTATAGATGAGACGGAATTATTATTCAAGAATCTCTTTTTATTGATTGCCAATGTGCAATTTAACCTGTCGATAACTTCTTCTATCTGATGTTTTGTGATTGTATCAATTGCAGATTTAGAAAGCAATTTAGATATCTTCTTGCTATTATTAACTCTCCACTTGCCATCCTCTTTTACATTACATTCCTTATGATACATTCTACTCCATTTTCTAACCTCGTTCTTTCTTATTTTAGGGCTTAATTTTCTTACGGCGATGTGCTTGCTAATTTCTTTTTCATGGTAAAGCCAATTAAGAAAGCCATCTACTTTAAATAGAGTGGGGTTTTTTTATTTCCCCTTCCAAATGATTCATACAGAAGAGCGAGAGAACGGTAATTATTAAGAAACCTGTGATAGTCCTTAACATACTGTGTAATCCCCGATTCAGGCAAGTGTGATATTATGTAGTCAACTTCCTTCGAAGCTTTTTTCACGGAAGTTCTATTTGAAGCTTTATTAATTTCGTCAAATTCCCTTTGGTATTTTTCTAACTGTTCATAAGTCAGATCCTCCGCTTTTTTCCACATCTGATTAAAAATATCTATACAATGGACTATTTCTTTATCACTTCCTTTTCCTCGCAAATACATATTAAATTCCAAATTTGGTTTAATTTTATCTGTTGACTCACCTATTCCACTTTTCGTCAGATTTGAGGAGCCAAAGAGGAGATTGACATTTCCTTCGTGAAGTTTAAAGATGTAAAGCTTGCAGTGAAAATTTCCTCTATAATATCTCACTGCAGTGCCATAGTCTAGAAAATCTCTCAAAGCATCAGGCCTTGTTGGATACCCAAGATTTACTAATATTTTAGAGATGGCCCCGTGTTTCAAAAAGGAAAACATAGTATCGGTCTTACCTACATAAGCCACTGCTAATATAATCTCTTCAATTTCACTTGATATTGCTTGGATGGTATGACCCACTTCTTGCCCAGGCATATTAGTGAGAAAACTTGACTTTTGCATTAAAACCTCCTTGTATAATATGTTCTATAATTTTTTAAAGATTTTTCTTGCAAAAATGAGAGATCCCTGATATAATATATTTATGGAGTACTTAAGAGGTAACAGTTGCTCCTCCTTGTTGAGCTATCCACCAGAACTGGGGGATGGATGTTTCTTAGAAAGTATGCTTACCTCGATGCTCAAGTGTGAATTCTCACGCGTACGCTGTTCTGATTCTTGAGACCAAAATCTCTTAATCATATTTAAACCTTCTTGTACTTCTCCAATATATTTTTCAGCTCGGAATGTTATTAGTGTCAGTTCTCTCTAAGTCCTTGTATTTCATGGCATTACGCCGTTACTTTTATTATGACAAGTTTGCTCATTACTTGTTTGATTTCAAACTCCCATGTAGCATTGACACTGTTTACTTTTTATTTTTAGTGTTCCTTTTGAATGTAAATTCTGTTTGGGTAGGTTCTTTTATCAAAGATAATTGCTTGGCTGTAGGAGACTCGGGCTCATTTATACTTATTCGCTGATATTGATTCCTGTCAGCTTTTTTTGCGCCTTGTTCTTCAAGAAACGCCCCAACTGTTTTACGATTAAATCCAGGAATACCAAGCTTATGGAGGTCAACTGCCTCCTTATGGTCAATAGTAAATGCTGGAATACCTAATTTAACCACTTTCTTTGCCGTGGTATAGGTCTTTGAGCCCTTCGGACCGTAAGGGATAAACACAACATCTCCAAGAACACAGGACATCAAATTTCTCTCCATTATGCTCTTGTGCAATTGTCTTGTTTGATTCGGCTCAGAGAGAGAAAGCATTAACAGTTTTTCATTTCTTGCCCTTTCAAAATACTCATCCCGTTCAGGAAATTCATGCAAAGGCGGGAAGAATCTATCAAGCAAGAAAGATTCGTATGACTCAACACCCAATCCTTTTGCAGAAAAACAGGTTAGAGTTGTGTATTCCTTAAACAGACTAAGCCTGAAGATTTCAGTCTCTATCGCAGAGTGCCATCCTCCGATGTAGTTTATCTTATATTCTCTTATCGTAAATAGAAGTTGGTTTGTTTCTAACAAGACAACTCCCCCGCTCTCATCCGAACAGATTACAGCCATAGTAAAATGGTCAAGGAATTCCAGTGGACCATTGTAGTATAGCTCTCTGTTGAAATCATTTCCCAGTCTTTCTCTAATCTTTTTAGGGTACTCAGGGTCAATAGACTTTATTACTTTATATTCCATAGTTTCCTCACCAATGAGTTTATCTCTTTCTCGATATTATCTATAGGATTGCCCTTTTTAACAAGTCTATGTGCCTTTTCGGATAGTTCTGCAAGTTTCTGATGAACTCTACTGTTGGGCTGAAAACGAGGTATGGCAATGTTATTCATAACAGATGGGGTTCCAAATCCCCGTCCTGCAGATGAAAAGCTTTTTATGAAATTATTAACCAATTCTGAATTTAATATGGCGCAAAGATAATGAGCTTCTTCTTTGTTATCCACAGGGAAAAGAGCGGTTGTCTCTGTGGAAATTAAAGGTTTTATCCCAAATTCGGTTTTAATACTTGACAACATAACTGCCGACATCTTTGACGCCATTCGTTTCCATGCTACACGGTATTTAGCAAAGGTATATTCTCCTACTCCAAACACTGCATAGAACACTGTCTTTTTCGCCAATTCTCTTACATTTCGGGAACCTCTGGAAAGCAAAATATCTTCGAATTGATTTAAATAAGCATAAGTCAGAGGTGCATTTTGAATCATCCAATCTTCACTATAAGGCTCTCTCTTTTGTGGGTTCTGAGGTATCAATAAATAGAAATTAGCTTTTATGCCAAATTTTACTATATCACCTCCGCATACTGCAGGAAATACCAATTTAGGTTCTATTGCTGTCTGAATGGGTTTTATTGTTCGTTTTCCTCTCTCATGCATATTTTCAATAACAAGAATTCCGTCAGGTCTCACATCTTTTAAGCGCAATCGGAAAACGCCGTAAGGATCTGTAACTGCACCGCTATATGCCTTATATATATTGCGTCCTTTCAATTGCGAATAGGTTTTTAATTCCGAAGATTGAGCAGTTTGCCAGGATGAAGATACTTTATCTGGATTAACAGGCATTGCCTTTAATTGCTTTCTTTCACAATTAGCTTCGACTTTATCCAAAGACCAATCTGGTGGAATACGACCAATACCACGTTTTTGCCTCCACTCAATAACTGGAACAGGATACGATGTTCTCTCTCCTTTTCGCATGAAAAATACAGATGTCTTGTTTGCAGATTGAAAAGGTTTCAAGTCAATCATATCTTCCATACTTAAAACTTTAAGTGGGATTTTTGTATCCTTAAACTCAAACCGCCGGAACCCTTCTCCTGCTCCTTTTGATTTAAAGACCTCCATAGTAATTAGAAATCCTAAAATACCGTTGTCTTTCAGATAATTATCCGTACAGGCATAAGTGAATAGCATGGAGAAATCCTTTTTGCCACCTCCTAATCTTCCCTCATAACCGCTTAGGGAAAAAAGTCCATATCTCTGCCATAGTTTAAGCGTTCTTTTCCTGTAATCATCTGAGAGATAATCCCATCTCACCCAGGGCGGATTACCAATCACAAAATCAAACTTACCCAGATATACAGGAGCAAATGCATTCTTTATATATCGTGCCCATATTCCATTTTCTCCGTTATCATCTAATTCTTTTATGCGTCTGTAAACACCAGCAAGAAGCCCTGCATCTTTTTCAGGCAGTTTAAACTCTGATTTAACTTTATTTTTAAAGTTTTCTGGCTTGACTTTTCCTCTTAAGGCGACATCCATCATTGAAGTGAACTTATCTATCTGACTTTTCTCCTTCATTGAAATGGGGAAAGTATAATTACCTTTTGTTGTAGTGAAGATAATTGTATCTTCAAATGGTAATTTCCCTTTTTCTACATAACGAGTTGGCGCCAGTATAGAGTCACACAAATATACTGGTATGGGAATTGGTCGTATGTATGGAATAAACCTTGAGAATGCGATTAAATAGTTTGTCCGGGCTGATAATACTGCAATTGGATTCAAATCAAAACCTACGATATTCTCAAGTATGTGGTGTGCTACAGACTCCTTATCACCTTTGTTATATCTAATTGCCCTGTTAATAGCTTGAACTAAAAAAGTGCCAGAGCCACAGGCGGGGTCAAGAAAACGAGAACCAATTTTTCCTTTATAACCACTTTTATCCACTACATAACCTGCCAGCCAGTCCGGGGTATAATATTCTCCTAAATCATGTCGCAATTTTCGAGGAACAAGTAGCTCATATAACCTCTGTAGCAAGTCCCTTGTCCATTCAGGCTCAAGGATTAGGGTTGCTGATTCAAAATCAGAAAGTGCATTTACAATACCACGAAAAACATTTGCAATATCTGACTCCCATCCGTCAAGATACCAGGAAAAGAAATCTGCTTCCAGAAAATTTATAATTCCCTGTGCATTAAAGTCTGCTCCACTCTCCAGATAAGACAGTCTGTTCTTTAATTCATCATCGTCTACTGCGGTGAGCCCTTTAACAAAAGATTTTATTGTGCTTTTATCCTGCAACGATACAAGTTCAATAGAAATAATCTTCATAAGGAAGGCATAGAAGGTGTGAATTGCAAAAAGCAATTGTTTAAGTCTAACGCCGGCAGGCAGTTGATATAAATCTGCAGTCTCCTCAGCGGATTTTTCTGCCTTTTCAAGATTCTGCCCATAAACAACACCGAATATTCTGTCCCATTCCTGGAAGAATGTTTTTATTCTAGACGGTGCCCGCCTTCTTTGTGCTCTCATCAGGATGGAATACAGAGAAGACACTGCTTGTTGTGTTACCCTGCAGGTAGGAGCAAACACTGTAGCAAGATTTTCTGCAGTCAAGGGGTACCGAGCTGAGGCTCTAACAAATATCAACAGGTTACTGATGCTTGATTTGTTTATTGGATATGGACCCAGGACATGGAAACCTCTGCCGGCTTCAACCTCAGGTAAAAGAGTGGTCTGTATTTCTCCTATGGGTATAGGCGTTTGCAAAATTGTAGGAATCTTTGTAAATCTTACGAAAAATATATTTTTGCCATCAATTGCGACACCGACGGCTTTCTCCAAAAAATCTTCCTTCTGTTGTCTAAAGTGTATAGCCTGCTCACTTAAATAGCGTTGAAGCTGTTCTATAGCCGCCTTGACATCTGTCTTTTTTGATAATTTGCCCGGCACCTTATACTCTATCGTTAGATAACCGTATACCGCGTCAGTTCTTCCTCCAAAAGTTGTAGATGTCTTCTCATACCTAACAATGCCAATATCAATCCCCATTTCCTTAAATGTTTTTCGAAGTAGCGGTTCCACACGCATCTTGAGGTCCTCTTCTGTATGAGCCAATCGCGCTGACTCTTTGATTTCACTCGCCAGCTTTCCAGTATTTATCTGCCAAAATTTCTTTTCCTGCTTCATATAATACCTTCTTGAGAGTTTTGGTTTCGGTTCTGTTTAAATCCTTATATTGCATAACCTTACGTTGATTTATTTAACTTAAAATCGTACTCGTAACTCATTTAATTTCAGATACTTAACACAGAATTTATAGCATTTTTTGCTGAAAAATACAATCTAAATTTTACCTCTTTCTCTTCTTCTCTTGTGTAAGATTTTATGATGGCGAGCAGATATTACTCTGATATTTTTAGGTGTATCCTTTCCACCCTCCGCAACAGGTTTAACATGATGTATCTCTAGTCCCTTTTTTAGCTCCTCTGGTGAAGGAAGTGATTTAGCGAATTTTTTAGGCAATTTCTTTGTCAACCTGTATTTTGAAACCCCTATCGGTTTTCTAATCCCACGCATGGCATATTCCACCTCCAAACGGTCTCGGTCTTTACAAAGAATGATTCCTATAGATGGGTTTTCCTCGGGCAAACGAACCAAATCATCCAGTAAGTTCAAATAAAAGTTCATCTTGCCAGCATATTCGGGCTTAAACTCTCCTATTTTCAAATCAAATGCCACCAAACAGCGCAAGCGCCGATGGAAGAACAAAAGGTCAATATAATATTCTTTGTCCTTTAACCTCAGTGAATATTGACTACCAATAAAACAGAATCCTAAACCAAGTTCAGTGATGAAATTCTTCAGATTGGAAATAAGCTCTCTTTCCATCTTTCTTTCCGAGATTGGCTCGGCTATATCGAGAAAATCAAGAGTGTAAGTATCTTTCATCGTCAAATCTGCCTGCTCAGCCAAATGGGCAGGAAGAGTTTTGGGAAAATTGTGCATCTTTTTTATCTTTGTTTGCTTATAGGCTTCAGCCTCAATCTGATGAACAAGAACATTTCTACTCCAGCCAAATTGTATTGTTCCGCGTATATAAAACTCCCTTTCTTTTATATCTTTTATTCGTGACAACATCACTAAATTCTGACCCCAGGGAATTTCTCCAACAAGTTGTTGGAGATTTGGAAAATCTCTATATTCCAAATAAAACTGGCGCATATACCATAAATTTTGAGCAGAGTATCCCTTTGTAGCAGAGAATTCCTTTCGCAAATCATTGGAAAGTTTCTCAACAACACTTCTGCCCCAACCAAATTTTTCCTGCCTTTCTACAATATTTTCCCCAATCTCCCAATATAATCTTATCAGATCTCTGTTCAATTTACGATAAGCACTAACATGAGCAGAGATAATCTTTTCTTTTATCTCTTTCAGAAATTGAAGATAATCAGATTTTACTATCGCTTCTTTTTTATTTGCCATTATTTTCTCTCTTTCTGAATGTTATTCATGGGGTCAGACCTGAAAAAAGAATCTATTGCCCTCAAGTTATAAATGTGGTCAGATATAAAAGACCCTTTGCCCCTTGGTAGAGAGGATAAAGACTAGAGACAAAGACCTTGTTATCGTAAGTCGTAGGTCGTAAATTGTCATTTTAATCTGTAGTCGGTGGTCTATGGTCTGATGTCTAAATTAATACTCTGTGAATATCCGTGGTTTTCCCTGCCTACCGGCAGGCAGGCGTGGTTAAAGCATATTTTCAGATTATGACACCTGTATTATACCACCTGTCTGCCGACAGGCAGGCAAGAATTGTAAGGTGTCAAGTCTTTATCCCCTATCTACCTATCGGTAGAGAGGCACGCTTACAATATCAAATGGTTAAGTGGGGTCGGCATTCTCCGTCTGATAGTCGGAGTTATATTTTAATAATAGTTTTCCCCGTTTAAGTATTTTTAATAAGCAATTGTCCAACAATTCGTGCATTTACTCGTATTTACGTGTGAGCATGTATGTTTTACGTGCGCACACGTATTTTCGTGTATAGGAATTTTATTGGTGAATTTTATTGGTGTCAGTTCTCTCCAAGTCCTTGTATTTCATAGCATTACGCCGATTTTTTGGCTCATAAAAAGCCTAATCATAGCTTATTTGATTTCAATAGCTTACACAGAATTGACGCCATTTACAGAGAACTCTCTCCCACGAAAGACACGAAGGTCACGAAAGTACTATTTTTATTTATTTAGTGTATTCCGTGTACTTCGTGGGCAATTTTAATCATTTTCAACTTTATTGGTG
>Ga0210017_1001233_pt1 | contig 22364 bp, 19 predicted proteins | sample CryGeyCG2014_020_FD_183966 | JGI IMG/M metagenome (GOLD analysis project Ga0210017, IMG submission 183966) | Groundwater microbial communities from aquifer - Crystal Geyser CG08_land_8/20/14_0.20 (SPAdes) (version 2) | ecosystem: Environmental > Aquatic > Deep subsurface > Groundwater | place... | reverse complement strand
AAAAACGGTAAGAATGTATTTGTACTAAACAAAGACTTATCTATTAGTGTGGTTAACCTTGCTGAAAAGAAAATAATATATAGCATAAAGGATTAATAAATTTCTTAAAATAGTTAAAAGGGCTATCCGCTAAAAGCGGTTTGACAAGAACTTTTATCTTTAACGGAAAATAAACGGTTACGAAGTTCGCAACCTCGCCAAGCGCCAAAATGTTAGCGTTCATGCTAAAAAAACAACTATAGCATAAATATTAATAAAAAATTGTTTGATTATAATAAAAGTTGATTACTTTTGTTCTTTAGTAAGAATAATTCTCATTAAGGAAACATTCAATGAAAGTTTTGATAGAAAACATACGGAATAAATTTTTAGAAAAAGGATTAAAGATAACTCCTCAGCGAGTTGTCATACTTGAAGCTATTTATAAATTAAATAACCATCCTACTGCTGATAATATTATTGAATATATTCGAGAATCACATCCAAATATTGCAACTGGGACAGTTTATAAAGTATTGGAAACACTGGTTGAGAATGGGCTAATTAAAAAAGTTACAACTGATAAAGATATAATGAGATACGATGGAATAGTTGAAAAACATCATCATATTTATTATTTGGATTCGGAAAAGATTGAAGATTATTTTGATGATGAACTAAACGAACTACTTGCCACCTATTTTAATGAAAAGAATATACCGAATTTTAAAATTGAAGATATCAGATTACAAATAATCGGAAAACATAAAAAGTAAAATAAACCAATTAAAAAAAAACAAATATGGACAATAATTTAAAACAAGGTAAATGCCCTGTAATGCATGGGGCAAATACAGAATCCGAAAACTCTGTTATGAGTTGGTGGCCGAATGCGCTAAATTTAGACATTTTGCATCAGCACGACACGAAAACAAATCCTTTAGGTAAGGATTTTAATTATCGTGAAGCGTTTAAAAAACTCGACTTAGAAGCTTTGAAAAACGACCTTAAAAAACTCATGACAGATAGCCAAGATTGGTGGCCTGCCGATTGGGGACATTATGGTGGTTTGATGATTCGTATGGCTTGGCATAGTGCCGGAACTTACCGTACAGCCGACGGTCGTGGAGGAAGTAATACCGGAAACCAACGTTTTGCTCCGTTGAACAGTTGGCCTGACAATGTTAATCTTGATAAGGCTCGTCGTCTATTGTGGCCTTTAAAACAAAAATACGGCAACAAAATTTCGTGGGCAGATTTGATGATTCTTGCTGGAAATATGGCTTATGAATCAATGGGATTTAAAACATTTGGATTTGGTGGTGGTCGTGAGGATATTTGGCATCCTGAAAAAGATATTTATTGGGGAGCTGAAAAAGAATGGTTAGGAAAAGATAGATATTCCAACAAATCTGATGAGGCAACTCTTGAAAATCCATTGGCTGCGGTTCAAATGGGATTAATATACGTTAATCCCGAAGGCGTTGACGGTAAACCAGACCCATTAAAAACTGCTCAGGCTATGCGGGTAACATTCAAGCGAATGGCTATGAATGATGAAGAAACGGTTGCACTAACAGCCGGAGGACATACTGTAGGAAAATCACATGGAAACGGCGATGCTTCTGTTTTAGGCCCAAAACCCGAAGCTGCTGACCTAGAAGAACAAGGTTTTGGTTGGAAAAATTCACAGGGGAAAGGTAATGCCGAACATACAGTAGGTAGTGGTATTGAAGGTGCATGGACAACTACCCCTAATAAATGGAATAATTCGTATTTTCATTTACTGTTTACCTACGACTGGGAAATCAGAAAAAGTCCTGCCGGAGCACAACAATGGGAACCAATCAACATCAAAGAAGAAGATAAACCTTTTGACGCTCATATTCCCGGAGTTCGTAGAAACCCGATTATGACCGATGCCGATATGGCGTTGAAATTTGACCTTGAATACAGAAAAATATCAGAGCGTTTTTATAATGACCCAAAATATCTCGCTGATGTTTTTGCAAGAGCATGGTTTAAGCTCACGCATCGTGATTTAGGCCCTAAAAGCCGTTACCTTGGCACTGATGTTCCAGATAAAGATTTAATTTGGCAAGACCCAATCCCAAATGTAAATTACACACTTACGGAATCGGAAATTTATGAATTAAAAGTAAAATTACTTAATTGCGGTTTAACCGAAACTGAACTTATAAATACCGCTTGGGATAGCGCAAGAACTTTTAGATGTTCAGATTTCAGAGGTGGAGCAAATGGAGCAAGAATTCGCCTAGCACCACAAAAAGACTGGGAAGGAAACGAACCCCAACGACTTGAAAAAGTTTTGAATAAACTTACCGAAATTCAGGCAGGATTGAGCAAAAAAATAAGCATTGCCGATTTGATTATTTTAGGTGGTAGTGCCGCAATTGAAAAAGCCGCTGAAAAAGCTGGTTTCAAAATCAAAGTTCCTTTTGTATCCGGAAGAGGCGATGCAACAGCCGATATGACAGACGTTGAATCTTTCGAAGTGCTTGAACCAATTCATGATGGTTACAGAAATTGGCAAAAAAAAGAATATGCCGTAAAACCTGAAGAAATGCTTCTGGACAGAACTCAGCTGATGGGGCTTACTGCTCCTGAAATGACTGTTTTAATTGGTGGTATGCGGGTTTTAGGAACAAATTATGCAGGTACTAAACATGGCGTTTTTACCGACAGAGAAGGTGTTTTAAGCAACGACTTTTTTGTAAATCTTACAGACATGGGTTACATCTGGGAACCTGTTTCTGAAAACCTATACAATATTAGAGAAAGAAAAACCGGAAAAATTAAATGGACAGCAACAAGAGTTGATTTGGTTTTTGGTTCTAATTCAATATTGCGTGCTTATGCTGAAGTTTACGCACAAGACGATAACAAAGAAAAATTTGTAAATGACTTTGTTAAAGCTTGGATAAAAGTAATGAATGCAGACCGTTTTGAAATAAACATATAAAAAAATAAGTAACTAATCAGTGTGTGTAAATAATTGATTTGCAATGTATTAATTAACCACTAAGTACACAAAGAAAAACGCACAAAGTGCACAAAGCATTGAAAATTAGCATCTTGGGTCTTTGTGGCCTTAGTGCAAAACTTTGTGATCTTTGTGGTAAAACTCTTTTAACCAAACTATTAAGAATTAATTCATCGACTGATTAGTTACAAAAATAAAAATAAAAAAATAATTCTTTAGCAATAAGTCCAAACGAAAATATTGCATTAGCATCAAACAGTGACGTAAATTTCGTCAGTGTCTATAATCTAAAATCTCGTAAATTAATAAAAAAGATAGAGGGATTTATTAGTCCGAGAAATATCATTTTTTCGCCTGATGGGAACAAAGTTTATATAACTGACAGTAGCACCGGTTTATTAACCACAATGGAAACAAAAAAATTCAAAGTCATTGAAAAATAGGCTGTAGGCTTTGGAGCATTTGGTTCAGCAATTAGCAACAATGGTCAAGAAATTTATATTAATAATGAGGCAACAAACACGGTAACGGTAATAAACCTTGCAAATAAATCGGTAAAAAAAATAATAACAGGTTTTGCCGAACCAAGACAAGGCATTAAATTAAACGCAACAAATACAAAGATTTACGTGACCAATTTTGCCGGCGACGCTATTACGGTTGTGGATGTACCCACTTTAAAAATCGATACAACTATTACTGGTTTTAGCAAAATAAGGGCTATTTCTATCACTAAAGATGGTCAAACATTATTTGCTGCTAATAGTGGTTCCAATTCTATGGCAGTAGTTAAACTAAATACAGGTATAATTGCTAAAACAATTTCTGTAGGCAAAGATCCTTACGGGTGCATCATTATCTTCGGATGAAACCATTTTATTGAGTGGAAATAAGGAAGGTAATTCTCTTTCAATAATTGATGTATCAACCTTAACTAATATTGGAGAGATAACAGGATTTAATGAACCAAGACAAGCGATTATTTACTCTAAAAACGGTAAGAATGTATTTGTACTAAACAAAGACTTATCTATTAGTGTGGTTAACCTTGCTGAAAAGAAAATAATATATAGCATAAAGGATTAATAAATTTCTTAAAATAGTTAAAAGGGCTATCTGCTAAAAGCGGTTTAAGAAATTGGGGTTTTAGGGCTTAATTTAAAGTTTGTTTTGTACTTTTGATTTTCATTGCTTAACCGAAAGTTTCGGGCTTACAAATCCCCAAACTCTTAAAGCTACAAAACGAACAAGCCTTAAATACAGACGAATTATTGATGTTTTAAACAGTTTCAGCAAGTGATTGTGATTTATAATTTTTCCAAATTTCTAGTGTGTTGATGTTTAAAATAACCTGGGAGTCATGGCAATCCCAATATTTTAAGGTGTATTTGGTATTTGATTTTATAAATTCATCGAGTCTGGCCAGCTTTGGCAATTTTAATAAATCACCCACCACTTCTCCTTTTATAAGGATGGGATGACCAGATTTTTTTTGAAACTGTGGTTTAACAAGCTGTTCTTTTTGTTTTAATAAAGCTCTTAATTCTTGATGGTTTAAAAGGGGAACATCAATGGGTGTTATTAAAAGTTTTTCAAAACTAAAAACCTCATTTAAAATCATTTGAAGTGTTGAAAAAGACCCCAATTCAGGTTTGGTATTTACCAAAACTTTTACCTTCATTCCCAACCAAATCGCGCCAACTTTTTGAGCTTCTTTTAAAATGGGAATGGCATTAAAATACGCTTCAGCGTCAAATCCTAAGCCGATATAAATAGTTCTAATACCCGCTAACTGCAACCTTTTTAGTTGTTCTAAAAGCCAATAAGTACCAAAAAAATCGAGTAAGCCTTTGGGATGTCCCATTCTAGCCGATTTTCCTCCGGCAAGAACCACGGCAACACATTTATTTTTGGCTTTCATTGTGATTTATACCAAATTGAAATCTGCTAAAGGTAAACTGCGATAGCGCTTGCCTGTTGCCTGAAAAATGGCATTAACTAAAGCCGGCGCAATTACTGGAACGCCAGGTTCACCTACGCCTGTAGCCCTTGCTTCACTTTCAACAATTTCTACATTGATATTTGGGGTTTCAAACATGCGCAACATTTTATAGTCATCAAAATTACCTTGTTCAATGGCCCCATCTTTAGCGGTAATTTTTCCATAAAAACTAAGCGATAATCCAAAAATAGCAGCCCCTTCAAATTGTGACAAAACCGTATTCCGATTAGCTACGCGCCCACAATCTAAAGCTGTTTGAATGTTTAAAACCTTTAATTTGCCGTTAATAACTGACACTTCGATAACCGAAGCTACATAGGTGTAAAAGCTGTAATGAACTGCCAAACCCATGCCGTAACCTTTGGGTAAACTTTTACCCCAGTTTGCATTTTTTGTGGCAATATTCAGCACATTTTTTAGGCGTTTAGTGTCTATTTGAAACTCAGAATTCGACGGAATTACCCGATCGGCTCCAATGAGCTCTAATCGGAATTGTAAAGGGTCTTTTTTTGCAGCAATTGCCAATTCATCGGCAAATACATTGCTAGAAAAAGCGTGATAAATATTTGATACAGAGCGCAACCAACCGATTCGCACGTGGGCTTCGGCTTGGCCATTTTCGCAACGGATGTTTTCAATTGCATAAGGATTATTGATGAGTCCCATATCAAATTCGCCCGCCATTCCGTGGTCTTTACCCTTTATAAAAGTAGAGGCTATACTCGGAAATGTTGAACGCTGCAACCAAGCGGTAACTTTTCCGCCCTTGAGGCTTCCTTTTAAATATTGGGCGCTAACCGAATGATAATAACTGTGTTGAATATCATCTTCACGTGTCCACACCACCTGAACGGGTTTGTTTATTTTTTTTGAAATCATCGCGGCTTCTACGGCAAAATCGGGTTTAGATTTACGACCAAAACCGCCGCCTAAAAAAGTTACATTTACGGTGACATTTTCTTCTTTAATACCAAGATTTATAGCCACTTCAGTTCGCGCTGTTTGAGGATCTTGCAAAGGGGCATAAACCGTGCATAAGGTTCCTTTAAAATCGGCTGTGGCATTGGGTACTTCCATTGGTGCGTGCACCAAATGGGGCAATTGGTAACTTGCTTCGATAACTTTTTCTGCTTTAGCGAACGCATCGGCAACGCTGCCATTATTGAGCATCACCACGGCATCCTTTTGAGAATGTTCGGTTATGGTTTTCATATACGCCGCACTATTGTAGGATTTGTTTTTGCCATAATTCCATTCTATTTCTAACAATTCCTTACCTTGAAATGCTGCCCAAGTGTTGGTGGCGATAACAACGACGCCTCCTAATGGACCAAAAGGGCGGTCAACTTTAGGAATTTCAATAACTTGCAACACCCCAGGAACCTCCATTGTTGTTTCCGATTTAAAACTTTTTACCGTTCCAAAAGTTACCGGACAGCGTGCAATGGCTGCAAAAACCATGTTGGGCAACCGAATATCTAATCCAAATTTAGCTTTACCTGTAACATAATCTTGCACGTCGATGCTGGGGAGGTCTTTGCCAATATATTTAAAATCTTTTGGATTTTTTAAGGGTGCTTCAACAGGAACATCGAGCAAAGCAGCTTTTGCCACTAATGCGCCATAACCTAATTTTTTTCCGCTTGACGGATGTAAAACAAAGTGATTTTCGGCTTTGCATTCTAATTCTGGAACGCTCCAGGTTTTGGCAGCTGCCGTGATGAGCATGGCGCGAGCCGTTGCGCCCATTTTTCGCATAGAATCAAAAAAGGTGCGGATGCTACGCGATCCATCGGTATTTTGATTGCCATATTTTACATCGCCGGTTGCTTGTTTTACGCTTACACGTTGCCAATCGGCTTCCATTTCGTCGGCAATTATTGAGGTCAACGAGGTGCGAACGCCTTGTCCCATTTCAGAACGCGCCGCAATTAATATTAAATCGCCATTGGATTTTAGTTGGATAAATAAATTTGGGTTAAAAGTTTTGGCATCGGTCAACAATTGGCTGGCTAAAGATTTTGTTGGCTGGCTACATGCTAAGACCAATCCGCCAGAAGCGAGACCTAATCCCTTTAAAAAACGGCGTCGGCTAAGGTTAATAATTTGAGTCATATCCTTAATTATTTAGCGTTAATAGCGGCCATTTTTATGGCTTGTTTAATACGTTTATAGGTACCACAACGACAAATATTTCCGCTCATGGCGTTGTTGATAGCCTCATCAGATGGATTTGGATTGTGTGTTAACAAGGCGGCGGCACTCATCAATTGTCCGGGTTGGCAATAGCCACATTGAGGCACGTTGAGGTCTTCCCAAGCTTTTTGTAAATGACTAAAAGTAGTTTCTAGGCTTTCAATAGTTGTGATATTTTTTCCAATAGCAACAAGCACAGGAACTTGACACGAACGAATGGGTTCGCCGTCGAGCCAAACGGTGCAAGCGCCACAAAGACCTTTTCCACAACCATATTTTGTTCCGGTAAGCCCAACTAAATCGCGAATGGCCCATAACAAAGGCATATCGGTTGTGGCTTCGATGTCATAATTTTTGTTGTTAATTGTTAGAACCATCATTAAAAATTTAGAAATTGACTTTGTAAACATAACAAATTTAAGTCAGTATCGCAATTAATTGAGAACTGCTATCTTTGTTTTTAAAAAAATTTAAAATCGAGGACAAATGATACGCTCCATTACAACACTTATTGTTTTTTTATTTTTGATTTCACAAGTCACTTTTTCGCAAGATTTAATGCTAAACAATGCCGAAAGCAGTTTAACAGTTTCGGGCACTTCGAACCTTCACGATTGGAACATAAAAGGCCAAATGTTTAAGGGTGAAGGTAGTTTTATATTTGATAATGAGCACCTTAAAATGATTTCCGAATTGACCTTTGAAGTAGTTGTTGCCCAACTTAAAGCGGACAAAAATGGGATGAACAAAACCATCCAAAAAGCTTTAAAAGCCGCACAACAGCCAACCATTACTTATAAATTTGAAAAACTAATCCTTTTAACGGAAGTTGATTTATATACTTATACCGCTGAAACCTCTGGTTTTTTGACGATTGCAGGGCTTACAAAACCAATAAATTTGCTTTTTAATATTTCTGTGTTAAATCATAAAATCAGATTTAAAGGTACCAAAAATCTAAAAATGAGTGATTTCAATATTGATCCCCCAAAAGCTATGTTAGGGATGCTAAAATCGGGAAATGAGATTTTGGTTAAATTCGATGTGGTTTATCAATAAAATCTCGCTATAAATTTATCTGCCAAAAAATTGCACAAACCACAGATTCAGATAATTAGTATGCCGTTGTTTTTTAAAACACTTACTTTCAAAAATTATAAAAACACAATGAACAAGACAGAATCAATAAATATTTTTGTTGTAAAGTTTTGGATGTTTGGCTGTTTTGCTCAAATAGAAGGTTTGAATATTTGCCATATCCACATTAAAATCGCCCGTTAAACGGTAGATGCCACCCACGCCGGCAATCTTGTTTTTATAATCTAAAAAGCCCAAAGCCACTGGCACATTTGCTTGAAGGGCGATATGATAGAATCCAGTTTTCCATTTTTCGACCCATTTACGGGTTCCTTCGGCGGGAATTAACAAGACTAATTTTTGTGAATTATTCAATAAGCTGACTGAATAATCAACCAAGTTGGTGTGTTTAGTTCGGTCAACGCCAAGCGCTCCCAACCATTTAAAAACAAAGCCAAAAAGGCCATTGGTATAATTGTCTTTTATCAAAAACTTTGCATGGATTCCTTTTTTCCAATATACCGCTAAGGCGTACATTAAATCCCAATTTGAAGTGTGTGGCACGGCGAGCATCACACATTTGTCAACCATAAATTTTTTGGGATAATCGGCTTTCCATCTGCTGATTGCTAAAATAAAGCTACCTATAAGTTTTTTCATTTTTAATAAGTTTTATGATTCAAAAAATTCGTTTTTAAATCCGATAAGGTACAATTTTTCTTCTGCCCTGGTAATGGCGGTATAAAGCCATCTGTAAAATCCGATATCTTGACCATCGGGCAAATAGGGCTGTTCAACAAAAACGGTTTTCCACTGACCACCTTGCGATTTATGGCAAGTCATTGCATACGAAAACTTGACTTGCAAGGCGTTGAAGTATTTATTTTCTTTAATGGCTAACATTTTTTTATATTTTGAGGTGATATCGGCAAAATCTAAGGCTATTTCTTGGTATAATTTATTGTTTTGCTCAAAAGATAAGGCAGGAGAATCTAGGGTAAGCGTGTCCAATAAAATAACGGTTTCAAAGGGTTTTTGATTTGGATAATCAATCATTCTCAACTTTACCTCCGCAAAGTTAAATCCGTAAAGCGCTTTTACTTTTTTAAGTTCTAGAATTTCGCAGATATCGCCATTAGCGATAAAACCAGCCTCAGAACTTTTATCGAGCCAAAAATAATTATTTTTTACTACCATAATATAATCGCCGGTGGTAATTTGGTTTTCCAAACCGCGAATTTTACTCCTTATTTGCTGATTATATTCGTTGGCGCGCTTGTTTGAACGCACAATAAAAGCGGTATCTTCAACCCCATTTTTATCATAAGCCGATTGGATGGCATCTTGAATATCGTAGCCATCTTCTAATCGAATTAAATCGGGAAAGCCTAATTTAAACTTAAAACTATTGACCATTTCATCTTGAATAAGACTACGCAAATGGGTTGCATTTATAAGGATTCCCGAGTTTTGGTGTTGGCGCATCACTTCGGTAAGCTCAACTGTAAACACTTTTTTGTCGTAATTATTTTGCAAGTATGCCGCTTCAAGTGCCGGACTTGTTTCGCGTTTTACGGGTGGTAATTGTGCTGTATCGCCAATTAAAATGAGTTTACATTTTTTTTTATTATAAACATAATGAATTAAATCATCAAGTAATCCGCTGCTTTCAAACAATTTGGCATCGCTATTTGTATTTGAAATCATTGAGCATTCATCAACAATAAATAATGTATCGGTATGCTTATTAGTTTGCAGGGTAAAACTTAAACCACCACTTTTGTTGGGTTTAGGAAAATATATTTTTTTGTGAATGGTAAATGCTTCACGGTTTGCATAATTAGCAATCACCTTAGCGGCTCTGCCTGTTGGTGCTAATAAAATAGCCTTTTTACCTGCACGAGCTAAATTATTTACCACCGTGCTTATTGCCGAAGTTTTACCAGTTCCGGCATAACCTTTTAAAATAAATACCTCCGATTCACTTTCGCTAAAAATATAGGCTGATAATTGCTTAAACAGCTCATTTTGAAGGGTTGTAGGTTCAAAAGGAAATGATTTTAGGAGTTGTATCTTAAACGATTCGCAAGCATTTATCATGAAATCAAAAATATTTTTCAAAGATACGATTGATTTATGCTTAAAAATTTTTACGATTAAAAAAAATTTGTAGATTTGCGTTCAGTCAAATATAAAAACAATATAGAATGTTACAATTTATTATCATAACCGTTTTGGGAATTGCCTTAACTATTTTTTTAGCAAAAGGAATTGTTACCTTTATCCCTAAAAAGTTTCAATCCATAATATCACTTGTTTTATGGATATTGATTATTTTCTTGGGATACAAAGTTTATTCAGGCATTATGTCTCCTATCAACTTTAACAAACACAAAGTGGTCAAATTCGCAAAAGTGATTGATAATTTAAAAATTATTAGAGATGCCGAAATCGCTTATAAAACAATTACTGGAAATTATACTGCCGATGGCGATGCTTTAATTAAGCTTATTGAAAATGAAAAGTTTCCCATTTTGCAAACAAGAGAAGTGGTTGTTTCGGTAAAAAAAGGTCGCATTACCGTTGACGAAGAGCGCAAAGTTGTTGATACCATTGGATTTGATCCAGTTATAAACCATTTTAAAGACAGAGATTATAAAAATATGCTATTAGTTCCTGGCACAAATGCAAAATTTGATTTGAAAGTAGGTTTCATTGAAAAAATTGAGGGTTTGAAAGTTCCCGTTTTTTTAGCGCAAGTTGATAAAGCAATTGTTTTAAAAGGTGAAGATATTTCACTTATTAAACAAGAAAAAGAACAACTCGGTGGGGATAATATTAGAGGCGCTTTCGTTTCAGTTGGTTCTCTTGATGATATTGTAACAAATGGAAACTGGCCTCCTTCTTATGACAAAGCAGAACACAGAGCCGCTAAAATTAATAAACAATAATTTAATTTTAGCAACTCCTAATCATTATACATTATCCATCCAGCTCAGTTTGGATGGATTTTCTTTTTGTATCTATAACAATTTTGAAACTTGTTTAGAAGTTTTACAACACCATTATTTTAAGGCTAAAAGCCCAGAAGCGCTTTTAAGTCAAGTTGAACGCATATTTGCTAGCGAACCCTTGCTAAACAAGCCTTTTAACAAGGTTACGGTTTCTCATGTTAATAACCTTTCAAGCTTAGTTCCCAAAAGTTTATTTGATAAAAATCAGCTTAAAAGTTACCTAGATTACTCGGTTAAAACCTTAGAAAATGATTTTTTTGACTTTGACGAATTAACGGTTATCAATGCAGTAAACGTATATATTCCCTATGTTAACGTCAATAATTATCTTATAGACAAATTTGGAAGTTTTACTTTTAATCACTTTTCGAGTTTGCTAATTGAACAATTAATTAGTCAAAACAGCTTGAGCAACGACGCTCAACTATTTGCACATATCAGTGAAACCCACTTTGAAATTATTGTCATTCAATCTCAAAAACTACTTTTATATAATACCTTTAACTATCAAACTAAAGAGGATTTTATTTACTATATCTTGTTTGTTGCCGAACAATTAGCGCTAAATCCGAATACCTTTAACCTCTTTTTATTGGGCGCTATTTCAAGCTCTGATAAGCTTTTTGCCATCGCCTATAAATATGTTAAAAATGTTAAGCTTTATAACTTTGCGCTCAAATACAAACCCCTATTTACTTTATCGGAATCACAACAACGGCAATTTTTTTGTCTTTTACACCAACAATAATGCGCATCATATCTGGAAAACATAAGGGAAGGCGCATCACTGCGCCAAAAAATGATAGCATCCGTCCAACAACTGATTTTGCAAAAGAGGCGCTGTTTAACATTTTAAACAACCAATTTTATTTCGACACGATTTCGGTTTTGGATTTGTGCTGTGGCATTGGCAGCATCAGCTTTGAATTTGCCTCGCGAGGTTGCACCAACATTACGAGTGTTGATGAACAGTTGAGTACTTTAAAATTTATCAATGGCGTGGCTAAAGATTTCGAGTTTAAAATCAATACCTTTAAGAGTGATTTGTATAAATTCCTCGATAAAACCAATCAAAAATATGATGTTATTTTTAGCGATCCACCCTATAGCTTTACGGAGCTACAATTTGAACAGATTGTAAACACCGTTTTTAGCCGTCAGTTATTAAATGAAGCGGGGTTGCTTATTATAGAACATTCAAAATCAAGCGATTTATCGGGTTTTCAAAATTATACTTATTCAAAAAAATACGGTGGTAGCGTTTTTAGCTTTTTTAGAATATTAGATTAGCTGTTTAAGAAAACATATCCTTTACCTTTTCAAAAAAAGATTTATCACTTTCTGATGGACTTGGCATAAAATTATCATCACTCGCCATGGCTTCAAAAAATTTGCGTTGTTCTTTGCTCAGGGTTTTTGGAGTCCACACATTGACATGAATTAACAAATCGCCTTTTCCATAACTTTCTATACTCGGAATTCCTTTTCCGCGCAAGCGTAAAATTCGTCCCGATTGGGTTCCTGGTTCAATTTTAATGCGAACAATGCCCGATAAAGTATCTAATTCTTTTGAACATCCTAAAACGGCCTCGCTAATGCTGATGTAAAAATCGTAATGCAAATTAAGCCCTTCGCGTTTTAAAATGGCGTGTGGAATTTCTTCAATCACCACCAACATATCACCTGCTATGCCATTTCCGGGTGCGGCATTTCCTTTACCTGCAACTTTAAGTTGAACGCCATCGGTAACTCCGGCAGGAATGCTAACACTTACGGTATCTTCATTAAAAACCATTCCATTAGCATCGGCTCCAGCCGGCTTTTTATCTAAAATTTGACCAGCACCTCCACAAGTTGAACACGTTGAAGCGGTTTGCATACGTCCTAAAATGGTGTTGGTAATTCTGGTAATTTGGCCACTTCCGTGGCAGGTTGTACAGGTTTTATAAGTTGCGCCCGAGGCTTGAACCATTCGACGGACTTTGACTTTTTTTTCGACACCATTAATAATTTCTTCAAGTGTCAATTTTACGCGAATTCTAAGATTACTTCCTTTAACTCTAGCCGAGCGACTGCCACTACCACCAAAACCACTAGAAAAACCGCCACCGCCAAAAGAGCTTCCAAAAATATCTCCAAAATGGCTAAAGATATCTTCCATATTCATGCTACCACCTCCAAAACCACCATTGCCATTGAATGCTTGATGTCCGTATTGGTCATAGCGTGCTTTTTTATCGGCATTACTCAACACTTCATAAGCCTCGGCAGCTTCTTTAAACTTAGCTTCGGCACTTGAATTTCCCGGATTTTTATCGGGATGGTATTGAATGGCTTTTTTGCGGTATGCTTTTTTAATTTCTTGAGCATCGGCATTGCGCGAAACCCCTAAAACTTCGTAATAATCTTTTTTCATAATGAGGTGTTCTTGTTGGTTTGGTTATTGACCTATAACCACTTTTGCGTATCTTATTACCTTTTCATTCAATTTGTAACCTTGCTCAATAACGTCAATTACTTTCCCTTTTAATTCATCCGTTGGTGCAGGAATTTGCGTAATGGCTTCTTGAAAATCGACATCAAAGTTATCACCTGAATTAATTTCAATGCGTTTTAAACCTTTTTGTTGTAGCGTATTTTTATATTTATTGTAAATCAGTTGAACCCCTTCAAACGAATGTTTATCACCCGATTTTTCTATCTCTTTTAAGCCTCTGTCAAAATCATCTAAAACTGGTATTAAAGCGGTCATTAATTCTTGATTTGCCGTTCCGTATAATTCAATGCGTTCTTTGTTAGTGCGCTTTTTATAGTTTTCAAATTCGGCAAACAGTCTTAAAAATTTATCTTTTTCTTGTTGCAAATTTTCTTTAAGCTCCTTTTCTACTGACTTTTTTGCTGATTTTGATACTTTAGGCGCTTCTTGAACCGGCTCTTTTGGTTTTTCTTCTTTATTCATTTTTTATTTTTCAATAAGATTATGCTAAGGATATGCAATTTTTTTGCCAATTTTAAAACTGTGTCAATTTGTCACGATTTATCTATTAAATAAATGCGATTTTATATTGAATCAATACGCGTTATTTTTGCACCAATGGCTCTTAAGCGTTCATCAATAGCTTCATAGCCGCGGTCAATTTGTTCAATATTGTGGATAGTGCTTGTGCCATCGGCCGATAATGCAGCAATTAACAAGGCAATTCCCGCTCTGATATCTGGAGATGACATGGTGGTGGCTTTTAAATTTGATTTGTGATTCATTCCAATTACCGTAGCGCGGTGTGGATCGCATAAAATAACTTTAGCACCCATATCTATTAATTTATCGACAAAAAACAAGCGACTTTCAAACATTTTTTGATGTATGAGCACGCTGCCCTCAGCTTGAGTTGCAATCACCAAAACGATGCTCAACAAATCGGGTGTAAAACCAGGCCAAGGTGCATCGGCAATGGTTAAAATAGAACCATCTATATCATTTTGTATGCGGTAATGGTTTTGTGCCGGAATAAAAATATCGTCTCCAACTTTTTTTAGTTTAATGCCCAATTTTTCAAAAACTCTCGGAATGAGTCCTAAGTTTTCCCAACTCACATTTTTTATGGTTAAAGCCGATTTTGTCATAGCTGCCATACCAATCCAACTGCCGATTTCAATCATATCTGGCAGGATGGTATGCGTGCAACCGCTCAATGTTTTTACGCCTATAATTTTTAATTTGTTTGAACCGATACCCTCAATTTTAGCACCCATGCGCACCAACATTTTGCATAGTTGTTGAATGTAAGGCTCGCAAGCTGCATTGTAAATGTTGGTTATTCCTTTGGCTAAAACGGCTGCCATTATGATATTGGCGGTGCCGGTAACCGATGCTTCATCTAGCAACAGATCCGTGCCACGAAGCATTTTGGCTTCAACTCCATAAAAGGATTCTGCCTCATTATACCTAAACTTTGCGCCTAGCTTAACAAAACCATCAAAATGGGTATCTAAACGACGTCGGCCAATTTTATCACCACCAGGTTTTGGAATATAAGCTTTGCCATAACGCGTTAATAAAGGACCTACAATCATTATTGATCCACGCAAGCCTCCGCCTTCATTTTTAAAAGCATCTGAACTTATATAATCTAAATCAATGGCATCTGCTTGAAAAGTATAGGTGTTTAGCGCAATTTTATGAGTTTTAACGCCAAGTTTTTTAAGAATATCAATCAGTTTATTTACATCTCTAATATTTGGAATGTTTTGAATGGTAACAATTTCGGGAGTCAATAAAACAGCACAAAGTACTTGTAGCGCTTCATTTTTTGCACCTTGAGGTATAATTTCACCCTTTAATTTATGTCCGCCTTCTATTTTAAAAGTAGCCATTAGTTATTGTCGTTTTTTAAAAAGTGATTTTTTAAAATTCTTATTTTTGTTGTTATTATTATTATTTACGATAGGTGTTGTTTTGCGAACAAGTTTTGAAGTTTCGGAAAGTACTTCATCATCGGCATTTAAATCAATTTCACCATTTGATAATTCTCTTAAATGTTTAAAAATTACCGCATCATCAACGGTATCTTTATTCCAATTTAAATAGCATTTTTTCATGTGATTGGCGATGACATAAATAAGCGCTTCCTTTAAATCGCCCGCTTCCCAAGTCAATGCGGTATCAATCATTATTTGAATATTATTGCCATAAAACCGGTATTTAGAAGCGGCTTTAGGATAAGCCAATGGTTCAGGTTTTTTATCAAAAGTTTCGCGCGATGGTTGTTCATAAGGAGAGTCCACTTCTAATTTAAAGTCGGACATAATAAAGAGCTGGTCCCATAGTTTGTGAGTAAAATCGGGCACATCCCTCAAGTGTGGTTGCAAGTTTCCCATAACGCTAATGATTGCATTTGCCATTTTTTGGCGTTCATTTTTATCGGCAATAACCACACAATGATCAACCAATTTTTGAAGGTGTCGTCCGTATTCTGGGATGATTAAATGCGAGCGTCCGGAGTTATATTCTAGTTCGTAATCCATATTTGGAGCTTAATTTTTTGAGTAAAAAAAATATTTTTAAAGGCTTGCAAATTAGCATTTTTATTTAAGCTTTACAAGGACTGCTTCAGCCAATTATTTTAAGTTTGGCGAATTTTAAGAGTAAATTTTTGATTTCACTATTTTCGAACTTAATTTCGGCTTTTGTATTTGCGCCAAGTCCTTCTAAATTGGTAACGGTTCCCCTGCCAAAACGCTCGTGTTCAACCACATTTCCAATGGTTAATTTTATGTCAAATAGATTGTTGGAGTCAGATGAAGCTTCTTGAATTTTCTTTAAATTTTTAGGAACAACATTCACAATTTGAGGTGGTTGTGCCTTTTCAGGATTTTTCAATTTAAAAGTTTTATTCGAATTTTGCCACTTATTTTGCTGCGGTTCTTTTTCAAAATCATCCAATAAATTGCCGCTAAAAGGCTTTGAAGGAAAAGGTTTTAAGTAGTCAACATACTTTTCATCCAATTCTTTAATAAAGCGACTCGGTTCAGCATCAACTATTTTTCCCCATCTAAAACGGCTTTGTGCCAAAGAAATATAAGCTATTTTTTCGGCGCGTGTAAGCGCCACATAAAACAAACGGCGTTCTTCTTCGAGTTCGGTTCGCGTATTCATGCTCATCGCCGAAGGAAATAGATTTTCTTCTAAGCCCACTATAAAAACATACGGAAACTCTAATCCTTTAGCCATGTGAATGGTCATTAGGGAAACGCTTTCTTTATCATCCGCTTTCTCATTGTCTAAATCGGTTGCCAAGGCAACATCTTCAAGAAAATTGACAAGTGATACTTCTAAGCCGGCTTCGGTTTGTTTATCGGTAAAATCCTTGATGCCGTTGAGCAATTCTTGAATATTTTCGATGCGGCTAATGCCCTCGGGCGTGCTATCTTTATCTAAATCGGCCAACAAATGGATTTGCTTTATCACGTGTTCGGCCGTTTCATAAGCATTGTGATCTTGAGAAAATATTTGAAAACTCTGCATCATAGTTACAAAGTTTTGCAATTTGGTTTTTATGCCCAAATTTAAACCAATTTCTACTTTATCTAAGTTTTCTAAAATGGTATAAATTGACCGATTGTATTGATTAGCAACTACTACCAATTTTTCAACCGTTGTTTGCCCGATACCCCTAGCGGGATAATTGATGATGCGTTTTAGAGCTTCTTCGTCTTTAGGATTGATGAGTAAGCGCAAATAAGACAAAACATCTTTTATTTCTTTGCGTTGATAAAAAGACAAGCCTCCATATATTCTATAAGCAATATCCTTTTTGCGCAAGGCATCTTCAATGGCTCTTGATTGAGCGTTGGTGCGATACAGCACTGCAAAATCGGTATTTTTTACCTGCTGCTGCATCATCGTATCAAAAATGGTATCGGCAACAAAGCGACCTTCTTCATTATCGGTATAGGTATGCATGATTTTAACCTTTTCGCCGGCTTCATTTTGAGTCCAGATATCCTTGTCAATTTTTGCACGGTTATTGGCAATCACACTGTTGGCAGCCTGTACAATATTATTGGTAGAGCGGTAATTTTGTTCAAGTTTAAATATTTTAACCTCATCAAAATCGCGTTGAAAATTTAATATATTGTTGATATTTGCACCTCTAAAAGCATAAATACTTTGCGAATCATCGCCCACCACACAAATATTTTGAAAGCGATTAGACAAAGCTTTTACAATTAAATATTGAGAATGGTTGGTGTCTTGATACTCATCTACCAAAATATATCGGAATTTATTTTGATATTTTGCCAAAACCTCTGGAAAAAGCGACAATAATTCGTTGGTTCTCAACAGTAAATCATCAAAATCCATTACGCCTGCTTTAAAACACCTATCTATATAATTTTTGTAAATAGCGCCCATTTCAGGGCGACTGGCTTGTTTATCCGCTTCTTGAAGTTCGGAATTATTGCTATAAGCTTTTACCGTAATCAAGTTATTTTTAAATTGTGAAATTCTTCCCAAAACCTGTTTTGCTTTATAAATTTCACTATCGAGCTTCATTTCATTAATGATGCTGGTGAGCAATTTTACAGAATCTTGGGTGTCGTAAATAGTAAAATTTGAAGGGAATCCTAATTTGTCGGCTTCGGCTCTTAACATCCGTGCAAACACGGCGTGAAAAGTCCCCATCCACAGGTTTTTAGCTTCGCTTTCGCCAACAATTTTAGCGATTCTATTTTTCATTTCACGCGCCGATTTATTGGTAAAAGTTAAGGCTAAAATATTAAACGGATTAATGCCTTGTTGCATTAAATAAGCGATGCGGTAAGTTAAAACGCGCGTTTTTCCCGAACCCGCACCTGCAACAATAATCATTGCGCCATCTTTTTGCATGACGGCTTCTTTTTGAGCTTCGTTTAATTGGTTGAGATAAGACTTCACAGTGTATTTTAAAGAGGGTAAAAATACGACCAACTTTAGAAGCTTACAATAAAAGTTATTGACAAATTTTAGTACATTTGTCCGATTTTAAATCTTGGCTTCGTTAGCTTTTACCAAGCCTCAATTACAATTTTATGGAAGAAAAAAAATTCGATCTAAACTCATTGATAGGCTTTGTTTTATTAGCAGGTATTATGCTTTGGTGGATGTACACTAATCAGCCAACTGAAGCTGACAAACTTCAACAAATAAAAACTCAAGATTCTATAGCAAAGCTTAAGCAGGTTAATGAAGTTAAAGCCAGTGAAACCCCTTTAAAAATTGATATTTTTAAACAAGATTCTACCGGATTGGCTCAGGCTAAAAGTCTGCTAGGTGCTTTTGGTTATTCGGCAAGTTTGCCAAGTGCTACTGATCATGAAACGGTTTTAGAGAATGACTTATTAAAAATAAAAGTAGCCAATAAAGGCGGGCAAATTATCGAGATTCTCCTAAAAAAATATACCGATTACCAAAACAAACCAGTTTATTTAGTCAAAAATAACAATGCTCAATTTAACTTAGATTTTACCACTACCGATCATCGGAATTTAAATACTAAAGAATTTTATTTTGAGCCTACTTTAACCACTCAAAGTGATAAATCGGTGCTTTCTATGAAGCTAAAAACTTCGGAAACCACTTATTTAGAATACCGATATGAGTTGCTAAAAGACGATTATATGCTAAACTTTAGCATTGCAAGTAAAGGACTTGAATCAGCGGTAAATACTGAAAAAGCGATTGATTTAAATTGGCAGATAAAAACCATCCGCCAAGAAAAAAGCATTAAATACGAAAATCAATATACCACCTTGCAATATGCTTTTGACAATGGCGAATATGATTATTTAAATGCAGGTGCAAAAGACAAACAAAAAACCCTAACTAATGTGAATTGGATTGGCTTTAAACAGCAATTTTTTACGTCGGTTTTGGTTGCCGATAAGCCATTACCTAGCGCACTCATCATTTCTGATAATTTGGTTAATGACGAAGAACTTGACACGGTATTTACCAAAACGATGTCTGCAAAAATACCTTTAAGCTTTAAAAACAATCATTTAACTTATGACTTAAAATGGTATTTCGGCCCAAGCGATTATAACATTTTAAGCTCTTATAAAGATAAAGGTTTAGAACACATTATCAATTTAGGGTGGGGCATTTTTGGCTGGATTAATAAATATTTATTTATAAATTTCTTTAACTTTTTAAAAGGCTATATCAGCAGCTACGGAATCATTATTATATTGATGACCATATTTGTGCGCATATTAATGTCGCCTTTAGTTTATAAATCGTATGTGTCGAGTGCAAAAATGAAGGTTTTGCGTCCCGAAATGGAAGAACTAAACGCCAAATATAAGGGTAAAGAAAACGCCATGAAACGCCAACAAGAAACCATGGCGCTACAAAGCAAGGCGGGCGTAAATCCTATGGCCGGTTGCGTGCCTGCGCTCCTCCAAATGCCTGTATTCTTTGCCTTATTTAGCTTTTTCCCAGCCGCAATAGATCTGCGCCAACAAGGATTTTTATGGGCAAAAGATTTATCATCTTATGATGAAATTATCAATTTACCCTTTAACATTCCATTATATGGAAACCACGTAAGTTTATTTCCAATTTTAGCTTCAATTGCCATCTTCTTTTATATGATGATGACCCAAAGTCAGCAAATGAATATGCAACCACCCGCGCAAGAAGGCATGCCCGATATGTCTAAAATGATGAAAATCATGATGTATTTATCGCCCATTATGATGCTGGTTTTCTTTAACAATTATGGAAGTGGTTTGAGTTTATACTATTTTATTTCAAACTTACTCACCATTTTTATTATGCTCATCATTAAGCATTACATAATTGACGAAGCTAAAATTCATGCGCAAATTCAAGAAAACAAAAAGAAACCCTTAAAGCAAAGTAAATTTAGAGAAAAAATTAACGAAGCCATGAAAAAGGCACAAGAGCAACAAGACCGTCGTAAAAAATAGATTAAAGCCCTTAAAATTTTAAATAGTTGGTAAAGAAAATAATTTTTACCAACTATTTAGTTTTAGTTTTATAATTAAAATGTTATCCGCTAATAACTTTTGTCAAAGTATAAAACTTGATAATTTAACAAAAATAAATCTTGCTTAATTTATTTATTTTGTTAGATTTGCTTAGTCTATAAACAAATTTAAAAGAGAGATATCTATGACCGAAAACGATTATACTGAACAAGAAGAGATTTTTTCACAAGTTTTACGCGCCGGAAGACGCACTTATTTTTTTGATGTTCGCGCTACAAAAGCCGACGATTTTTATTTAACCATAACCGAAAGTAAAAAATTTACCCACGATGATGGCTCCTTTCACTATAAAAAACACAAAATTTATTTGTATAAGGAAGACTTTCAAGAGTTTAATGACATGTTAAACCAAGCAACTTCATATATCATCAATCATAAAGGTGAAGAAGTTATTTCTGAACGTCATCAAAAAGATTATAAAAAACCAGGTGATGTGGATTTAATTAATGAATCTAATTCAGATGAATTACCTTCATCTGAAAGTTTTACCGATATCAAATTTGAAGATATTTAATATTTATTTAACATTTTAACGTTTTAACTTTTAACCGCTACCCTTTTTGGTAGCGGTTTTTTTATACCTTTACGCTTCAACATTAACCATTCAATCCAACTTCATGAAAAAATTTTTCACCTTTCTTTTTGTATTGGCAACATTGCAAAACTTCGCTCAAAAAAAAATTGATTTATCGTATTATTTGCCAAGCGATATCACCTACAACAAAGCCATTCCAACCCCCGAAAGCATTATTGGTTTTCAGGTGGGCGATTGGCATATAAGTCACGATAAATTAGTGAGTTATATGTATGCCCTCGCGCAAAGCTCCGACCGCATTACCTTAGAAAATCGCGGCACTACTTACGAAGGTCGCCCGCTTTTGCTTTTAACCATAACATCGCCTAAAAATCATCAAAATTTGGCGCAATTAAAAGCCGATCACCTTAAACTTACCGATGCCAATATTTCATCAAAACTCGACATCAGCGAGATGCCTTTAGTGGCTTATCAAGGTTATTCTATTCACGGTAACGAACCTAGTGGTGCAAATGCCGGACTTTTAGTTGCTTATTATTTGGCTGCAGCCGAAGGTGATTATATCAATAATTTGCTTGACCATACCATTATTTTATTTGATCCTTCACTAAATCCAGATGGTTTACAACGCTTTTCTACTTGGGCAAATATGCATAAAAGCGCTAATTTGGTTACTGATAGCAACGACCGAGAATTCAATGAATCATGGCCTGGTGGTCGAAGCAACCACTATTGGTTTGATATGAACCGCGACTGGCTGGTAACACAATTGCCAGAATCTAAAGCGCGAATTTCAACTTTTCAAAGTTGGTTTCCCAATGTATTGACCGATCATCACGAAATGCAAACCGATGGCACTTACTTTTTTCAACCAGGCATTCAAAGTCGCACACATCCATTAACGCCCAAAATGAATCAAGATCTTACCAAAAAAATTGCCGCCTTTCACGCCAAAGCAATGGATAAAATTGGTTCCTTATATTATAGTGAAGAAAGTTTTGA
>Ga0210017_1001232_pt1 | contig 22364 bp, 18 predicted proteins | sample CryGeyCG2014_020_FD_183966 | JGI IMG/M metagenome (GOLD analysis project Ga0210017, IMG submission 183966) | Groundwater microbial communities from aquifer - Crystal Geyser CG08_land_8/20/14_0.20 (SPAdes) (version 2) | ecosystem: Environmental > Aquatic > Deep subsurface > Groundwater | place... | reverse complement strand
ATTGGTTGAAGTTCAATTTTGTAGTTGCATTTTTCTGCTCTCGAGAGCTCAATTTTCACATAAAGTTTATCGCTTTCAGAGGATGTTGCCAACGCGAGTTGTCTCAACACGGGGAACTTGAAATACAGCCGTTCTTTCACTCTTCTAAATTCTAAGTTCGGAAAATAGAAATCTTTCATAAAATGGGTTTTGACATCTTCAAAAAAAACGGAGACATCAAATTCCCCCTCATAATCAAAATCTAAATCTTCAGAGAGACGGTTTAGCCCATGACAGATTCTTAGACAGGACCCTCCCTTAAAAATTAGATTGGACCATCTACTGTTGTAGATAAATTCGAGAGCAAGAAGTTGTAATGTGTCCTTGAGTAAATTTCTCAAAAACCCCTTTCCGGCAGTTTTTTTAGCCTCCGTCAGTCTATTTTCCAATATCTTAATAATCATCGTAACAAAAGCCTAAAAATTTTCATTAACTTGAGTGATTGTGAGAGGTCTAAATACTTACTTAACTCTTCTTTATCATCTTTGGAAAACTCATCAAGGTTGAACCTGAACTCCTGCATTACTTCCTCGTTAACTACTCTCAGAATCCTCTTTTTTAGATACAAGAAGTCGAAAAGTGCCTTCGCTTTAGTAGCCTTGAAGATACTAAATTCTCCTTTTTTTTCAATTAAAAAGCCACAAAATAGCTGTTCTTTAATATTGGAATAGGAAAAATTTCCCATCTCATTTTCAATTATCCTTGTAGTCTTTTGTGTGATCGAGGTCAAGGTCGAGGGAGATTCTGAAAGAATCGAATATCTGGATAACATATATTCACCTGAAAGATAAGAGGAAGAAATCAGTTTATTGGCTATAAATTCGAGATAATCCTCATATGTCCCCGCATATCGTAATTTCTCTATGTAACTTGCGTAAACATAAACCCCCTTTTTTAGTTTCATTATCTTTCCCGTTTTCAGGTTGTATTTTATCAAAGGCACCAGGTTTTGTTTGGAGCGGGATTTCAATGACTCGATAGTAAAGAAAGGCTGACTCTCAAATCTACTCAGTGGATTCATCTTTTTCATTTATTTAAGATAAGCATAAAATATTATACCCTATCCCGAACAAATACGCTTTATTATATAACAATTTTCCCTAAAAGTCAAGGAAAAATTTCTGCAGCGAGTTCTCTCACATTTTTGGGAGCTTTAAAAACTGCGAATATCGTCTGAAAGCAGGATAAGACACTTTAAGGTGCGACCCTATATTTTTCTAAACGCTTCAATAACAGCTATTTCATCTTCTGTCAAGAAAAAATCTTAAATTTCAAGATGTGACCCCTTCTTCCTCTTATGGAAATAATAATTACTCTTTGCGTAATTGATGATATGTTCCTTAATAGTTGTTTTCTTCATTATCTCTCCTGCACTTTCAAACAAAAATCAAATTGGACGTACCTGCCTGCCGGTAGGCAGGGATGCACGCACCTGTCTACCGACAGGTAGAGATATTCACAGATAAATAAAGAAAATAATTCTATAAAAAATATCTGTGTTAATCAGCGTTAATCTGTGTCTTTAAAAAGAATGACATACCTGATTTTAACCACACCTGTCCACCCTGCCTACCGGTCCCTACGGATCCGTATGGACAGGCAGGCGACAGGTAGAAAGTTCACGAAGAATGTTTTCAATTTTCAATTGTCTTTTATCCTTTTTCCTTTAACCTTTATCCTTTTTGTTCTTGTATTAGTTTTAAAATCTCTCCCTCTTCTTTTGTATTTTTCCGCATTTTTTATTTGGATTATAAAATAGTAAAAACAACCAAGATTTTATCAACTAAGATAGCTAAATCGTAGTCGTGTCTTCACATTATACCTTATTGGTTTATCTGTCAACTACTTTTTCTAGAGAAATCAGTCCCTGACCTCTCACAGAGTCTGCGACAAAATTTAAAATTAAAGACCCGACCCCGGGATCTCATCATGATAAAATGAGCAACGCTAGAGATTGTTATTCCAAAATCTAATTATAGATCAGAGAAATCAACTGGTATATTTTCATAAATTCTTTGGAGCTCTTCATTATCCATTGCATCAAAATCCTTTCTCTGCTTAATACTCAAGTTGTTCCAGGCATTCATAATTCTTTTTAAGACTCTATTTGCTTCCTCTATTGAATCAAGTTCTTTCTTATTCTTATGGTCTAAATACTCTTCTATCTTAACATCTCTAAATAAATTACTCACCTCAAACATTCTCTTTCTTCTCTTCTCTGCCTCCTTTATTGTAATCCCTTCTCTTTGTGCTTTTATTTTAAGATCACATTTGTAGCAAATCACGATGGGTTCTCCAGTTTTTTTATCATAGGTTAAAGCCCCCATCTTTCCCTTCTTGCCACAGAGGTCACAGATACATCTACCTCCATCTAATAGCTTTCCTTTTGTGGATTCAAAGTCTTTCTTTTTTATTTCTTTCAATTGTTCGAAAAAATCTCTGGTTATTTTTGGGTTAAGCTTCTGTTTAGAAGCCAGTTTACTAAGAAAAAAACTCATAGACTCTGCTGGTAAGTTATAACAGTCTCCACCAACAAACTCAAAATGGTCTCCCACTTTACCCACCCTTGCTATTAGCAATTCTTCTTCTTCGGCTTGAAATGTTCCCATAAATTCTTTCACCTCATACCCCTTAGCAGTTTTGGGACTTTTCACCTTGAGACCTTTTCCTGACTCGATTTCTAAGATTTCAAATAAACCATATTCATTTTCTTGAAGGTCATAGTAAGCTTGAAGTTCTGTGTCACTAAGGTTACAAGGATTTCTCTGACAGAAATCTTCCAGGAGTGTCTTTCCGTCTCTCAGGCGAAAGTCAAATACCAGCCATTCATTAAATATCATCTCATCTCTATCTTCTATATCTAAACTATCATAAGAAAGAATGTCGGGTTTATTGAAAAACTGCCGAAGGGCTCTAATTATTTCCTTTTCAAACTCAGAATTCCCAAAATAATAATCTAACAACCTATGTATAATCCCTTTTTCCATAAACACCCCTTCCTTGCAGAGAATTACGAGTTATCCAACAGATAGTACGAAATACGCAAATTGCATAAAAAGTTACCTCCAGACTTGGGTATATATAAAAATTAACCTGTCCCCTTTTCCCATGTTCTTTCAATCGCTTTTTTTATACTAAATAATACATCTTCAGCAAAGCTACAAAAGTCTTTGCTCTCTTTATCCGAAACAAAAATTCCACCACTGTAGAGGTCTATGTTTCTTTTCATCCGCATAGAGTTAGCAACTTCCTTGATACTTTCGTATTGCAATATCTCACTCATTTTTTCAATAATCTTGAGGTGATGCCCCAGTACACTTCTTACTTTAACCTTCCCAATTTTTGCTATCAGAGCAATGCCTCCCTTTATCAAAGCAGTATAACTGTAATTGAATTTTACTTCAGGACTTTCACTTTCTTGAGCAATTTCAAGGTCTCATAAGGCGTTGGAGAAATATTGCCTTATTTGTTCGTCAGAGAAATCGAACTTGACAAAATATCTTCTCTCAAACCTTATCATATTATATCAATTTTTTTCTTTTTCAAAACATCCGTTATAAATGAATCGTTACTCTTTATTTTGGAATTAAACTCCTCCTGACTTATGCTGATGATATTTATTTCCCGCTCTGTCAGTTTTTGTAACTGAGCAATTTTCTTGTGAAGCAAGATAGTACTATGATTGCCAATTACAATGATGTCAATATCGCTGAAGGCATCCATTTTGTCTTTTGCATAAGAGCCATAAATGAAGGCCTTCCTGATACCTTTTATCTTGCTTAAAGCAGTTTTTAACTGCTTTTCAATTCCGATTGTTTTCAGAATGATTTTTTTATATTCCTTATACAGCGGATATTTCTTGTTTAGAGAGTAATATTTTTGATTGCCAATTATCTCACTCTTGAAAAGTCCCTCTCGTTCAAATTCATTTAGCTTTTTAACAAGATTCCGTTTATCTACACCCAGACGACGCACTATCTCATTAACATAAAGACTTTCGTCCTCGTGTAAAAAATAGGATGCAAGAAGTGATTGCGCAATTTTAGATGTTATAGAAATCAATTTTCCTCCTGGTGTTACATTTTACACCTATAAGTGTAATATAAAACACCGCAAAAGTCAAGAAAAAAGTCAACGGATTAAACAGATTAGTATCCAAACCGAATAATTAGTATCCAGTGAGAAATTCAAAAATCAAAATGACAAATCAAAAGTCAAAAAGAGTGACCATAGACCAATGACAAATATTCAATACCAGTAAAGATCTCAGACTTGTCACTCTTTCAATATTACACCCCATTCTGTGACGGTGAAACCCATGCGTAGGAAGGTGAGTATGGTTGGCGGATTGAGTTTGATCTCTGCATCTCTCGGAACTATGTAGAACCAGAGCCTCAGGACTACATCGGGTTTAGGTTCTATCTGAAGTCTGTATTCTTTATCAATGTCTTTATTGCCAAGGGGAAAAATATCGTAATATGGACTTTTGACGAGATGTTTACTCCAATAGTCGACAAAATCGTTTATTTCCCTCGTGTTGAATCCGTATTCTCTCATGATATCCTTAAAGAAATCCCAGAGTTCCTTATAAGCCACGCACCAGCCGTTTGACTGAGTGGGAGTATTACCAAGGGTAGCTTCATAGAACAGGTAATCATATTCCCCGTTGATTCTGCCAGATGGTTCAGTGTATACCCGCCAGTCGTTGTCATACAGTGGTTCAGATTTTGTGATAGAGTTCCCGGGACTCGACAGCAGCCTGACATTTATAAATCCCCTCTCCCGTGGATATAGATAGATGTTTGGCTTTCTTACTACCCATTCAGGTTTGGTAACGCGCTTCATATACACTTCTTTCTGTCTTGAACTTGGATACTGGTGGGCAGCGGGCTCCATAATCTAGAAGCCGATGCCAAAGGTTGTCTCATTGTTGGGGCTACATTCGTTGTTTCCGATATTGAACTTGAATCCCACATGAGCGTAGGGCATAACCATCCACTTCTTTAGACAGATCGTTCCGTTTATTGCAATGTGACTTGTCTGCCTTTCTATCCATTGTGAAAGATAACACGCGCCGACAGCCGCCTCGACAACATCTCCTGTCCACCACCAGTTGAGCCCACCCGACAGATTGTGTTCACGGTTGTTGAGGACATTGGCATACCGCACTGACGGTTCGAGCAGAAAACTGCCGCGCTGGGGAAAGAATGCTCCTATACTCGTCTCATAGGTTAATGGACACAAGGTTGTATCATCGGTAAGAAATATCCTGTTGTAGATATTCTTTACGCTACCCTCAAAATAATATGAGAGATACTGAAGGCGTGCACCAACCGACAGGTCTATACCTGTTGAGATATAGTTGTAGACAGTCCAGCGTTTGATTATGCTGAGGGTATCTCCATACTGCCACCCTATGTCTGCAAACGGTAGTATCTCAAACCGATCGCCGAGGGGAATGGCGATGGCAGCAGCAGACACAAAAATAACAACAAGCAAAGCAGTGAACATTACTCTCATTTTTGCCCCCCGGTTATAAATTAAAGTCCTGTAAATCGGACTAAAATCCTCACATTACACTTTGCTGGTTTATTTCCCCTGTCCTGTCAAATAGAAATCAAATTGGACGCAGATGCACGCCGATTGACACAGATAGGGGTATCGTAATTAAGTTATTAGGTAATTAGGTTATTGTGTTATTTTTCCTTTCAATCTACGATTTGAATAGTCTGTGCCATAAAAATGTCCAATCTACCCACTTGTTTCTACGCCCCCAAATCTTATAACTTTTACCCTTAAGGTAAGACTTCGGCCTTACGGTGCAATGTAGGGCAAAGCTTTCTACCTGTCGGTAGACAGGCAGCTTTGCGATAAATGTCCGGTGTAGCTTAAATACTTGAGGTTGACCCCTTTGACTTTACCCTGTTTATTACCCTATTTAGAAGTTTATTACCCTATTCGCTTCCATTTAGCGGATCGACCCTTGCCAAGGCAAACAATCTTTTTTTCTTTTTGTAACTGCCTGAATATAACCCGAATCATATCTCTACTTATCCCCGGGCATAGTCTTTCAATGTCTGAGATGGAAAACTCACCAATTTGATTATTGATCGTTTGAATAACAATTTCTGTCTTTCCCCCGCGAAAAGGCTTAACGCTACCTGCTCTCTCTTCAAATTCTTTGTAGGCAGAACTTATCGTTCCTAAAAAGTAATATAGCCATGGTTCAATATCGTGTTTGGCTTCGTGCCAGCGTTTGGAACTTTTCTGTAATACCTCATAGTAGGTCTCTTTTGACTGTTCTATTATCCGCTCAATACTGATATATTTTCCTACTTCATATCCATGATGGTATAAGGCTAAAAGCGTTAGTAATCTCGAGACTCGTCCATTCCCGTCTCTAAAAGGATGAACACAAAGAAAATCAAAAATAAGACAGGCGGTAGCGTAAAGCGGAGGATACTTCAACTGTTCTATACTATGTCTATATGCTAAACATAACTGATTAATCGCAGAAGGGGTTAAAGCAGATGAGATTGGTTTAAAAATAACCTCTACTGTGCCATCGGGATTTTTTCTGATGATTTCATTATCTTTCTTTTTCCATTCGCCCGCATCACCTGCTCCAGTATGGCTTAAACGATGTAATTCTCGGATTGTTTGTGGAGAAATATCCAAGTTGTTGTGTTTTTTGTGAATCAAATCAAGTGCCTTACGATATCCTGCTACTTCCTCTTCGGATCTATCTAGCGGCTTTGAATGGCCTAGTATAAGCGGTTTGAGTCTTTTTCTTTCTACGGTCACTCCTTCTATACGGTTTGAGGATTCTGCACTTTCTATCAATGCCATCTCAACAAGTGCCTTAAGGATTTGAGGAGATTGCCTGAGATATAACTCCTGTTTACCCTTGTATTCAGATATGGAGTTCATTAACCAGACAGCTCCTAGAGGCAGTTGTAAGTCTTTTTCAGTTTTTCTAAATGACCTCATCTTTTTCTCCTCGATTTCTTCTTACTGGTTTATTTCCCTTTCTGCTATGTCGAACAAAAATCAGTTCCTGACCCCAAATTCCTACCTTGGTCATTGTTTATGTCCTTTCTCTATCATTTCTTCGACTTTTCTTGCGGAGTTTTACAAAAGTTGTTTCGGTGTTCGGTTAAATGTGAAAATTTAACCTTTCCTTTTGTCACCTACATCTCTTTCACTCTTACCCTTTCCCTAAAGAATCTCTGAAATAAAACCTTGAAGGACATCTTTCTCAATCAGTTTAGTCTTAAGATTACCTAAGTCTTTTCTAATTTCTAATATTATTTTAGCAAAATCATTCATAACACTTCTTGGATCCTGCTTTTCCAATTTTTGAGCAGCAATAGATTTGCGTCTAAAATGATTAGAGGCATAAATAACATTGTCTGATGCAAATAAAGAAAGATTTATACTTGTCTCAATCATTTTTGCAGTAATTTCTGCTCCTAATTCTGGCTCTCTCTTTAATGTAACACTCTTTAATGCGTTAATCCCAATTAGTGCGGAACTTGGGATTAACCTGCACTTCTTCAAGCCCGTTTATATGTATACTTGACCCTAACATACCCCGTGAGTGCATATCTTGTATCACTTTTTCCTCTTCCCTGACCGCTTCTTGGTTAATTTTCTCTTTTTCTTCCTCATACATATTTTTTACGAGCACCTTCGTTTTGTCTTGGGTATTTTCCATTTTTGCTCCTGCCGGTATTTTTGGGTTCTCTGATATCTCAGTAGATGTTTGTATGGTCGAAGGTATAACCCCAAATTTTTTGATATGTTCAACTATACTATTCTCGAAATATTCAAGACAATTTTCCAGTGCAGTTATATTCATATTGAAACGTTCTCTCAACTTGTTGGTAAACAAGGGGTCTTCGTTAAGAATCTTTTTAAAATTTTCCACTTGATCTACTGACCACATTTTATTTTTTCCATTTCTGTGTCCCAGAAGACCTTCAGATACCGAGCTTCTTGCTCATTTCCGCAGTCTATATGTATTCTACCCGACTTTAAGCTCCAGCCGAATATACTTAGCTTGACCCTGTTATTCTGACAATGTCTTTTCTATTATCCTTCTCTCTTTTTTAGTTATTCCGTAGAGGTTATAGACAATTTTGTCTATCTCTGTCTGTATCTTCTGGATTTCTGTAAGGAGGGATTTTACCTTTGAAGAGACCTCTTTTTTCTTTGAAATAAATGTGTGCAGGTCTTTTGCAATTGGTATCTCCTTTATCTCATCCCAGGGCTTACCTTTATACCCTGACAATATCTTGCCAAGATATTCTATGATTTCTTTTGGAGCAATTATCCTCAGTGATTTCTTGTTTTTGCCCTTAAGCAAAATGGAAAGGAGTGGTTCGTCCAATTTTTTTGCAAATAGAGGAGCAGGCTTAATATTCCCAACAGCTAATAGGTAGAAATCATCAGGATTTTTGGGTTCGTATGTGACCTTTGAGTGGGTTCTTATATTTCGTTTATCTTCGTCTGGAAGGTTTTTGGTTAGAAGGTATTCATCGGGTTCGGGAATATCTTCTAGATTCTCAATTCTCGTAAGTCTTATCCCTGAGTAGAATTTATTATATTCTGCAAGTTCTTTCTTCAGTTTTATAATCTCATCGACTTTCTTCACAAGAAAACTATGAATTTCCACCTCCTTCTCGTCGTCAAAATTGATACGGCGAATGGGAATTTGTTTTAATCTGATTTGTCTGGAAACTCCTTCACCTCTACCCTTAAATGCCACCCAGTAATTTAATAGCTTAGAGTTTAATAGTCCAAGGGTGTATTTAATTGATTCCTTATTATCTTTTTTGGGAATATACAGGTTAATATCAGAATTTTCAAAAAAGTCCCCGGTTTGTAAGGCATATATGTTCTCTTTTCCCCATCTTGAGGTCACAATTTTTGGATTTTCATAGATGTTCCTTTTATGGGGTCTATGGAGCCTCCACCAGGTGTAGTTTTCACCATATCTGGTTAGTCTTGCAATTAGAACTTCTTTGAATTTTTCTAAGTGCCTTGTAATATTGGGAAAATCGGAAGGATTAAATGAATCGTCTATATAAAGTAGATATCTCGGTGGTTCAGTTTCTATGAAATAGGGGCTAATATCAGAGTTTTTATAGGTTCTTTTTATTATTTCTTTTTTGGAGTCGTCTTTTAGTAGAGGAATTGCCTTATCTTCGCTCAAGACAAAAATACCATCATTTGGTTCTATGTTTAGTTCCTCTTTTCTCTGTCTTGGTATTAACTCTGTATATTTTTCATTTAGATAATCCGCTCCCGAAGTCACCCCCTCATCTATCTCATACAGTACAGAAATTGGTGTTGCAACAGATTCTATCTTCTCTATAATTTGTCCTGTAGAACTGGAATAGGTCAAATTCCATGCCCCCTCTGTCAGTTCTCCTTGTTTTACTGCGATGTAGAACACATCCATATACTCATCTTCATATTCATCCCTGTTAATATACTTTTCAATCCACCCCGCCATATTCTTCATCTTCTCCTTATGGGTCTTCCCTTCAAAGTCTTTTTTCACTCTTACAATCTTTATCCTGTGATTCTTCTTCCTTCCTATGTTCTCTTTAACCTCCATTTCTACAATTGTCTTCCCCGCTCTTCTCTTATCAGGACATTTCTCAAGAACAAAGACCATATTGTGTTGTCCCTTTGCACCCTCAAAAATCTTCGCCTCCCCAAAATCTATAATCTCTTTTATCAAGGCATTCTCAAGAATATATTTCCTCAATTTGCTCGCCCCATCAGCAGTAGGCCAATAGGATGTAGTAATAAATCCCAGCTTTCCACCCTCCTTTAGTTTTGATAAACCAAGTATTATGAAAAAGTAGAGATAATCCATCTTGCCTTGATGGAAGTCCTTCCACCAGTGGTTCGGATATTTTGACAGCACCGCTCTAAACAGCTCCTTGTGTCCCTTTTCTCCCACATAGGGAGGATTTGAGCAGACATAGTAAAATTTATCTTCCTTCCTTATCTTCTCATATACAACCCTTTTATGTGGGTCATGAAGTGCCATTATTTTACTATATTCTCCAGGACTTTCTTTCACTTCTGCACTATTTACAAGCACTGCTCTTGGATTGTGGAGTCCGAGTGCATCACAGGGAACCACTGAAAGCGTGAACACAGGAAAACGATGCTGTCTCGGGAGTAGGGGGAGAATTTTTTTGAACAGTGGAGTAAGCTGAATTAGGAGGTTTACCTCTGTGATATAGTGGGAGAATAGACTGATTTCACTACCGCATAAGCCGTTCACAAGTGCAAACATAATTTCAATCAAATCATCTATATCATTATCATTGTAATGTGAGGTTTCTGTGAGCCTTCTTGCCGCCTCTACAAGAAAACCTCCAGAGCCAGTGCAAGGGTCAAAAACGAGTCTTGGTTTTCTCCTACCATTCTCATATACAAAGAAGGAATCATCGTCTTTATATCCCACCCTGTCCCATATAAGTTTTATAATCTCTCTTGGTGTGTAATACTGTCCTTTATTCTTTCTATCAACTCTGTCAACATATTCCTCATAAACCTTTCCCAGAACATCTGTATTTAGTTTGCTTAAGTTATATTTTGAAAATTCATAAAGTACCTCTACAAGTGTCTCATTATTTGGGATATACCAGTGGTAGTTGTTCGGAACAGAATAGAGCCAGTAATATTTGTCACCCGCAAAGTGAAATGCCTGACGCAAGACGCGTTCAACCTCCCTCTGCAGTCGTTCATACCACTCATTAAATCCTCCATTATAGAGAGACTGGGGGATAAATCCCGTGTCCTCCCACATTCTCGCAAGGAGAACCCTTGTCATCGTAAAATATGCTACACGGGAAAGGTATATCTTGAAGGCCCTGTATTCCAAAGAGCTATCCTTTGCATCCATAAATTCATTGAGATGTCCTTCGCCAGGTTTTCTGGTTCTGTCAACTTCACAGGCTATTGTCTCAAGTTCATTCTCTATTTCTCTTTTGCGACCAGGGTCAAATCTTAAGCCCAACGAAAGTTCTTCTTTTTTTGAGAGTGTATCACCAAGAAGAATTTCTACAACCTTTCTTATGGAATCGGTAAGGATGGTGGAATCAAATTCTTCCTCGCCAGTCCATTTTCTTGCCTTCCTTATGATTTCTATTTTTTCCATCATTCCCAGTTTTTTATGAGAGAATTGTCTGACAAAGGCAAGAAACTTTTTTGTATTTGGGTAGTCAAGGATTACCTTTGGATGAGATTTATAGTTTGTGTATAATTCCAGAAAACTGAAGGAATATTCCTGCAAGGAAGATTTCGGGAGAGATTCATACACCTCAAGCTCTCTCATATTAGTTATTACTCCCCACTTCACCCCACAGGACTTTATATAGCTTGAAAGTTGATTGTAGTGAGAGGATAGTGCTTTTGTATCTGTCCCTTTTATCTCAAAGATAAACGAATGGATATTTGTATCTCTTGGAATAAAGTCGGGGGTTTTTGCTGTTGGACTGAATTCTGAAAGAAACTCGTCCTTTGGAAAATTTAGAATCTCTATGAGGAAGTCGTTCCATAGTTTAGGTTTTATAAAATCATCCTCGTCCGAGAAGTTGCCTTCCCTCATATAATCCAGATAGTTTCCAAACCTGTTATGAGAGATTTTTTCGTATAATTTGGAATATCTATCCAGTATCTTGATGGTAGATTGGATGATTTTCAGATTGTCTTTCATATTGATTTATTGTATCATAATCCCCTTAATTTGTCAAGAAGAAAGTCAACAGGGATTTTAAGAGATTGAATTTTTTATTCTTTTTAATTGTTTACTGCTTACTTTTATAGAACAGTTTAAAACTTTATGGAACAGTTTAAAATTTATATATGTTCATATAAAAGTATTCCATAATTTCACAATCACAATTTATGTATCACTCTGATTCAATTATATATCATTCTAAAATTTAGTTTGATACATATAAGGCTGATACATAATTTATTTTGCCTTAATATATCTTGTCCCCTTTTTTTCGCCAACCATCTCCAGGAGGCCTAAATCCACCAATCTCTGTGCCAAGCGAGAAGCCCGTAGCCTAGACATCTCAAGAGCCTGCCGGATATCTGCATTTTTCACAAATCCCTTTTTTTGAATGAGAGCCTCAATAACTCTGTATTCATACGGAATATCTGTCACCCTTTCTTTTTCAAAAGGTTGAATAACTCGATACACTCTACCCCCTTTTTGGGGTAATCTGACAATGCCTTTTCTAACCATTTCTTTAATCTCTTTTGCCGCCGTATATATACCCACATCACAAACCTTCTGCCAATTTTTACTTGTAAATGAACTACTGTGGGCACGAGCAAAGAGTAACATTCGCTTTTGGTCTGGATTGAGGTTTAAATTGTCAAATTGTCTTAGCCATTCCGTATCCTCTTCCGAATACATAGGTTGATTCTTTAAGGTTACGGAAAATAGTGAATCAGCCACAATTTTAATCTCCGGGGGATATAACCCGTTCTTTTCCATCTCCTCAAACATCCTTGGAATACCTTCCCCAGTTTCTCGCGCATATCCTAAATCAGTCAGTATCCGAACAATGAGAGGATTCCTGCTGGCATGAACCCGCTCCCTTTTGAGAATTTTTTCCAAGGTAACTGGTTCAGGAGGTAGACCGGGGCTCCGGATCTCTATTCGATCATCAAACATCCATATCTCAATGGATAATCCTTGAATACTGTAGTCCCTGTGGGCAACAGCGTTCACAATTGCCTCCTGCCAGGCAAAAACAGGATATTCAAACTTTTCGATAAAGAATAGATCGTGAAGGTATTGCCGTTCTTTAATGTGGGCAGAAATTGTTTTATATGTTTCTTCAATTAACTTTACTAAAGGTAGTTCTATTCTTGCCCTTTTGATGATATTCAATTCTCTACCTACTTTTCTTTCTGTCCCTTCATATTTGATGAAATCGATACCACATCTGAGATGCCAGCGGAGGGGTTCCTTCCCGAAAAGTAGAAGTGTGGCTAACTTAAACTTTGGATTTTCATTATCGTAGTCTATAAGGCGATACTCAAATAGTATTTCTTTGGGGCTTTTATTTATTCCTACTCTCTTACCAAAGTCTAAGATTAATTCTTTAGAAATATCATTCCACGAGGCAGTTGGTTCAATGTGGCTTTCAAAAACGGCCTTTCTTTTCCCGGACTTAAGCAGTTCGATCTGATCTGCAGGAAAAGGCATATTTGAATCACCAATGCGAAGAAGATAGCGACCGTCACTCAGTTGGTATACATTAGGCATCCAATTGACAGTGAAAAGAAAGAGTCGCTTTCCATGGAAAAGGATTTCCTTGATATTAACTCGCAAGAATGGTTTTATAAGGTTCTTAGGAGCATCTTGGATGACTCTGATTTTATCTTCTGGGAAATCAACCCCTGAGACTTTTCCGTCATCACTTACCCCAATTAAAAGAGTACCCCCATCAGCATTGGCAAATGCCGACAGAGTTTCAGCAACATCTTTGGCAACATTCTTCGCTTTTCTGAGTTGGTACTTCCCTTTTATATATTCATAGCAGCTTTTTCTTTCAAGAAACTGCCCTTCAGGTTGTCGAAGTAATCGTTCAATATCAATTGTATTCATATTCTCTACCTATCTTAAAATAATCAAAATGCTCTGTTTACCGACCTATTCGTCTGAGCAATTCACTGCTCAAGCTCCCTCGTATTTGAGCACCACCCTGCTCAAATTATCCTGTTAAATTTTGTTAATGGAAAAGATCGTGAAGTTCATGACAGACTACACGGTTCGGCTGAGCTCACCGAAGACGGTTCGGCTGAGAGCTCACCGAAGACTGCCTATTTTCATTTATATACCTCTTTTCTATGCCCTATGGCTACAATGACTACATCTTTTTGGATGATTCGGTATACTACACGATAATCACTAATGCGAATACACCAGAAACCCTTATATTCACCCTTTAATTGTTTACCTTTATGCGGATCTTGTGACAATACTGTTTCTATTTTTTTGATAATCCTTTTGCGCTGGTTTACTTCAATTCCTTTAAAATCCTTCTCTACGCCACTCTTATACAGAATTCTATATTCCGAGTCTCTCATGCATCTCCTTTGCGGTTATTATAGAATCATCCTTGTTCATCCATCGCTCAAGGGCCATCCTGTAAAGCGACTCTTCCTCTAAGAAATCCTTTAATGCCTTCCGCACAAAATAGGACTTTGGTCTCTGAGTTTCTTCACATAATCTTTCTAACTGCTTTTCCATTTTAGGAGTTAACCTCACAGGTAACACCCTTTTGCTATATGTCCCCCTCCTCATATCTCCTCCTTTTTATTTTGTATTATTTGTATTACATATTATACCATAAATTTTTGTATTTGTCAAGGAAAAAGTCACGGGCTTATCTCATATCCTTTATAAGTGTAGTTGTTCTTTTGCCCCTTACAATTTCATTTGTTTCTTCACTCTGCGCCTCTAAAAATACTATATACACACCCATAGGCAGCATATTTCCATCGTCTCCCCTTCCGTTCCAGATATGGGTCCATACAATATTGCCGTTCTCATCTACTGAATAACTTGCAGAGCCTGTTGGGTCTCCATCAAGAATCTTTTTTACAACTCTACCTACCCTGTCATATACATAGAGCCTTATATGTGCCTTCTGGAAGGGAAGACGATACTCTACAAAACACATCTTGTCATCAGATGTCGGGCAGAAGACATCACTGCAGGTAAACTCAAGATTTTTTGGTGTGTAAATGGCAAATATGGAATTTTCTCTCCCCGGGGTTGCTCTGTATTGACCCTCAACACATCCTCCCCAGTTTGATTTTATATTTGATGCAATATCAGGAGAAATCCTTTCCATTGACACACCTTTATCGGGAATCCAGTCTTTATCATACCTTACCTCATCAATTACAAACCCATCAGTATCTATTATCCTTATTGTATCTTCAGAAGTTCCTCTGAAATCCGGAAGTTTGCCGGACAGGGAAATAATGGACACATCGGGTAGTATATAACCATAGAGGGTACGAAACTCATTCTCCTTTGAATCACATACAACCGCAAAACCCTTCTTTTTTATAATACAGGTTTCTCTTGTAATAAATACTATATCACCCGAGGACTCCAGTTTCCACCCTTTGATGTCAACAGGGGTGTCAGTTCTGTTGGCGACCTCAAGCCAGTCTCCCAAAAGATCAGGATAACACATTATCTCGTTTACTACAATCTCGTACAGGGGATTACCAACTCTTAGGCGTGTAAATCCCTCTGCAAGACCAACCTCACCTTTTATCAGGTAGTTACCATCTCTGGAAGGAGACCAGACAGCAGTGATATCAACAGAAGAGGTGCCCTGAATACTGTCAACTACAATGATGATTGAATCCTCATTTACCTCCTGCTCCCTCTCTCTCATAGAAAATTTTACAGGAATGGAGTCAAGGGTCTGCTGACCCGTGTTCTGGATGGTTGCTGTAATTTCCACACTTTCACCGGGAAATACGGACGGAGGAGACACCCGTATTCCGCCCGGTGGAATGACGATATTGGAGGGAAAGATGTCTCCTATATCAATGGCTGACCCTGCAGGCACCTCCCATTCCCCTATAATCTGCCCGAGAGGGTTACCAGAGTTGTCTTCAACAAGAATGGAAGTTATAGTTGTAGAAGGAAGTCCTATACAAAAATATCCAGGGATATTCCCATATCCTTCTTCAACCATATTATCCTCACTTAGATAACCACCCATTACATTTCCGTCACTATCACGAACAAAGAGAATGGTATTCTCAAGAGGGGTAGATAGAGAACTATCTCTGAAAATTATCCCTTCTATATAACCACCCTCCTCCATATCTACAAGGTTAAAACCCTCCGAATGTTTTATTTTATGCTCAATCAGTTTATTACCTGTAAAATCTTTTATTGTGCATTTTATATAGTAGTCATAGACTGGATCTGGTAGTTTTACAATTCTCAATTTCTTGTATGAGAGATACTGCCCATCGTTATCGCTTGTGAAAGAAGTATATCTATATCCCCCCTTCCATCCATCCTCTGTCCATACCTGGGATATGCTGGCTGGTTTGCTATAAGCCCATACACCGCAATCATAGGTAGTATCTGGCTCAAGACCAGCAATTTCAATTTTTACAACAAATGGGGTTGAATCTCCGGGTGCGGATGGAATGACGGTAAGACCCCCTGTCTGGGAAATGAGAGATAGGACAATGAGAATATTGCACATTTAGCCTCCAATTTTTTAAGTGTAATGTGGAATAGGTAACTTTAAAAATAGTTTATTGCACCGTTTTGACGATTAAAATAGTCTCGCAGTATAGTTGGTTATCAGTTACCGGTAATCAGTGATCGGTAGTTCGTGATCTAAAATCTATAATCTATAATCTTAGTGTCTTTGTGCCTTAGTGGTGAATTGTTTTTAATTAATATCTCTTACATAATCTTTTTTACTGCCGTCTTTGCTGCCTCTTTTTCTGCACTCTGTATAGACTTTCCACTTCCTTTTTCCCACATCTCATCTCCGACCCACACCTCCACCTCAAATCTCTTTTTGTGCTGTGGTCCTGTCTCTTTAATCAATATATACTCAGGATAGAGTCCCGTATTTCTCACTGTATATTCCTGAAGTATCCCTTTCCAATTCTTTTCCACCTTATGTTTGGCAAAAAGAATTGTCTTCTTGATAAAACCTTCTACCTTTCTTATGCCTTGATCCAGATATATTGCACCTATAAGCGCCTCAAAACAACCAGCAAGTACAGATTTTGATAATATTTCATTCCTCTCAATTAAGATATATCTCTCAAGTCTAAGTTTTTGTGCTGCAGAGGCAAGGGTTTCAGTACAGACAAGTTCAGACCTCTTATTTGTAAGAACACCCTCATCAAAGGGATAAATTAGATAGAGATTCTTTGATACAACAAACCCAAGTATTGCATCGCCGAGGAACTCAAGCCTTTCGTTCGAATCCCCCGACACAGAGGAATGTGTAAGCGCCCTTTTCAGGAGTTGTTTATCCCTGAATTTTATTCCTATCTCATCCTCAATAGACATATTAGCGTCTTAGCGTCATAGTGTCATAGCGTCATTGCATCTTAGTGTCATTGCGTCTTAGCGTCCATAACTATAACTTAATAACCTAATAACTTAATTACCCAATAACCTAATAGTCCGATAGCCTGATAGCTCGATAGCTTGATTGCTCTCTACTCCATCACTCCTCTTCTCCCAATATCCCTCCTCATATACACACCATCAAAATTTATCTTCTCTGCCTCTGTATATGCCTTCTCAATTGAATCTTTCAGCGTATCTCCCATAGCAGTTACCCCTAACACCCTACCTCCGTTCGTAAAAAACTTCTCCTTTACCCTTTTTGTGCCGGCATGGAATATAACAGCATCTTTCACATCCTCAAGTCCTGTTATCTCCTTACCTTTTGTATACTTACCAGGATATCCAGAAGATGCGAGCACAACACAGGTTGCATATCCATTATTGAAGTCTATTCTCATCTCTCCCAGTCGCTCTTCTATGGTTGCAAGTATCAATTCCATAAGGTCTGACTGCATAAGAGGAAGAATTGCCTGGTTTTCAGGGTCACCAAATCTTACATTGAATTCAAGCACCTTTGGCCCATTATCTGTAATCATAAGCCCTGCATACAATACACCCTTATACTTTATCCCCTCTTTCTTCAATCCATAAACTGCTGGCTCAAAAATTCTGTCAATGATGCTTTCTACATCATCGTCTGACAAGAATGGAACAGGTGCATATGCCCCCATTCCTCCTGTGTTTGGACCCTTATCGTTATCAAGAAGCCTTTTGTGGTCCTGGGATGGAATTAGCGGGAGAAAGTGTTTCCCATCTGTAAATGCGAGGATAGATACCTCTTCTCCTTTTAAAAAATCTTCTATTACAATTTCTTTTCCTGCTCCGCCGAGGGCTCTTTCTACCATAAGTTCTTCTATTTTCCTTTTTGCTTCGGATTCGTTTTCAACTACAAAAACGCCTTTGCCCGCGGCAAGCCCTGATGCCTTTATTACAAGAGGAAATTCTCTCCCTTTTATCTTTAAGAGTGCCTCTTCTTTTACCCTGCATACATCAAACTTTGCTGTGGGTATATTCATTCTTCCCATCAGGTCTTTTGCAAACGCCTTTGACGATTCCATAAGTGCTGCATCTTTTGTTGGACCAAATCCTCTGTATTTTCCAATAAGATCTATTATGCCCAAGGACAAAGGCTCCTCAGGACCCACAACCACAATATCAAAATCCTTTGTGAATTTTAATATTCCCTCTATATCATTTACCTTTATATCAATGCACTCCGCAATCTCCTCGATTCCACCATTCCCGGGAAGTGCGTATATCTCATCTACCAGTGGACTCTTTGATAGTTTCCATACAAGGGTATGTTCGCGCCCACCTCCTCCAATGACGGCGACTCTCATAATAAAACCTCCTGTTTCTAATACAATGTTTAACTCGACACCGAAGCCTTTCGGGCGAACAGCCCTTCGGGCGAACAGCAGTTCGCCCCTACTTAATGACCTAATGACAAATTACAATTGAAGAATATTTTTTGTGAACTTTGTGGTTAAAGTCAGTCGTGTCATTTGCACAGTTGAAACCGCGCCCTACAGCACCGATTTTACTGCAGACGCCAATCTCTTCACTCCTTCACATATACGGTCTTCCGGGTGGTAAGGAAAATTTAATCTCATAGCAGGAGGGGCAGTCTTTGCCATCTCTTCTGTATAGAAGTCAATACCAGGAACAAAGGCCACCTTATGCTGAATACTGGATTCTAAGAGAGAATCCATATCTACATCAAATGGGAGAGTTACCCATAGAAATGTCCCTCCAAGAGGTTTATTCCATGAAAGACCCTTTACCTTTGGCATATATTCATCGAGCGCCTTTAAGAATACATCGCGTCTTTTCTTATGCACCTTGTTCAGGATGTCAAGTTGTTTCTCCCACAGTCCCTTTTTTAAGAATCTCTCTACTACCATTTGGTTAAATAGAGGAGTACAATAGTCTGTAGCTGTTTTAATTGCCACAAAGCATTTAATAAGCTCGGGGTGAGCTACAATGTAACCCACCCGCAATCCTGTTGCTACTGTTTTTGAGAAACTATTTATGTGAATAACCCCGTCCCCGCCTAGTTTGCGTAAGGAAGGAAGGTTCTCCCCTTCGTATCTCATATAGCGGTAGGGTGTATCCTCCAGAATAGGGATGTCAAATTGGTCAGCAATTTCTATAAGTTCCTTGCGTCTTTTAAGACTCATTGTCACTCCTGTGGGATTCTGAAAATCGGGTATTGTATAAATGAGTTTCGGTTTCTTTCCTTTCTTAACCATCTCTTTGAGACGCTCGTGAAGTTCTCGTGTAACCATACCCTGTTCGTCCATATGAACACCCACTATCCTCTGCGCATGCATCCTCAGGTTCTGTAAATTTATGGAATATGCAGGAATCTCTGATATTACCCAATCCTCGGGTGAAATAAGTGCCCTGCATGCGAGAAAACCACCCTGAAGTGCCCCGGTTATCACACAGATATTCTCTTTCTCTACCTTGATGTTGTCTTTCCCGAGAAAATCTCTAAGAACACTCTCAATACTCCCTTTGGGAGAACTATACTGAAATATACGCAATCCTTCAGTAGTGACAATTTCTTCTATTATAATCTTCAGTTCATCAACAAGTATTACTTCAGGCGCAGGCAATCCCACTGTAAAGGGGATAAGATCTTCAATGTGAGAAGCCATCTCTGTAATCCTGACAATTTCGGTATTCTTCACATTATTTGCAGCGTATGAAAATTCAAATTTCATAATTCCGATAACTCCCAGCTATTTAAGCAGATAATGTAACATCTTTAATATTTAACTCAATATTTCGCCTATTATTGTATTGTTGTTCCATGACTTGGTATACTACATCTACAATTGAATTCGTAGATATTATTTCATTTAACTGCTTATTTCTAAAAGCAATTGCCTTTATAATCTTATCTTTTGCTCTAAGGTTAAACTTCAAGTGTTGATTTTTTATTAAATTAGGATATCCGACAACTTGAAGCTTATGGGTTAAAAAGATGGGGGTTGGATTTGCGAGTCCGTAGGGAGCAAGCAAGGAAAGTTCTTTCACAAATTTGGGGTTTATATCTTCCAGAGAGATTACAGCGTCAATATGTAACTTAGATACAAGTTCTTCCTTTTCAAGTTCTCTTTTTGCTATATTGTTGAAGTTTTTCTTGAATTTTTCTATGTTTGCAGGAGCTATCGTGATACCGCAGGCATGCTTATGTCCCCCAAATGAAAGAAACATTTCTTCGCACTCTTTGAGTGCATTATAAAGATGAAACTCAGGAATGCTTCTTCCTGAACCCTTTCCAATTCCGTCAATTACAGATATAAGGACAGTGGGTCTGTAGAATCTGTCAGCTATCCGAGACGCAGCAATCCCTATAATACCCGGATGCCAATCCTTGCTATCAATGACAAATCCGTATTTTCCTTCCATCCTTTCCGCAAGAAGAGTTGCTTCATCTACGATTCTCTTCTCTATTTCCATTCTCTTTTGATTTTCTGTGGAAAGTTTTCTGGCGATCTGGACAGCTTCTTCATCATCCTCTGTTACAAATAGCTGTACTGCCAGCCGTGCATCCTTTAGTCTTCCTTGTGCGTTCACCCGCGGGCCAAGCACAAATCCAAGATGATATGTATCTATATCTTTTCCTTTAAGTCCTGAAACCTCAAGCAGTGCTCTAATTCCTTTATTTCTGCTCTTCTTTATACATCTTATACCGTGTTTTACAAATATCCTGTTCTCTCCTGTAAGTGGGACAACATCACACACAGTTGAAAGGGCTACAAGGTCAAATTCCCAAAAGAGTTCCTTTTCTGATAATCCAAGCTTCTTAACAATACCCTGAGCAAATTTAAATGCAACACCACATCCCGAAAGATATTTGAATGGATAATCATCGAAAAGCGGGTTGAGAAAAGGAACACTGCGAGGTAACTCTCCCCTCACTTCATGATGGTCAGTTACCACGACATCTATATGGTGTTTTAATGCCTCTTCGACAGCACCAGCCGACCCCGAACCACAATCCACTGTTATTATCAAGTTTACATAATGTTCAACCGCATATCTTACACCTTCTAAAGACAGGCCATATCCCTCTTTTCTACGATGCGGTATATAGTAATATACATCTGCTCCTATTTGTTTCAAAAGGCGAATGAGGAGTGAGGCTCCCGTTACGCCGTCCACATCATAGTCCCCATATATAAGTATTTTCTCCTTACTTTTTACTGCCCGTGTAACCCTTTCTATCGCTTTCTCCATATCCCTCATCAAAAACGGGTCATGGAGATTTTTTACCACTGGATGAAGAAAGTCGTGTATCTCCTCCCCGGTTGCACAGCCTCTTCTTATAAGAATTTCCGTGATTGTGGATGAAATCTTGAGTTTTTTTGCCACAGAATCTATAAGTGTAGCATCGACAGGCGTGGGTTTGATCCATTTATTATTCATAAAGGGATTTTATCTTACGTTTGAAATTTTTTAACAGGGACTTCTATGAGACTTGTAAGAGGTCAAGAAATAAGTCTCTTTAGAGTGCAAGCTGTAATTGTAGGCACGATTTCAAATCGTGCGGGCACAAATTGAATTTGTGCCTACAAATGCTCATGTTTTATAATCGCCTTCATTATTATATCATAAGTTTTTAGGAATGTCAAGAATTTTTCTCTTGACATTTATTAAATAATATGCTATAATGAGAATAGATAAAAGACACCTCTGTAAAAGCCATAACCCAAGGAGGAGAAATGAAGGTATTGATCGTAATATCCTTCGTCACATCACTTTTATGGAGTAATACAGAGAAAAAAACAACAAGAAAGGCAGTTGCACTATCACTTATGGTGCCAGGTCTCGGCGAGTTATATATGGGAGAGAAAAACGATGCCCTTAGGGCATTTGTAATAGAAGGAGGAATAATACTAACATATTTTGGATTTAATAAATACGCTGATATCCTGAGAAACGATTATATAAAGTATGCTTACCAGCATGCAGGGGCAAGGACTGAATTGGATGAAGACTATTACAATACAGTTGAGTGGTATTCGTCAAGGGAATCTTATAATATAAGCGTAAGAGAGGAGGCGAGACGTCTCTTTCCTGATGATAGAGAAGAACAGTTACAGTATATTCGGGACAATGAAAT
>Ga0210017_1001231_pt1 | contig 22369 bp, 19 predicted proteins | sample CryGeyCG2014_020_FD_183966 | JGI IMG/M metagenome (GOLD analysis project Ga0210017, IMG submission 183966) | Groundwater microbial communities from aquifer - Crystal Geyser CG08_land_8/20/14_0.20 (SPAdes) (version 2) | ecosystem: Environmental > Aquatic > Deep subsurface > Groundwater | place... | reverse complement strand
CGGAACTTGCCGAGGTGAATTGGATTGAGGGTATTAAAATCATATATAATAACCTTAAAGCGGCGCTGAAAAAGGCGGGGGTAACTGAAATTGAGGCTAAAGGAGAGAGATTTGACCCCCATTTACACGAAGCGACGATGAGTCAGGTGGGTGAGGAAGGAGTGGTATTGGAGGAAATTCAGAAGGGTTATAGGTTGAAAGATAGAGTGCTCCGCCCCAGTTTAGTAGTAGTAGGCAGGGGCAAAGAAGAAATAGAGGAGGAAAGCCATGGCGAAAGCAGTAGGGATTGACCTGGGGACCACACTTAGTGAGGTGGCAGTTATGGAAGGGGGAGAGCCCAAAATTATCCCCAGTGCTGAAGGTGGCAATCTGGTTCCTTCGGTAGTAGCGGTAAGCAAAACAGGTGAACGTTTGGTAGGAGAAATAGCCAAGCGCCAGGCAATAGTTAATCCTGATAACACTATTTTCAGTGTTAAGCGTCTTATGGGGCGTAAGTTTAACGATGCTTCGGTCCAGTATGATATAAAGAGATTACCATACAAAATCACTGCGGCGCCTAATGGTGATTGCCGGGTGGTTATGGGGGGTAAAGAATATAGTCCGCAGGAAATTTCAGCGATGATATTGCAAAAACTGAAAGCTGATACTGAAGCTTATCTTGGGGGAAAAGTCACCGACGCCGTGATTACTGTGCCTGCTTACTTTAATGACAGTCAGAGGCAGGCGACTAAAGACGCTGGCGCCATAGCTGGTTTTAACGTTCTCCGTATTATTAATGAACCCACAGCATCATCACTAGCCTATGGAATGGATAAGAAGAAAGATGAAACCATTGCCGTTTATGACTTTGGTGGAGGCACATTTGATATTTCCATCCTTGATATAGGCGAAGGCACTTTCCAGGTCAAGTCAACTAACGGTGATACTCACCTTGGTGGGGATGACATTGACCAGAGAATTATGGATTGGATATGTGATGAATTCAAGAAAGAGCAAGGCATTGACTTGAAGCAGGACAGGATGGCATTGCAGCGGTTAAAAGACGCTGCTGAGAGGGCTAAGAAAGAGCTATCCACAGTGGTTCAGACAGAGATAAATCTCCCATTCATCACCGCGGATGCTTCTGGTCCCAAGCATCTTACCATGACGCTTAGTCGAGCCAAGCTGGAGCAACTATCGGCTGACTTAATAGAGAGGAGCATTGGACCCTGCCGCCAAGCTTTAAGCGACGCCAGGCTCACTCCAGCTCAAATTAATAATGTAATCCTGGTTGGTGGTCAGACAAGGATGCCCAAGGTTCAGGATACCTTGAGGCAGTTTTTTAGTCGAGAACCTGTGAAGGGTGTCAACCCTGATGAGGCGGTGGCTTTGGGAGCTGCCATTCAAGCTGGAGTGCTCAAAGGTGAGGTGGGAGAGATTCTCCTTCTCGATGTTACCCCGCTTACTTTGGGCATAGAGACTCTGGGAGGGGTAGCCACGACGCTTATTCCTCGTAATACCACCATTCCTACCTCAAAGAGCCAGATTTTCAGCACTGCTGGTGATAATCAGCCAAGTGTGGAAATACATGTTCTTCAGGGGGAACGTCCTATGTCGGCCGATAATCGAACTTTAGGGCGTTTTATGCTCGATGGCATTCTGCCGGCGCCAAGAGGTATGCCTCAAATTGAAGTAACTTTTGATATCGATGCTAATGGAATCCTTAATGTTAGTGCTCGGGACAAAGGCACCGGGAAGGAGCAGAAAATCACCATCACCGCCTCTAGTGGACTCAGCAAGGGAGAGGTGGAGAAGATGCAGAGGGATGCGGAAACGCATGCTGTTGAAGATGCTAAGCGTAAGGAAGAAACCGAAACTCGCAATGCTGCTGATAACCTTGCTTATACTGCTGAGAAAACGCTTCGAGAGCATGGAGATAAAATACCTGGAGAGCTAAAACAGGAAATAGAAGGCAAGATAGCTGCAGTTCGCTCAGCGCTTCAAGGCAAGGATATAAATGCTGTTCGTAATGCCGTGCAAGAGCTATCGCAGGCTATGCAGAAGGTTGGGGCTACAGTTTATGGACAGCCCGGTGGACAACCACCTGGTGGGCAACCTCCCGGTGGACAACAGGGTCCTGGTGGAGAGGAAGGTCCTGTTGAAGGTGAATTCCGCGAGGTATAAGCACTAAAATACTAAGCACTACTATCTAAATCCCCGACGTTAGAGGTTTGAATTTGTTTAGAATTTAGAGATTGAAATTTAGGATTTCCCTTAAGGAGAGAAATGTCAGGAATTGAGTTAGAACAATTTGCGTTAACTGTCGAGAGGATTAGACAGAAGGCATTACAGGAGAACAGGCTGCTGGATAACCCTTCTCTCGAGGAATTGAGGGTGCTTGTGGAACAGGAACCCGGGGTAGAGAAGACAATTTATGGTAATTTTGTTGTTGAAAGTGGGCCTAGTTCCAGGGCGGCGATGTTTACCAAAAACAGCGTTGACTATCCCTTCGGCAAGGAGGAATTGCAGTTATTGGCTCAATGTGAACAGGCGTTGAGCAAAGAAAGGTTAATTTCCCTTGACAGGATTGTGGGCAATACAAGTAGTAACACTACAGTCAGGTTAATTGTCCCTGAGCGATTTGCTCATGTTGCCTATGGTGGTGGGAATCTTTTTATTCCCGTAAAGGGCAAAGTTGAAAAGCCAACGTATGAGATTGTAATGTTCAGTGATGAAGCTTTTGAAGCTAATAAATCAAAACCACTTCCTCAAAAAGACATCACTATAAGGCTGGCTATGCTTGATAATGGCAGGGTCATCAAGATAATCAGGAACAGCAATTATATTGGTGAGTATAAAAAGGGAGTCTTCGCCGCTGAAGATTGGACCCATAAAACTTTTGGGGACGGAATTTTCCTGCATACCGGCTGTAGGGAGGATTACCTTCAATCAACACATGGGGATTATCGAACTGTAAGGACATTGCTCGTTGCCTTGACCGCAAATGGGAAAACAACCACCACGTGCAAAATTTTGGCGAGGAAAGGCAGGGAAAAATCCTGGCTTATCCAGGACGATGGTGGAACTCTGATGCCCGATGGTTCCTTCCATGGTTTTGAAGCTGGAGGGGTATTTGTGAAAACCGAGAGTATAAATCCCGGAAATCAAGTTGAGATATTCTATGGCTTGTTGAAACCGGAAACTCTCTGTGAGAATGTTTATGTGACGGAAGATAAAGATTTCGATTTTTACAATTTCGAAAGAACATCAAACGGGAGAGCGGTTATACGCAGGAAAGATTTCCTGCATGCCAGCCCTTATATTGACGTTGATAGGATAGATAACCTGGTTCTTATCACCAGAGGGCCGTTGATTCCAGCGATATCGAAATTAACTTTAGAGCAAGCAACCTCGTTGATGATTTTGGGGCAATCAATGGAGTCGTCCGCTGGTGACCCAACTCAGGCGGGGAAGATAAAGGGCGAGTTCTTCTATGACCCATTTGTAGCTGGTGATAGGGCGGAGCATGCCAACAGATTTTATGAAATAATGGGAGTCCTTCCTCATGTGAATTATTACTTGTTAAATACCGGGGGGATAGGTGAGGGGGCACATTATAATGATATAAGGCTGGAATTTACCATGGCGATACTGGATTCCCTATTGAGAGGTGGACTTGAAGATTGGGTAGATTCACCTACCGGATTTAAGGTACCTAGGTCGGTAAGGCATGTTGACGATATATACTTACATCCTGAGAAACTTTATTCTAGAATGGAGTTCGAGGAAAAGCAGAAAGAGCTCAATAAAATCAGGTGTGAAGCGGTGGAAAAATTTGGTAATGCTTTACACCCCAATATTAGAAACGTTTTTAGCGCAGTTTAGCCCCGTATTAAATACGGGGTTACATCGAAGGTGGATAAAATGGCTGAATTTACTAAGCTTTTGCAACAGTTGAAAGCTGAAAAGGCGCGATTGTTACAAGAGCTGGAGCAGATACAAACTTCTCAGCAAACGGCGGAAAGAAGGGCTGGCGGTCCGTTTGGCAAAAGAGGGGAGGAGGCAAGCCAGGTTTTGGAGTTAGAAAAGAGGCTGGATTTGGAAAAAAGGTTGAAGAAATCTCTTGCTGAAATAGACCATGCCCTGGAGAAGTATGAAGCGGGGACTTATGGATTGTGTGATTCTTGTGGCAAGCCTATAGAGCCCGCCCGCCTTGAAGCGATACCTCAAGCGAACTTGTGCTTGGGATGCAAGGTGCGCCAGACGAGGGATGCAAAATAAAGGGCAACTTAGACTTTTTTTGGTTGCTGCTGCTTCAATAATCGTCCTCGACCAGGTAACTAAGTTATGGGTTAGGAATAATTTGGCTCTAGGTGAGGTAGTCCCCCAGACAAGCTTCCTGAATTTAGTGCACCATGAAAATACTGGCTTCGTTTTTGGCTTACTGCCGGGACAAGTTTCTCTTCCTATCGCTACTGCTATAGCGGTGTTAATTATCATTTTGTTAGCGCGGCATTATTTATCGTCCAAGACCGCACTAAGCAATGTATCGCTAGGATTGCTCTTTGGTGGCGCCACTGGTAATTTGATAGACCGTCTTCGTCTTGGCTATGTCGTTGATTTCATTGACCTTCGTCTCTGGGATGACTTCCACTGGCCAGCGTTTAATTTCGGAGATGCTGCTATAGTGGCTGGCGTAATTTTGTTCATTTATTCCCTTTATCGTACGGGATTATTCGCCAGGGTATATCACCATGGACGCGCTTCCAAAGACTAAAATGCTCCACCTCACTGTTTCCACGCCGGGCATTCGCCTTGATAGTTATTTAGTTCAGGCATTTCCTCAATTTTCTCGGGCCTATTTACAGAAATTGATTGAGCAAGGCTATATTTTGGTTAATCGAGGAAGGGCTAAGGCGAGTCGCAAATTGGCTGGAAAAGACAGGATAACCATTGAGTTTCCTCCCTTACCTACCCCTCCGCAGGCTGAGCCGATTTCCCTAAAAATAGTCTATGAAGATAGTGAAATTATCGTGGTGGATAAACCTGCTGGCTTAACCATTCATCCTGCTCCCTGGCATCCTGACCACACTTTAGTTAACGCTCTCCTGGCGCATTGTCCCGGTCTGGAGGGGAGCGGTGACCTGGTGCGGCCAGGCATAGTTCATAGGCTGGATAAAGATACCTCAGGGCTCATTGTTGTTGCTAAAAATGAATCCGCTCGAGTTTCTCTAATTAACCAGTTCAAAGGTAAAACAGTAACCAAGAGCTATCTTGTTCTGGTTAAAGGGAAGGTATTTCCTGGTCAGGGGACAATTGAATTGCCTATTGGGCGAGACCCGAGAAATCGCAAGCGAATGATGGTAGTAGAGGAGGGGAGAGAGGCAATAACACATTACCAGGTTAACCAATACCTTGGCGATTACAGTTTACTTGAGGTAATGCCCAAAACGGGGCGGACACACCAGATAAGGGTACACCTTTCCGCTATTGGTTATCCTGTGGTTGGTGACCCTGTTTATGGGGTGAAATCAGCTTATATTGGGCGGCAGTTCATTCATGCTTATCGTCTTGGCTTCCGCTTGCCGTCAACCAATCAATACCTTGAATTTAGCTCGCCTTTGCCTGAAGATTTAAAGCAAGCTCTCGAGGTGCTTCCTCATTGAAGCAAGATGAAGGGTAGTATAGAATGGGGCAAATTGGTTAACATAGGTTTTTAGGATGGAAAGCCAGCGGTGCAAAGGCATGCGGGATTTACTCCCCGATGATATGGGGAAATTTCGCTATATTGAGGATACCTTCCGCAATTGTTGTACTAAGTGGGGGTATCGTGAGGTAAGGACACCGAGCCTGGAATATCTCCGCCTGTTTACTGCTACAGGAACGCTTACCCCCAGCAGATTAAGTAAGGCATACTCCTTTCTTGATTGGGATGGCTGGAGTGGAGAAAGGGTAGTGCTCAGACCGGACGGTACCATACCTATAGCCCGACTTTATCTTGAAAATCTAAGCTTCCCTGCCAGGTTTTTCTATGTCACTGACATCTTTGCTTTTGAGCAGACGGGGAAGGAAAACAGGGAGCGGTGGCAATGTGGTGTTGAGTTCTTAGGTGGTGCTAGTCCAATGGCGGATGTAGAGCTTCTCTTGTTAGCCCATGAGCTATTACATAGCCTTGGCATTAGCGGAGTACAGTTGCGGCTGTCCCATGCCGGTTTGGCGAAGGCGCTGGTTAAGGAGCTTGGGCTTAGTCCCAGAGATGAGGCTAGAATGCTCGGGCGTATTCTGGATGGTGATTGGCAGGCATGGAAGGAAGCAAAGTCAAATAATCTTGAGCTGGATAAGTTTCTTGTCTCGCTGGTGAACTTCAAAGGGAAGTTAAGTGACTTCCTCAAGAAAGTTAAGCTTCCAGCAGAAGGAACTTCGCCGGAGCTGGAATCCAATCTCAGTAATTTCATTGACATTCTCCGGTTGTTGGATGACTTGAAATGCGATTATCAGATTGACATTGCTGCCATTCATGGGTTTGAGTATTACACTGGGATTTGCCTTCAATTATTCTCCCGAGGCGAGAAAATTGGTGGTGGTGGAAGGTATGATGAGCTCCTATCGCTTATGGGCAGCAAGAGCATGCCCGCTTGTGGATTTGCCATTTACGTTGACCCGGTAATAAAGATGCTCTCCCTGAAGGAAGACGAGCGTAGCGAATCTGGAGTGTTGCTTAGAGGAGATGAAAAAAAATCCAGGGTAGTGGAGGCATGCTTTAGCCTGGCTCAATCGCTTCGTAGCGCCGGGCGTATAGTTGAGCTTGACTTTGCTGGAGAGAGTGTAGCTGATTATCGATGGGTTGTTTCTGTTTCCGGTGAAGAATCTTTTGTGATTATTGACCAAAAAAGCGGTGAAAAATGGGAGGTCCGCACTCTACCTCAGGTTGTTGGCATATTAGGTGTGGATTAAATTTCTATGGCAAACCAGTCAAATTATATCAAACTTGCTTTACCTAAAGGGAGGTTACTTCCGGACACGGCAAATTTGCTTGATGGCGTAGGTTTAGGCTTTGAAGGGTATAGTGAGCAAACAAGGCAATATCGGCTTAAGTCGGCAAAACCTCCTTATCTCTCCGCCAAGATATTTTGGGAAAAGGATATTCCTATCCAGGTGTCGATAGGTAATTATGACTTAGGGATATGTGGGTTGGATTGGATCGAAGAACTTCTTGTGCGGTATAAAGCCAGCGCAGTAGTGAAGCTGTCCACTCTAAATTATGGTGAGGGGTATATATACGCTGCAATCAGTTACGAATCAGAAATAAAAAACCTAGATGGACTTCTCGGTAGACAAGGTAACTGGCGTATAGTAAGTGAGTATCCTGATTTAGCCGAAGCCTTCGCCTTAAATATCAGAATGAGAAGGTTTCGGATTTTCCCAGTTTGGGGAGATGCTGGGGGTTATCCTCCGGAGAACGCTGAAATTGCGGTATTGTGGGCCAGAAATGAGGAGGAATTGGAACGAAAAGGTTTACTTCCCCTCATGAAATTGCTCCCCGCTAGAGCTACGGTAATTGCCAGCCGGGAGAGCTTGGACAATAAGGACTTGGCTTCAGTATTGAATCGTTTCGCTCCCATGCTTGATAATAGGGAATTTTCGTTATCATTCGAAGAGGTAAGTAGCAAGGAAGGTTTTGTTGGTTCGCTTCCCCGTCCTGAGCTAAAGAAAGTCAAGCTAGCTTTACCTGATGGGCATCAGCAACCACCCACGGCAAAGTTTTTAGAACGAGTGGGACTCAATTTAAGCCATTATTCTGGGGAGGTGCTGGATTATCATCCCTCGGTTGACCTAGACTGGCTGGGCGTTAAAGTAATCAGACCTCAGGATATGCCACTCCAGGTAGCTAACGGCAATTTTGACCTTGCAATAACTGGCAAGGATTGGCTACTTGACCATGTCTACCGTTTTCCCTCCAGCCCTGTGGTGGAATTATTGGACCTTGGCTTCGGCAAAGTTAAAATCGTAGCTGCGGTGAGCCAGGAAATGCCAGCGTCAACCATGGAAGACGTTAGGCAATTGCTGCAGAAGGGTAAATTACCCACACTGAGGGTAGCCTCGGAATATGTCAACATTGGCGATAAGTATCTTTGTGACCATCACATTAGTCCATATAAACTGATACCAACATGGGGGGCAAGTGAGGCTTTTCTGCCTGAAGATGCCGATTTGCTTATTGATAATATGCAGACTGGGAAAACCATGGCAGAGCATAATCTTAAAATTATTGATGTCCTTTGTGAATCCACTGCGTGTCTCATTGGCAACAAGGAAAGCATTAACTCACCTGATAAGAAGGAAGAGATAGATTTTATCATTCAGATGATGCGAGGAGGATTATCGTGAAAAGAATCGAGGATTTTGCCCGCGCAAAGCGATTACTTGATCGAAAGTCCCCGCTACAATCCTTGGATATAGGGATAGAGCATCAACAGGTGGTGGCTGATATTATCGGCAGGGTGCAAAAGGAGGGTGATAAGGCTCTTTTCCACTACGCTAAGGAATTAGATGGTGCTCAACTTGATTCTCTGGAGGTGAGCAAGCAGGAGATTTCGGCGGCTTACGATGCCGCGGATGAGAAGTTAGTCTCAGCCCTCGAGTTAGCTGCTAAAAGGATAAGAGAATTTCACCTTGCTTGCTTACCAAAAACTGGCATTATATCCATTGCCCGATGTCTGAAGAGGCAGGTTCGTCCTCTGAATAAGATAGGGGTCTATATCCCCGGTGGAACTGCCTGTTATCCCTCCACGGTGTTGATGACTGTCATTCCTGCTAAGGTAGCTGGTGTTAAGCAAATCATTATGGCTTCTCCTCCCCGACCTGATGGAGCTATTCCTGCTGCAACATTGGTAGCGGCTAGCATCGCTCAGGTAAATCGGATTTTTAAGATTGGCGGTGCTCAAGCCATCGCTGCTCTAGCGTTTGGCACGGAGTCAGTGCCCAAGGTGGATAAAATCTGCGGTCCAGGCAACAACTTTGTGGTGCTAGCTAAAATGATGGTCTATGGTGAGGTAGCCATTGATGGTCTTCAGGGACCAAGTGAGATTGTAATTGTGGCTGATGGCACTGCCGATGCATCTTTGTGTGCTGCTGAGCTTCTGGCTCAGACTGAGCATGACCCGATGGCAAAGGCGATCTTGATTACCACATCGCCTGAGCTGGCTGACAAGATTGATGGAGAAATTTCACTCAGATTGGATAAAATGGAGCGGTCTTTCATTGCTGCTGAAGCCATTAAGAGTGGAATGATTGTCCTCGTGGATGATATTGACCAGGCTGTGGAATTGGTCAATCTTTATGCTCCTGAGCATCTTTCCCTTATGGTAGCTGATGCCTCTTCTTTGATTCCCAAAATCTATAGTGCCGGCTGCATTTTCACTGGCGATAATTCATCAGTGGTTCTCGGTGATTATGTTGCTGGTCCCAGCCATGTATTGCCTACCGGGGGAAGTGCTCGTTTCAGTTCGCCCTTGGGTGTTGAAGATTTCCTCAAGGTTACCAATATCATTTCACTGGATGATTCCACCGCCAGGGACCTTTCTCAAGCAGCGATAACCTTAGCTGAGGCTGAGGGGTTTAGTGCTCATGCCCGGGCGGTGTCATTGAGAGCAAAACGAAGCAACCGCAACGGATAGATGAACATAAAGAAGCTGGTAAGGCCTGAACTAATAGCGATGAAAAGCTACACCCCAATAGAGCCGGTGGAGATTCTGGTGCAGCAGGTTGAAGGAAAGTTGATAAAGCTAGATGGCAACGAGAATCCCTACGGTTGCTCTCCGAAGGTTTCTCAGGCTGTCGCTGACTATCCTTACTATCATATCTACCCCGACCCGGAGCAGAGAAAGCTAAGGGAAGCATTGCAGGAATATACCGGTGTAGATCGCCAGCATATCGTCTGTGGCAGCGGCAGCGATGAGTTAATTGACCTTGTATCAAGGCTCTTTCTTGAGCCAGGTGACAGAATTATAACCTGCTCACCAACGTTTGGCATGTATCCCTTCAGTGCTGAAGTCTGTGGTGGCAGGGTGATTGAGGTGCCCAGAAAGGATGAGGATTTTGCTCTGGATATAGCGGGCGTAAAAAGAGCGCTGGATAAGAGAACGAAGGTCATCTTTATCGCTTCTCCCAATAATCCTACCGGCAACATCATTGAGGAACAGGAGCTAATGGAGCTCGTTGATACTGGAAGGGTCGTGGTCATTGACGAGGCTTATTTTGAATTCAGCGGGGTAACCATGGCTGGCTTGGTGGCTGCTTACCGTAACTTAATAGTGTTGCGCACCTTCAGTAAATGGGCGGGGCTAGCTGGATTCCGTATCGGCTATGGTATCTTCCCCGTGGAAATTGCCGACTACCTGATGAAGATTAAGCAGCCTTATAATGTCAACGCCGCTGCCCAGGTAGCAGTGCTGGCTTCTTTAAGCGATTTGGACTATCTGCATGGCAACGTAAACAAGATAATCACTGAGCGGGAGAGGCTATTCGGCAAATTAGGTGTCATTGCGAGCGGAGCGAAGCAATCTCATTGGCTAAAGCCCTATCCATCAAGGGCTAACTTTATTCTTTGCTCCTTATGCTGTGATTCTGAGCCTACCCCCTCGGAACAATCTCCGGCCAAAGAAATCTGGCGTCAATTACAGCAGAGAGGTATTTTTATTCGCTATTTTGATACCCCACGATTGAAAGACTGCTTGAGAATCAGCGTGGGCAGACCAGAGGATACTGATGCCCTAGTTGAAGCGCTGAAGGAAATGTGTTAAGGTGGCAGCATGCCTGAAAGGAAAACAAAGGTAACTCGGGAAACTGCCGAGACCAATGTCAAAGTAGAACTGAACATCGATGGCAGCGGAGAATTTGAAATTACTACCGGGATAAGAATGTTCGACCACCTTCTTGCTCAGCTAGCCAGGCATGGGGTATTTGACCTGAAGATCTCAGCTACAGGTGCTGACAAGCATCATGTTGTGGAGGATGTAGCTATTTCCTTGGGCAAGGCATTTAACCAGGTATTGGGGCAAAAGCAAGGCATTGTCCGAATGGCGCATGCTGTTGTGCCCATGGATGAAACTCTGGCAGAGGTGGCAGTGGATATCGGTGGAAGGGCCTACAGTGCGATAGATACATCCTTCAGTCGAGCTAAGATAGGTGACTTGGATGCTGATTTAGTTCGCCATTTCTTAGTTTCCTTCGCCTCTGAAGCCAAAATCAACCTCCACGCCAGGGTAATCACCGGCGTCAACGACCACCACAAAGCCGAAGCTTTATTCAAAGCCCTCGCCCGGGCTCTCGATTCAGCTACCCGCATCGACGGGCGTATTATCGGCAGAGTGCCCAGCACCAAAGAGGTTATTGAGGGGTAGGGAGGTATATAACCGACTTCGGATGTTGAATCTCGAGCATGTTTCAATGGGCTTGATAACTGCTACGATAGATGCTAGTGTTTAGCAATCTATAAGGCTGGTATGTGAAATGGCTGGCAAATGCTGAAGGAGGTGGTAAGGATGCTCAATTAAATCTTGAAGAGGAAGCATTATTAAGCAAAGAGAAATTAAGAAGAAAAGGAGGTTAGAATGGAAGGTAGTAAACTTTATGTAGGAAATCTCAGTTACTCTGTAACCGATGGGGATTTGAAGGAATTGTTTTCCCCCCATGGTGAAGTTAAGCAAGTCAATGTAATTGAAGGTAGAGGTTTTGGATTCGTGGAAATGTCTAGCCCAGCGGAAGCTGAGAAGGCAAAGGAAGCACTGGACGGTTCTGATTTCCAGGGACGCACCTTGAAAGTTGACATAGCTCGCCCACCGAGAAGTGGACCAGGAGGTGGACCAAGAGGTGGACCAAGAAGGGAAAATCGAAGATATTAGAATAATTAAGAGATAAGCTAGAAACTCTAAATGATAGAGTAAAACTAGCTGAGACTAGCTTAACCTTTACCCGAGCAGGATTATATTATCGGCTGTTTCGTCGTATATATCTTTCAGGGTGAATATAATAATCTGGTAATCTTTGCTCAGGTCTTTAAAGAGGAGCAATGCTTTATTCAACCGAAGCAAATCGAAATTACCAAAAGGGTCGTCTAATAGAAGAGGAGGATTTGAGCTAGCTACCTATAGTGGCAACTCACCTTGATTTAGTTGATGATCGGTCTTGGGTAAGGGAGCAGAGTCAACATCCGCGCTTTGTTGGGGAAACATACTCGGGAGCTCCGTATAGCTGATATTGCCATTCTCTATATCTTGTTTGAGTACGTCTTTTACCTCATCTTTTGCGGTGAGGTAGATAATCTGCCATCCTGATTGGGAAATCTTCTTCAATATGTCAATTTGCCGCTGTAACCGCTCGGTGTCAGCTTTGATAAAAGGGTCATCCATAATAAAGAAACCCTTGCTTCCTTTTAGCAGCTTTTCTCCAAGAGCAAGGCGGATGGAAAGATAAAGTTGATCGTAAGTGGCCCCCGATAACTGTTCGGCGTCTAATGCACTACCATCCTCGAGCTTTACTTTAATTTTTTTCGTTTCGTCCTGAGCAAACTCTACTTCCTGATAAACGCCGCCGGTTATCTCGGAGAAACGCTGTGAAATAGGGCTATCCTTACCAAAAAGGGCGGAGATCTTTTTCTCTTCCTCTCTTTCCAGCTCCTCGAAAATGCTTATGGCTTCTAGGGCGTTATCTTTCTCAGTTTCGACGCTGAACATAAAGGTTGACAGCTCGTTCTTAATCATATTCAGGTCTATGGAAGTAGTGCAGTAAAGGCGACCGTCTTTTGGTTGTAGGATTTCGTTCGTTTTTCTTTCTATTTCTCTTAATTGTTCCTGAAAGCGGCTTAACTTCTCTTCAAGTTGTTGCCCCCCTTCCTGAAGTTTCTGCTGGTCCTCTTTTAACTTCGACATAGCTTTTCCATCATAGGGTGTCTCCTTAGCCTTGTTCTCATATTCCTTTAGAGCATCGATTTCATCACACCAGTGGGAAAAATTCTCCTGTAAGTCTTCTCCTTTTGAACCAAATTGGTTCTTTAGTATGCCCTTCTGGGTGTTGATTGATGATTTACATGTCGATTTCAAGTCAAGTTTTTGGCGATATTCCTTGAGAGTTTTTACTTTTGATTTTTGGACTAAACCCTCTATAGTTTCTCTAGCTTTGCTTGATTGCCTTTCTATGTTCGGAATATCTGTTTCAGTCCATCTTTTGATTTGGCTTTCTAAGGCAAAGGCATAGGTCCTCATGCTTTCTACCTTACTTTGTTTTTTGGAATACTCCGCATCCAACTTTTCAATATTTTGCAAAATTTCCTGGGGGCTTTCCGCAGCAAGGTCAAACCTGGAGGCGGCTAATTTAATCCTTTCAAACACTGCAGCGAGGTGAGCTTTCTCTCGGGTCAATGAGAATCTCAGTGCTGCAAAGATGCCAGTGGAGATTAAGAAAAAGGCGAGTAATCCGTAAAACAAAGGCGAGGGACTCACTATGAGTGCCAGGGTCGATATTGATAGTAATACTGCCGAAGTTGTAGCTGCTGTTGTAAAAAACTTACCTTGCGTTTCCCCACTTTTTGCTTTTCCGACCTCCATCTGGTAGTTCTTAATATCTGGCTCGATTTCATTATCTATCCTTCCCTTTTTTTCTTTGAGCACCTCAAGTTCTAATTTTTCCTCACCCAATAATTTCTCTCTTTCCCGAAGCTCCCGTTTTTTAGTTTCCACCTCTTTTCGTAACTTTTCTACAGCCCCTTCCCAATTATTGATATCCCTTTCATATCCAGACCAAAGTTCCGCTTCAGCGGTGGTATAAACTTCCAGTTCGTTCATTTTTTGCTGATCAGATATAAGAATTTGATATGCTTCGTTACTCTTTTCATAATCTTCCCTTTTTCTGGCATCTTCTAAAGTTCCTATCTGGAGGTTAACCTTATTCGTTTCCTCCTTGGTTGTGAAAAGTTTTTCTTCAAGCGTGTCAAATTCCTCTTGTATGATTTCCTCTTGCAACGCTTGGATTCTCGTAATTAGCTCCTCGGCTTCTTCTATTTTGGTCTTTAGTTTCTCATCAGCTATGTCACGCAGAGAAGCTGTACTACCAGGGTTAGTTAGCTTTCCCAATTCTTGAAGTTGTTTTTTTATCCGCAAGATCTCTCCGGTTCTCAAGCCAGTGAGGCGGTCGGTTACATCTCGATAAAAATCGCTCTCTGAAGCAATTGAGAGGTCGCTGTTCCTTATTATGAAGATATTGCGACATTCTTGAGGACTCAGCTTTGCAATATCTGCCAAGTTTCTTTTCCCAGGAAGTTTTATCTCTTCACCGTTCTCAACCTTTACAATCAGGTATCCATCAGGGGCTTCATCTACCCTATTTATATTTTTAAAGAGGTCCTTAAGACGTTGCGGCGATAATTGGTGAAACGATAATTTCACCAAAGCATCTATGGTTAGTGTTTTGCCGTGTTCGTTTTCCCCGTATATTAGGGAGAAGTTACCCAATGCTACACGCCCGATATCGGGCAATGGCCCATAACGTCTTATTGAGAATTCTTTTATCCTCATAATCCTGCTTGCATTATTGCTTTAATGGCAATGTCTTGCAGCTGCCTCTCCTTTTCTTCAGTATAATCACCCTCCTTAACCTTATTCGTGAAGCTTTTGAATAAGTCATTTTCCAGTATTCTAGAGATGTCGCTGAGCTCGTAGTGTTCCTCGGCGCATTTGCCCTTGGTTATTCCCTTTATTTGAGACACGATATCTTGCTCCGTCATCTGAATTTTTTCACTATTAACATACCCCTTAACGGTCAGGATGGCAGTTGCTTTTGGATGAAGTTTCTCAAAATGCTGTTGCACGATTTCTACAGGGTTTTCCTCTTTGAATGGGTCGAGCTTTATAGGTATTGCTTGGTAATGGAATGTATCAAGCAGATATTCCTGAGGTGGGCTACCTACTTCAAACAGGTTAACCTTCCTCTGCCCTGTTTCTCTTTGAGTGATGGAAACAGGTGAGCCTGGGTAAACAAAATAGCCTCCGTTCTTCAACCGTCTGTCATCGAATTTTGAGTGGAAGTGACCGGCGAGCACATAATCAATATTTAATCCCTCGAAGTAAGACAACTTGAAAGGCATATATCTTTCTTCACCTTCATCTCCGAAATCCGCTCTGGAGAAGAAAGCATCAAGAAGTTCTCCGTGGCATAACAAGATATTCTTTTTTTCTGGGGTTAGTGTTTCTTTTAACGCTCGAATTTTCCCGAGAAGATTTTGCCCTTGTATTGGCTCGAAAGGCACCCCGACTATCCTTACATCGCCATATTCGAATGGCGAGTTAGTTAGAATAAATACATCCTCACCAAAATACATGCCGCCTTTGTAGGAATCAGCATCATGATTGCCAGGAATTATTAGAACCTTAAAGGGTATGTTGGAGAAAACTTCCCTTATCTTTGGTCTCAGGTTCTCGGCATCAATATCTTTATCAAAAAGGTCACCGCATATTGTAACGATAGCTACCTTGTTTCTCTTGCCAATTTCGACAAGTTCTTCAAGTGCTTCCCATCTTTCGTCTTTGTATTCTCTTAAATGAATATCAGCGGTATGGAGTATTTTGACCATAAAATCTTTCCTGCCCTGAATTTTAAGATAATACCACACCTGCCAGGCTTAATATATCTTACTAGATATAGATGCTATAATTACGTGACGAAGGAGAGAAATTATGAAAAAGATTGGGGTGTTAACTAGCGGCGGCGATGCCCCGGGGATGAATGCTTGCATCAGGGCGGTAGTCCGCTGTGGTGCAAGATATAAATTGGAGGTAATAGGGATTCGGCGTGGATATTGTGGCTTGCTGGAAGGGGATTTTGTGAGGTTAGCTCCCAGGTCGGTGGCAAACATCATCCAGCGAGGAGGGACTTTCCTCGAGTGTGGGCGATGCGAGGAGATGAAGACTGAAGAAGGGATAAAGAAAGCAATCCAGGTTTTACACAAGGAGGGGCTCGAAGGGCTGATACCCATAGGTGGTGATGGCACCTTTCGTGGTGCAGCGGCATTAGCTAAAGCAGGTGATATAAGGGTAATTGGCATTCCTGGCACCATAGATAACGATGTTTATGGCACTGATTATGCTATTGGTTTTGATACTGCGGTAAATACCGCAATGGAGGCAATAGACAAGATCAGGGATACCGCGGGGTCTTTGCAGCGCCCCTTTTTCGTGGAGGTTATGGGGAGGAACAGGGGCTTTATTGCCCTGGATGTGGGGATTGCTGGTGGAGCGGAAGACATTTTGATACCAGAAGCAGAGACGAAAATAGAGGAACTTTGCCTCGACATAAGGCGTAATTTCGAAAAGGGGAAAAAGTCAAGCATAGTGGTAGTTGCTGAAGGGGATGAAGCAGGAGGGGTGTTTCAAGTTGCCCAGCAAGTATGGGAGCGATTGAGGCTGGATTATCGAGTCTGTGTCCTGGGGCACATACAGCGTGGAGGCTCGCCAACAGCGCGAGACAGGATTTTAGCCAGCAAACTTGGAGCAGCGGCTGTAGATGCTTTGGTTGAGGGCAAATCAGGCGTTATGGTTGGAGAATTGAAAGGTGAGATAGCCCTTACCCCCCTTGAGGAAACTTATACCAAGAGAAAAACGATGGATGGTAGCTTGCTACAACTAATGAAGGTATTGTCTGCTTAAGAATATGAGAAAGTTATCCATAGGCAAAATAAGAGGGTTGCAGCAGTTAGCCAACGAGAGGGGGATAATGGCGATGTGTGCCCTTGACCACAGAGGCTCATTGCTGAAGATGCTTTCCGCGGGACAATCCCGAGGCGGTGGCTATCAGGAGATGGTTGATTTCAAACTAGACCTGTGTCGAGCTTTGACCCCGCATGCCACCGCTATCCTGCTTGACCCCATTTATGGTGCGGCACAGGCAATTGCCGCTGGAGCTATTCCTAAAACAACAGGATTACTGGTCAGCCTGGAGAAAAGTGGCTATTCCGGCGAAGCAGAGGCGAGGGTCACTGATTTGTTGCCTGATTGGAATACAGAAAAGATAAAAAGGATGGGAGCCACTGCGGCCAAGCTCCTGCTCTATTATCGTCCTGATGTCGATGTCGCTCAAAGGCAACTAAATACGGTAAACAGGCTAGCCGCGGATTGTGTAGCAGAGGATATACCTTTTGTGGTTGAGCCGGTAAGTTACCGAGTGGCTAATAAGGAAGCTAGCCCTGAGGATTTTGCCAAAGTAAAGCCGAAGCTAGTAGTTGAGACAGCAAAACAAATTACTGCTCTTCCCATCGATGTTCTCAAAGCCGAATTTCCCGCCGATCTTGAATATGACAAGGATGAGAATAAGCTATTAGACCTTTGCCATCAGCTTAACGAAGCAAGCCAGGTTCCCTGGGTTATCTTGAGTGCCGGTGTTAATTTCGAACTCTTCTATCAGGAGGTGGAGCTAGCCTGTCGGGCTGGAGCCTCAGGCTTTCTTGCCGGGCGTGCTTTGTGGCAGGAGGCTACTCAAATAAAGTCTCGCGAGGAAAGATTGAAATTCTTAGAGACTACCGTGGTCAACAGACTTGAGAGCCTGACTGAATTAGCAAACGCTCATGGAACTCCGTGGTATGCTAGGCTTGAAGCCAACAAGGTGGATGAAAACTGGCATCGGAGCTACATTTAGGCCGTTTTTATTGGCCGAAGTTCAAATTAGGGAGATCCTCCTGCATTTTTAGATAATCAAGGCCATAAACCTTTACGCGAGCTTTAAGCATCTCCTCCAACGGAAGGTCAGGGTAATGGCCATAGTCGCAGACATATTCAATATGTAGTTTTCCTTCCTGGTTGTAGCGGTGGAAGGTGGCATGGTTTTTGCCATTGAATTCCACTGGAACGATATGATGTTCTTGACACATTTGCAGGTCGAACGCCGGTGTAGCTTTAACCCATTTTTGGCCGATATATAACTCACAATAGCCATGATAGATAAAAAGGTTATTCCCGTGCATCAGCTCCATCAATTTTTGAGGGACGATATAGTTGCGTATATCAGCAAATCCAAGGCGAGCCGGGATTCCCACAGCTCGTGCTAGCGCAGCGAGGAGTATCGCCTTTTGAACACAGTATCCCTCTCCTCTATTCAAAGTGGCACTTGCCTTATTATGTTCAGCAAGATTGTGTAGCACATATGGGTTATACTTGATCTCATCCCTGACGAAGTAGAAAAGCGCCTTCGTCTTCTCCACATCGTTTTCCTTATCCCCGGTTAAATTCTGGGCCTTTTCTCTCACAGGAGGAGCATCACAATCAATTACCGGAGTTGGCTTCAGATACACTTCCATGATTTATTTGCTTCAAAATCGCTAATTCAATTTCTGTGAAGGGTATACAAACTTTACACGAAACTGAAGTATCGTGCTACATTTTACCAACTAACCTCTTTTATGCTATCCTGATAATCCTATTATTGAGGTCACCACGACTTAATGTGCCTGGCAATGATATCCATTGCTCCGAATATCTCGGGAGAGGGCAGGGAATAGGCAGTTCTTATTCTGGTGTATCCCTGTTTTGGCTCAGGGAAGAGCCAGACGCTTCGCAGGGGATTTAGATTACTTTGCAGCAGTTTATCCTTCAGTATATAATCGAAATTAAGGCTCTGGGCTAATGATTTATCTCCTTTCCATTCCATAGCTACTGCCTTGCCCCATAGGAATAAGCTTTTCTTTACCGTCAGCCTGGTCTTCTTTAGTGTTCGGTTCGTCGTTATGTTTGGGCTTTTTACCAGGTAATCCAGGAAATAGTTTGTGCCATACTGACTGGCTACGCTAATGACATTTATGGAATCTATGTTTCTATCTTCCAGTGCAATAATTCCTTCCGACCGTTGCCCCCAGGCGCGGCGTAGCCCTATTTTCTCTTTTTCACTGCCTTTTTCTATTAAGGAAACTCTTACCCCTATTTCCTCAAGATGCTGGCAAAGCTTCTCTCTCTTTTGATGTCCGGCTTTCTTTCTCCTGCGAAAGGCTAAAGGAAAAGCAATCACCACTAAAATGGCAAATATGAGGCTGATTATGCTATTCCAATCCATCTCTTCAGATACGAAGTTCTTTTATTATAAACATTATGGAGCTATTAAAGTATAGCTTATTCCAGAGATGTTCAGCGATATATAGTCAGGCACAAAACTATTTATAATCTCACTTGCTTTCCTGGAATGTCAAATCCCCCTTACTCCCCCTTTTCTAAAGGGGGATTTAGAGGGATTTTTATACGAAGTTATGCGGGATACTCTAATTTACTATTTGGCTAGCCGTGCCTGACTTGCATCTGGCTTTGCAGCAGGACGGGACTTGATTCGGCGTCTGATTAAGAATGCCAGCAGGGCGATACCAAGGACGCCCAAAACAATCCACCACCACGGGAATTCACCGGCTATGTTACTGAGAATGGCGAATGTGCTGGTGTGCCTAGTCCAGGCGGTAACCGTGTTAGCCTCTACATCTACTTCAGTGGGCAGCATCACCCATTTCTCCCTTGCCTCATCATAGTAGGCAAGGGCCAAATCTTCTTCGTTAATGCCATCGCCCAGCTCCCCCCCGTCATAATGGATTGTCATCTCCATTATTGGGTCGATGGTAAGGGCAGGGTGAATGCTGAAGGGCATCAGGATTATCGAGTCACTAGATAGGGGAGGGGGAAGCTCCGATAGGGTAACGGGGTCTATCATAATCATAGCTGGGGGCTTGCCTTCACGATTCAGTATCCTCGTCCCCTCGGGAAGGCTAAAATGTAGCTCTCCATTTCCATCTTGAATGGTGACTTCCAGGGACTCCATCAGAAATCCATCTGTGGTGATGTTGCCCGAGGTAACTTTTTGTCCCATATACCCTATGTCCAACTCTGAGAAGGATACCACCTTGGCAAGGACGGCAAACATGCTTGTGTGATTTATCCTGGTACTCAGGGCATCCAATCCACCAATGCTAACCCACTCTACCTCTACCTCATGCCAGCTTGTTTCTGAGCCATAAACCATGGTCAGTGATAGAGTACCCTCAGGCACTTCAGAGGAGGAGAAGCTGAGGGTTAGCGTAGCTGGTTTATCAAACACCAGGTCGGAAGGGGTGAGGCTATATATATCGCCAACCCTTATGGTGTCGGGCAAAAAAGGGAGTGGCTGATTGGTTACCGTTCTTATCGTTAGCTCATCCACGGGTTTGCCAGCGGCGTCCAGCACCTTCGTCCCCTTATCTATTTTCAGGCTGGCTGTGCCTTCAGGGCTGGTTGCCAGCAGAGGAACTGCCAGACTTCCATCCCAACTCATAGGGACAGAGGTGACCTTACCCAGAAAATCGACCGTAAAGTAGCTGGGGCTTGGACCTCCTCCTCCACCGCCTCCACCGCCTCCGCCGCTTGTCAGCGTGGTTCCAGAGGCGATATTGGACAAATTAGCCCAGTTGCCAGCATCATCCACCGCTTTTAGGGCGAAGTAATATGTGGTGGCAGCAGCAAGCCCACCAACCACAAATGTCTCATTTGAGCCCGCTGGTCCTGGTGCCGGCTCACCGCTTGCTTGAATGGCAAATCCCCAGGTTTCGTTATCAATGTTAGAGGTGGCATATCTGATATCATACTCAGCGGCAGTTCCATTGTTGCCATCATCCCCTGGCGCAGTCCAGGTTAAGGTGAGGGAATAAGTGGTTGCAGTGCTTACTGCCAGGTCGGTAACATTGGCCGGTGGTATGTCATCCACAGATACGCTAGCCTCCATATTAGCTCCGTTAGCACTAACCATGGAGGGCATCAACAACAATAGCAGGGATAACAAGATAGCACACCAACCAGCTTTCATCGTTCTCCGCTCAGCCATCTATCTCCTCTTAATGACAAAGCGGGAAATCAAAACTGCTGCCAGGATAACGATTACTACGGCGATAATCACCGGGAGCCATCTGTTACAAATGCGCTGAATTTAGCCGAACTACGAGGACCGACGACAGTCTCATCGGTCACTTCGGAAACAACAGTGACGCTGAAATCGAAGTCACGAGCCTGGCTCATCGCTGCTGCCCCTGTCTGTCCCAGCCATGCGGCTGTCCCAGAAATGGTTATATCGCCTGTAGTGCCTATTTCCTCAGTTTCGGGCACATGAATAACGATGTAGGCAGCTTTAGCCAGAGCATAGCCTCGGTCACCTATGGGAAGGCAAACCATGCCCTGGGGAACATCCTCAATTGCCTCAGGGTGGAGTTCCGATGGCTCAACATATAAGTTCTCAGTGACATTTATAATCTGCCCACCAAAGCTGACCTGGGTTACCCCTAATGGTGGCTCAATCTCCACCTCCCAGGTATCAGGCGCCGGGTTTACCCCCAGCGTGATGTGGGTGATTCGGTTGCCATCCACATTATAGAAGTAAATTACGCCCCGGCATTCACCGCCGGGGACAACCGGTAAGTTAGCATTTCCCTGGGCAGTGGCAAAGCTGTATTTTGCTGCTTCCTGAGCTAAAGCTAGAGAGGGCAAAGCTACCATTATCGCCAGGATTAGGATTGTGATAGCGAGCTTTTTCATTAGCTTTGGGGCAACTTTAGACGCTGCGTAATAATTGTGTCCTTTTCATTCAGCACATCGCCCCTATTTGACAGGAGGGAGCCTGAACGCTCCCTCCTGATTCAGGCTATTAAGTATATTTTACTGCTTTATAGCTAAAGGTGCTGTTATAACCTCCCGCCGGCTGCCCAGCCGGTATAGTTAGCCAATGCCATAATGCTATAGAGGAACCAGGAGTCACATTCGTGGCAAAGTTGGTATAATCCGTGGTTAAGGGAGTCGCAGTAGCAGTATTATTCGAGGTATGCCATTTGGCATTACTTATGGGAATAGTGCCAGCGCCGGTGAAATCAGTGCCGTTGATGGTCAAGTTCACATCGACATTGGTTTCGAGCTCTACGGTAATGTTGACTGAAGGGGTAGTATCGTTTTGAGCCACATCAGGGTTATCAGTTGTACCTGGAGCTACACTACCAAACTGTATACCCGCGTCCCCGCTATCCGCCAGTGTGATAGACATATACTCGCTAACGGTCACAGTTGCGGTTACGGGTTGCTCCTCGGCGGCCATAGCTGGCAGTGCCATCAAGCACACCGCAAGCACCAGCCCCAGGGTAGCCACAATTGATATAAATTTCTTTTTTACCATTCGTTTCCCTCCGTATTTAATTCTCGATATTACCATAGTAATAACTCTGTAACAAATTTGTGTGCTGGCTGACCACATAGGTAACACTGGACTATGGATTTTAGCAAGCTCTCTTTCAATATACTCTACTGGAGCAAGATAGCCAAGGGATTGGTGTGGACGATTGAAATTATACTCTATAAGCCAT